>Ga0134125_10000894_pt1 | contig 38308 bp, 35 predicted proteins | sample KB31751_FD_96464 | JGI IMG/M metagenome (GOLD analysis project Ga0134125, IMG submission 96464) | Terrestrial soil microbial communities with excess Nitrogen fertilizer from Kellogg Biological Station, Michigan, USA - KB3-175-1 | ecosystem: Environmental > Terrestrial > Soil > Unclassified ...
CGGCAGTCAATGACGGGGCTGGCGCGCGTACGCCGCTAGCCCTTGTCGTTGCCTCGATGACGCTTGCCTTGTGCCTGCTATTCCTCACCGGCTTGCTGGAGGACCTTCCAAAAGCTGTGCTGGCGGCAGTCGTGTTGACCGCGATCTACGGTCTGCTGGATTTCCGGGCATTGCTGCGCATGTGGCGCGTCAGCCGGCTGGATTTCTACGCCGCCGCAATCGCTCTTGGAGCGGTCCTGGCTCTCGGAATACTTGATGGCATCTTGCTTGCGGCCGCGGCGTCGATACTGCTGCTGCTCATGCGGGTGTCCTACCCGCATGTGGCTTATCTCGGCCGCAAGCCCGGCACCAATATTTACTCCGATATGGACCGGCACCCTGAAAATGAACCGTTGCCGGGAGTCATTGCTTTCCGTCCGGAAGCCTCGTTGATCTACGTGAACGCCGACTCCGTCCTCGAAGGAGTGCTTGAGCGGATTCGCTCAGCGCCATCTCCTGTCCGACTCGTGGTCTGCGACCTCTCAGCATCTCCCTATCTCGACCTGGCGGGAGCTCGCATGCTCCACAACCTCCATGACGGATTGGCAGCCCGCGCCATCTCATTCCGCATTGTCGGCGCCCATGGCGCAGTACGCGATTTGGTGAGAGCCGAGGGCATCGATCACAAGGTCGGCGGTGTGTCCCGTTTCTTGACGCTCGACGCCTTGCTCGGCGGAAAGCTCAGCTAGCGCTTGCTGCCGGTTGTATCGCGGTACCGCAACTATTGATCTAGATCAAAACACCAACAGCTCGAGGCGAAAGCCTCTCATGCTCAATCTCTGGATCATCCCAGCGGGAGGACCTGATGGTACGATGCCTCAGTTTTCTCTTTGCAGTTTGCGCATTTGTTGGGCTCGCAATCCCGACCGTCGGCTCGACAGCCGAAGATGCGAACCTGCCCCGCATCCAGGAAGAGGTCTGGGCGCTTCCTCTCACGCTGCCGACCTTCGCTTACGTCGTTCGTCCCGTCGGCAACGGCCCCTTCCCGCTGGTGGTGATGAACCACGGCGTATCGCTCAATGCACGCGAACGCAGCTTTTTCCCCCTGGTTGAATTCAGGGATGCGGCCATGTGGTTCGCGCGCCGGGGCAACATGGTGGTGGCGCCGACGGGATCGGGATATGGCGCCGCCGCGCTCGATCAGCCGGAGCACGGCCTGTACGGGCTGTTCTATTCCAAGATCGGGAATTGCGACAACTCAAACTTCCATGATGCCGGTCTAGCCGTTGCTCTGGTCGACAAGTGGATCATCGACTACATGACTAATCAGAATCTGATCGTGCCGGACAAGACCGTCGTCGTTGGTCAGTCCGCCGGCGGTTGGGCCGCGATTGCGCTGTCGAGCCAGAATCTGCCGTCGGTTCGGGCGATAGTCACTTTTGCCGCCGGGCGCGGCGGACGGGTCGGCGGCAAGCCGAATAACAATTGCGCGCCTGACAAGCTGGTGGAGGCCACCGCCGCGTACGCCGATGCTGTGGATCTATATTGAGAACGACACGTTTTTCGGGCCCGCATTGTCCAAGCGAATGCACGAGGCCTACACCGCCGCCGGCGGCAATGCGGAGTACCACCTGCTCCCGCCGTTTGGCAGTGACGGCCATTTCCTGGTCGATTCGGCGGAGGCCATTCCGCTGTGGACACCCTTGGTCAGCCGATTCCTTGATCGACACCCCTGACGCGCAAAACTTCACGCGGAGAGTAGGATGAACAGCAAGACCTCGCCTCCGATTCAGCCGTCATCGTTTGTTGCACTGTTTCTTGCATTGAGCATTTCCACGCTCCTGTTGCTGCTCGTCCCCTGGGGCGTGGCTCTGGCCGACCAGGCCAACCCATCCGATGTGACGCCAAAAACACAAACTCAACCGGACCCCGGCGTTCCGCCGCGCGGTCAGCGGATGGCCCGCGAGATCAAATATGACGCATGGCGGAAGGTGTGTTTCAAGACACCCGGCACGAACATGGTCTGTCGAACAAGCATCAGCGGATCATTCGAGACCGGCCAGCCCGCGTTCCGCGCCGACTTGATCGAACGGGAAGGCGAAGGCGCAGCGCGACTGCAGCTATTTCTGCCCGTCGGCCTGTATCTGCCGGCCGGCGTCAAGCTAACCATCGACAAGGGCCCGGCTTATCGAATCCCCTATGTGTGGTGTCTCACGAACACCTGTATCGCGGCCGATCTGGCCAGTCCCCAGCTGATCCAGGACATGGAGTCCGGTCAAAAACTGCTGCTGGAAGTGGTCGATACCAGCGTGCTGACCGTGAGTACGGTTATCCCGCTCGACCAGTTCGCGGCTGCTCACAAAAATCCGGCCGCCCAAGTTTATCAGCAGGACATTGACGAATAGCCGAAGCCGTTTGACTGTTCGACTAGCCTAAGCGAGCGCGGCAGCAGCTCTCTCGATCGGCTCGATCAGCGATTTCGCCGCAAACGGCTTTGTCAGATAGGCGATGCATCCGGATTTCAAAGCCGCCGCACGGACCGTGGGACTATCGTTGCCAGTGATGAAGATTACCGGAAGCGAGATGCCGGCTTCGCCCAGCCGATATCTCAGCTCTATTCCGGACTCACCGTTCAATTGGATGTCGAGAACAACACATATCGCGCCGGCGAAATCACGGTGCTCTTCAAACGCGTGCGCGCTTTGAAAGAGCAGCGCGTCGTACCCGTAATGGCGCAGCAAGCGCTTCAGGCCCTTGAGAATGCCGGGGTCGTCGTCCACGACGAACACGAGCTTTCGATTCAAGACGCAATCCTTGTCGTCGCCCCACTGCGATTCTTGGTTACCCAGATTCGGTCGACAACAACATAAGTTGTCCGCCGATCGCCATCTCAGCCGGCCGCAAGCCAGCTGAAACGCGCGCCCTTTCCTGCCGGATCACCTTGCGGATACTTAGTACGTCGCGCGCCTGATGGTTCCTATTGTCCCCAAGGACAACGGCTTTCGAAAACACTATTGGAGGTCTGGAGTTAGCTTCAACCTTGGGCGTCTTCGCCTGACATTTGGCTTAGGACCCCAAGTCGCTCGGCGATGGAGACGAGCTCGGCCAGCGACTGGACTCCCATCTTTTCCATCACTCTGTGCCTGTGAGCCTTGATGGTGCGCTCCGTCGCTCCAAGCTGTTGGGCAATCTGCTTGTTGATTTTGCCTCGCACGACGAGTTCGAATACCTGGGTCTCGCGTGGTGTCAATCGCGCAAGCTGGACGCGCAGCGCGTCCAGCTTTGCCTTCGCTCCGCGAGACATCTGATGCCGGGCGATAGCTTGTTCAACGGCCCGAAGCAGCTGCTCTGAGCTAACTGGTTTCGTGAGAACATCCTCCGCCCCGGCCTTCATTGCCTTGACCGTATTGCGAACGTCCGCGTAACCGGTCAGAAAGATGATCGGCAGCGTCGCACCGAGCTCGCCGAGCCGCGTTTGCAATTCCGGGCCGCTCACGCCCGGCATGCGGACGTCGAGAAGAATGCAGGCGGGTCCATTCTCGTCTGGCAATCGATCCAGCAGTTGCTGGGCGGAGGAATAGGTTGCGACCTCATAGCCAGCCTTGCGAAGACGACGCTCCAACGCGGTGCGGAACGAAGTATCATCGTCAACGACATGGATCGTGCCCACCAGCTATCTCCGCTACGAGATCGACAACGGCAAAGAAATCCAGAACACCGCTCCACCCTCGGGCCGATTTTCTACCCAAATCAATCCCTTGTGCGCGTCCACGATCGTGCGCGCGATGGAGAGGCCGACACCGAGACCTTGTGCCTTGGTCGTAAAGAACGGGTCAAAGACCTTGCCAAGCTCGTCAGCGGCAACGCCCGGACCAGAATCCGAGATTGATAGAAGGATGCGTGAACCGTCGCGTGCGGTTGCTCCGATGATTATCCGACCAAACGGTACCACAGCCACGGCGTCCATGCCATTTGCGATCAGATTGATGATCACCTGCTGCAACTGAATTTGATCTCCCTTGACCCGCAGCGGCCCGGTCCAGGTTTTCAAGTGGAGTGCGACATTGCGCTCCGCCGCCCGCGCCGACATCAAATCGAAAGCCTCGTGCATGATCTCGTTGATGTCGATCTCCTTCTCCTCATAGGGCGTGCGTTTCAACAGGCTCCGCATATGGGCAATGACCTGACTCGCCCGCATGTCATCATCGCGGATATCGGCAACGATCTCCTTCAGTTCGCTCAGGTCCGGGTCGGGCGAATTCAGGATCACTTCGGCTGTCTCCGCATTGGTCAAAATCGCGCCAAGCGGCTGGTTCAGTTCATGAGCAATCGAGGACGACAGTTGACCGGCAAGTGCTTGCCTATGCACATGCGCCATTTCCGATAAGCGCTGTCGCGCCTCGGTTTCCGCAGCCCCTCGCCTCCTGCGCTCATGTAGCAGGACCAAGATAAGGCCCGCCTGAACAAGCAGCGCTGCTGCTATCAAAGTGCTTTGCCATCTATATTGTTGCCAAAAACTCGCTTCGCGAAAGCGAACTTCGCTGCCGGGCGGCAAATCGGACTCGCTCACCTGCCATCGCTGCATCTGCTTCCAGCTAAAAATCGGATTTACCGCGCTCACCGCCGTGACTGGTATTGCCGAAGCAGGCTCACCATTGAGGATACGGATAGCGCGCTGAGCGGCGTCGGCGCCGACCTTGCTCGGTTGGAGCACAAATCCTCCGATCCCTCCCGGCTCCAGAAACGTCTCCGACGCGACGATGATCGGCCGGTTTGCCCTTTCCGCAATGAACCTCAGCGCAACGGCAGGCGGATAGAACGCTCCTGCCCCATCGGAATAAATCGCGGAATAGATGATGACGCTTCGATCGGGCAGTCCGGTGACGCGCTGCCGCAACTCCGTCATTGGCAGGCCGACCAATTCGACTACATTGAGTCCGGCGGTCGCCTCAGGGATTTCCTCCCTCCAGTGTTTGAAGACGACCTGGCGTTGCCATTCGTCGCCGATGAAGACCACCGTATCGAGGTTCGGGACCACGTCACGAGCGGCTGTGATCGCATCCGCCAACCGAAGCCGCACGAGTCCGCCCGTCAGATTGGTTGATTGCTTGATTTCAGCTCGATCCGTCTCGTCCAGCAATGCAAAAACGACAGGAGCTCCTGGCCACAATTCGGCGCGCCAGCGCTGTACGAATTCAAAAGTGGCAGCACCTACCGCAACAATGACGCCGAGCGGCTTGTCGCGGTACTTCTCCTTCAGGTACCGGCGCAAGCTCTCCTGATAGGACTCACCGCTGAACCGACTGAGATCCAGATTTTCCCTGTAAAGCGTGATATGCGAGTCGATGTCACCATTCACCGCATCTCTCAGGGCGGAAAATATGCTTTGATAAAAGGAGCCCCGAAAGTCCGACTGATCGAGAAACAAGATCGATCGCGCACGGCTTTCTTGCGCTGATAGGCCAGTCGGCATCATCAGCGCGAGTAGCCACACAAAAGCAACAATTACACTGATCCGCGTCATCATAATTAATCGGGATCGGCCTATTTCTGTTTGAAAATCCTATCATCCGATTGTGTCGCTGAGAACATGCACCCGAGTCCTTGAAAGCCTTGAAGTCCATCCTATGGGTGAACGAACATTGCGTCTGCACGCCTGTCCCTTTTGGACAATGCCCATTGGGACAATGTCGTTTGAAGAGGCTTGTCCCTTGGGACAATGACCACGAAGGCAATAGTCGCTTTGACCTCGCCTCGTACATCCTTTGCGAGAGGAGCGACGGCTCCCTGACCAATAGCAATATGCCTCGTTGAAACAGGGGGATCATCCATGTTTGTCAACGTCAACGCGAATCCGGCCCACAGGCCCAAACCGGGCGGCGAACTCTACGGACTTTCCCGAGCGCAGGTCATTTTGAGCGAATTTCGATACAATCGGGGCGCGGAAATCTTCGGGGAGGCAGAACCGGCGGAATATGTCTATCAGGTGGTCGAGGGTGCGGTGCGGAGCTACAAGCTCCTCTCTGACGGCCGGCGACAAATTGGCGCATTTCACCTGGTTGGCGACATCTTCGGCCTGGAAAACGGTCCCGCGCACCGTTTCACCGCCGAAGCGATCGTCGAGACCACCGTTCGCCTCGCGAGGCGCGCCAGTCTCGAGCACGTCGCCGAGGTGGACGCGTCGGTCACACGCGATCTCCTGATCATGACCACCAGTAATCTGCAGCACGCCGAAAACCACATGTTGCTCTTGGGTCGCAAGACGTCGCTGGAGCGCGTAGCCGCCTTTCTGCTGGAGATGGACGCTCGCCTGACTGCCGCAGGCGTGATGGCGCTTCCCATGAGCCGCCGCGATATCGCGGATTATCTGGGACTGACGCTGGAAACCGTGTCGCGCGCGCTGTCATCTCTTCACGAGAAGGGGCTCCTCGGCTTTCTCGGACAGACCCAGCGCCAGATCGTGTTGCTCGACAGGCCCGAGCTCGCGAAGCTGGACGTATAAGCGCTTTGACCTGTTTCGAACTAGTAGAGCGCGGACTCGTAAGTTGCGCGAGAGCCGGACCTGTCGTCACTTCTCGCCCCAACACGGATAGAGGCAGCAGATTCGCCTTTTTGACTCCGACCTTTTCAACGGCCTCTTTAATTCCCGCCGGGCTGTACGCGTTGAGATTGAAGATAGGTGGTGGTTGCGCCGCGGGGGCTGGATCAACCATCCTGTAACTCCTCAGCCAGCGGCGCCCCCTGCGAGAAGGCCGACGATCTGCACCGCAATCACTTTCACGAGAGTCATGGACGGGAAGATCATAGCGTAGCCGATGTCTGGACGTTCCGTCGGCGCCATCTTTGTCGAATAGACCAGAATCGCGGGGTTTCCCGTCGCCCCCGATGCCACCACCACCAAAGTCGTCGAACGGGATCCGCAGCAGATAGTGGCCAGCCGCCAGGACGATGAAGACCGTCGTCAGCAGCACCGCAGCCCCGATGAACAGCATCGTGAAGCCTGATTCCGCGACAGTACGGACGAACGGCTGTTCCGCGTTGACACCGACCGTGGCGAGAAACATTGCAAGACCGAAGTTTCGAAGGACGATGTTCGCAGGCAAAGGCATGGTCCAGAGCAGAGGACCGGTGCGGCGCAGTTTGCCGAGAATGAGAGCTACGATCAGCGGTCCGCCGCCAATGCCAAGCGTCACGACGCCGAGGCCGGGAATGGGAATGGGAATGAGACCCAGCAGCACGCCCAGGACCATGCCAATGCCAAGCGACACGTAGCTGAATTCCGCGGCAGCCTTCACCGTGTCGCCGAAGTGACGACGGATCTCTTCCTTTCGCTCGGGAGGCGTCAGCACTCCGACCCGGTCGCCGAACTCCAGCATCAAGTCGGGCGCCGGCACCAGGTCGGCGTCGTATCGTCGAACGTGCAGCAGATGTATCGGATAACCGGCTGGCAACGGCAGACTGGCGAGCGGGACGCCAACCACGGCAGCCTTCCCAACGAAGACCCGGATGTAGTCAAGGTCGGCGCGGTCGCTGGCAAGGCGGCCAGGCTCCAGCCTGCCGAGCTGCGCGGCTGCCTTTGCGATCGCATCTTCGCGCTCCGAGACGACCAGCACTGCGTCGCCGACGGACACCACGGTATCGGCTGTCGGAACGAAATTACGCCCGCCCTTGCGCACCATCGTCACCTGCACGTCGCCCAGTACTCCGGCCGTCAGATCGTCGAGCTTCCGGCCGGAAAAGCCTTCGCCGACAGAGATCTCCCCCATGTGGAAACGCTGCGTTTTCGCAGGAAATTTAGGCTTTGCGATGCGCGTCATGAAGTAGATGCAGAGGATCGGTCCAATGACGCCGAAGGGGTATGCGATGGAATAGCCGATCGAAGGCTCCTTGTTCTTCATCACATCGAGCGCGCCTGGAGAGTCGCGGTGCTCGTCATCGACCCGGCGTAGATGCCCAGCGTATGCCCAAGCTTGATCCCGAAGATATGACCAAGACCAAGCGCAACGAACAGGCCCGCTATGCACGCGACCAAAGCAAGCAGATTGTACTTCTGCCCGACACCGACCATGCCCTCGAAGAACTGGCGGCCGTAAAGGATTCCGATCCCGTACAGGAACATGATCAGGCCTGTCAGGCCGATTGGTCCGGTAATCTGCGCCTTGGGCGCGAACGCGCCGATCGCGAGGCCGACGAACAGGACCGCGCCGACCTCCAGCGAAAATCCGGCGATGCTGATCTGGCCGACCAGGTAGCCCAATCCGATCGCCAGAAAGGCCGTCAATATGGGCTGGCCTCCAATGATATCGCGCGCAAAGTCCAACATCTCCGACCTCCCATCGGTCAGCGTACGTGACACCCCGCGGCTCGGAATTGTCCGATGACCCGGTTCACCAAATCCGGGCCGGGTGGCTGAGTGTGAACGAACTTGTATTCGAGGCCCATCGCCTTCCACTTGAACGAGCCCATCTGATGAAACGGCTGGACCTCGACCCATTCGAGGTTCTTCATGGGCGCGACAAACCGCGCAATGCCCTCGACATTCGCAGGGTCGCCGGTCTCGCCCGGGACGAGGGTGAACCGGACCCAGACAGGCTTGGCCAGTGAAGCAAGGCGTTCGGCGAAACGCAGCGTCGGAGCGAGGTCACGATCCGTAACTCGCTTGTACGTGTCTCCTGGGCATTCGTAGCGGGTTTCGAAATGTCGTGATCGTAGAGCTTCGCCATCGAAGCCAGATCCTTGAGCGCCGCATCTGCTCGGAGAGCTCCTCACGCAACCGGATTATTTCGTCCGTTGGCCACATGTCATCGATCTGTACCCGCTCCTCGTGCTTTGCCTCGAGAAGTCGATCGATGCCGTAGAGAGCCACCCGCCGGTAGTCGCCTATGATACGGCCCCGCCCGTAAGCATCCGGGAGTCCGGTGATGATGCCGGATCTGCGGCAATTCATGATCTCCGGCGTGTAGGCATCGAACACGCCGTCATTGTGCGATTTCCGGTATTTGGTGAAGGCCTCGCGAACGCTCGGGTCAGGTTCGAAGCCGGCGGCCTTCAGGCCCGCCTCGACCATGCGCAGTCCGCCGAACGGGAAGATCGCCCGCTTGAACGGCTGGTCGGTTTGCAGGCCGCCGACAATGACCTCGTTGTCGCGATCGATATAGCCGGCCTTGTGGGCCGGCATCGCGGAGGGCGTTTTCGCATCAACTGCGAGGACACCCTTTTTCCTTTCGTCGGCGAAGAAGGGCTGCAGTTTCGCCCACACGGCCTTTGTGCGCTGCGATGACGTGACGTTGCGCACGATGAAGTCGCGAACGTTGATGGACGTTTGCCAGTCGCCAGGGTGAAAACCTCTCCAACAATCCCCGGTATCGGCTTCCTTCTTGAGAGCGGCGCTTCCATTGACGATGACCTCCCACCGGTGTGCACGTGTTTAGCGTGGCCGAGCAATTGGTCATGGACCCACCGCATCAACGCAAGGCAGTCGGATCGTTGCTGTGCCGGCACTTCCGCGGCTTGATCTATGTCAAGCCAATGCGGGGGTGGCTGTCGAGGACAGGTCTACCTAGTTGGCGGCCGGCGCAGTGGCAGGTGGGTTATGCCCGCAGGTATCGGCGAGCAGTGCGAGCGTGCCGCTTGAGAGCCAGCCGAGCGGCTCGGCGGCAATATTCCGGCACGCCTTGATACAGATCAAGCTCCCGATTTCGACCGTCCCAACTCTCCATGAGACCATCAAAGCGCCATGCGCTCCGAAGGAGGCGTCAGGATGAAGACCGTCTCTGCTGAAGATGCAATCGCGATGATCCCGAACGGCGCGACCATCATGGTCGGCGGTTTCATGGGTGTCGGCACGCCGGAGCGGCTGCTCGATGAACTCGTGCGGCAAAGGAAGTCCGAGCTGACGCTGATCTGCAACGACGCCACGGTGCCCGGCAGGGGCATCGGAAAACTGATTGATGCAGCACTCGTCTCCACCATGACCGCGAGCCACATCGGCCTGAACCCCAAGGTGCAGGAGCAGATGATGGCGAAGAGGATCGCCGTCGATCTTGTGCCTCAGGGCACGCTGGTTGAACGCATCCGCGCCGGCGGCTGCGGCCTTGGCGGCGTACTGACGCCTACCGGCACCGGGACGATCGTCGAGGAGGGCAAACAACAAATCCGGGTCGATGGCAAAACCTTCCTGCTCGAGACCGCCCTTCGTTCGGATTTCGCCCTGATCCACGCCTTTCTCGCCGACTATCTCGGCAACCTTTCGTACGTGCTCACCGCGCGCAACTTCAACCCCGTGATGGCGATGGCCGCCGACACCGTGATTGTCACTGCCGAGCACATCGTTCCAGTCGGGGTGATCGCGCCGGATCACGTCGTCACACCGGCACCTCTTGTCGACTACCTTGTAGCGAACAGGTGATTCATGGACGCCCAAACGCTCATTGCACGACGCGTTGCGCGTGAACTTCGATCGGGGGACCTGGTTAATCTCGGGATCGGAATCCCGACCTTGGTCGCGAACTACGTTCCGCCGGAGCTTAAGGTCTTCTTTCAATCGGAGAACGGGCTGATCGGCACGGGCCCGATTCCAGAGCAAGGCATGGCCCATCCATTGCTGACGGACGCAGGCGGCCGTCCGATCAGCGCCCTGCCCGGTGCCTCCACCTTCGACAGTGCGACGTCCTTTGGATTGATCCGCGGCGGGCATGTCAACGTTACGGTGTTGGGCGGCTTGCAGGTCGATGCCGAGGGCCATCTCGCCAATTGGATGATCCCGGGCAAGATGGTGCCGGGCATGGGCGGCGCGATGGATCTCGTGACCGGCGCCAGGCGCGTGATTGTCGCCATGCAGCACGCGGCGAAGGGGAAATCCAAGATTGTGCAGAAATGTGCGCTTCCGCTCACCTCGTCACGGCCGGTCGATCTGGTCGTGACCGAGCTAGCGGTCATGGGCTTTGCCCGCGGCAGGATCACGCTCCTCGAAACCGCTCCCGGCGTTAATGTGGCCGAGGTGATGGCGGTGACGGAGGCCGATCTGGTGATTCCCGATAGCGTTCCGGAAATGAAGATCTAGCCCTTGGTGGTAAGTGACATGAGGATATTCGACGGACTCGACGAAATCAAAGCTGCGGTCGGTCAGGAAATCGGCGCGAGCGACTGGATCGAAATCACGCAGGATCGCATCAAACGGTTCGCCGAGGCGACCTGTGACGAGCAATGGATCCACGTTGACCAGGAGCGAGCGAAACAGGAGCTGCCCGGCGGCAGGACGATCGCGCACGGGCTGCTCTCGCTCAGCCTTGCGCCTATGTTCATCCGATCGGTGATGGGTGTGAAGGGCCTTAGAAACACCTTGAACTACGGCGCGGACCGAATTCGATATCTTGCCCCCGTCCCGGCGGGGTCACGGCTAAGGGGCCGCACCACTATCGCCGAAGCGGAAGACGTGGCGCCCGACGGGTTGCGCGTCAACTATCATATGGTGATCGAGATCGAGGGCGGTCGGCGGCCGGCCTGCGTCGCCGAGCTCATCGCCCTCCATTGTCGCTGAAGGCCTCGTCCCTGCCAAAGCCGGCAGTCTCAATCGATGATGTGGTATCCGCCATCAATATAGGTGACGCCGCCGGTGATGAGCTTCGCGCCATCGAGTGCGAGAAACGCCGTCGCCGCACCAACGTCGTCGATGCTGACGAGGCTCCGGGTCGGCGCTTTGCTCTGCGCCTTGTCCAACAATTCATCGAATTCCGGGATGCCGGAAGCCGCTCGCGTCGCCAGCGGACCCGGGGAGATGGCATGCACCCGTATTCCCTTTGGGCCCACTTCCGCGGCGATATAACGTACTGCAGCCTCAAGAGCGGCCTTTGCGACTCCCATGACATTGTAGTTCTCCACGACCATCTGGCTGCCGTAATAGGTCATGGTGAACATCGTGCCGCCGTTCTTCATCAGTGGTTCAGCCAAATGCGCCATCCGCATGAATGACCAGCAGGATACTTCCATGGTCTTCAGAAAGCCGTCCCGCTGAACGTCGATCACTCGCCCATGCAGGGCCTCTTTCGGCGAAAAGGCAATCGAGTGCAGCAGGACATCAAGCCGGCCCCACTCCTTCTCAATGCGCTCGAACACTTGCTCCGTCTGTCCCTCAACACTAACGTCGAGGGGCATGAAAATCGGCGCCTCCAGCTCTTGCGCGAGCGGTTCGACGAATTTTTTGGCGCGATCGTTCAGATAGGTTACCGCCAATTCGGCTCCCAGCGCCCGAAACGCCTTGGCGCAACCCCAGGCAATCGATTGATCGTTGGCAATACCCACGATGAGGCCTTTGCGGCCCTTCAGAGCGACCTTCGTCTCAGGGAACACCGGAATGGTCATGACGCTCTCTCGCGTGTTGAATGAAAGGGCCTGGTTTTCCAAAGCAGCGCCAAGGTATGTTCGGCAATCATCCGCTCTTCGTCGGTCGGAACGACATAGACGGGGATATGGCTCTCAGCCGGTGATATCTTCAGGCCGTTCTTGGAGTTCTCCAGATCGTCGAGAGAGACGCCGAGCCATTGCAATTTTTCGGCGATGCGCGCGCGAATGCTTGCCGAATTCTCACCGATGCCGGCCGTGAAGACAAAGGCGTCAAGGCCCTGCAACGCCGCAGCGAGCATGCCCGCATAGAGCCCTATCCGGTAGACGAAGTAGTCGATCGCAAACGTCGCGCGAGGATCCGTGCTTGCCTGCAGCTCACGCATGTCGTTGCTGACACCGGACAATCCCTTCAATCCACACTGGCGGTAGAGGAAATCCTGCACCTCGCCGGGCGCCATTCCCTTTGCGGAGATCAGATAAAGAACCACGCCAGGATCGAGCTGGCCTGGCCGCGTTCCCATCGGCAGGCCGTCAAGCGCCGTGAAGCCCATCGTGCTCTCAACGCTGCGACCGCCGTGCAGGGCGCACATCGAGGCGCCGCTGCCAAGATGTGCCACGATCACGCGGCCGCTTGCGATTTCGGGCGCGATCCTCGGCAGCGCTTTCGCAATGTACTCATAGGACAGTCCGTGGAAGCCGTATCGCCGTATGCCCTCCTCGTGGAGCTGGTAAGGCAGCGCGTAGTAATCTGCAACGTCATCATGGTTGCGATGGAACGCCGTATCAAAGCAGGCGACCTGCGGAAGTGCCGGAAAATTGGCAAGGATGGTTTTTATCGGCGCGAGATTGTGGGGCTGATGAAGCGGTGCCAACGGCTCCGAACGTTCCAGGCGGGCGACCACGCCGTGATCGACCAGGACCGGCCCATGATAGTCCGGACCACCATGGACGACCCGGTGACCTACGGCCAGCGGCGTAACCCGAAGCTCCTCGCGCAGCCAGGCCCCGGCAACCGTCATTGCGACTGTGACGTCCGGAACGGCTTCTATCGGATAGGCACGGTCCGCCAACGTTTCGCCGTTGGCCCCACTTGCCCGGAGCCGTGGCCGGCTGCCGATGCCGTCCATTTGCCCCTTAAGGTGGCGGCTCAGCCTGCCCTCGCCATTCAGGCCAAACACCTGGAACTTGATGCTCGACGAACCCGCGTTGACAACAAGGATCGTATCCATGGCGGTCACGCCGCGGCATTGACGGCGCGGCGGCGACGCGCGTCTGCGTAGAGGGTGGCCACGGCGCATGACGCCATGCGAGCCCTTAACGAGTCCGCCCGGGATGTCAGCACGATGGGGACGCGGGCGCCAAGGACGATGCCCGCTCCATCGGCCTTTGCGAAATAGGCGAGATTTTTGGCCAGCATATTACCGGATTCAAGATCAGGCACGACGAGGATCTGGGCGCGTCCCGCGACCTCCGACCTTATTCCCTTGATTCTGGCGGCTTCCATGTCGACCGCATTGTCGAATGCGAGCGGGCCATCCAGCAGTCCCCCGGTGATCTGGCCGCGATCCGCCATCTTGCAGAGTGCCGCGGCCTCGATCGTCGACGGAATCTTGGAGGTCACGGTCTCGACCGCGGACAAAATAGCCACGCGTGGCAGCGTACCAAAGCCAGCCTGCGTGAACAGGTCGATCGCGTTCTGCACGATGTCGCGCTTGCAGTCGAGATCGGGGAAGATATTGATGGCGGCGTCAGTGACGAAGACAGTCTCGGCATAAGCCGGCACATCCATCACGAACACATGGCTGATACGCCGGTCCGTGCGCAGTCCTCTTTCCTTTGCCGTGACGCTGCGCATGAGTTCGTCGGTATGCAGGCTGCCCTTCATCAGCATTTCGCCCCTTCCCTCATGAATAAGCTCGACTGCTCTCGCCGCCGCCGCCTCGCTATGGGGCGCATCGATCAGTTCGAAATGACTGATGTCGAGATTGTGCCTGGACGCCGCTCCGGTAATTTTCGCTGCAGGGCCGACAAGGATCGGGTTGATGAGACCAGCTTCCGCGGCTTCGGTGACGCCGCGTAGCGAGCTTTCGTCGCAAGGATGCACCACAATCGTCGTGGCTGCCGGGATCTTCTTTGCTATCGCGATCAGGCGTTCGTATTTCGCATGAGGCCGCGCTTCCATTGCATCAGCTGGTTGTGCGCTCATCTTTCGGCTCCAATCCTCGGATCACGATGCTTTCGCTTGGGGCGAGGTGTCGTCGACTCGTGGCAATCCCTCCTGGTCCGCGCCAAAGAGACCAGCTACGCGTTTCAACCGCTCTGCGGTTTCACCGGATATTTCGGCACTCGCCGACAGCACGTCGCGGATGATCGAGAATCCGGCCCGACGAGCTTCCGCATTTTGCGGCAGCAATTTCGGAATGGCCGCGAGGCTTGCCTCCGGTTCCAGAAGCAGCATGAAGAACTGCTCGCGTACCATCGTCTTGAACTGAGCGAGCGTCAGTCGTGGGCCGGAGTCGTTCGTGCGCGCCCGGCGCAGGGCTTCCAAGCTTCGCTCATCGACCATGCCGCGCGTCATCCCGACATAGAGCAGCCCGCGAATGACGCACTCCCTCAAGCCTCCGGTTCCGATACGGGATTTGAGCTCCGCGATGCGCGCTTCCAGGCGCTTCCGATACTCAGCCGACATCTCCGGTTTGGGCGACGGCACCGATTCCGGATCGATCCGAACGGCTGCCTGCAGGACGGGTGAGCCGTAAATCGCCAGAAAGAGCGTTTCGCTGAACGCTTCCTGAGCGTCCCTCCAACTATCGAGAGCAGCGACGATCGTTTTCGACACGGCGTCCTGCGCGGCAAGCAGTGGATTGTCCGAACTAGCCGGTTTCCGGTTTTCGCGGACCTTTTCGGCCGTCGCCGCGATCGCCCTGGTCAGGGGATTGTCGCCGGCCAAGGCCTCATATTGCACCCGAAGCGGATGCAGCTTGTAAATCCACTCCGCCATCTGGGGGGTCGTCATGGCTCTGACCCATGGCTGGACGAACTTGCGATAGGCGGAGAGATTGATCTCGGACACCCGCGCGGCGGTCGCAAAGCGCCGTTCGTCCTCGGGGCTGTTGCCGCCCAGTGCGCGGATATCGTCGAGCGTACGCCTCTCGCAGCGCATGATCCATTTTCCGATCGCCAGATCGGGATTGGCCGTGTCGGCGGATTTCGCCTCGAACGTCGCTTCGTAAAGGCCAGGCGGCAGCACGTCGATCAGATCGATGTTGCTGGAAAATTCGCTATGCTCTTTCCTGGCGACGCCGCCGGAAACGAAAATTCCGAGATGACCGACGGTCTCGTGGACGGTGTATACGATCGTCTGCCCATACGACCTGATCTCGTCGACATCGCGGTAAAGATCGAGAATCCACCCGAGCGCCTGCTGCGGAGGAGTGATGTTGTCGCCTTTCGAGCAGAACACGACGATCGGAGAGCGGATGTTGCGGAGATCGACGAGCGAGCCGTCGGTGGTCTTGATGCGGCCCGCCGCGAGATTGTTGCCAATGAAGAGCTCATCGACAATGAACTGGATCTCTTCGGCATTGAGGTTGACGTGCCCTCCCCACCATCGCTCGAATTCGAGATAACGGCTCGCCTCGGTATCGACCTCCGAATACACGTTATATTGCTTGGTCCACAGCGTGTTCGAAGGATTCATGTTCTCGAAATTCTGCACCAGCCACGCACCGTCGAATTTGCCGGCGCCGAGATCGCTGGTGAACGCGGTGAGCCAGCTTCCGCCCAACAGCCCGCCCGTGTAACGCATTGGATTCTTGCCGCGAACGCCAGCCCAATAAGACAGCGGCGCGCCGGCGATGATGATCGGGCCGAACAACTCTGGCCGTAGTGATGCGAGAATCATCACAGCCCAACCGGCCTGGCAGTTGCCGATCACGCAGGGCTTGCCGTCAGCCTCTGGGTGCAGAGCGATCACTTTCTCGAGAAAAACTGCCTCCGCCCGCGCGATGTCCTCGATGGTCTGACCCGGCATGGGCTCGGGCAGGAATCCCACGAAGTAGCAAGGGTGACCCGCTCTCATCGCGACGCCGATCTCGCTGTCGGCCTTGAACCCGCCAATACCTGGTCCGTGACCGGCTCTGGGGTCGACAACCATGAAGGGCCGCCGCTTGAGATCGATTTCGACGCCTTTCGGCGGGACTATGCGGACGAGGCCATAGTTGACAGGCCGGCTCAGATTGCGGCCGTCAACGATCAACTCGACGCCATAGTTGAGGACATGCGGCGCAGTTTCGGCGAGATGCTCGCGATATTGGATCCCGCGCCGGCGCATCACGTCCAAAAAGAGCGCGCCACGCTGCCCTGCATCCACGAGGTATTCCCGGGTCGACGCAAGGAGACCGGCTGCTGCATCGTTCGAGAGCATCGGCGTGTTGGTGGACATCCTTGAATCTCTTGGGTTCGTGTGAGGTTGACAATGAGGATCGCGCGGCGAGGAAGCGGACCCTTGACATAAGTCAAGGCCGCCGCGCGGGTATCCGCGACCGGTCTTCGGGAGCGAGGTGGCCGGCATCAAAGCGGAAAAGCGGACAGGTTGGCGAAAGGCGCTTCGAAAAACCGTCAAGCCTCGGCGGGAACCCGCTCTGCGGCTCCCGACGACTCCCGTACATCCTCGTCGCGGATCCAGGCCAGCATCAATTCCCAGGCCACCGCAAGAACAATGGGTCCAACAAACAGGCCGACGATTCCATGGGCAAGAGTTCCGCCCAAGAGGCCGATAAAGATGACAAGCGTCGGTGTTGTCAAACCACGTCCCATCAGCAACGGCTTCAGCACGTTATCGGCCAACCCGACCAGAACCAGGTAGATGGTGAGAAGCAGGGCCATCGTAAAATCCGTGCTCGTCCATATCCAAATAACGCAAGGAATGAGCACGATGGCCGCCCCAATCTGCAGGATGCCAAGGATTAGGACAGCGAAGGCCAACAGGCCGGCACTGGAAATGCCGGCGAACTTCAATCCAACTCCAAACAGAAACGACTGCAGAAGCGCAACCCCGATCACGCCCTGCGATATCGTGCGTATGGTCGCGCCGGCCAAGGCAACAAAGTCCTCGCTCGGCTGCGGCAGCACGCGTGCCATGATGTTTCTGCTCGCCGCCGCGAGCTTGGGACCGGAAGGAAGCAAAAAGCCGGTCAGAATAACCGAAGCCAGAAATTTGAGCGTGCCGACGCTGGCGCTGCCCGCGATCCCAAGCACAGGCCGGACTAGCGGCTTCAGATGCGGACCGACCTGCGCAAAGACCGCCTCGATGTTCGTGGACGCCTGATTCCATAGATCGTAGAGCCGCGCTCCGATCAACGGCCATTCCTTGACCCTCGCGGGAGGAGAAGGCAGCGTCAGCGTGTCTGCGCTGAGCTGATCGGAAATGCTTCGCAGCCCCTCGATCAAGCCCACCCCTAGCCAGGTCGCTGGGCCGATCACAATCGCAACGGCAACGACTGTGATCAGGCCGGCTGCCAGCCTGGGGCGTCGCCCAAGATGATCGGACAACCAGGCGTAAAGCGGATACAGCGCAACGGCCAGCACCACGCTCCATGCCAGTACGGGGATGAACGGGCGGACCAGGACGAAGCACCAGAAGATCAATCCGGCAAGCAGACCGAGGCGAATGGCGAGCTGGATCACCTCCTCGCCTGAACGGCTTTCGCGAAAAGCGCGTAGAGCCATTTTCCGATCCACCGTGATTTGCCGACGCAATTTCGCAAGGAGCGCGTCGACCGCCCATTCTGAACCCGGAGCAGCCATTCCGAACAGGCGTTGAGACTAGGTGCGCTTTTCCGCCGTCCGGCTTGATCCAGATCAAACCTCGCAGCTGGCAGCGGTCCTGTCTTCCTAACAGGACTGGTCCGGCCCATCCGTATTTGGCCGGAGCGGATATCATGCATGTCAAAGGCCTCGCACTATTCCGTCTCCGAGTACCTTCGCGACGGCAGCACGGTCGAAATTCGAGCGCTGCGGTCCGAGGATCGACAGCACATGCTCGCTGCCATAGATCGGACTAGCGCCCAATCACTCCAGCGCCGCTTTTTCGCGCCCAAGCGCGGGTTCTCCGAGCAGGAGCTTGCGTTCTTTATGGACATCGATTTCGATAATCACGTAGCTCTGGTCGCGCAGACCGACGAGAACGGCCGGCCCGTCATCGCGGGAGGAGGACGCTATATCGTCGTGCAACCGTGCCAGGCCGAATTAGCCTTCGTCGTGGTCGACCAATACCAGGGAAAGGGTATTGCAACCGCGCTTTTGCGTCATCTCATCGTGATAGCGCGTGAAGCTGGACTTCAGCAGCTCACTGCCGAAGTTCTGGCGGAAAATGCAGCGATGCTGAAAGTGTTCAAAGCGTTTGGCTTCCGCTTCGAACCTTCGCAAGATCCTGGCGTAAGGCATCTGGCATTGAAACTGCGGCAGACGTAAGCACACGCTCTTCGATTTGACCCGTCGCTACCGCACGGCCTCATGGGCTGCGACGGCACCCCTCGTTTCTTGTCCATAGATGATACTCACAGATCACGACGCTTGGTCACGTTGATGGTGGAGCTTCCGCCGAACATGCTTGGCAATGTCAATCCCCTCAAAGGAGATCGTCATATGCGAGGTCTTTTCAAGCTGGAAGGGTACGGCTCGGCCGTCAGCGTATGCCTGTTGTCATTGTTATCTACGCCAGCGTTGGCGTATTTTGATACGGGCAATCAAGTCTACGAGAGGTGTATCGGCCCCAGACAATACATCTAAACGGCAGATCTGTTTGGCAACGGCAAGCGCCTATCTCGATATGATGAGAGCCCTCGGCTACTCCTGCCCCGGCAACAATCCGACCCGAAGGCAAGTCGCCGACGTGTTCGTTAAGTTCCTGAAGGAGAATCCCGAATCCCGGCAAAAGCCTGGTCCGACGCTGGCTATCGAAGCCTTCTCCAAAGGATTTGGCTGCAAAAGGCAGTAGATGACGACGGCAATTGGTCCGCGATGAAATCCTGGTTCCCCAGCCGACCGGCCCCCGCCCGTCACCCTTCATGGCCACGGCGCGCAGTCTCACAACCGACCGCCCCAGCTATTCCGGGTCGATGGAGACGACCACGACACCATCGACCTGAGTCAGGAAGGCCATCGTCGGCTCGTCGGAGGCAGGGGCCAGATGAACAGCCCGTTCGAATGACACCGTCTCCTCACCATTTGCCGGCCGAGCCGTCAGAACAGCGGCGCCCGTGCAAATCGGGACACCTGCCGATGTCAGCGCACAAAGATCCATTCTGAGGTCCGTGTCGCGGGAAATTTCGCGCGCTTCCTCGACATCCGCGGCCTCGAAAGCGAGCGTCGGCTTGCCGTCAATCTCAAGAACGAAAATCTGCTTTTGACCGCCCAAAAAAATCACTCACCAATCAAACCGCAGTGCCGGTGAGAGCGATGTCTTAGCCTCAACAAGCATAGGCAATAACCAACCGGTCTCCTATAGGCCGGTCTCCGATTGAATATCGTAATTCATCCGTCTTTTAAGCTTGCCGGCCAATGCTCGCCAGCGCGTAAGCTCGTGCACGAGTGAAAACCGACTTCAACGTGACCGGGAAATTAATTTGAGCGCTCAAAGCTAAACAATATCCGAATGCCGGCGACGCCATCGAGGGAACCGATGAATTTTCGGCTTTCCCCAACTATGTAAGGGGCCGCATAGGGATCGCGCTCATCGCACCATGCGGAATTGGGCGCGCCTCGGTAAGAACCTATTGGCTACCGCTAGCGCGGCGTACTCGGATGTTTCCAAAGCGACCTTTTGCGCGAGCATCACGTCGCCCGCGACCAGGCTGCCCGATGGCACGAAGCACCACCCCATTTTAGGCCGACCGATATCATCCAGTTCGTAGACGTTGGTCATGGTCCCTTCGTAGATGCGATAGCGCTTTCCGCTGTCAGAGCCGACGACGTCGAAATAGCCGTCGGCCTCGAGCTGCGCGCGCTGCCTCGGCGAGAGCCATTCGCGCAGAAGCCGCAGGCCGCGCGCTTCGCGCGTGTTCTCAACCCGACACTTTCGGTAGAGCGCCCGCAAACAGTCGAGACGCGAGCGTTCCGCCGTCCCCGATCGACGAAACCGGAGCATGATGTCCGCGGCCGCTTTCAGCCGCCGACCAAGCGTGGAAAGAAAAGTGTTTCCTCGGCAGCCGGGTCGAATGCCCTGGTTCGAATTACCTCGCCGGGGCCGCTTCGGACAGCGGCAGTGAAGCCGCGACCGGTGAGCTCCTTAAAGCGCGCTTCCGCCTTCGCCAGCGCCTCTGCGTCCTTTGCATCGAAGTGATGACGGGTATCGCCGCTGTGGTCCATCACGATCTGTAGTGCCATGGTCTTGTCTCCAGGAAATTGTTCAACTTCCGCATTCGAAACAAGCAATGTTTTTGTCGTGTCGGCGTTCCAATCTCCGCTACCAATTGGGAACGGAAATCGTCCAACGGATTAGATCGCAGCGCGACAGGCGACCGTCGATTATCGCCCCGTTGGTTCGCGGCATTATAGGCGGGTCGTCGGCCAATCCCAAGTCGCGCATTGCGAAAATGACTGCAATGTGAGGGATGCGAACAGCCCGGCTGGGCCCGCCGGCTTCGCGGATTGGCTTACGCAATTTTCATGCGTCGCACTTTGCTGCGCCAGAAACGATGCATTTTTGGGTGCGTTGACCACAGAGCCGAAGCCGTTGCGGCTCCCAACCCCAAGATTCCCAAGAACCAATGGGGATCGGATGAGAAAGATCACCACTGCGCTGCTCGCATCGACCGTGATTGCCACGCCCGCGTTCGCTGCATCGAACAATCAGTAGCAGCCACAAGCGAAGCAAATGCAGCCGCAGAACCAAATGCAGCTGCAGGACCAAAACCAGACACAAGGCAGCGCGCAAAATCAAAATGCGCAGAACCAGCAACAAAACGCGAACCAGCAGACCGCGCAGAACAACGCCCCGATCCCGCCTCGGAACCTGTTCCGCGGCGAAGTCCGGCAGGTTCAGCAGGCGCTCGACAAGGCCGGCTTCAAAGCCGGACCGAGCGATGGGCGCTGGGGCCACGAAACCGCAAGCGCTGTCAAGCAATTCCAGCAGAGTAAGCAGATCCAGGCAAATGGGCAACTCACGGAACAGACCCTTGCCGATCTGGGCCTGGATTCATCCCAGTTCTCTCAGCCGCAACAGTAGCGCAGACCACGCGCACACGCGATGAGCATCAACTTCCCCCCGATCCCTCCGCGCGGAGCGTACCGTTGCGAGTGGATCGGAGTTGTCGATGCAATATCGCAAACCACGGAGCCATATTGTTCGGCTTACGCAGCGCGGGAACGTTCGCAGCCACAACCGCCTTATTAGACGCGGGGGCCGGTCGGCGGCGTGCCAACACCCCGGAACTCGGGGACGCGCCTCGGCCGGCGCTTTTCTATGGGAACATCGGTATTTCAGCAGCCCATCGTCCGATGATGAACAAAGCGATTGTCCGACTTGTCGATCTGTGCGCGCGCCGTCGGTACGTTGTCATCGTCGTCGGAATACTCGTGCTGTTGGGAACGGCCACCTATGATGCAGCTCGTTTCTCCATCAACACTGATGTGCAAGCATTGATCTCGCAAAACCTGCCCTGGCACCAACGTCAGGCGCAGCTTACGAAAGCTTTTCCGCAGCGGGCGATCTCGGCGATTGTAACAGCACCGACCACCGAAAATGCCGACGCCGCCACACAACAATTGGCGCAGAGCCTGGCGAAAGACCAAGGCCTGTTCCCCCAAGTTACCCAGCCGGACAGCGGCGATTTCTTCGAACGCAATGGACTTTTGTTCGGCTCCGTTTCCGAGGTCAGAAGCACGGCGCAAGGGTTGAGCCGCGCGCGACCGTTTCTTGCGGGCCTTGCCGCCGACCCGAGCCTGCGCGGCGTCATGAACGTGCTCTCTTCATCGGCACAAGGCGTCCAGGCGGGCCGGATCAAGCTTGAGCAACTGGCTTGGCCGCTTTCACTTGCGAAAAGCACCCTGAGTGACGTGCTCGCGGGCAAGCCCGCGTTCTTCTCCTGGCAGGAGCTCTTGCAAGGTCACGCCCTGCCGATCGATCAACGCAGGCACTTCATCCAGATCGCCCCCAAGCTCGATTTCACCGCGCTCGAGCCGGGACACGCCGCGACCACAGCCATTCACAAGGCCGCGGCCGACCTCGAGCTGAAGGACAAGCTCGGCGCCACCGTCAGTCTCACCGGCCAGGTGCCGATGAACGATGATCAGTTCTCCGTGATCCGCAACAGTGCGCTACGCGACACACTGACTGCGATCGTCGGCGTTCTGATCGTGCTGTGGCTCGCCTTGCGCTCGTTCAAGCTGATCGCCGCGGTGTTCTTCAGCCTGATGGTAGGACTGACGGCCACGGCCGCGCTCGGGCTTGCCTTGGTCGGCTCCTTCAATCTCATCTCGATCGCATTCTTCGTGCTGTTTGTCGGCCTGGGGGTCGATTTCGGGATCCAATTCAGCGTGCGTTACCGCACGGAACGGTATGAATTCGACGACCTCCGGCAAGCCCTGTGCAGCGCGGCCCATAAGGCTGGCAAGCCGCTAGCACTCGCGTCTGCGGCGACCGCGGTCGGCTTTTTTGCCTTCCTGCCGACGAGCTATCGCGGCTTGTCCGAGCTCGGACTTATCGCCGGATGCGGCATGCTGATCGCCTTCCTGTGCAGCATCACGTTCGTGCCGGCGATGCTGATGGTGCTCAATCCGCCGGGCGAGGCCGCCTCCGTCGGCTTCACAAGATTAGCACCAGTGGACGACTTCCTGCAGCGCCACCGCATCATCGTGATCGCCGGGACCATCCTCGTCGTACTGGCCGGCATACCCTTGTTGTTCCACCTGCACTTCGACTTCAATCCGGTCGACCTGCAGAACCCCAACTCACCGTCCGTGGTCACCTATCGGCAATTGCAATCCGAGCCACAAACCAGCGGCAACGACGCCGAGGTGCTGGCGCCTTCACTTAAGGAGGCCGATACGATTGCCAAGCGGCTGTCGTCGCTGCCCGAAGTGTCGCAAGTGTTGACGCTCGACAAATTCATTCCGGCCGATCAGGACGAGAAGATCGCGGCGCTACATCAGGCCTCGCAGGTACTCGGCCCGGTCCTGAGCCCACCTGGGCGAAAGCCCGCTCCGAGTGATGAAGACAATGTCGCGGCGATCAGGCGTGCCGCGGAGGCACTCTCCAAAGCGGCCGCGGATGCAAAGGGCAATGCGGCCGATGACGCACGGCAAGTCGCCACCCTGCTCAACCGGCTTGCCGACGCGAATGCCGATGTTCGCAGCCGCGCGGAAGCAGCGATTATCCCGCCCCTGAACTATGATCTGGATCGGCTTCGCAAGAGCCTTGCCCCGCAAACGGTGACTATTAAAACCCTGCCGCCGAACCTGGTCCGCGAGTGGCTGATGCCCGACGGGCGCGCCCGCGTCGAGGCACTACCGAAGGGCGATCCCAACGACATCAATGTCCTGCGGAAATTCGCCGCCGCGGTCCTCCACGCTGAGCCGTTGGCGACCGGTGCCGCGGTGAGCTATTACGAATCCGCACAGACCGTCACCAAGGCTTTTATCGAAGCCGGGATCCTGGCGCTGGTTGCAATCACGGTCCTGCTGATCATCGCTCTGCGGCGGATAATCGACGTCCTGCTCACGCTGATCCCGCTCCTCCTCGCCGGCGCCGTGACCTTGGAAGCTTCTGTGCTCTGGGGCCTGCCGCTCAATTTCGCAAATATAGTCGCGCTGCCTCTGCTGCTTGGGGTCGGCGTCGCATTCAAAATCTACTACATCATGGCCTGGCGCGCCGGCAAAACCGGCCTGTTGCAATCGACGCTGACGCGTGCGGTGGTGTTCAGCGCAATGACTAATGCGGTCGCGTTCGGAAGCATGTGGGTCTCGAGCTATCCGGGCATGTCGAGCATGGGCAAGATGATGGCCCTCGCCTTACTCTGCACCATGGCAGCGGCCGTGCTGTTTCAGCCGGTGCTGATGGGCCGGCCGCGGCAAATCCAGCCTCTCCCCGAAGAGCCCCCTATGTCCGAGGCCGCCGAATAGACGATCGGCCCGCCAGGGTCCGATTGCCGTCCCGGTCATAGCACCAGCGCACCGAAGCAAATAATTCTCCTCTGATCGTTCGGGAGAGAACGGCGATATAGGCCGTTCTCCGGTCGCAGCACGAGGCATCTCAGGGCTGCCTTGGGCTTGCAAATTGCGCTGCAGCAATGCAAATCGCCTGAAATTGTTGCGGTTGCGATGGCCAGAGCCTGCGACAAAGTCAGTTTTTTGCAGCCCACAAATATCCGCGCCGACATGGTAATAAGGGGAAAGTCAGCGACTTTGAGCGAGGAACTTAACCTGGACGAGTTTGACACGCTCGCGCGGCTTTTCGGCCTGATTGCGGTTCGTGCCGGCGACGCCATCATGACTGCCCGCCTGCGTGCATGCCAGCCTGACTACAAGGCGGACGGCTCGCCGGTAACGGCCGCCGACCTCGCGTCCGACGAGATCATCCGTGATTGCCTGCACCGCAACCTGCCGGATCTCCCCGTCATTACCGAGGAGACTTGCACGGGCGGCTCTCCCATCAATGCCCACCGATTTGTTCTGGTCGATCCGCTCGATGGCACAAAGGAGTTCATCCAGGGCAAGGATGAGTTCACAGTCAACATTGCGTTGATTGAGGCCGGCAATCCGGTTGCTGGCGCCGTTTACGCGCCGGCCCTGCATCAACTCTATCTTGGCGGCACAAACGCCTACAAGCTCGATACGCGCTCGAACGACGGCACCCTTTCCTTCAGCAAGATGCACTCTATAGCCGTGCGACCTGCTCCATCGGAAGGGTGGCGAGCTGTCGTGAGCCGCTCCCATCTCGACGCCGCGACCAAGGCATGGGTTGAACGTCGCGGCATTACTGATCTCCGGCCCTCCGGATCCTCGCTCAAATTCTGTGTGATCGCCGAGGGCGAGGCCGATGTCTACCCGCGGCTTGCGCCAACCATGGAATGGGACACGGCAGCGGGCCATGCGGTCCTCTTGGCGGCGGACGGCGCCGTTACCGACCTCGACGGTTGCCCCATGCGCTACGGCAAGCCGGGCTACCGAAATGGCGAGTTCATCGCGTGGGGAATGGCCCGCCAGTTATCAAAATGAACGCACACGAAATGACGAGAGCAAACGCACACATGTTGCCGCAGCATTTGCGGCGCCTGGAGGCCGAGTCCATCGAGATCATGCGCGACGTGGCGGCCGAATTCAAAAGGCCGGTCATGCTGTATTCGATCGGCAAGGATTCCAGCGTGATGCTGCACCTCGCTGTGAAGGCCTTCTACCCGGCGAAGCTGCCGTTTCCGCTGATGCATATCGATACGACCTGGAAGTTTCGCGAGATGATCGCGTTCCGTGACGAGACGGCAAAGCGCCTCGGGGTCGATCTCATCGTCCACATCAACAAGGCCGGACTGGAGCGCGGCATCAATCCCATCGATTCCGGATCTTCACTGCACACGCAGGTCATGAAGACCGATGCGCTCAAGCAGGCGCTCGATCTTTACGGGTTTGACGCGGCGTTCGGCGGCGCGCGTCGCGACGAAGAAAAGAGCCGCGCCAAGGAGCGCGTCTTTTCATTCCGGTCGCCGGGGCACGTTTGGGATCCGCGCAACCAGAGGCCGGAACTCTGGAATCTGTTCAACACGCGCATCCGCCAAGGCGAGACGATGCGCGTGTTTGCGCTGTCGAATTGGACCGAGCTCGACGTCTGGGAATACATCATGCTTGAGAAAATCCCGGTGGTCCCGCTCTACTTCGCGAAAGAGCGGCCGGTGGTTCACCGGAACGGAACGCTGATCATGGTCGATGATGCGCGGCTGCCGCTGGAGCCGAACGAGACCCCTGAAATGCGAATGGTCCGCTTCCGCACGTTGGGCTGCTACCCCCTGAGCGGCGCGATCGAGTCCGAGGCGGCCACGATCGAAGAGATCGTGACTGAGATGCAGGTCGCAAAAGTTTCGGAGCGCCAGGGACGGTTGATCGACAGTGATGAGGCCGCCTCGATGGAGAAGAAGAAGCGGGAAGGTTATTTTTGATGGATACCGCGAGCATGCAAGGGCTCGGCGCGCCCGCTGCCAAGGACCAGCTGCGATTCCTCACCTGCGGTTCCGTCGACGACGGCAAGTCGACGCTGATCGGCCGGCTCCTGCATGACAGCAAGATGATTTACGAGGACCAGCTGCAAGCGCTCGCCCGCGACAGCGTCAAGCACGGCACCACCGGGAACGACATCGACTTTGCCCTCCTGGTCGACGGGCTCGAGGCCGAGCGCGAGCAAGGCATCACGATCGACGTCGCCTACCGCTTTTTCGCCACGCCACGGCGCTCCTTCATGGTCGCCGATACGCCGGGCCATGAGCAATATACCCGCAACATGGCAACCGGCGCCTCCAACGCGCAGGTCGCCATCATCCTGATCGACGCGCGCAAGGGCGTGCTGGTGCAGACCAAGCGCCACTCCTTCATCTGTTCGCTGCTCGGCATCCGCCATGTCGTGGTGGCGGTGAACAAGATCGACCTCGTCGATTACCGGAAGGAAGTCTTCGACCGCATCGTCGGCGACTATGTCGCCTTCGCCTCCGCGCTCGGTTTCACCTCGATCGTGCCGATCCCGATCTCGGCGCGCTATGGCGACAACATCACCGAGCGCTCCGGCAACACCGAGTGGTATCAAGGTCCCTGCCTCTTGGACCATCTCGAAAGCATCGACATCCGCTCGGAAACCGTCGGCCTGCCGTTCCGCTTTCCGGTACAGTGGGTGAACCGCCCTAACCTCGACTTCCGCGGCTATGCCGGTACGGTGGCCTCCGGCCGCATCGCGGTGGGCGACGACATCGTGGTGGCTGCCTCGGGCCGCAACTCGCGGGTCAAGCGCATCGTCACTTACGACGGCGACCAGCTCAGCGCCGAGGCCGGCGATGCCGTGACCATCGCGCTTGCCGACGAGATCGACGTCGGACGTGGCGATGTCCTGGCGAAGGCCGCCGAGCGCCCCGAGGTCGCCGATCAGTTCGCCGCGCACATCATCTGGATGGACCAGGAGCCGATGGTCCCTGGCCGTTCGTATGCGTTCAGGATCGGCACGCAATCGATCGCCAGCGGCAGCATCACCGCCATCAAGCACAAGATCGACGTCAACACCCGCGAGCATCTGGCGGCGACGACGCTCGCCCTCAACGAGATCGGCTTCTGCAACGTCGCAACCGCCCTGCCCGCCAGCTTCGATTCTTACGAGGTGAACCGGCGCACCGGATCCTTCATCATCATCGACCGTTACACCAACCGCACCGTCGGCGCCGGCATGATCGCGTTTGCTTTGAGGCGCGCGACCAACATCGCCTGGCAACCGCTGTCGATCGGCAAACAAGAGCGTTCCGCGCTCAAGCACCAGAAGCCTTGCATCATCTGGTTCACAGGCCTGTCCGGCGCCGGCAAATCGACCATTGCCAACATGGTCGACCAGAAGCTGTTTGCCGGCTCGCACCACACCATGCTGCTCGACGGCGACAATCTCCGCCACGGGCTGAACCGCGATCTCGGCTTCACCGAGGCCGACCGCGTCGAGAACGTCCGCCGTGTGGGCGAGGTCGCAAAACTGATGGTCGATGCCGGGTTGATCGTGATCTGCTCGTTCATTTCACCCTATAGGGCGGAACGTGAGATGGTACGCAGCCTCGTCGGTGAAGGCGAGTTTATCGAGGTGTTTGTCGATACCCCGATTGATGAATGTGCGCGGCGCGATCCGAAGGGGCTCTATCTCAAGGCCAAGGCTGGCAAGATCAAGAACTTCACCGGCGTCGATGCGCCATACGAAGCGCCGAGCGCGCCCGAAGTGCATTTGCAAACGCTGGATCGGCGCCCAGATGAGCTCGCGGACGAGGTGTTGAATGCACTGCACGAGCGCGGCATCGGCGCGAGCGGATGACAAATTTGCTTGCGTTGTATCGAAGCTCGCCGATCAACTGTCGAGCTGCGCAGCTCGAAACCCGGGAAATCGAGCCAACGTGGCGGCCTTGATGGATCGAAGCTGCGAAATCATCGTTGCGAGTTCGGCAATCCGCCGCTGACCATTGGCAATCTCTGCCGAAAACAAATCTTGGTGATGGTTGTCCAGGGCTTCCCGCTCAAGATATTCGTCCGCGTCGTTGCCCAGCGTCACCGCGGCGCGCGCCAATGCGTCGTCAACGCGCCTGTTCAATCCCGCTTGTTCGTTCTCGGCATCGCGAAGCGCGGTTTCGATGGCGGTCAGGATCGACGCGATACGCGCTTCGTCGGTCGCAGCGTCCCGCTCAGCCGACCGGACCTTGAACGCCCTGTCACCTGAACGGTCCGTCAGCAAATTGCGCAGGAATAGCTGGAACATCCGAGCGTCCAGTCGAAGCCGTGGTCGGGCCAGCATCGGCCAGCTACGGTTAACAAAGGATTGAGCGTCGTTCGCCGACCGCTTGCAACCCGCAAACAAAAGGCCCCCGTTTTTCAGGGGGCCTTCATTTAGATCGCGTCTGTTCGACCGCGTCCCTATCTTAGACCGCGTCCTTCGCCGCTTTAACCGGCCTTGCCCGGACGATCTTGCGGGCGGGCTTGGCCTTAAACATCATTTCCTCGCCGGTAAATGGATTGGTGCCTTTGCGGGCCTTGGTCGCCGGCTTCTTGACGACCACGAACTTCGCGAAACCCGGGACCAGGAAGACCCCGTTCTTCTTGAGTTCCTTGTGGCCGACATCGGTCAGCGTATCCAGAACGTTCTTCACGTCCCGCTTGGAAAGTTCGGTTGCCGTCGAGATTTTCTCGAGCAGCTGCGATTTGGACAGTTGGGTAGCCATTGTGTCTCCTCTGATTCGTCCGATGCGATAATAGTCGAACCGATGAGAACCTAGAGCCTTCTGCACAGCTTTGTTGCGTTTTTTCCGGGATTTTTCAGGGTTTTTGCGCTTCGGCAACGGTTTTGCCCTAGAAATACAGGCTCAAACGGCCAGCCGGACGCCAGCAACACCGCCATTGGCCTGCTTTTAATAAGGCTCAGCTCAGCCGGCCGAATGCTTGGGCATGCCTTCGAGTCGCTCCCGGTAGGCCTCAAAGCCCCGCACAAGGTCCTGCCCCGGCACCCACTCGCCGCACTCATCCATCAGCCCCGCCTCCAGCATGGCGGCCGCGCAGGGCCAATGCAGTTCGACCCAGGCGGCGATATCAGGCTCGGGCATCCCTTCCCGCCGGCAGATCCGCGCGGCCATGTCTCTCGCCAGGGGCTCGATGTTGGAATTCATGAGCGCCGTCACTAGCCGCGCGAGGCGTCGATTTCAAGGCGAGGCAACGAGAGACGCTCATGGCGCAGGCGCACGATCTCGCGACGGAATTCGCCCGAGCTTTGGCAACGATCACCCTCTCAAAGAACAGAGGGCGCAGGGAAGACCGGGTGCCCGCTGCACCCACGGCCCACGCGCAAAAAATTGCGCGAGGCGCGCGTTGACCACAGGTACAGGCGGATACACTCCGGCCTTCCCTGCGCGATGGTTTACGGCTTACTTCGCGCTCTCCTCGGTGAACCAGCTTGTTTGCCACCGTCGCCGGCGTGATGCGATTTCCGCATCGTCGCCAGCTTGGCGCCTGCATGGGCGCGCCAGGACCACACGACTTGACCGTCCGCGATAAAGCGCCGCTCGTCAGTCAGCGCCATCCCGTCCACCGCATCCCGCCCCGCGTTCGTGACGACGCGTCCGCCCCTCATATCGAGGCGGGATGGGCAGACCATACACGAACTCATGCTTCTGAAAAACAGAAATATTTTTGTGCGCGAGGCTTGACGAGATTTTTGGGCCGCGCGCTCGTCGGGCAAATCACGACGCGCAAACGGCGCGGGAGCATCGAATGATCTCGCGACCGCCCCGGCTCCAGACCAGCAAGCGCCGGCATCATCTGCCGTTGCCCTGCCGCGGCGCGTTGGGCTTTTGGCCTACGAGTTGGCCCGGTTTCTGCTTTGACAGGGTCCAATGAAGCTGATCCACTTTCGTCCTGCTCCGGGCCCAAGGAGGGAGGGGTAAAGTGAAAACAAAGAACCACCGTGGGGAGCCGATCCGATGAATGAGCGAGAACTTCGAGGCCTGATCGACGAGGTCAAGGCCGGGCGTCTGTCGCGCCGCGCCTTTGTGCGAACCATGATCGGGTTAGGCCTCACGGCTCCGATGGCCGGCATGATGCTGAGCCAATCGGGCGTGGCGATGGCCGCGGAGACCGCGATTTCCTACAAGCCACCCAAGGCCGGCGGCGGCGGCCCGGTCAAGCTGCTGCTTTGGCAGGCGCCCACCCTACTCAATCCGCATTTTGCGGTGGGCACGAAGGACCAGGAAGCATGCCGCCTGTTCTATGAACCGCTGGCGGGATGGGACCGGGACGGCAATCTGGTTCCGATCCTGGCGGCCGAGATTCCAAGCAAGGAGAATGACGGGCTGAAGGAGGACGGTCTCTCGGTCGTCTGGAAGCTGAAGCGCGGCGTCAAATGGCATGACGGCAAGCCGTTCACGGCCGACGATGTCGTCTTCAACTGGGAATATGCCAAGAATCCCCAAACCGCGGCGGTTTCGATCGGCAGCTACAAGGATATCAAGCTCGTCGAGAAAACCGACGACTACACAGTGCATGTGCACTTCGCCAAGCCGACGCCGTTCTGGGCCGATGCCTTTGTCGCCTCCTATGGTTTGATCATCCCGAAACATCTGTTCGCCGACTATGCCGGCGGCAAGTCGCGGGACGCGCCGAACAACCTCAAGCCGGTCGGCACCGGCCCTTATCTGTTCGTCGATTTCAAACCCGGAGACACCGTCTCCGGCAAGCGCAATCCCGACTACCATCAGGCAGGCCGACCCTATTTCGACACGATCGAAATCAAGGGCGGTGGCGATGCCGTCTCAGCGGCGCGCGCCGTGCTGCAGACCGGCGAATATGACTACGGCTGGAACATGCAGGTGGAGGACGAGATCCTCAAGAGGCTGGAGGCCGGCGGCCAAGGCAAGGTGTCGCTCGTTCCGACCGGCAATATCGAGTTCATTGCGCTGAACGTCACCGATCCCAACGTCGAGGTGGACGGCGAGCGGGCCAGCATCAAGACCAAGCATCCGCTGTTCTCGGACCCGGCCGTGCGCGAGGCAATCAATCTCCTGATCGATCGGGCCTCTGTGCAGAAGTACATCTATGGCCGCACGGGCGTTGCGACCGCGATTTTCCTCAACAACCCCGAGCGCTTCCGATCCAAGAACAACACCTTCGAATTCAACATCGATAAGGCCAACCAGATCCTCGAAGCCGCGGGCTGGAAGAAAGGCTCCGACGGTATCCGCGCCAAGGACGGCAAGCAGCTCAAGTTCGCCTACCAGACCTCGATCAATTCGCCGCGGCAGAAGAACCAGCAGATCATCAAGCAGGCCTGCCAGAAAGCCGGCATCGATGTCGAGTTGAAGTCGATCGTGGCGTCGGTGTTCTTCTCATCCGATACCGCCAATCCGGACACCTACTCGCATTTCTATTGCGATGCCGAGATGTACCAGACCACAATGCCCCAGGCGGACCCGCAATTCTTCATGAACCAATTCTGCTCGTGGGAAGTGGCGACCAAGGCGAACAAGTGGCAGGGCCGCAACATCTCGCGCTGGCAGAACAAAGAGTACGATGATGTGTTTCGCCAAGCCGCCACCGAGCTTGACACCGTGAAGCGCGCGGCGATGTTCATCAAGCTGAACGACATCGTCGTCGGCGATCATTACATCCTGCCTGAAAACAATCGCCTCCGAGTCACAGCGCTGAAGACCGGCATGGTGGTGCATGAGAGCGGTTGGGACAACGATCTCTGGCAGATCGCCAACTGGTACCGGGACACGTGAGAGCTGGATAGCCTTGGTTCAATCAGTTCGCGGGCGAGCTCGGTCCACCTCTCCCCGCCGGGGAGAGGTCGGATTGCGCGTCGCGATGCAAAGCATCGTCGAGAGCAATCCGGGTGAGGGGCCGCAGCTCTCCCGAGGGACCGTAACCCCTCACCCGATTTGCACTGGACGATGCTCCGCATCGCCAGGAGCAAATCGACCTCTCCCTCCGGGAGAGGTGAAGCGCCGTCGCCGCAATGGCTCAATCCAATCTCTCTAGAGAGAAGTGATGGGAAAGTACCTGCTCAGGCGGCTGATTATCGCTCTCCCCAGCCTGCTTGGAATCAGCCTGATCCTGTTTGTCCTGCTCGCGCTCGCTCCCGGCGATCCCTTCGGCGATCTTGCGACCAATCCGAACATTCCGCCGGAGGTCCGGGAGGCGCTGCGGCTGAAGTTCGGCCTCGATGATCCGATCTTCATCCGCTATTTCCACTGGCTGGTCGCGATGCTGCATGGCGACTGGGGCTTCTCCTTCGCCAGCCGCGTCAACGTCGACCAGTTGATCCTGCAGCGCATCCCGACCACGCTCTATGTCATCGGCTCGTCGCAGCTCGTAGCCCTTATCGTCGCCCTGCCGGTCGGCGTCTATGCGGCGGTGCGGCCTTATTCGCTGTTCGACCAGGTCGCCAACACCATCGCGTTCATCGGCTTTTCCCTGCCGACCTTCTTCACCGGTCTGCTCTTGATCCTGATCTTTTCGGTCAATCTGGGCTGGCTGCCCTTCGTCTATCGCGCCGATATATCCGCGACCGGATGGCACTGGTACTGGGAATATTTCAAGCAGGCGATCATGCCGATCGCCGTGCTCGGGCTGTTCCAGGGCGCCTCCTACACGCGCTTCATACGCTCCGCCGTGCTCGACGTGATCAGGCTGGACTACGTCAACACCGCCCGCGCCAAGGGCGTCAGCGAGTCCAGTGTCATCGTCAAGCATGTGCTGCGCAATGCTCTGATACCCGTGGTGACGCTGGTCGCGCTGCAGATGCCCAGCGTGTTCGGCGGCGCCATCGTCACCGAGCAGATATTCCGCATCCCCGGCATCGGCTCGCTGCTCATCAGCGCCATCCTTGCCAACGACACCCCGGTGATCATGGCGGTCACCTTCGTGTTCGCCTGCCTCGTCATTCTCTTCAACCTGCTCGCCGATATCATCTATGGTTGGCTTGACCCACGCATCTCCTACGGCTGAGGCCGAGGCACCCGCCCCGGCCGCAAAGCCCGAACGCCGTTTCTCGCCGTGGCGCGACGCGCTGCGTCGCTTCTGGCGCCATCGTCTGGCGGCCGCGAGCACGATCATCCTCGCACTGCTCGCGCTCGCCATCGTCGTCGGGCCGCTGCTCTGGCGCATTCCGATCAACGATATCGATTTCACGGCGCGCCTCAGCGGGCCCTCCTGGGCTCACCCCTTCGGCACCGACGACCTCGGCCAGGACCTGCTCGCGCGCATGCTCTATGGCGGACGGATTTCGCTCGCGGTCGGCTTTGCCGCCATGGCGGTGGGTCTTGTGGCCGGCATTATCATCGGCGCCATTGCCGGGATGTCACGCGGCCCCATCGATGCCCTGCTGATGTGGATCACCGACCTGTTTCTGTCGCTGCCGCAACTGCCGCTCTTGCTGCTGGTGATCTATCTGTTCCGCAACTTCCTCACCAGCCTGGTCGGCGCGCAAGGCGGCGTGTTCATCATGATCGTGCTCGTCATCGGCGGCTTCCGCTGGATGACGGTGGCTCGCCTGGTGCGGGCGCAATTCCTGTCGCTGCGCGAGACCGAGTTCGTCGAGGCCGCCCGAACGCTTGGTGCCTCCGACCTGCGGCTGGTCGTCAGGCATATCCTGCCCAATGCGCTGGGACCCGTGATCGTCGCCGGCACCATCGACGTCGCCGCGGCGATCATCGCGGAATCGACGTTGTCGTTCCTGGGGCTCGGCTTTCCGCCCGATATTCCGACCTGGGGCCGCCTGCTCTATGACGCCAAGGACTATCTCGACATCGCCCCGCACTGGGCGCTGTTCTCGGGCGGTGCGATCTTCCTCACCGTCATCGCCATCAATTTCATCGGCGATGGCCTGCGCGACGCGCTCGACCCGCGCAAGGTGATGTGACGGCGGTTCGCAGGGTGTGTTGAGCAGCGCGAAACCCGCCACATTCGCTACCAGATCAAGAATGGTGGGTTTCGCTCCGCTCGACCCACCCTACGCAGGCTACGCACTACGCACCGATCACCTCCCCGCCACCACCGGCAGCTTGTCGATAGCACGCAGACCCGGCCGTCGCCGCCAGTGAATGTCGGCCGGCTTTGCCGCCAGTTGCAGCTTCGGCCAGCGCGTGAACAGGGCCTGCAGCGCGGCCTGCGCCTCGATGCGGGCGAGCTGGTGGCCAAGACAGAAGTGAATTCCAGTACCGAATGCGAGATGACGGTTCGGGCGCCTCGAGAGGTCAAGCTGTTCGGAATGTTCGTTCGCGGCCGGGTCGAGGTTCGCGGCGACGATCATGGCCATGACCTTGTCGCCCTTCTTCAGGCGCACGCCCTCGAGCTCGATGTCCTCGCGTACGTAACGCGGCTTTGAGAACTGCACGGGCGCGACGAAGCGCAAAAATTCCTCGACGGCCAGGCCCAACCTGCTCCAGTCGGACGCGAGCCATTCCCGCCGCGCCGGATCCTTCAGGAGCTCGAACACCGATCCGCTGATCAGATGCGTCGTGGTTTCCGATCCCGCCATCAGCAGCAGGAACAGCATCGAGATCATTTCGTCACCGCTGAGGCGGCCGCCCTCGCCTTCCACCCGCACCAGCTCCGCAATAAGCCCTTCGCCACCGTGCGCGCGGGCATGCGCGAGCCGAGCCTCGAAATAGCGCCGCATCCTTGCGACCACGGGGATCATCAGAAGAAAGCTGATCGAGCTCGCAAAGCGCCCCATCGCGTTGGCCCATCCGATGAATTGCGGCCGGTCCGCGAGCGGCAGGCCGAGCAGCTCGCAAATCACCGACAGCGGGACAATGCGGGCAAAGCGCACCACAAGGTCGGCCGGGCTACCTGCCGCAAACAAGTCGCCGGCGAGCCGGTCGGCGATGCCACGGATATGCTGCTCCATGTCGAGCACGGCGCGGCGGCGGAAGGCTTCATCGACGATGCCGCGCAGGCGCGTATGGTCCGGCTCGTCGGTCGTCAGCATGTTGTTGGCGAGCAAGGTGACGGAGCGCGGCATCCACCAGCGCAAGCCTACGACCGTCCCGTCGTCCTTGCGCAAGGTAAAATTCGTCGAATCCTTCAAGACGCGCGCGGCCGCCTCGTAGGTCGTGGTCACAAAGACAGGGCCTACGATCGGAAAGTGCGTCGCGACCACCGGTCCCGATGCACGCAGCCGCGCAACGGCCTCACCAGGATCACGGAAAAAAGCCTCGCTCGCGAAATCGACCCGGCTCTCCATCGACCGCTCCATGGCTGACCTGCGTCAACCAAGATGGGACGCGCGTCGGCGGTTGCAAGATCGGAACCGTTCCCGCCTCTGGTCAATTTGGTTTGGCCAGAGCCGATGCGGGCGGGCCTGCCGACCTAGTCCGCCGCTCGCTTGCTGCATCCGAGCGCGGGCAACGCTTTGTAGTCACCTCTGAGAGCCCGGCAGCGAAATGGTTTACCAATCCTGATCGCGACTTGTGAGGGCGGAGCCGAAAAGCCTGACACAGCTACGGCGAAGAATCGACCGAGCCTGCCGGAGACTCTGCACAGAGGTTAAACCTTGCTTAAGCCCGCAGTTCCATAGTCCAGCCCAGCCAAATCATGGATAGAATCGAGTGCGAGGCATGAACACCGTCCGTCTTGGTTTGCTGAATCGCTTCATCCGGGACAGGCGCGGCAATATTGCCGTGACTTTTGCGATCGCGGCCATTCCGCTGCTCACCGCGGTTGGCGCCGCCGTCGACTACTCGACGGCGATGCGAATCAAGTCCAAGCTGCAGAGCGCGGCAGATGCCGCGAGCGTCGGTGCGATCGCAACCGGTTCGCCCGCCTATGTCGCGGCGGGACAGATGGGATCAACCGGGCCGATCACTGCGGGCAATACCGACGCAAGCAATATCTTCCATGCGAACATCAGCGGGGTCACCGGTTTCGACAACCTGGTGGTCACTCCCGACGTCAACAAAACGAACAACAGCATCACCTCCAACGTCTCTTTCAGCGCTGACGTTCCCACGACATTCCTGGGGTTGATAGGCTATCAGAAGCTCACAGTGACCGGCTCGTCGCATTCGGCGGGCTCGCTGCCGATGTATCTCGATTTCTATGTGACGCTGGACGTTTCGGGATCAATGGGATTGCCGTCGACCACCGCTGAAGCGCAACGGATGCAGGACGTCAACCCGGACGATCATGTGGACTATCCCACCGGCTGCACCCTGGCCTGCCATTTCACGCAGCAAAACAGCGCCTGCAAAAATCCGACGATCCCGCCCCAGACAAACGCGAGCCAGAGCGGCTATCCGACCAATGGATATTGCCTGGGCTACATTATTTCGCGGGTGAGCCAAAGCGGGTACCAGGGCCTGCTCACCTCATCGACGACCAAGAAGTACACGTATAAGAATCCGAACACCAAGATGTACCAGCAGCTCAAGGGCTCGGTGCTCAGTGGCCTCCCTGGTTCGATCACTCAGGCACTGACACCAGTGACGTCATGCCCGACCCCCGGAACCGATGCCTGCATCCAGTTGCGCCTGGACGCGGTGGGTTACGCCGTCAACCATTTGCTCCAAACCGCGGTTGATCCAACATACGAAAAGCTGCCCGACCAGTTCCGCATCGGCCTCTATCCGTTCATCCAATACATGGATACGAATTACGCTCCTCTGACCTCCTCGATCAATGGCAATCCGCAGACGCCGGGCACTATCAACTACCAGGCAGCCAATCTGGCCCAGGAACTTGATACCAACACCAACTCGAACCTTGGCTCCGGCGGCACCCATATCGACACAGCACTTTTCACGATAAACAATACGATCACCAGCGTCGGTAATGGCAGTTCACCCAACGATACATTGCCTTTCGTCTTCCTCGTCACCGACGGGGCGCAAGACAATCAGATGAAAGCCATTGGCGGCAACTGGTCCGGAAGTAACCACGCTACCTTGCTCAATGACACCGTGAACGACAAATACCCCTATGCCTGCCAGCAGCTCAAGAACCGAGGCATCCTCATTTCCGTTCTCTACATTCCCTATCAACCCATCAACCCCGTGAACACTTCATTTGCCGGCGACGAAGACGACTACGCCAACTGGAATATCCCGAACATTCCGAAAAGCCTGCAGGACTGCGCATCGCCTAACCGATTCTACACAGCGAATACGCCTCAGGACATCGATAGCGCGTTGCAGAAGATGTTCGCCGACGCGCTGATTGCGGCCCACATCACCAATTAGTCCCTGACCGAGAGGGGACAGGACGAGCGATGAAACGCAAGATAAGGACATGGCGGCGCCTGCGGCGGATTGCGGTTTGCCTGATACGCGACCGCAGCGGCATTGCGGCAATCGAATTTGCCTTCATCGTTCCGCTCATGCTGCTGTTGTTCTTCGGCGTCGTCGAGATAACGAGCGGCATCAGCGCCTATCGCAAGGTCACGATCATGGCGCACACGCTCTCTGACCTGACCTCACAATCGGCGTCCGTACAGGATTCGGATCTGAACAATTTCTTCTGTGCCTCGGGCGCCATCATGTCGCCCTATGTCACGATGCCAAACCCCTGCCCGCCGGCGCCGACCGCGGTCAAGCAGTCCATTGCCGAATTGTGGGTCAATTCGTCGCTGCAGGCGCGCGTCCAATGGGCCAAAAACAGCGACGGCTCGACGCCCGCCGCCGCGGGAACGGTGGTGAACATTCCCGCCTCGCTTCAGGTGGCGAACACCTACATCATCTACTCGAGCATCATGTACACGTACGTGCCGACGGTCGGCTACGTC
>Ga0134125_10000895_pt1 | contig 38292 bp, 30 predicted proteins | sample KB31751_FD_96464 | JGI IMG/M metagenome (GOLD analysis project Ga0134125, IMG submission 96464) | Terrestrial soil microbial communities with excess Nitrogen fertilizer from Kellogg Biological Station, Michigan, USA - KB3-175-1 | ecosystem: Environmental > Terrestrial > Soil > Unclassified ...
ACACTCCACGGGACGAGCCCGTGGCATCACCAAAAATCTCGGCCCGCCTCTGTTAGCGACCAACGTGAGTGACCACGGCGCCAGGCCGTGGCCTCAGTTTTAGCGACTACCTACTTTTTCTTGGCGCACTGACTTGAGACCTTGAACTTGAAACCTGAAACTTTCTTTTCGTGAGTCTGGCAGGATTCGAACCTGCGACCTGCTGTTTAGAAGACAGCCGCTCTAGTTCCGCTGAGCTACAGACCCGTAGGACCAGCGTGCCGATTGGTGATTGCGGATTGCTGAATGCGGATTTAAGAACTTGGGATTTCGAATTCAAGCATGGCCAGTCATTTCGGTTTGCAAATCCGCAATTCGCAATCCGAAATTCGAAATTTCAAGGACGGTAGTGAGGTAAAGATCCGCAGGGAGCGAATCACCGCCCTTGAAGCTTGGTAGCACAGACTTCAGTCTGTGTTTACTTTCCGTTGACGCTACCGTCGTTGTAGTCAGCCGCGTTGACTGGTTCCAAGTCGATAGACTCAACTCGCAGTGAACACAGACTGAAGTCTGTGCTACTTAAGATTGGAGCGCGCGGTGAGACTCGAACTCACGAATACTGGAGTTGCGGTCCAGCGCCTTAGCCGCTTGGCGACGCGCGCAGAACAAGTAAAAAGGTAAAAGTTAGGAGCAATCAGTCTCATTTTCTGTCTTCACTTTTTCCTTTTTACTTGTGATTGGAACTCCGGCAGGATTCGAACCCGCAATTTCGACGTTCGAAGCGTCGCACTCTTCCAGTTGAGCTACAGGAGCAAAGGAACTTCGGATTGCGAATGAACGGGCAAAGAGCATAGTGCAAAGAGCAGAGTGGCCACGGATTTTCACGGATAGACACGGATAGGGATTAAACGACAAACGTTTTGATTAATCCGTGTTCACCTGTGTTCATCTGTGGCGCTTCCATTGCCATTCACGCTTTGCTCTTTGCCCATAAATCCCCAATCAGCAATCACCATTCAGCAATCAGTTTGTCGCTGGCAGAGATTCAAAGATAGAATGCGCTACTTTTAGATTGGCGAGCGATCAAACTCAGCTATCTAACTTCCAGACGATCGCCATGAAACAATGCCCTGAATGTCAACGCACCTACGGCGACGATCTAAATTTCTGTTTGGAAGATGGGTCGGTCCTGCGCGCTTATCAGGATGATGAAGTCACTGTCATCTCACCAAAACCGACGCCGACGCCGCCATTGCCACCTCCAACGCCGCCGCCCATAACACCTCAACCGCAAGGAAAAAAGTGGGCGGTGCTCGGAGTCATTGGGACCATCGCACTCATCCTGCTATTGAGCGGAATCAAACTCGCAATCTGGATAGCCAACCAGCAGGATCGTCAAGATCGAGCGACCGTAAGCTCGAATCCCTCGACACCTTCATACTCATTCAGTCCGAGTCCGAGTAGTAGCGCGGTCCCGCTTTGCGTTGTGCTGGGTAACTGTCCCAGCCCTTCACCAACGACGTCACCGCAACTGAATTCTTCGTCACCGTCTCCAAGTGCTTCGCCTGTCGAGCCGGCAGCCCCAACTCTGCGAACTGGAACCTACCAGGGCGAGTTCAGCAGTCCGATCAACGAAGATGGCATCCAGGCCGCGCGCACGCTTAAGATCCAATTTACTTTCAATGCCGACGGCACTTACTCGGGGCAGGGATTCGCCACGATTCCATCAACCGATACGACCGACAGATTGTTTCTTGAGGAAAAGGGTTACTACTCGGTGGCGAACGATGTGCTCACGCTGCGAGGTCGGCTGCAACGAAAATACGATTTCGAAGATGATTCGTGGTTACCGTGGACGCCTGCGAAAGATAGTACGCTCGACAACAAACTTCGAAGTGTCTCTCCCACAACTTTTCAGATGTACATGAATTCCCCACCCAGTTGGGTAACGTTTTCAAGATTGTAGATTTCGGAATGCTGATTGCGGATTCTGGTAGCGGTAGAGTTTGTCTGTAGCCACCAACGTGTAACTACGGACCAATCTGCATTCCGCAATCAGAAATCCGCAATCCGCTCATCCTTTCACACAGACCACTTGCTTGATCTCGGCAACGATCTTGACCAGATCGCTCTGGTTCTTCATCACTGTCTTGATGTCCTTGTAAGCGCCGGGAATTTCATCCAGCACGCCTACGTCTTTGCGACATTCAACGCCAGCAGTCTGACGCGCCAGGTCGTCTTTCGTAAAAGCCCGCTTGGCCGCGCTACGCGAGAGCTTGCGCCCCGCGCCGTGCGAACAAGAGTTAAAGCTTTCCGCCAAACCACGTCCCTGCACGATGAACGACTTTGCGCCCATCGAGCCTGGAATGATGCCGTAGACGCCGGCTTCCGCGTTGATTGCGCCCTTGCGTGTGACGAAAACTTTTTCGCCAAAGTGCTGTTCGAGCGCAACGTAGTTGTGATGACAATTGACCGCCAGCTCAGGCTTAAATGGCTGGCGATGATTGAACATCTTGTTAAAGACCTTCAATAGACGGGTCATCATGATCTCGCGATTCGTCATCGCGTATCCCTGCGCCCACTTTAGATCCTTCCAGTACGCCGCAAATTCCGGCGTGCCCTGGATGAAGTAAGCAAGGTCAGGAGCAGGCAGCTCCGACAGCTTCCACAAGTTCTTCGCTGTCGAGATATGACGTTCTGCCAATTCCTTACCAATGTTGCGCGAGCCCGAGTGCAGCATCAGCCACACCGTGTCTTCTGTATCCACACAAACTTCGATGAAGTGGTTGCCGCCACCCAGCGTGCCCAACTGCGTCATCGCTTTCGCTTTACGATCGCGTACGCCCTGGTGCAGCTCGCCAAAATCCTTCCAGCCTTCCCAGTACGAGGACTCGTCAACCGATTCCTTGTACGAGCTGAAGCCGGTAGGAATGGCTTCTTCAATTGCGAGACGAAGGTCTTTCAACTTGCCTTCGAGGATGTGGCTTGTGAATGGTGTCTTCACTGCCATCATGCCGCAGCCGATATCGACGCCGACGGTTGCCGGAATCACCGCTTCTTTAGTGGCGATAACCGAACCAACCATGCTGCCTTTGCCCAGGTGAGCATCAGGCATCAGCGCGACGTGCTTGAATAGACAAGGCAAGCGCGAAACGTTACGCAGCATCGATTGTTCTTCAATGCTGAAGTCGTGGTGAGCCCAGGAAAGAATCTCATTTTGGGCGCCACCAATTGTTAGTTTTTCATAAGGCATTATGAATACCTCCTTTCTAAGAATAGCCTAAAGATATCTTGAAAATGTCCGACAAACTTTTGTCGAGAAGGCTGAAAACGATTCAATTCAGCCCGCAGATAAACGCGGATATGAAAAACGCAAGTTTCAAGAATTCTTTTCTTGATCCGTTTTATCCGCGTTCATCCGCGGCAAAATTCTAATCCGCATTCCGCAATCTGCAATCGGTTCTGGTGCGTCAGGTGAGACTTGAACTCACAATCCCCTGCTTAAGAGCCAGGCGCCTCCGGCGAATGCTGATTGGTGATTGCTGATTGGTGATTGCGGAATGCTGATTGGAATCTAATCATCATTCCGCATTCAGCAATCCGCAATCGAGTTGGTACGGGCATCTTCGCAAGAAGAGTCAGCGACCCGTCTTTCCTCGTCCAGTGACTACCCGCTGCAAGGTCGTCATCACTGGCTCGGGCGTCGTTTGGAGCAGGAGCGTATCCTTTATGGTCCAATCAGCATTCCGCATTCTGCATTCAGCAATCTCGCTGCCGCGCATGCAAAATAAATTTTCTTGTGCTAAAAAAATGATGAAGGCAGAGAGGAACAAGCCGCGAACACACTTCGAGGCACACTTCTCCTTAGGACGGCGACGCTCGACACGCTCGCAACGCAACAGCGTCGTCATCCGTTGAAGGCTCCCTGCCTTCATCTCAACAAGTAGCACAGACTTCAGTGTGTGTTTCCTTTCGTTGACGCTACCGTCATCACAGCCAATAACGTTGACTGTTTCAAGTCAATAGACTCAACTCACATTGAACACAGACTGAAGTCCGTGCTACTTGCTCACAAATAGGTACTTCAATTGTCAAAAAACAAAGGAGCGGGGCTTTAAGCCTCCAAGGGAAGCTGCCCGCTCCTTACGTCTCGCGAATTTTTCTTTGAGATTTGGGAGCGGGAGGCCGCTCCCGCTGATTAATACCTGATATAACGGCTATCTAACGTCTGATTCTGTCCTGGTCTGCCGTTAAAAATTATGGCTGGTGACCATGCCAAACCGAGGCCCGAACAGACGGCGGACATACCCGCAGCGGGTTGCCGTTTCGCCAGGTTTTCTATATGGGTTCGGTTAGTCATCGTGAAATCTTTCTTTCTCACCTGCGCAAACTCATGTTGACGCGCAAGCAGCTTGTATAAAACAGGACCAGTGATCCTGTCAAGCACTTTCTACGAAAACAGTGCGGCAAGTAAAGTAGGTAGTCGCTAAAACTGAGGCCACGGCCTGGCGCCGTGGTCACTCACGTTGGTCGCTAACTGAGGCGGGCCGAGATTTTTGGTGATGCCCCGGGCTCGCCCCGTGGAGTGTTCACGCGGCTGCTGGTGGCAGGCGGCAACGTGAAACACCACGGGGCCAGCCCGTGGCCTCTTGCGAACCGATCGATCAGCCTGTTTTTGTAGCTGTGAACATGAAACACCACAGGGCAAGCCTGTGGTATCGCCTACTCAGTTCACCATTTATGCTTTACCTACTTTTTCTTGGCGCACTGCTACGAAAATATTTTTTCCAAAAGTTCATCGGAAGTAATCAGTAAATAGTAATCAGTAGTCAGCAAAATAATTCTCGTTGGAGATCTGGGTGTACACATGATTCATCTAGGAAGGAGCTAGGAAGGAGCGGCCCCGTTAAGAATCGTCATTGACCTTTGATTACTACAGTTGACTGCTGCGTATCGGCTGCTGACTGCTTGAGCTTTCGACGGACACCGACACCTGATATATTGCAAGCGAATGAAGTTGAGTAATCGACCAACAGCTATCGCGATTTTGGCCTTTGCGTTTCTTTGCGGCACTTGGGGAAACGTAATCGCGGCTGGATTCTGTCCTCGGAACTCTAATCATTCGTGCTGCCCAAAACATTCTGCCGAATCAATCTCGTCAAAAGTCGCGCCTCAAACTCATCATCAAATGCATCAGCAAATGGATGACGAATCATCCGCTGATATGAACGCGATGAGCGAAGGAAGTAGCTGTGCGGGTCACGAGTCAGGTGCTGACGAAGCGCTGGCGAATCAAACAAACCAATCTGTAAATGAGGTCGTTGAAAGCTCCGACTCCAATGAGTCAAGCCGGTTCGCTGACTCCCCGGTTAGCTTTTCGGCCTGCACGCATTGCCTGAGTCACTCCCAGCCGGCGCCGAATCGTTTTTCACTCAGTAGCGGAGAATCGAGCCGTAATCATGACGCTGCTGCCGCGCCCGTAGTTAAGCTGCCGTTAGCTTTACCGCCTCTCGCAAGACTTTTGCCGAGCTACGATCACGGTCCACCCGGTCAAACTCACCTGCTCTTTGTCCTCAACAGCATTTTCCGCATTTAGCTTTCCTTCAACTCATTTTTGCATTGGAGACGCGACGCATACGTGTGCCTGTATTGGTACAAGTCTGCAGTCGAGTTATCGACTTTTCAAAGTTTTGAAGGAAGTATTTTATGCGTGTATCAAGCTCGACCCGACGTCGACAGCTCAACCTGGTCTGGCCCATGTTGGCTCTGATGGTTTTTTCTTCATTAATGGTGATGGCACAGCACGACATGAAGAAGATGCCGTCACAAAAACCCACGAAGAGCACCGCCTCGCCAACGCCTTCACCGAGTCCGTCAACGTCTACACATTCGAAGCACTCGATGCCAGCGACAACTCCGGCGCTCTCACCGTCACCTTCGCCCGAAACGCAAATGGACACGCCACATGTGCAGATGCCGGTTCCATCGCCTTCAGCGTCGCGCGAGATGAAGCCCGAGATGAAAATGGAGACGCCGCATGTTCACCCAGCAGCGCCAACATCAACTCCCTCCGCGTCGCCCCAACATGATATGGATATGCCCAACGCGGCCGTGAGTCCTTCTCCAAGCACGGCTCACGACATGAACTCGATGAGCACGACTTCCCTGATGGTGATGAACGGATCAGAGATGGGCATACGCGTCGGTTCAAGCCAGACAAACATTCTCTCGATGGGTCAAATGGGTTCAGGCACCTCGTGGCAGCCTTCGTCGGGCCCGATGTACATGTACCACAAGGTCTCAAGCGGATGGCTGTTGGTGTTTCATTACAACTTCGTCGTGGGAATCAATAGTCAGGGTGGTCCACGCGGCACGACCACTGCAGAGTCGGCGAATTGGTTCATGCCGATGGCTTATCACAAGCTCGGCAACGGCACCCTGCAATTGCGAGGCATGATTAGTCTCGAGCCTTTTACATTTCCGCCCGGCGGGTCTCCTCTTCTCTTTCAGACCGGTGAGACTTACAAGAGCAAGCCAATAATTGATCGCCAGCATCCGCACGATCTCTTCATGGAACTGTCAGCGCAGTACACGTTGCCTTTGGGCGAGCGCGGCACATGGTTCACATATTTCGGTTATCCGGGTGAACCAGCTTTGGGGCCGGTTGCTTTTATGCATCGCGCGTCAGCTTCGGAGAATTCGTCCGCCACACTGGCGCATCATTTACAGGATGCGACCCACATTTCGTTTGGAGTTTTAACGAGCGGCTTTACTTATCGCTGGCTGAAACTTGAGGGTTCGGTTTTCAATGGCCGTGAGCCTGACGAGAACCGGTACGACTTTGACTCGCACAAGTGGAACTCGCGATCAGTGCGTCTGTCGATAGCACCGAATGCGAACTGGGCGTTTCAAATCAGTCACGGGTTCCTCCGCAGCCCCGAGGCGTCCGAACCGTCGACTGACATTCGACGAACGACAGCATCGCTGCAATACAATCAGCCTTTGAAGCGGGGAAACTGGGCCACCGCGTTTGTGTGGGGTCGTAATCACACGAGCGATGCCGGAGAGATTCATAATCTCAACGGTTACACTTTTGAATCTACGGTGAACTTCATCGATAAGAACTATGTATACACGCGGCTCGAATTGGTGGACAAGAATGAGCTGCTGCGAGCAAGTGACAGGGCATTACTTGGGATCACCGATGATCATCCCTCGTTTCGAATCGGCGCGTATACCTTCGGCGGCGCGCGAGATATTTGGAGCACCAGAAAAGTTTCTCTTGCGATTGGGAGTGATCTGACGTTCTATTCAAAGCCCGCGATTCTGGAGCGAATCTATGGCACTCATCCCGTGGGCTGGAAGTTATTCCTACGACTGCGACCACGTAAGATGTGATCCATGGAGTAGTGCGGCTCTGCCGCCGCACAGTGCGGTGAGGCTCTGCTTCACCGGTCAAGATCCTTATCAATCTAACGGCGAGGCTGCACCTCGCGGGAATGAGGCATAGCCTCATAAGAAAGAGTTCGATTCGAATCGGAAAGGCAGAGCCTTTCCGCACTGTGCGGCGGCAGAGCCGCATGAAGTGAGCAATTCCAGGGTATGGCGAACCAAACTTTCATCGATCCTATCTGCGGAATGACGGTCGAGCCGCAATCCGCAGCAGGCTCAACTGAACATAACGGCACCACTTACTACTTCTGCAGCAAGCATTGTCTGCAAAAGTTCGTCGCCGATCCTGAAAGCTTTCTCCGACCGCCGGCCTCTGTTCAACTCACCGGCATCACTCGTGCTTCAAAACCGAAGCAAGCAGCTTCAACGCACACTTGCCCGATGCATCCTGAAGTTCGCCAGGAAGGCGCGGGCTCATGTCCAAAATGCGGCATGGCGCTCGAGCCCGTTTCGCCTTTTTCGCTCGCAAGCAAGACCGAATACACCTGTCCGATGCATCCTGAGATTGTCAGTACTGCTCCCGGCAACTGCCCAATCTGCGGCATGGCGCTCGAGCCTCGCAACATCTCACTGGCTGAGGAGGCGAACCCCGAACTTCTCGACATGACGAGACGATTTTGGATTGGGGTGATGCTGACGATTCCGCTGCTGCTGATCGGCATGAGCGAGCTCCTGTCCCGCAATCCACTCGAGTCGATCGCTTCAATGTCCACGTGGAGTTGGATTGAGCTAATCCTCGCCACGCCGGTGGTAGTCTGGTGTGGCTGGCCTTTTTTCGCACGCGCCTGGCAGTCAATTACCAATCGCAGCCTCAACATGTTTACCCTGATCGGCCTCGGAGTTTCGGTTGCATACGTTTTCAGCGTGGTTGCGAAAATCTTTCCTCAACTCTTTCCTGCCTCCTTTCAAAATAGTGCTGGTGAAGTTGCGGTCTACTTCGAACCTGCGGCAGTGATCGTAACGCTCGTGTTGCTGGGCCAGGTTCTCGAGTTGCGAGCACGCAGTCAGACCGGCGCGGCAATCAAAGCTTTGTTGGGTCTATCACCAAAGACGGCCCGGCGCATTCGAGCTGACGGCGCCGAAGAAGATGTGGAATTAGATCAAGTCAAGCCGGGCGATTTCTTGCGCGTCCGGCCCGGCGAGAAAGTGCCAGTCGACGGCGTGGTAACGTCGGGCCGCAGCGCGGTTGATGAATCGATGGTCACAGGCGAACCCGTTCCGGTTGAGAAGACTGCGAACGACAAAGTAATTGGCGCTACGGTTAACTCGACCGGAACTTTTGAGATGCGCGCAGAGCGAGTAGGCTCTGAAACTCTGCTCGCACAGATAGTGCAAATGGTCGCCGAGGCGCAACGCAGTCGGGCTCCGATTCAAAAGCTTGCGGATCAGGTTTCCGGTTATTTCGTTCCCATCGTCGTCATCACAGCGATTATTACTTTTATCGTTTGGACGGTGCTCGGGCCCGAGCCGCGGATGGCGCATGGGCTCGTGAATGCAGTGGCTGTTTTGATCATCGCCTGTCCCTGCGCGCTTGGGTTGGCCACGCCAATGTCGGTCATGGTGGCGATGGGGAAAGCAGCTCAGCATGGCGTGCTATTTCAGAATGCAGAAGCTATCGAAGTGCTGCGCAAGGTCGACACGCTGGTGATCGACAAGACCGGAACTTTGACTGAGGGCAAGCCAAAACTCGTGAGCGTGCTCGCTGCTCAGGATACTGACGAGCATCAGATGTTACAGCTTGCCGCGAGCCTGGAACGCGGCAGCGAGCATCCACTCGCAGCTGCGATTATTGCCGGAGCTGAAGAGCGCGGTATCAATCTCCGCAAAGTACATGACTTTGAATCACTGACTGGAAAAGGTGTTGCGGGCTCGGTAGACAATCGACGCGTCGGGCTTGGAAACCAGGCGTTCATCGACGAGCTGCAAATTGAATCGAACCCATTCGCCGATCAGGCGGAGAAACTTCGCAGCGAAGGCCAAACAGTCATTTACCTCACCATTGATAACAAGGTCGCGGGTTTATTAAGCGTAGCTGATCCGATTAAGAAAACGACCGCAGATGCCATCCGGCAGTTGCATGAAGAAGGTCTGCGCATCGTCATGGTGACTGGAGACAACGCGACGACTGCGAATGTGGTCGCAGTAAAACTCGGGCTCGACGAAGTCGTGGCCGGCGTGCTGCCGCAACAAAAAGTTGAAGTGGTAAAACGACTGCAAGCGCATAGACACGTTGTCGCCATGGCAGGCGACGGGATTAATGATGCGCCGGCGCTCGCTCAAGCAGACGTTGGCATTGCCATGGGGACAGGCACGGATGTCGCAATCAAAAGCGCGGGAGTGACGCTGGTAAAAGGCGATTTGCGCGGCATCGCGCGAGCGCGAGTGTTGAGCCGCCTGGCAATGAATAATATTCGTCAGAACCTGTTCTTTGCGTTCCTTTACAACGCTGCTGGGGTACCGATCGCGGCTGGAGTTCTTTATCCGTTCTTCGGCCTTTTGCTGAGCCCGATGATTGCGGCTGCTGCGATGAGTTTTAGTTCAGTGTCTGTGATTACAAATGCGCTAAGGTTGCGAAGCGCGCGGCTGTAGATCACAAAATCGAACTGGGACATGGAAGCAGGTCGGTTGAGTGATTACTCCTTAAGTGTGAGGCCGACACGGAAGAGCGGGCGCAAGCAACCCTTCCTGACCATGAGATTTTCAAAGTTGACGGCGGGAGATTAGATTGAAAGCCATTCAAGCGTATTGCAATCGCAGCGTCGGATCAGCTCGAGGTCGGGAAGGGTTGCTTGCGCCCGCTCGGTTAGTTCGCCACTCAACTTCCAGACTAAAATAGACCGACATGATCAACTCCGAGCCTAACTCACTCACAATTCGAGTTGCGACAACCGCAGACGCATCGGCAATTACTGACGTCATCAACCAAGCCTTTCGGAGCGCCGAGAATTTCTTCGTCAAAGGCGATCGGCTAGATCAAACCGAGGTGGATAGACTGCTGAGCACGGGAACGTTTCTACTCGCGGCAGACAAGGGCGTGATGCTGGGATGTGTGTATGTTGAGCCGGAGTCTGCTGTTCAGCCTATCCGTGCCTATCTCGGTCTCTTGTCAGTGGATCCCGACCAGCAACGCGGCGGCATAGGCTCACAGCTGATGGATGCCGCCGAAGATCATTGTCGCAAGCTGGGCTGTGCGTTCAACTAAAAACCTGGGAGCGCAGGCATCCCTGCCTGCATGATTGTACCCTAAGGAGAGCCTTGTGGAAGGTAGGCAGGCAGGGATGCCTGCGCTCCCGGGGGCTATTTATTATTAAATACCTTGTCGAAGAAGGCGGCGACGGCAGCGTCAACTTTCAAGATATTCGCATGTCGCATGAAGTGATGCGTGTCGTCCGGAATAATCAATTCCTCGAAAGTCACACCAGCCTTATCCAGCCTGCGCGCCAAATCCGTTGTCTGACTAAAGCGAACGTTGCGGTCATCGTCTCCATGAATCAACAACACCGGAGATTTCCAGGTCGCGATCGAAGAAACCGGTGACGATTCCCAGGCCACATCGAGCGCGCGCTGCAAGTCCGGCGCTTTCTCGTAACGATTCTCGAGCAGAGACTGCGCACGCTCGGCAGTCCAATTGTGCACTCCGTGAATGTCCACTCCAGCTGCAAACAACTGCGAATCACGCGCGAGCGCCATCGCCGTGAGAAAGCCCCCATATGAACCACCATAAATACCAATCCGTTTGGAATCGACCTGCGGCAAGCGACGCAAATATTCCGCGCCGGCTTTGACGTCAAGATATTCAGCAGCGCCCTGAACTCCCGCGTTCGGTGGACGATGAAATTCGTAACCATAGCCGATGCCTAACCGGTAGTTCACTGACAAAACCACGTAGCCGCGGCTGGCGAGATATTGATTCTCAGCGTAGGCATTCGTGTAGTAATCGGAGTAGTGCCAACCCAGCAGCATTTGTCGGGGCGGCCCGCCGTGAACATAAATCAGCGCCGGCTTCTTTGCGGCTCCGCCCGTCCGCTCAAAAAGTTGTCCGTGGATCTCGACTCCATCCGTTGCTTTGAAGACCACTTTCCTGGGAATCACGAGCTGCGCGGCGGGGAAATCAGATGGCATGCGGTCTTCAGCCAGCGCTCGTTGGTTAGCGCCATCCGGCGACATCACTGAGGGAAGTGGCGGCCGTTGTGCAGTTGCGCCGATGTACGCGATGTACTTGCCATCACCCGTCACGAACGGCGTCCATCCCAATCCTTTGTTTTGCGTGAGCACAATTGCGTCAGCTTTATCGACCGAGACTTTGACGACGTGACGACGATCGATGTCATCCTGATCGCTTCCCGCGTTGCCGGCGAAGACCAGGTACTTACGATCGGGACTGATCGAGATGTACTCCGCCATGAAGTTTCCCGGAGTTAACAGCAAAGGCTCGCCACCGCCCTCGCTGATCGAATACAAGTGAGGCCATCCATCCATGTACGAGAGAAACACGATTCTTTCATTCGCAGCCCAGTGGAGATTAGTCCCGCCTTGTGTACTGGAAGGCGAGCCACGCAACGTGAACGGCGCTTTCCAAATCTGGCGAGCCTCACCCGTCACAGCATCGGCGGTCCATAGCGCCCATGCTTGCGGACGTTGTTCGAGAACTGCCTCCGGCGCGCCGCCAGATCCGGGCCGACGCACGAAGACGATCTTCTTGCCGTCAGGCGACCAGTGCGGATCGGAATCACGTGAAGACGAGGGAGCTACATAGACCAATGGCGTTTTATCATTCTCATAAATGCCAATGAACGAGTGATCGCCTCGGCCTGAAACAAAAGCCAACCGAGCGCCGTCGGGCGACCATTCAAGTGAGTCGGCTTCACCGCGCGCAAAGAAAAGTCGTTTCGCCGCCGAAGAGCCATCGAGCGGCGCAAACCAAACTCCGCGCTCCCTGATAAAGGCTACCCGATCACTTTTGGGAGAGATGAGTGGCTCATCGCCATCGGAAAGAAGCTTTGCATCACCGCCTGCGAAAGGAATGCTCCAGATCTGAATCTTCATCTGAACCGGCGTCATCATCGGATTGACGCCGACAGTGCCTTCAAAGTTTGAGCCGTGATCGCCGCCGCGAACATAAACAACGAACTTGCCGTCGGCTGAGATTGAGAGGCTGGTCAACTCCTGGCCGTCATCCATTTCATAGTTAGTCAGGCGACGCGGTTGGAAGTCGGGAGCCTCGGCGACCCACACATTTCGCTTCCCTTGTTCATTGAAGGCCCAGGCGATCTTTGCGCCTGACGGAGCAACTGTGAGCTCATTTGGAAATGGATAGCTCTTGATTTGCGCGACGGAGAAAGCTGATTGAGCAAGCGTGGTAGTGGCCGCCACACCCATAATGGCGAGAACCAGAATCATCGTGCGGACCGCGCGATAGCAAACTGGAAAGGTATGCATCGTTTCTCTCCTGATGTGTGGGAATGCGCTGCGTTCGTTGCAGGCGCTCAGAGTTCAATCTTTAGATTGTGGCGTGCCAAAACCCAATCTAGAGATTGAACTCTAAACGCCTGTTGGCACGTCTCTCAATCTCCTGTTGCGAGATCGGATGGCAGTGATTCAGGTGGGTGCTCTTTATCGCCGCTGGGTTTTTGCGCGTGGCGAGACCGGAAGAAAGACGTGCGGTCGAGCACATTCTCCTGAAACTGCTCGAGATAAAGATAAATCACCGGCGTGATATACAACGTAATGAACTGCGAGACAACCAGTCCGCCGACTACGACTAACCCGAGCGGACGGCGAGAAGACCCATCCGCGCCATAGCCAAGCGCGATTGGCAGTGCGCCAAACACTGCTGCCAGCGTGGTCATCAGAATTGGACGAAAGCGATCCAAACTCGCGTCGTGGATCGCCTGCTTAGCGGACTCGCCTGCATCAACGCGCTGTCGAGCGAAGTCTACAATCATGATGCCGTTCTTCTTGACGATGCCCATCAACATGAACATGCCCACGAACGCGTACAGTGAAGCTTCCTGCCGAAACAGCATCAGCGTTAACAATCCGCCCACCAGGGCCGTCGGTAGCGTTGATAGCACAGTCAGCGGATGGACGTAGCTTTCATATAAGATCGCCAGGATCACGTACATCACGAACACCGCCAACGCCATCAGGACGGTAAGGCTCGTGACGGTGTTACTGAACGTTTGCGCTTCGCCCTGCAGCTCAGCACGAACGGTTGGCGGCACCACTTCGGCTGCGGACTTCTGAATAAAGTTGGTCGCGTCTCCCAAAGCCACACCCGGCTTGAGATTGAAGAACAGCGACACACTAGTGAATTGATTGAGATGGTTAACAGCTTGTGGCCCAAGCGACGACTTCCACGTGACCAGCTCACTCAAAGGCACCAGCTTCTGACCATCGTCTGATCTGATATAGAGCCGCGCCAGGTCCTCGGGTTTTCCTCGAGCTTCATCTTCAATCTCGAGAATCACCTGATACTGATCCTCCGGCTTCTTGATCAAGTAAAGGTAGTTTTGCGAATACGCGGTGCGGAGTAACTGCAGAATCCGCGTTTCTGAGACGCCGTAGATCTTGGCTTGTTCACGGCGAAGATCGATGTCGAGATTCGGCGTGTTCGCATAGTAGTCGGACGAGACGCTGAGAAACCCCTCGTATGGCATCAGCTTCGCCATAAGCTTCTGGCTCACGGCGTAAACCTGCGCGGGATCGGCGCCTGAGACAGTAAATGCATACTGTCCCTGGTTCTGATTGGTTACGCCCGTGCTGATCTCAAGCACCGGAAACGGACGAAGGAAGGCGAAAACTCCCGGGATGGAATTCAGTCTTCCCATCATCTCAGCAGTCACTTCCGCGATCGGCTTGCGCTCTTCAGGCGGCTTGATAAATGTGAAAGTGATTCCCTGGTTGCCCGCCAGAAAGCCTGTTGCGCCCGTTAACGTAAAATCGGTGATGACGTTCGGATCCTGATGCAGCGCTTCGTCCACTTGATTCTGAATCGCCTTCATCTCTTTTGGAGAAGACCCTTCGCGAGCAATGAAGGCTCCGAACACAACGCTGCTATCACCGGGAGGCAGGAACGCTTTGGGAACTCTTATGAACAAGACAATCGTTCCCGCAAGGCAGAGGACCCAAATAACCGGCGAGATCCATCGATGACGCAGGAACCACCAAAGCGAAGCGCCATAGCCTCCCAGCACTCGCTTCTCGATGCCGCCAATCACGCGCTCCATCCAGGTTTTCTTTACGCCTTCTCCCCTGGGTTTGAGCAATCGAGCGCACATCAGCGGTGTCAGTGTCAGCGATACAAGCCCTGAGGCGAAGATTGAGATCACGATGGTGACCGCAAATTCGCGAAAGATTCTGCCCACCAATCCGGACATGAACACCAGCGGGATGAAGACAGCGGCCAGCGAGATTGTCATCGACATGATCGTGAAGCTGATCTCACGAGCGCTGTTAATCGCAGCCTCGAACGGCTGTTCACCGCGTTCCATGCGCCGTACCGTGTTTTCCAAAAACACGATCGCATCATCAACCAAAAATCCAATCGCGAGCGTCAAGGCCATCAATGACAGGTTGTCGAGGCTGTAGCTCAGCGCATGCATCGCCATGAAGGTGATTAGCAGCGACAGAGGTAACGCCACGGTCGGAATCAGCGTGTCCGTGGCTCGCCCGAGAAACGCGAAAATCACCATCACTACCAGCACAAACGCGATCAGGAGTGTCGTCTGCACATCGACCACCGAATGGACGATGCTGAGCGACCGGTCATAAATCGGCGTGACTCGAATCGAACCAGGCAGCTGCGCGCTGATCATGGGTAGAATCTCGCGAATACTCTTCGATACTTCTACGGCATTGGCTCCAGCGCGACGATTGACGGCGACGATGTTGGTTGCTGACGGAACATTAAACCCGCGTACCCAAAAACGCATGTTGACGCGTTCGTCCTGAACTGACTCTTTTACTTCCGCTACATCGCGAAGGTATACGGGCGAGCCGTCGGTCTGTCCCACGATCAAGTTGTTGTATTGTTCGGCGGTCTCGAGTTGACCTTGCGGCCGCAACACCGCCGAGCCAGTTCCGCTATCGAGCTGTCCAGCGCCGGTGTAGCTTGTCCCCGCTTTGATCGCTGCCGAAAGATCGTCAATGGAGAGCCCGCGCGCCCACATCGCGTCCGGATTCGCCTTAATTCGAATCGCCGACTTCGTTCCGTAAACGTTGACGCGCGACACACCCGGCAGAATGCTGAGGCGCTGGCCCACCTGCGTGCTCGCGTAGTCGTACAACTGACCGGGCGTAACAGAATCGCTCGTCAGAGCGATGTACATGATCGGTTGATCGTTTGGATTACTCTTCGAATAAGTGGGCGGCGCCGGAAGATCGGCAGGCAAACTGCTGATTGATTGCGAAATCGCGGTCTGCACGTCAGTAGCAGCTGCATCGATGTTCTTGTCGAGCGCGAACTGCAAAGTGAAAGTCGCTACGCCCTGCGTGCTCTTTGAAGTGACCACTTCCAGCCCATTGATTTGCATGAACTGGCGCTCAAGCGGCGTGGCGATGTTGTTGGCGACAGTGTCGGGGCTCGCACCCGGATAACCAGCGGTTACTTGAATGACGGGATAGTCAACTGCGGGCAGATCATTAACCGGTAACTGGAGGTAGGCGAGGACTCCAAACAAAATTACCGACAGAGTCAGGACCGCCGTCATCACCGGCCGCCGTATGAATGGTTCAGACAGGTTCATTACTTCGATCCATTGGTGGCCGCTGGCTGTTCAATCCGGACCTTGCCTCCGGCGGAAACGCCGAGCTGACCGGTGGTGACAACTTGCTCACCCGCCTTCACGCCCGTCTCAACAACTATCAGGTCGCCCTGTCGCTGTCCCAACTTGACTGGGCTCTTTACAGCCACCGAGTCCTTGATGACGTAAACGTAGGTTCCTTCCGCTGACGTTTGTGGCGCCGCAGCGGGTACCAGCACCGCTTGAGGAATTGTGCTCAATATCAAGCGAATGTTTACAAAGCGGCCGGGCCAAAAGAGATGCGCGTTGTTGGGAATAGTCGCGCGAAGATTCACCGTGCCGGTCGAAGTCTGAACAGCATTGTCGAGAAAAGTGAGTTGACCAACGACCGGCAAGTCGGTTGAGTCAGGCAGACGGACTTCTGCTTTGAGACTTCCCTCGCGCATTTGCTGTTGTACTTTACTGAGCTCGCTTTGAGAGATCGTGAAGTCAGCATAAATGGGATCAAGCCGATCAATAACCAGCATGCCATTTCTAGAAGTACCAGCATCTTGATTGCTGGAGCCACCGGGTGTGACGACATTGCCGACATCCACCAGGCGCTGCCCGGCACGGCCGTCAATCGGCGACCGAATGTAGCAATAACTCAAGTTCACCTTAGTGCTTTCAATGGCTGCACCATCGACCTTGATGGATTCATCTGCACTCCGCACGGCAGCGCGAGCCGACTCGACATTCGCGTTCAGGGAATCAAGGTTCGCGCGCAACTCTTCATATTGCTCACGAGGAGCAACGCCGTGCTCAACCAGGTCTTTATAGCGATTGACCTGAGTCACTCCCCACTTCGCTTGCGCGACTTCCTTGGCCAGATTGGCTTCGGCTTGTTTCTTCAAAGCCACGTCTCGCGAAAGATTCGCCTCCGCCTGTTTCAAAGCGGCTTGATAGGGACGGGGATCGATAGTGAACAGCAGGTCCCCCTTCCGGACGTTCGCGCCATCCGTGAAGTGAATCTGCATAATCCGACCGGAGACCTGAGTCTGGATCGAAACAGTCTCGCGAGCGACGGTCTTGCCGATTGCATCAATGTACGTCGGCACATCCTGCATGACCGCTGTAGTGACAGTGACTGGAGCGGGCGGTGGTGCGAATTGAGGCTGAGCTTTATTGACGCAGCCCGCTGAAACAGCTGCGACGATTCCAGCCAAAAAGAAGAGAGTGCGTTGGGTTGTGAGCTGCCAACCTGCAAAGAATGGTTGGCGATAATTCAACCGTCGGTAATTCATGGCCGTAGTCTTCCGTAAAAATTTGCGTTGAGGTTGTGTACGTTTCTCCCGTTATCTTTGTTGCGCGGGTTGCACTTCAAGTTCCAGGTACGCAGGGGAGAACAGAAGCAGCCCTACAAAACATCTCCAAATGTTCTTGCAACCAGCTCGGTGTCCATGTACTCGGTCAACTGCCGTAGCTTGCCGTCGGAGAAGCGGCAGACCCAACAATACGTATTATTGTAAGGCTTTCCGGACTTTGTCATGACCGAGCCACGACATTCGACAACAACATAATCGTCTTCCGCGATCAACCGATCGGCAACGTTCGTGTATTTAGTAGCCAATTGCTCGACGAGCGGACCGAGCAGCTCGGAAAGCACCGCCTGTTTGCCTTCATAGGTGCGCGACCATTTGGTTGTACCGGTTACGGTCCAACAAAAATCATCCGCCATGCTGTCGATGAATGGACGGCTGTTGCCTCGAGCCAGTTCATCACAGATGGACTTCATGAGTTCTTTATTCTCGGGGGCTCCCACTTTGGCATATCTCCTTTACGACTACTACTATAGCGAGCACGTCTGCATCTGCAAGTCGCGAGGCAGCCAACGGCCTGCGGCCGAGCGATTTTGTCGCGGAAAAAACGCGGATCTGTAACAGAGGACTTCTAAATCTTATTCATACCTGGTTTCAACGGCAATAACATACTTGACTCATACGGCAGTTGGTTTGAAGCGCCCAAGGCAGTAAGAAAAGCTTTAGCCACAGATTCCGCAGATTACACGGATTCTTAACTGTCGCTGGCGAGCGCGTTCGTTTCAAATGGATCCTTGCTCGAACCGGCTGTCAGTCAAGAAACTCTTTCCTCTCTGGACGGATCTAAACGAAGTGTGAATGAAATTTGTGAGCAAGAATCGGATAGATTAGGAAAACGTTAGGTTCTAAGATGTGCGGGTAATGTCTACCACCAGAACCAAGCTCACTTCACTAGAGGATCGAATAAGCGTTATTGACTGGGCTCGATTATGTATTGAACTTGACGAACGGGGCTATGCCCTGACTGATCAACTCTTGCAGCCAACCGAATGTATTGAGCTTATTCAAAGCTATTCAAACGATAAACTCTTTCGCAGCCGAGTCGTGATGCAACGCCACAACTTTGGCCGCGGCGAGTACCGGTACTTTGCGGATCCACTGCCGTCGCTCGTGGCCCAACTCCGCGAGCTTTTCTACGCTCCGCTCGCAAGCATCGCCAATTCGTGGGCGGTCCGCTTGCGTCAGGAAACAACTTTTCCACCGACGCTTCTTGAATTCATCGAGGTGTGCGCCCAGGCACAACAATTCAAGCCGACACCGTTGCTGTTGCGCTACGAAAAAGACGACTACAATTGCCTGCATCAGGACATCTACGGCGAGATTGGGTTCCCGTTGCAAGCTGCCTGCGTTCTCAACGAAGTTGGAAAGGACTATAGCGGCGGGGAGTTTCTGTTAAGTGAGCAACGTCCACGCGCGCAAACTCGGGCTGAGGCAGTAACGATTCACCAGGGCCAGTTCATCATCTTTCCCAATCGCTATCGCCCCGTGCGAGGTTCGCGTGGCGACTATCGAGTGAACCTGCGCCACGGCGTCAGTCGGCTGCGAGCAGGAATGCGATATAGCCTCGGAATTATTTTTCACAACGCGCGCTGATGTACTGCAAGCTGCCAGCTTGCAGACGTTGCTCAGTCGGTTCACCAAAGTTATTTGCGGCTTTACTCTTCCAGTTTCAAAAATGAACTTCATGAGACTCTTAAGATCATTAGCGATATCGCTCGGGCTGCTAATCACATTCGTAGTTCAAGGCAACGCTCAGGAAACCATCGCATTCCATGAAATGAAGCTCGGCGACACCATCCGCTTCCGCGGAAAAGTGATGGTCCGGTAATGCTCAGCAAAGAGACAATCCACAGATTACGCAGATTGCACAGATGTAAAAACACTCAGATAGGATCATGATTCAGCTTTAGGAGAAACACAGGGATTGTTGAAGAAATCGGTGGCATCAAAAGCGCCGCCTTTCCAGATATCTTTCGACTCTCGCTACACAAAAAACATCTGCGCAATCTGCGTAATCTGCGGATAGGTTTTTCGCCTTATTCTTAATTCCTTTCGCGTTCGTAGGTGATGAAGTCGGTGTTGACGGGAACGAGCCCGGCCGTTCGTTGGGCAAGCGCAATTTGGCCTCGATGATAAGCGCCATGGAACATTACGTGAGTGATGATGTCTCCGACGGCGGTAGTGAACTCCTGGCCACTTAGATTTCGATAGCTCAATCGCGTATCCATCTTCGATTGATACTTCTCAACAATCGCAGCGAACCTCTGTTGGTTCTCTTTCGATAAGGACTCACACTCTTCGACACTAAGGGTCGGAAAACTATTTGCTCCAGTCGTGTCATTGCCTTCGATCCGTTCCAACCAAATTCTTTCGGCCGTGAGAAGATGGCCGAGCAACTGCAGAGCTTTGCTGTCAGCCGCTTTGCCTTTCAATGACGCTGCAACTCGTCGATTAGCCCACTCGTTGTACGCAAGAAAGTTATTAATCATGACTACCTCTTAGTTATGTGTGTGCGCTTCATTGTTGCTGCAGTTGTCTTGAATGCCACGGGCTCGACCCGTGGTTGGTTACGCTTGCAGCTATAAACAACATCCTTCTACTGAAGTGATGCCACGGGCTCGACCCGTGGTCAGTTACGCTGGCAGCTACAAACAACATCCTTCTACTGAAGTGATGCCACGGGCTCGACCCGTGGTCAGTTACGCTGGCAGCTATAAACAACGTCCTTCTACTGAACTGATGCCACGGGCTCGACCCGTGGTCCAGTTACGCTTGCAGCTACAAACAACATCCTTCTACTGAAGTGATGCCACGGGCTCGACCCGTGGTCAGTTACGCTTGCAGCTATAAACAACGTGCTTCTACTGAAGTGATGCCACGGGCTTGTCCCGTGGTCAGTTACGCTTGCAGCTATAAACAACGTCCTTCTACTGAACTGATGCCACGGGCTTGTCCCGTGGTCAGTTACGCTTGCAGCTATAAACAACGTCCTTCTACTGCAGTGATGCCACGGGCTTGTCCCCGTGGTCAGTTACGCTGGCAGCTACAAACAACGTCCTTCTACTGAACTGATGCCACGGGCTTGTCCCGTGGAGCTTCACGCTGGTCCGACTGAATATGCGCGAGCAACAAACGTGATACTCCCCGGTGCAAGCCCGGGGCATCGTTGAGAATCTCAAGAAGCTTTCGCTTAGCTGCAATCGTAAATTTACCACGGGGCAAGCCCGTGGCATGTTCAACCTGCGTCTTCGAAGAATTGTCTCGGATTGTAACAACGCAAGAAAGCATGATAAAAGCAGCTGCAATGCCACTACAAACCAAAGGAGAATCAATGCTCACCCGCAGATGTTTCCGACTCAGCATCGCTCTAATCCTGTTAATAATACCTGCAGCTCTCGCCCAGGAAGCTACCAGCCGAGCCCCTGTAGGGCGAGTTATCGAGGCCAGGATCGATGCGCCCTCACTGAAGGGTAATTTGTTGGGCGACCCCAGCAATCAAAAGTTCTCGGTCTACCTGCCGCCGAGCTACGACATTGCCACCGCGAAACGATATCCGACGCTTTATCTCCTCCACGGCTTTCTCCGCGATAACACGGACTGGACCACCACCGGCCTGTATCAAGGTTTGAAACTTCAGACTTTGATGGACGACATGATCAAAAGCGGCAAGATCCACGAGCTGATTGTTGTCGCGCCGAATGCATACAACGCGTACGGCGGCAGCTTCTACACCAATTCTCCTGTCACCGGAAACTGGGAAGATTACATTTCCCGAGATCTCGTTCAATACGTAGACAGCAACTATCGCACGATGGCGCGAGCGGAAAGTCGAGGCATCGCGGGACATTCAATGGGTGGTTACGGCGCCATCTGGTTGGCAATGAAACATCCGGACGTATTTAGCGTCGTCTACGGATTGAGTCCCTGCTGTTTGGGTTTCGAAGGAGACTTCAGCGACAAGACGGGATGGCCTTCGACACTGCGCTTGACCTCAAAAGATCAACTAAAGATTCCGCCACTCAGTGTGGAGAGCTTTTATCAGGATGCTTTTGTAGCTTTGGCAGCTTCGTTCTCGCCTAACCCGCAACGGCCGCCCTTCTTCGCCGACTTCCCATACCAGGAACGTGAGGGCCATCTAGTTGAGAATCCGGAAGTATTCGCTCGTTGGCGTTCGCATATGCCGCTGTACACGATCGATGAAAACAAAGCGAATCTGATGAAGCTGCGCGGGATATTTTTTGACTATGGGACGAAGGAGGAGTTCTCGCACGTCAAAATCGCCAGCCAGCTCTTTTCGAAGGGCCTGGCCGAACGAAACATCCCACACGGCTTAGAGGTTTACGACGGAACGCACGTTAGCAAGATTCGGGAACGAGTTGAAAGTCGCCTTATGCCGTTCTTTTCCGAAAAGCTAGATTTCAGTGGTGCTAAGTAATCTCACTTGCGGTTTCATTGAATAATCAAGTTGGACTCATGCGTGTGTAGTTTCTCACTGATTTCAGGTATTAACCGCACTCCACGCCAGTCGCCGCTTCCCTAGCTTTGCGCAGTGCGATTTGTCCCTTCCCGTCGTCCCTGGTATTAACCGAGGATTAGTTGTTTCGAAAGGTTGAGTGCGCGTCTTCCTAAAGACTTCCCAGCACTCGCCCCGCAGTTTGACGCAAATTGTGCGTCTCCGCAGTAACACTCACAACATCCACCGATTCGGTGATGCTACTGCAGTTCCTTCGCGAAACTAACCAACGTCCGCGACGGAAAATAACCAGTACGACGGCCGCGAGTTTTTGAAAGGAGACTAAACAATGGCAATGCTATTGGCGAAAAGTGAACAAGATCTTAAGGGACGACGCCGTAAGGTTGATAAGGCACATAAGGCGTCAATGCAGCTCCTATCGAAAGCCAATAAGCTTGGCGTTCCGATTCCGAAGGAGTGGTGGAAAACTGATGACGATTTGCAATGGGCCGAGGGTAAGCCCCCTCTTACTATTGAGAGAGATCGAAAGCGCTATCTAAACAGAGATCATCGTCGTACGGTGCATTCCATGATTAAGAAAGCACTGCTCGAAATGTGGGGGAAAAAGATCGTCATTTTGGCGGGGATCGCGACGATATTATTTGGACTAATCCCCTTATTGATTTTGATACTCAAAACGATTAGGAGGATTACGGGATAATCACGGCAGGACCTATCTTAAGAAACGTGGAGTGTGGGGCAAGCGAGAGCTTGAATCAGCGCTTGGCCCACACCCATTCGAGAACGGTCAAGAGTCGCTATGGCTGCACTTGAATCTCACCGCTCCCTTCTTTGACATCGTCAAGCGTGTATGACGATAACGGCAGAGCCTCACAGCGTCGCGTGCGGTCCGGAATTATGTTGCGCGAAGCGACGCCGGCATCGTCTCGCAGTTCAGCATCGGTTGCCCACCAATGCCACCATGCGCCTTCGTCGCGTGGATCTTCGGAATCCTGCGGTGTCCAGCCGTCGGCCTCAACCTGGCAGAAGCGCCAGCTGAATTTATCGGACCGTTCGGGATTGTCTTCAACTACCAGCTGAATCCACCTACCGACGTAATTCGTTCTACTTGATGTCCTAATCACGCCACTCATAACGGCGCGGTTGTTCTCAATAGTCAAAGTATCGAGCTCCGCTTCCATCGAAAAGGATTCAGGATCTTCCCGCGGCGTCTCACCAGTGCCGTCGACGTCCTGCTCCTGAATTCTGGCAGCGTCGGTAAAAGTCATGTGTCCGGTAGCGACGCCGCGCTCGTCCGAGGTGGCGGCGAATTCAAGGACTTTGACCAAATCATCGTCTAACGAAAACCGGTAATTACCGCTGGCGGAAGGACCCGAAGTACGAGCCGAGGCCAACCACGGTGAAGCCAGGCTAATCGCGAGCAACACTAACATTGAAGCAAATGCGAACTTCTTCATCGAGTAAACTCCTTTATTCAAAGTCAAAATGTGGTGGAAAACCTGTACGCGATGTCGATCGTCTAGCCGGGCAGCAGAGTTTTCGTTCGACGGCGGGAAGATAATCGAAGGGGAAAGGCGGCGTCCTTCGCAAACTCGGAATTTCTTCGGTATTTTTCCTTCTGCAGATCGGAAAAGCGGAAAGCGGTCTATTTGCTTTTGTTCTTTGTCCTTGGTTCTTTGTTCTTTGTGCTTGAGTTCGCCGATACTTGACTCGTACTTTCGAGGATTAACGTTTCGGTAGAAGATCGAGCTCTTGATGGGCGTGTTCTGTCAGCGCGCGTGTGCGGCAGCGGGTCAGTGAGAATTGAGCTAGTCAAAGTTGAACCAAGAAACTCGAAATACTCTCAAGCGCAAAGAACAAAGAACCAAGGACAAAGCACAACCAGCTGATCGCTGATTACTGATTACTGATTACTTTATGAACACTGACGTCTTAATCGTGGGAGCGGGACCGACGGGATTAGCCCTCGCCTGCCAATTCGTACGCTACGGTGTCGACTTCGCTATCGTTGAAAAGAATGAGAGCGTGACGCCCTACTCAAAGGCAATCGGCGTGCATGCTCGCACTCTCGAGATTTACGAACAGATGGACCTGGCGACCAGGGCCGTCAACGAGGGCACTATCGCCGGCAAAGTTCGGCTCCTGGTCAATGGCGAAGTAGAAGCCGAGCTCGAGCTATCAAATCTCGGCGAGGGCTTGAGCGCATATCCCTTTGTTCTGATGCTTGAGCAAAGCAAGAATGAAAAGATTCTTTACGACTACCTCCGCAGTCACGGCAAGGAAGTGCGCTGGAAGTCTGAGCTGAAAACTTTTTCTCACGACGATGCCGGCGTCACTGCTCAGATCATGACGTCTTCGGGCCAAACGGAAACCATCACCGCGAAATACCTGGTTGGCTGCGATGGCGCGAAGAGCCCGGTGCGCCACGCACTTAATCTCGAGTTCGCCGGCAGCACTTTTGAACGAATGTTCTACGTTGCCGATGCGCAAGTCGATGGGAGGTTCAGTCACGATTCGCTGCACATCTGCCTGCAAAGAGATGCGCTGCTGATTTTCTTTCCGCTCAAGGGCGACAAGCGCTATCGCATCGTCGGGACCTTTCCGGAAGAATTCGCGAAGGCAGAAGGCGATATTCTCTACGAGGAGATTGAAGAACGAATCAAGGGGCAGGCGAAGCTCGACCTGGACATTCATGACGTCGAGTGGTTCTCAACTTACAAAGTCCACACGCGGCATGTCAGTAGTTTCTCGGTTGGGCGATGCTACCTCGCGGGCGATGCAGCGCACATCCATTCTCCGGCAGGCGCTCAGGGAATGAATACGGGCATCCAGGACGGTTACAACCTCGCCTGGAAGTTGGCGCTGAGTTTGCAGGATCATGCGGATCCTAAACTGTTGTTCAGCTACAACGAGGAGCGTCTTCAAAACGCAAAAAACCTGCTGGAGACAACCGATCGAATCTTTCAACTGGGCGCTGGTTCGGAGTGGCCGCTGGCGTTCCTGCGGATGAACGTCGTGCCTTCGATCGCGCGGTTCATACTCAGCATTGACACAGTTAAGAAGTTTATCTTTCCGCGGCTGTCTCAGATTGGGATTAGCTATCGTCACCACTCGCTCAGTGAGCATGACGGGGATGGAGATTTTGAGGTTAAAGCCGGCGACCGCATGCCTTACTTTTTGATCGATGGCGACAGCGTGTTCGATCTTCTGCGGCAACCTAAGTTTCACTTTGTAGTTTTTCGAAAAGGCGCGAGTGAGATTGAGCCGGGTTCAGAGATTAATCACCGCCAATTGGTTGACTTCAATGTCTTCGAGCTATCGCCTCGTGTTGCAGAGATTTTTGGTAGTGAAGAATCCTTTTGCCTGCTGCTCAGGCCCGACAACTACATCGCCTTTATCTCGCGCGGTGTGGCTCCGCACTCAGTTGACCACTATTTGACGAATGTAGCTGGCATCAGGTGAAGTGAGGCGCCGAGGTCTGTGCGCTGCCGCCTGTGCGCTGCCGCCTGTATGCTGATCTCAAAGCTTTCAACTTCCAAAGCAATACTCACCGTCGATCAGCTCTGGGTCAGGAAGGGCAGTTTACTCCCGCTGAGTCGCCCTGCCTCTCAACAAACACTTCATTATTCAGGTGAATGCCAGTGAATCTTGAGCGGGGCAAGCCCACCTTCCCAACCTTGAGCTGATCAATGCTTGGATTACAATCAAATTGATGAATTAACATCGGTAGGTTTGAAACAGTAAGTCAGTGGCATGGCGCGAGCGACAGGCTGGCAGCCTGTCGTACACCCACACCCCACACCCTAACTCCTACACCCTAATTACTTGCTCGAGCCGTTGACGAATCTCAGCTTTGGGAATGACGCCCACAAGCCGATCAACTTCTTTTCCAGATCGCAAGATCACCAACGTCGGAATGTTGCGCACATTGAGGCGGCCCGCAGTGATGGGATTGTCGTCGACATTCAATTTGGCGACCCGCACTCGACCGGCGAGTTCCGAAGCAAGCTCTTCAACTACAGGCGCAATAAATCGACACGGCGCGCACCACGGCGCCCACAGATCCAATAGCACCGGTAAAGGCGAACCCTCAACTTCAGCGGCGAAAGTCGAGTCACTTACGATCACCGGCTTATCGCCCCGCCTATCGCCCAAGGGCAACGGCTGTTTACATCGTCCGCACACCGGACCATTACCCTGCTGGACTTTGTCGATATCAACGCGATTCTGCGCCCCACAAGCATTACATCGAACTATCTGTTTCTCAGCCATAAAATGTACTGCAGGCTGCCAGCCTGCAGATTCTCCACTAAGTAAATTTCTCGGGGTCAGCAGAACTCTTCTCACTCACACTCGGTTTCAACCGGTTGAAAAGACTGGCGAAATTGTTCAGTAACCGTTTCAATGGTTTGCTCGGAACCCTAAACAAAAACCGTTGAAACGATTATTGATTAATTTAAGAAGCCCGCCGTCACCCGGTTGAAACCGGGTGAGAATAAGAGGAGCGACGCACCTGCCAATCACATTTCACCGAAATAAATTACCGGCGAAGCCAATCTCGTAGACCATAAATAATCCGAAGCAGAGACTGAATAAGCCTGCCAAGCCGCGCAACGCAAGGTTCGCGCGTCTAAATCGCGACGCCGTAAGTTTCGCGGGAATGGCAAACAAAGTACTCATGATCATCATGCCGCCAATTGAGCCAACTCCGAAGACGGCGATGTACATGAGCGCCACTGACGGCGATGAAATCGTTGCCAGCACCATCAGCATTAGGGCGGCGCTGCCCGCCATGCCATGCACTATCCCGATGAACAAAGGTCGGGCTCCGAAAGAAAGACCATGGTGAGTGTGCGGTTCTTCTTTTTGTCCTTCATGATGGATGTGCGGGTGCGCATGTTCATGTCCGCCGTGCTCGTGCACGTGCATGTGAACATGTCCGCGCTTGGCCAACTTGCGCAAGGCATTAATGCCCAGCCCGATTAGCATCACTCCGACGCAAAGCTCGAGGATTTGCGACGTGCGCACGCTGATTTCGAGATGAAGAAAGATTACGACTATGCCTGCGACAAATAGTGAAATCGTATGGCCAAGGCCCCACAACGCGCCTATAAGTGTCGCGCTCAGGAGGTGACGACGCTCGGTCGCAATCGTCGAGACTGCGGCCAGATGGTCGGCATCGATGGCATGCTTCAGTCCCAGGATGAAACCAAAATAGAGTAATGATAGCGTGGTAACGGAATTCAAGTATTCAGCCTTTCCAGTCACGCAGTCTTATCAGGTTTCAGGTCCAAGGCGCAACCGTTTCAAGTTTAAGGTTCAAGGTTTCAGGTTCAAGGTTTCAGGTTTCAGGTTCAAGGTTTCAGGTCGGTGGAAGAAGTGCTGGCGATGTCACTCGTACCCGTGAAATGATCTCCGAAACTAGGAGTGCCCTTCTTGTCGTTTACTGAGACGTTCGTCAGCAGCCTGGTGCTGACACGAACAACATCATTCGGAGCGGGAGCGGGTGCGTCAGCTGGCTGCTGTTGTTGAGCGGAAATACCGAACGCGAGTGTCGCGAACAAAAACACTGTGCCCAAAGTTCTCATGAGTCTGGAACTGCGAGTGTGGACTGAATTGCTTTTCATTACTTTCGATCAGAGTTGCTGATTGGATACGAGTGCCGGGGGAGCAGGCGGTATCTAAGTCACTCATCTTACGCCATTTTGGAGTGCGCCGACCTGTCGGCGCTTTGGTCGCTGCGACCTGTCGCAGCAAGTTGTCGAAAAGGGCACATTACCAAGCAGCGCGGCGTCAAGCCGCCGCGGGCGAAAGCGGTGACAGGTCACCGCATTCCAAAGTTGCATTGCACGCAGATTGCTTGAATTCCAGGCCTGATGACGAAACAAAAAGAAGAGCAGGACTCAGCTGAGCATCTGATTCCCACAAGGCCTTCGCTGTCCTCGCTGCGCGAGGCAGCCGCAGACTGCAAAGCCTGCGACCTTTGGAAGCGTGGTACTCAAACTGTTTTCGGAGAAGGTTCGCGACGTTCGCGAGTTCTATTTGTTGGCGAGCAGCCTGGCAACGAAGAAGACCTCAGCGGCAAACCATTTGTCGGACCAGCGGGAAGATTGCTCGACGACGCGCTTGTCGAAGCCGGCATCGATCGATCACGCGTCTACGTGACCAACGTCGTCAAGCATTTCAAGTGGGAACCGCGAGGCAAACGGCGCCTTCATAAGAAGCCCAACGCACAGGAGGTCAAGGCGTGCCGGCCCTGGCTTCAGGCCGAGATAGCTGTAATCAAGCCAAGCGTAATCGTAGCTTTAGGAGCCACGGCAGCTCAGGCTCTGTTGGGATCGAAGTTCCTGGTCACGAAAGAACGCGGCAAGTTTATCGAGTCTGAAATCGCTCCTTACGTCATGGCAACGGTACATCCATCATCAATACTGCGGGCTCCCGATGATGAGACCCGTCGATCGGAACGCCGAAAGTTTGTTGCTGATTTGAAGAGGTTGAAAGACGTGGTTGGAAAGTAGCCGTACAAACAGGCGTTTAGAGTTCAACCTTCGGGTTGCGGCTTCGCTTGTTCAAAACACCAATCTAAAGATTGAACTCTAAACGCCTGTTTGGAAAAGCCCGAGTCAATCCATGTGGCCGATTTTGAAAGGATCGCGGAGACCTTTTTGAGCTTCGTCGTGAGCTTCAAATACATCCGGTCGGGAGAGAACCACTCGATACTGCGCCAATGCCTGTTCACGTTGATTCGAGGCATCCAAAGCTCGACCGGCAAACAAGTGCGCCATCGTTGCCAGCGCCTGATCGGCGCCTTCAACCTTAGTTGCCAGCATGAATTGCTCTGCCGCTTTCTGATACCGACCGGCCCGCAGCAAGGCTTCGCCGTATTCAAAGTGAATTAAATCCAGAGCGCCCGCGGCAGTTTCCGCCACGGCTTTGTCATTCAGCAGTGATTCGAATACACCGAACGCTCCTTCCTGGGCTCCGTCATCAACTGCAACTTTGTTCGCCTTGTTCCATGCAGCTTGTTGCACCAGAGCGTCGGCGGCTTCAAGACGATAGATGTAGTTCCTCGGATACCGCGTCGCCAACTCCTGCGCGATCCTGGCGGCATCGCTGTAGCGCTTCTCGCGAACATACAGAACGATCAGCAGAGTCTTCGCCTGATCGCGAGCCATCCGGCCCTCGACGGCGACGCGCTCAACCTTCGCGATACCCTTCTTTTTTGAGCCACGCGCGCCGGCAACCCCTGCCAGGATCTTTGCCGGAAAAGGCAATGAACCAACTACATATTCATAGAGCCCGATAGTTATGTCCGCATCGCGGAAGGTTGGATCGAGTTTGATGACCTGCTTGTGATGATCGACAGCATCTGAGCCATCGCGCAAGGCGGCGAAGTGGCGACGCTCGACGGCTTCTTCGAATGAAGCCTTCAATCCTTCCGTCGTTCCAAGGAAATACAAAGCCTCGGTATCCTGCGGATATTGTTTCAAGCGCGCTTCGGCGATTTTCTTCGCAGCACGCGTCAAGGTGCGAAATTGATCTATGATTTTCGGATCTACCTTTTCATCGCCGCTTGAGTAAAAGGATTTTGAGTTGAAGAGAGACGATTGCAGCCGCCGAGTTTTGTGAAGAGTCTCAATCCAGAGGCTGCTGGCCAGGAATTGAAAGCCGGCGGGATGCTGCGGAAACAACTTCTCCATTTCCGCAAAACTCGCGCGGGCCTTTGTGTATTCGAGATTGTAAAGAGCCTCAAAGCCAGAGTCGCGCAGCTGCTCGAACTTGATTCGTTCGTCTTCGGTTAACCATAGTGTTGGCTTGGCAGACGATTGGGCTAACGCATTGATGGGCGCCACTAAAGTGACGGCTATGGCAATGAAGCAAACCAGCGACTTCACGGGTTTTGGCCTAAGTTTTTGAAGAATCGTTCTGGGAACAGGGGCAAACCGAAGATACGCCCAATGCTGCCAATCTGCAATATTTTCTTTTGTGCTGAGATCTGAGATCTGAGATCTCAACTGAGAATGGAGTGAGCCGGAGCTTCCGCCCCGGCCCACCAAACCCGCGACTATGATCAAGAATTAACTCGCGGTAACTATGATTTGATTATCAACACTCTTCACACCCTTGACCGCCATCACGACTTTCTCCGCCTGGCGTTTCAAGGCATCCGAATTTACAGTCCCAACCAAGAGAGCTTTTCCATTCAACACGCTGACAGTAAGTCCAAGCGTTGAAAGCGCCGTGTCCTTCTGTATTCGCTTCTCAACTTCAGCTTGAATGCTTGTGTCATCAGGCACATTTGGATTTGTCGTGCCTCCGCTCGCAGGAGGATTCACGATGATCGGTGCTTGCGACGCTGGAGCTGCTGCAGGTTGCTGCACGATGATCGGCGGCTGTTGTGCAGCAGGCTGCTGCACGACGACCGGTGGTTGTTGCACAGGCTGCGCCGCTTGCTGAGCGGCGAGGTTTGCGTTGTCGTTCGCTTGTTTATTCATCACGAGCAACAGCAACAACACCACGACACCAACGGCCAGGATTACAACCACAGCAATAGTAGCTGTCGATGTGCCGCCGTTGTTCGGTGAATACTCATGCTCAGTGCGCGACACTTCTCGGCGCGCAGTCGGCGTCTCTACTACAACTCTGCTTTGTTTGGTTTGTTGTTCATCGTAGGCCATTTCGTTTTTCTCCTGTTAAGTTGAATTAGTGCAAAGCGCTAAAACCCGTCATGGCAAAGTCCACTCTTTGCCCTTGCCCCTTTGCCCGTCTTAATACCGCCGCCGACGCTCATATCGTCCGCGCGTGTAAACATAGGAACCACCGCCACCGGCAACTGCTCCAATGGCTGCGCCCTTGCCACCACCAAAGATTTTTCCAAGCCCTGCTCCCATTGCCGTTACGCTGGCTACCGTTCCCCATCTGCGAGTGCCCGGTCTGAAGTGCCGACGCGCCGCTCGACGGTTAAATGCGTAAACTCCTGCTCCGCCTCCCAACAATGCTGCCGTACCTAAGCCCCCGGTGACCGCACCCAACGCGGCGCCACCCGCGATGATCGCCACTGTGCGCGACTTCCTTCCGAACCACGATCGGTTGCGACGCTTCTGCGCTTCGACAGGCAAAGCCGCACTGATCAAAAAGACAAAGGCAATAACCAGGGTGAGCAATCTTTTCATTTGAAATGATCTCCTCTTCACAACCTCAGAAGAGTTAATTTGACTTGCTACGCCCGAGAGATTGGCAACTTGTATTCCGCGGAAGGTTCTTTTCAGTATTCCCTTTAGATTCTGTGAAAGGTGAGGTCGACGCGTTCAATGTGATGTATTGAAGGCTTGCTCGAATCAGTACGATTTCACTGCGCAGTGTAGGAATTTCGGATCTCAGATTGCGAATTGCGAATTTGAGCGTGCCCGCAATGTTGTGAGCCCAAATTCGCAATTCGCAATTTTTTACTGGCGGTTGCCGAGTTGGCGGCGAGGTGCGAGTTCTTCGTCGAGGTCGACGCGATCGGGTTTCGCTTTGCCTTGCTGAATGTCGTAGCCACCGGGTGCAAACTTTCCTGCTTGTCCAAAGTCCGCGGCGCGGTTCTCGGCTTTGGAAGCATTCCGAGTCTCCTGACCCTCATTTGTATTGGCTGTGTTGTCGGTGGAGTCTTTGTCGTGCGATTGATTGTGTTTCACTTGTATCCTCCCGAACCATGGCTTTGTATCGATTTGAGTTCGCTTAACGTCGGGAAGGATTATTCAGGCAACATGAATGCCTCGCAGCACGAGCGACGTGCCGTACAGGTGTTGAGAGTTCAACCTTCAGCTTGCGTGCTCACAAGAACCAATCTAAAGATTGAACTCTTAGCGCCTGTTTGCTGACTTGACGCTCTTGCTCTTCAAACTCTGCTTGAAGACTCGTTCGCCGGTGGATTCGCCGGGCCGGCCGCCAGTCATCACTGCTGGTGCTGATGGTGAGTTAGTCCGTGACGTAGTCGCATTCGTTCCCACATCCTGAGACGATCTGTCAGCAAACATCTTGTTCGATTGTTTCAAAGCGCCACGCAACGCGGGAGTCGAAGCTGACTCTTCGCGCCCTTTGTCGGGCTGCCCCTTAACTCCCATTTGCTGCCCGCGCCGCTTTGCCGGTATCCCTACCTTCTGCTGTTGTTTTCTGCTGCTTGTTGGCGCCATTGCTTCCCTCCACCAGGTCTGTTAACTCAAGCTCAGTCGAAGCACGAATCTCAGCCTTCAACACCTGCTGCATTTGTCGGAGCGCGTGTTCATTGTCCGCTGCCCTGATCGACGCCACACAATCGGAAGGAACAAATATTCTGAAGTCGCGAAGGTAGGCGTCGTTCGCGGTAAACAAGACGCAGTTGTTTCCTGCTATGCCGGTCAAGATCAAGCTGTGGACACCCAGATAGCGCAGCAACAAATTCAAAGTCGTCGAGAAGAACCCGGAATGCTTTGGCTTCAAGACGAAGTAATCGTCCTTGTCCGGAGCCAATAACTGCGCGACCGGTTCTCCGCGCACGTCATCCTCCAAACAGTGCCGGACGATCTGATTAAAGTCTGATCGCCACTTGCCGAAGTTATCATTGACGTAAATGATCGGAACTCCGGACGCGCGCAGGCGACTCTTGAGGTCGGCGATTCGCTGGGCCATCGGCAATGCGTGACGCAGCAGCTCTTGACCACCTTCAAACTCCAGATCGTTTATGACATCGATTAGGAGCAGGGCGACTTCGGCTCGATCGGGCACGTTGCCATGCAAGTCGGAACCATTGGAGTGACGATTTCCAGGCATCGGTCTTGGTCCAGTGAACTAAATCATTTGTTTGCTGGAGCGCTGATGTTCACATCAACAGATGTCTTGCTACCACCGCCACCGAAAATCTTTCCTCGAAAGACATAAAGCGCGCCCAGAATCACCAAAACAAAGATAGCCACGATTGCTACGACGCCTGTACTTCCCGCGCTTTCATTGTCAGCCATGATTAATCTCCTCTTTCGCAGGCGCGCCTCACAATTTCATGATTCCACGTTGGTCCAGTGAGAGCCTCGCCTGTTTGTTTTCAGTTTGCTTGTTTTCAGTACAGGAAGATTCTTCCGAACGTTCTTTTCCGGTTCGGTCTTCCTGAGTTTCTTGTTACTCACGGGCTGAGTTGGCAACTGTAATGCCGTTCGGTGGGCGGTACGGCAATTGACTTGTTCTGGCTGGGTTCTTTGTTCTTTGTGCTTGGTACTTTGTGGTTGTCGCTTAGCTGTCGGCCACTCAAACAAGTCGCGTGGTCGCTCGTTTATTCAAGCTGACCTTTAGCCACGAAGCCGCTACACACTCAAGCACAAAGACAAAAGAACAAAGATCTAAGATCGTTTTTCGAAGAACAAAGATCAAAGACCGTTTTTCTTTATGGGCATTTCCTTAAATCCAGAACATCTCAAGCGCTACAAAGACATTGGCGCGCTCTTCCTCAAGTATGGCCGTTCTGATCTGGTGAAGTCGGCTGGCCTTGAAGACGCCATCCTTCTTGATGAGGAAGAAAACCCGGACACTGCCATCGCGCCGAACGCGAACGAACTCGCGGAAGACCTGGAAGCGATGGGTCCAACCTACATCAAGCTGGGCCAATTGCTTTCCACGCGCGCCGACTTGATCCCCGAGCCATATCTCGACGCGCTGGCTCGGCTGCAGGACGACGTCGAGCCGATTCCCTTCAAAGAAATCGAGGACGCTGTCACTTCAGAGCTTGGAGTGCGGCTGTCAAAAGCCTTTGCGGAATTTGATTCGAAACCGATTGCCGCTGCATCGTTGGGCCAGGTGCATCGAGCTGAAATGCGCGACGGTCGTTTGGTGGTAGTAAAGGTTCAGCGTCCCAACATTCGCAGCCAAATTGCTACGGACTTTGAAACGCTCGCCGAGATTGCGTCCTTTCTGGATAGCCACACGTCGATAGGTAAGCGCTATGAGTTTGAGCGCATTCTGTCCCAGTTTCGCAAGAGTCTTTTGCTCGAGCTTGATTACCGCACCGAAGCTCGCAACCTCATCACCATTGGACAGAATCTCGAGCACATCGACCTGATAGTCGTGCCTACACCGATCGAAGATTTCACCACGTCGCGTGTGCTAACGATGGAGTATATCCACGGCAAAAAGGTCACCTCGTTGAGTCCGCTCGCGTATATCGACCTTGATGGGTCCGTGCTTGCGGAACAGCTTTTCAAGGCTTATCTGCACCAGATCCTGGTCGACGGCCTCTTTCACGCAGACCCACACCCGGGAAATGTTTTTCTCACGGACCAGGGTCAGATAGCTCTTCTCGACCTCGGGATGGTGGGCCAGATCCTGCCTGAGCATCAGGACAACTTAATGCAGCTGCTACTCGCAATCAGCGAAGGCGTGGGCGACAAGGCAGCGCAGTTCACCATCAAGTTGGGCGAAGCGAAAACGGACTTTGACGAGTCTAGATTTACGCGCAAAGTCAGCGATCTGGTGACTCGGCATCAGGGCGCCAGCATGCAGGACATTGATGCCGGGCGAGTGGTTCTCGAGATCACGCGCATCGCCGGTGAATCAAACTTTCGCATGCCGTCGGAATTCACGATGGTGGCTAAGACGCTGCTGAATCTCGATCAGATCGTCCACATTCTCGATCCGAGCTTTGACCCGAAAGAATCGATTCGTCAAAACGCGATGGTGATTATGGAGCAGCGGCTGCAGAAGACTTTCTCTCCGACAGCGTTGTTGAGACTGGCGGTCGAAACCAAGGGTCTGCTCGAGAAGCTGCCTTCACGAATCAGTAAGCTCGTTGATCTGATCAGCAACAATGAACTAAAGCTTCAAGTCGATGCGATTGATGAAAAGCTCTTGCTTGGCGCATTTCAGAAGATAGCCAATCGTATCACCCTCGGTTTGGTGATCGCGTCATTGATTGTGGGCGCCGCATTGCTGACACGAGTAGAGACCTCTTTCAAGATTCTCGGTTATCCGGGCCTGGCGATTATCTTTTTCAGCATCGCGGCGGGAATGGGGATTTGGCTCGTAGTTTCGATCACGATGAAGGATCTAAAGCCCGATGAATGAGATTTAGCTCCACCGGAAGACGTGAACCGTGAACCGGAAACCGGAAACCGTAAAAACCAAAACCCGCAAAACCAAAACCCTGAGACCTGAAACCTGAAACCTCAAACTTGAAACCTCAAACCTGAAACCTGAAACTTGAAACTTGCACGCTGAAACTTGAAACCTGAAACCTGGAACCAGCCTTGCCCGAAAAGTCTTAAATCCCACCTGCGGCAGCTGGTGGATAGTCCAAGTTCGACCTACTAAGAGTTAGGATTGGTCCTCTGAATCCCCTCAGCGGCAGCTGAGGGATGTTTCAAATACAGCCTCGCTCGCAAGTTTCAACGGAAATAGGCAGGACTTGAACCATCCACCTGCTCCCGCAGGTGGGATTCAGTCAGCAATCAGCATTCAGCAATCAGCAATCAGCAAGCGACGATCACATGATCATCGGTTCGGGAGTCTCGCCGGGCGGACGATTGTCGGGCGGAGCATCGGGCTCGCGCACAGGTGCAGGTGGATGCGGCTCCGAGTCTGGTGGCAAAGGTATTGGCTCCGGATTTGGTATGTCCGGATTAGTTGGATCGTGCGGCATCATTGGTCGTTCAATGTCCATAGGAGTAAGTAATCGGCAATCAGCTCGTGCAAACCTTAGCCACAGATTTCGCAGATTGCGCAGATGTTTTTGAAATCTTCAGACAGTCTTTCGCAGCCACGGTCGCGACCCTTTTAGGAGCAGGACCTGAGTTAAGAGTCGACTAACAATCAGCGACATCTGCGTAATCTGCGGCTAAATTATTGGTTTCATGAGTCCAATCAGGCAGCTTATCCTGGACCAAAGCAAACCAATCGAGTCCCGCCCTTGAAAGCCGGGCCAACGGACGAGAGTTCCGCCGCTACCGAGCTTCGAAATTCGTCATTCCAATCAGCAATTAGCATTCAGCAATCGCCTCATCCTCTGGCTGACTGGCTCTTCGTATTGCGCAAGCTGTTCAGATAATTCTGGCCGCGCTCGTAGCCTGCTCGGAACGGACGCTCGGCGCTCGTGCCCTGATGTTCCTCTCGTAGTTCTTTCAGCGCGTCTTCGAACTTTCGGCCTCGCATGCGGGAATTCAGCGCGGCTTCAAATCCGCGGCGGTAACTAATCTCATCCTGCTTGAAGCTTCCGCCCGAACGTTCGTACTCGAGCTGTTCGGCATCTCGGATACCGAGCCACCAATTCTCGCGCGCCGCGTCAACACTTTCCGCGCCGGCTTGAGTGAGCACCTCATGGACCTTGTCGACCAACTCGTCTTCGCTGATAGAGACAATCAAAACGCTGCGACCTTGACGCAACGCATCCTCGTAGAGGAACAACTCGTCGCGCGGTAGACCAATGCCGAGCGCGTTTTCAATAGCATCGCCGGCTTGAATTCCTGCCAGCGCGCCACCAGCACCTAACAACGCAGCACCAAGCGCGCCGGCAACCAAAATGGGACCAACGCCTGGGAGGAGTAAGCTGGCCACAGCGAAACCAAGTGTTGCTCCGCCTGCCGCGCCGAGGGCGCCGCCAACTGTTCCCCCCAAAGCACTCCCCATCCCGGGTGATTCAGTGTCACTCGTAGGAACCGTAGATTCGATTTGATCTTCGCTAGTTCCGGGTCGCAGCAAAGACAGGCGATCATAACCGATACCTATGTTTCTCAACTGCTGAACAGCATTTTCAGCGCTCGTGTTTGATTGGAATATTCCTACTACTGTGTTCATCGTGCCCCCCTTTTTGATTGCGGATTGCTGAATGCGGATCGCGGATTCGAATTGCGATAGCGAATCTCGATTTCGTTGATAATTCTGCCCTCCGTTCGATCAACTCCTTCTAACTATTCCGGCCTCCAGGTTCCTGCTTCTGCTTCCTTCCATTCATGCACCAGTCCAGTACATCCGACCTGTCTGCATACGCAGGCTCTGCGGAAAATGCTCTGAAATCTATTCAGCAACGTTATCCACTGCAACCACGATGCCGGAATCGCGACCACGATGCCGGAATCAGAAATCCGCCTTCAGCAAACGGCAAACGGCCGGGCTGGAATTTCTTCCAACCCGGCCATCTATTACTCGCAGTCTGCTCCCATGCAGTCTGCTCCCCTTGTTCATCGTCGCTAATCACCAATCAGCAATCAGCAATCCGCATTCAGCAATCCCCCTCACCGACCAATTCCGTCGTCTTCGCTTTCGAGACGAAGCTGATTGGAAACTGAGAACGAACCTGACACCTGACGCGCGGTCATGTAAGCGAGCTGGCGATCAAAATTACTGCTTACGACACCAGCAAGCGTAACGTGTCCACGGTTGACTACGATGTGGAGCGAGGGATTCGCACCCATGAAGTAGCGATGCAGTCCACCCGCCCGTTGCAACGCGCGCAGCGTGCGCACTCGCAGCGAGTCGTCAAAGCTTGAGAGCGGCAATACTTCAATGTTATTCACGACGCGCGAAACACCTTCAACTCGCGCGACGCTACGGCCGGCGTCACTCTTGGTTGATGATCTTACGACCTGACCATACAACGTGACTGTGCCGCCATCGATCCGATAAGCCAGGTTATCGAACACGCCGTAGTACGGCAGGGTCACTAGTTTCTTGCGCACCTGCTTACTAATGCGCGCGGTGTTGTAAGCCCTCTGTCCAACCGTCGCGTCGTTCGACCTGACGGCCGCATTCGCACTGGCCAAACTTCCAATTCCGATTATTAACGCCGCCATTATCGCGGCCAAATTTATCTTTTTCATAGCTCCTGCTTTCCTTCTTTTTTTCACTACTCCATAATTACGTCTATTAGCCCGAGTTTGGATGTCAATTGGTTGTCATTAGTTCATTAGCTTCATTGCGATTTCCTTGCAAGCCCCGAACCAACGGCACTCGGCAGCAGCAATAAGCAGCCGAGGAACCAACTCGTCCTGCAAACAGTAAGACACCATTCTCTCTAGCCCGGTTACACGCTCAGCGCACTGCCTCCCGCCTCCCGCCTCCTGCCTCCTGCTTCTCAAGTCTCGCTCAAGAATTTCTCAAGTCCAATCCTTAACATCGAACCATCGATGAATTCTTGGTAGTGCCCTAATTTGGAGTGCGGTGACCCGTCACCGCTTTCGCCCGCGGCGGCTTGACGCCGCGCTGCTTGGTAATGTGCCGTTTTCGACAACTTGCTGCGACAGGTCGCAGCGACCAAAGCGCCGACAGGTCGGCGCACTCCAAATTAGGG
>Ga0134125_10000896_pt1 | contig 38269 bp, 56 predicted proteins | sample KB31751_FD_96464 | JGI IMG/M metagenome (GOLD analysis project Ga0134125, IMG submission 96464) | Terrestrial soil microbial communities with excess Nitrogen fertilizer from Kellogg Biological Station, Michigan, USA - KB3-175-1 | ecosystem: Environmental > Terrestrial > Soil > Unclassified ...
AAGCCGTCGGCCTCTGCCAGCGCGATCGAGCCGACCGAATTCATCTTCAACGGTGTCGGCTCGGCCTACTCGTTCACCGGAGGCTTCGTCAACCAGCCACTGTTCCAGCTGTTCGGGTTCACCGACGGCCGCGGCCAGCCCGCCGATCCCGGCGGCTTCTTCGACCTGCTCGCCTACGTGGCGACCGGCGCGACCACCGGCGGTGCCTGCAACCTCTACGCCCGCGTGTCCTACGTCATCTGAGGTGAACGATGACTGCTTTCTCGATCTCGGTCGCTCAAGGCGCGGCCGGCCAGAAAATGAGCAACTTCACCGCCGGCACGCTCGCGCCAAACGCGGGCGATGTCGAGGTGCGGTGCAATAACACCAACACCAACGGCAAGAACATCTCGGACCATGAAATCGTGATGATGCTCCGGGACATCATTCGCCAGATCGAGACCGGCGGCCCGTCGTCGGTCAATCTGGTCCTGCGTTCCGGCGCGTCGCCGCCGCCGCCGCTGGTGTAAGCCATGCCCGGTGGAGAGGCGCGGTTCTCGTATCAGAACATCACGGGCCAGGCGACGACGGTGGTGAAGTCGTCAGCTGGGATGCTGCATCGCATTACATTCAACAACCCGGTCGCGACCGAGGTGATCACGATCTACGACAACACGGCCGCGAGCGGGACCAAGATCGGCACCATCACCATACCGGCATCGCCGCAGCCGGTCTCACTCGCCTACAACGTGGAGTTCTGGACCGGGCTGACCATCGTCACAGCGACCGCCTCCAGCGACATTACGGTCAGCTTCAAATAGGTGCGTTGTTGCATGGCGGGGCGGATAGCACCGTCCGGCCATGCCTGAGTTCCTGAACCCGACCGATATCGGCAACCGGGCCGCGCAGCATTGCGGCGCCGAGATGATGGACCCCATTCAGGGGTTCAATGAAGTCTCCAAGACTGCCCGCAACATCTCCTTCGTCTACGGCAAGCTGCGCCGGGCCGAGCTCGAGCAGAACGTCTGGACCTTTGCCACCCGCAAGGCGGCGCTGCGGCCTGTTGATACCAACACGCTGCTACTGGCACCGGCGCTATGGGTCTCGACCACGACCTATTTTGTCGGTTCTGTCGTGGCTGATTCGGTAGGTACGCTGTGGATCTCCGACATCCCAAGCAACCTGAACAACCAGCCTGGGCTCGCCTTCTCGGCATGGGAGCCATATTTCGGGCCGTTGACGGCGGCGCTCTACGATTCCTCGCAGGCCTATTTCGCAGGCGAGCTGGTCTACACCGCGGCCGGTGACGGGACCTACAACACCTACCTGTCGCTGCTGACCGGCAATGCCGTGCATCCGGGACTGCCGAACCAGTGGTCGGTCTCGACGACCTACTTCCAGAACGACGTAGTGCAGTCCTTCCCGGCATGGGCCAGCGGCACGACGTATGCGGCCGGCGCCACCGTCACCTATACGGATGGAAATACCTATTCGTCGCTGATCGCTGGCAATGTTGGCAATGCGCCGACGGCGAACATCGGCACCAAATGGGCGCTGACGCCGACACTGACCCTGGCGTCGCAGACCGTGCCTATGACGACGCCGTTGACCAATCTGGCGACATCTCCGGTCAACGAATGGGCGCGCGCGACCACCTACGGGCTCGGCAGCTTCGTCATGTTCAACGGCAGCGAATACGTGTCGATAGTGGCCAACAACACCGGAAACCTGCCGAACGCATCCGGCTCGACCTTCTGGAAGGTGCTGAGCGGCGGCACGCTCTACATGAGCCTGATCGACCTGAACGGCGGCAACAACCCGACTTCGGCGCCGGCGGCGTGGTCGAACCTCACGACCTATTCCTCGGGCCAGCAGGTCTACAGCCCGTTCACCGGTCTGATCTACACGTCGGCCACGAACAGCAATCTTGGCAACGATCCGTCGACAGACAGTGGCACAAACTGGACGAACACGAATGTTCTCTGTCCATGGACGAGCGTGTTCACGCAGGGCGGCGGCAACAGTCAGTGGATGCAGGTTGGCGGCGCGTCCTTCCCGACCGGCGTCGGCCTCTCCGAATTGAACATTGTCTATCCCGCCGGCTCCGGTCCGCTGTCGCAGTCGTGGACCAAGAACGTCTTTCACATCCCGGCCGGCTTTTTGCGCGAGGCGCCGCAATCTCCAAAGGCGGGATCAAGTTCCGCGCTCGGTGCGCCAGGCGGCCTGATCTACAACGATTGGGAATTTGAGAACCAGTACATCGTCAGCATGACGTCGACTCCGATCCTGTTTCGTTTCGTGGCGGATATCCAGGACGTCACGCGGATGAAATCGTTGTTCTGCGAAGGACTCGCGGCCAGCATTGGATTGGCGGTCTGCGAACCGCTGACCAACTCCACCGCCAAACTTGCGGGGATCAGTCGCATCTACAAGGATAAGATCAGTCAGGCCAAGCTGCAGAATGCGATCGAGGCCGGCGCAGAGGAGCCGCCCGTAGACGATATGATCGCGTGCCGGATTTGAGCCATGGGGTCGTCCTCCTTCGTCTGGACCTCATTCACCGGCGGTGAGATCAGCCAGACCGCGCAGGGCCGGTTCGATCAGCCCTATTACAAGACCTCGCTCAACGTCTGCCTGAACGGCATCCCGCTGGAAAACGGTTCGTGGCAACGTCGGCCGGGCACCCGGCATGTTGCGCCGACTCGTGGCGGCAAGACTGGAAAGCTGATCTCGTTTTCGTTCCAGGATAGCTTCCCATACCAGATGGAATTCACGGACGGCTTCCTGCGCTTCACGACCGGTCCGTCCCTGGTCATGACCAACGACCAGCAGTCCATCGTTGCAATCTCCAGCGCCAATCCTGCAGTCGTGCAGACGGCATCTGCTCATGGCTGGTCGACAGGAAACTCCGTCGCCTTCAATTCGCTTGGCGTGAACAATCCGCTGCTGCAAAACCGACAGTTCACGATCACGGTTGTCAACACCACACACTTCTCTATTGCGGATGCGATCACCGGAGCATCGATCGACGGATCAACACTTGGAACATTCGCGTCCGGCAACGTGACGCGAATTCTCGAAATCGCGACGACCTACAATTCTGGATCATGGTCTGGCCTGCGATCAGTGCAGGCAGAGACTCGTACCGTTTTGCTTAATGGAACTAAGCCGCAAATTCTTCAGGTAGCGACGGCCCCGACGATATCGCAGTTCGCAACCTTCACATTCAGTCCGTCCGATTTCATCGATGGGCCGTATCTCGATCCGATTGATGGCTCTGTTGTTTCATCGAGCGCGCTGAACGGCGTCGTTACTCTGACATTTTTCTTTCAAGCCTACGATTCAACCATTGCCTACAACATCGGGGATTTCGTCTCATCTGGTGGCGTAGGCTACCAGTCATTGACATCTCTGAACCAGAACAATACGCCGGCCTCGTCACCGTCGAACTGGAAGGTCGTCAACGGCGGTACGCCTGTCAATAATGGGCAAGGTTTCCAGTCATCAGATATTGGGCGACTGCTTCGGCTGTTCTCCGAGCCGCAATTGTGGAATTCATCAAGCACGTATACCACGGGAACGGTTGTCGCTTATAGCGATGGCATCGGAGGTTTTTCGTATTGGACCGCAACTGGATCGGTCGGCGCAGGAGTTCAGCCTGGAACATCAACGCTCTGGGCGATCAATGCCACAGGTGCTCAATGGACCTGGGCGCAGGTCGTATCAGTAAGCGGCTCTGGACTGATCTCTCCAGTCAGTGCGATCGGAAGTCTTGTTAGTGGCGGCGGTATTGCTGCGGCGTTCGATGGCAACACAGGAAAATCCTTTTCGTCCTGCGCTACCTTCTTCACCAATATTCAGACCTGGCCGGTATGGTCGGCAGTGGTGTGGGGAGTGGGGAATGTCTGTCAGTACGCTGGCACGGCCTATCGCGCCAATGTGACGATCGTCCCGAGCCCACCTTTCGATGCATGGAATTCTGGGATCGCCTATGGGAACGGTCAAACCGTTACCTATCAGGGAGCTGTCTATACCTGCATTCGCACGGAAACCTTTTTCGCTGGAGTTGGAATTCCTCCAACTGGATATAGCGCCCTTGGCCTCACATCTGCGATGTTCTGGACTTTTATCGAGTCGATCAGCGCGTTGCCGCCGAACCTTGCCCCAAGCCTATGGACGTCATTAGGCGCCATCTCCGGAGCGAGTGAGGACGTTTATGTAGGCCAGCACTATTCATCACCATCAGCGATTTCGCTGGTGACATTGTATCCCTCTGTGGATGTCGGTCTGGCCAATGTACCTAGTGACAGCGTGCAGAATGGCACATACACGATCAACCTTCGCGCCAAGAACAGCGCGCCGTCAGCAGCAAATGACGGGACGGTTCTAGCAACACTGACACTTGGTAATAACATCGCACCGATTACGTTGATATCAACAGATCAAGTGTCGACATGGAGCTATGTCTGGGTTGAAATCACGGCATCATATTTGCAGCCGCTACCGGATGACGGATCGCACATATTTGTCATCAAGATCGGCCTGAGCCAGGTGCAATTCTACGCGCCGAACGTCAATAATGGTTCTGTCATTACCGCTCAGATACGCGGCAATGCGCTGCTCTACAACCAAACGATTCGAACATGGCAGCTCGGCGTCTACAGTGACACGACGGGCTGGCCGACCTGCGGCACCTATCATGAGGGCCGCATCTGGTTTGGTGGCGTGGTTTCTAACCGCTTCGACTCCAGCGTGTCGAACGGCTTCAACGGGATCGAGCTTGATTTCACACCGACCGGACCTGATGGGACTGTGTCAGTCAGCAATGCGATCTCCTACATCTGCGACGGCGAGGACACGAACCAGATCCTTTGGATGACGCCGGATCAACAGGGTATCATCTTCGGCACGCAGGCCGGTGAATGGCTGATCTCGGCTCCAGCACAGGGCGCTCTGGCTCCGACCAACATCAAGGCTGTGCGGGTCACCAAGATCGGCTGCGCCAATGCCGAGCCGCGCCGCGCGGAACATACGCTGCTGTTCATCCAGAAGTTCTCCCGCAAGATCATGGAGTACTTCGCTGACGTGTTCTCCGGAAAGTTCTCCGCGCCAAACTTGTCCGAGCGCGCCAAACACATGACGGTGAATGGTGTTGCCGAGATTGCCTACCAGCAGGAACTGGCACCGATTTTCTGGTGCCGTCGCAATGACGGTGCTCTGGTCGGCGCGACCTACAAGCGCGATACGCTCACGACTTCGCAAGGGCCAACCATTATTGGATGGCACCGGCATCAACTCGGCTCCGGCAGGCGCGTGGAGAGCATCGCTGTCGGTCCGTCACATGGGGGCAATCTCGACAGCCTGTCACTCATCACGAACGATACTAATAGCGGCGTGCGCCATCTTGAGATCATGGGCGACCTGCTCGACGAAAGCTTTATCCTGACTGATTGCGCATTCCTTGACGATGCCATCACACCATCATCTACTCTGGTCCAGGCTGGACCGACTGGCGGTCCATTCGGATCACTGCTCATCAATGGGCTGTGGGCCCACAATGGCAAGAAGGTTACGGCCTTCATCGCTGGCCTGGATTGCGGCGATTACACAGTATCGAATGGTTCAATCACGGTGCCGTTCGGAGATGGCGTTTCGGGTGGTACTGGCAGTGGCTTGTTCACCGCGGCGCTGGCTGAGTCTTTCCAAGCGGTGGCAGGCGAGACGATACCAGCGGTAATCGGATTTTCATACAATTCGGACGGCCAGCTCGTGCGGCCTGTGGCGCCGGCGGATACCGGTGCGCAAACCATCGGCTTTGCCAAGCTTGGCCGGCAGCACCGTGCCAGCGCTCTGCTGTTCGGCTGTGTTAATGGTTCGATCTCCTTTGGCACGGACTTCACGAAACTTGATCCGGCAAAGCTGCGGCAACCGAATGATGTGCAATATCCAGTCAACGTGCTGTGGTCCGGCATCTGGCGCGACACCGTGAACTCGCTGCTGGACTATGACGGAATGATCTCGTGGCGCATCAGCCGGCCGCTGCCGGCGACCGTGATCGTGGTCGGCGGCTTCGACAGCAAGGCGGATATCTGACATGGCCATCAGCAACGCGACCTTCTCCGATATCTCTGGCGCGGTCTCCGACATCTTCGCCGGCATGGGCGCCGCAGATAAGGCAGCGTTGCAGGCGCAGGGGCTGCGCATCACGGCGCAGGGAACGCTGATAACGGCGCAGGGGACGCGGCTGAATGCGGAATCGCTGCGCACCAAGGCGGCCGGAGATATCGCAGAGGCTTCGAACTACGACCTTGCCTCGACGCTGGCCGAAGCCAACAAGGCTTACACCGACCAGTCGACGCGGCTACAGCAATCGCAACTCAATCGAAATATCACCCAGACGATCGGTGGGCAGCAGGCGGGCGTCGCGGCTTCCGGCTTCGGCGCCGGTGGCAGCGCGGCCTATCTGCTCAGGGACTCACAGGCACAGGGGGCGCTTGCCAAGGGCGTGCTGGCACAGCAGGGCGTCATCACCGAGGCCGGCTATGAGCAGCAGGCGCAGTCCTATACCACGCTGGCCAATGCGGGCCGGGCCACGGCAGCAGCCGAGATGGATATGGCCAGCAAGACCGACACCATCGCCACGGAGCAGGACGCTCTTGCGGTGCAGCAGCAGCAACTGGCCAACCAGACCCAGGACGTCGGCAACAAGGAAGCCGACATGGATTTCTTTTCCGGTGCAATTAAGGGAGTGTCGGCGATAGCGTCGATATTTATCTGACATGCCCAGGATCGAAACCTTCGACGCCGGCAATGTAGCCCTGCACCCCACCGAGACCGGGGTGGAGGCGACCGCGGGCGCGGCGCGGCGGATTGGTGCCTTCTACAACCAGCAGGCTGGTGCCGAGGAAATGCTGGCGCGGGAGACCGAGCGGCTTGGCGGCATGACCCAGCAGGTCGGCCGGGAGACCGAGCAGCTCGGCGCCGAAAAGGGCCAGGCTGAAACAGAAGCCGGCCGCCGGATCGGCTCATCGATCGCGGCTGCTGGCGACGTCGCGGTGAAATATCTCGACAGCCAGCAAATCAGCCAGGGATCGAAGGCCTACGCAGACCTGCTGCAGACTACGACGCAGCAGTGGAATGACACGGTCAAGAACGCGGACCCGAACAATCCGCACGTCGCCACCGACTTTATGGCGAAGCTGGACGACCAACTGGAGAACTTCAAGAATAACGGCTTCTATACCGAGAACGGCCAGAAATGGGCCGAGGCGCATGTCGAGGCGCTCCGCCAGCACATGGCCGAAAAGACCACCGGCGATATGGCGACGCTGGCCGGCCAGGCTGCCATGGTCAACCAGCAACAGACCGTCAACTCGCTGTCGGCCACGGTGCATGGCGACCCCTCGAGCATCGACTTCGCGCTGGCGTCGCTGAAGAGCTCAACCGAGGGTATGCTAGCGCACAGCCCTAACCTGAGCGGCACCGCAGCCGCTAGCGCGCGCAGCGAGATTATGCAGAAGGGCGCCGAGTCGATCGTGAAGTCGGCGGCGATCGGCTACATCGAGAAAACCGGCAAGATGCCGGACTGGGTGACCGATCCGAAATATTCGAAATACGTCAACGGCCCCGAGCTGCAGATGTTCGAGCGCGCGGCCAAGACGCAGGCCAAGGCCAACGCGCTGGTCGACAAGCAGACGCAGGTCGCTCAGCGGCAATTGGCCGACCTGCAGGTGCATCAGGGAGCGACCAAGGTCATCTCTGACAACATCACCTTCGATCCTCAAACCGGTCAGCCGATTGTCGATCCCAAGTTCTTCAAACAGGCCCTTGAACTCGCCCGCAATAATCCGGATGCGCCGAGCGCCGCGGAGACCGTGCGCACCATGATGAACTGGGGCGAGAGCCAGCAGAACAAGGGTGCGAAGCCGGCCGACGATCCTGCTGTCAAGTCCGACCTGATGGACCGGATGTTCTCGGCCGACAAGCCGACCACGACGCTCGACCTGATGAAGGCGCGCGCGGAGGGCAAGCTGAGCGACCATTCGTTCGAGGTCATGCACGGTCTCGTACAGGAACTGCAGACCACGCCGCTCAAGGGCGATATCTGGAAGGACACCATCGCGGCTGTGAAGGGCGAGTTGGTGCTGACCAATGTCGGCTTGCCGGGCAAGGACATCACCGGCGAGGGCAACTACGCGAAATGGGCGCAGACCTTCATCCCGCAATATCTGGCGCAGTCGCGCGCCGGCACACTGCCGCCGAATGCGCTGGATGTGAAAGACCCGACCTCGATGATCTCGCAGAGCATGGCGCCGTTCAAGCGCACCGTGCAGCAGCGCGCACAGGATTACCTGTCATCGCTCGGCGGTGTCAGCCCAGCCGCGCCGGGCAAGCGGGAAGACGTGATGCCAGCGATCCCGCCCGTGGATCAGCGCACGCCCGGACTCTATAGCACGCCGAGGGGCACGATGCGCTGGACGGGAACCGGCTGGGTGAACCCGTGACGGAACTGTCAGATGCAGAGGTGTTTGGCACCCCAAAGCCGCATGAGATGACCGACGCTGAGGTATTCGGCGGCGGTGTTGATAACTCGCCAAGACCGGCATTTTCACCCGGCGGCGGCGCATTCACAGGCAGCGACGGCGTCGATGTCGCCAAGACCGTCTATCCCTCGCTCGGCCCGATCCTGTCGGCATTTGGCCATGGCGCCAAGGAAGGCTGGGGCGACGAGCCGATCGGACTGTCTCCGGAGTCCGTGAAGTGGCTCTCGGACAAGGGCATCTTCGGCCCCGAAAAAGGCGGCTACCAGAATCCGTTCCAGGCCTTCAACGAGCTGCTGGCGCATACCGTGGTTGGGGCGGCCGACATCGCCGCCAAGGCCGGCGCTGCGGCGTTGCGCGGCAGTCAGGCGGCCGTGGCGGCGACGGGCGAACAGGTCGGCGCGCCGGCGCTCGGCCGCGACCTCGCCGCGATGCCGGAAGCCTTCTTCGGCTCGCCTCATCCGACCGGGATCCCAAAGGAGTTGCCGCCCGCGGTGGAAGGCAGGACCGTCGAAACGCCGCCGGTCCCCGTCGCCGAGCCCGGCGCGCTGCCTCCCGCGGTCGCCGAAGCCCGCGATCTCGGCGTGATTGGGCCGCCAAAACCTGACTTGTCCACAGCCTCGCCGGCCGAGAAGGCCGCGGCTGAGGTCCCGCCGCCGCCCAAGATTGCCGCCGCTGCGATGGAAGGCGGTGAGATCAAGCGCGGGCCGGTACCAGGCGGACCAGAGAAGGCCGGCAACATCCGCCTCGACCAGATCGGCATCAACGCCGATGCCAAGGACGTGATGCTGGAGGCGGCCAAGAACAATGACGACTTCAATCAGGCGCGCGCGGGCAATGTGCCTCTTGCGCAGGTCGAGAGCCTGTCGAATGCGTCTGGCGTGCCGAGCGAGACCCTGACTGGCAACGACGGCCTCGGTCGGCTGATGCACAACGATGCTGTGGTGCGGACGTGGCTGCAGGCCTTCCACCAGGCGACCGACGAGATCGCCGACCAGATGAAGACCGTGGCAAATACGGGGGACGATGCCGACATCGCCAAGCTGCGCGAGATGAAGCTGCGGTTCCAGCACATGCAGGAGCAGGTCTCCGGCCTGACCGCAGAGGCCGGCCGGACGCTCGGCGTGTTCCGGGAGTTCTACGCCAACAAGGGCAAGGCCGAAGCGCTGGGCAAGGTGCTGGAGGACAACCCCGGCCTCGATGCCGACAGCCTGAAGAAGCTGGCCGACGCGGGTAAGGGCCTCGACGATCCCGCGTCGGTCGCGCGCCTCCTGCACGACTCGAACAAGCCGACCTTCTGGGACAAATACCTATATTACTGGGTCAACGCGCTGATCTCGGGGCCGGTCACCCATCTCAAATATATCGGCGCCAACGCGGCATTTGGGGCCTATGAAGCAGGCGTGGTCACGCCCATTGCGGGCGCTCTGGGGGCCGCGCGGAGGCTCGTCGGCGGCACGGATGGCGTCTATGTAGGCGAGGCGGCCGCGCGCACATGGGGCCTTCTGGCGGGCACGCCGGACGCCCTGAAGGCCGCGTGGGAAGCCGCCAAGAACAACGTCATGACCCCGTTCGAGAACGAGGTCGCGGGCAAGGCAGTGAACCCGCTGACCCAGGTCCGACCCAACCCGATCGGCGGCAAGCTGGGCTTTGCGATCGGCATCCCCGGCCGGTCGGCGGCGGGCATCCACTCCTTCTTCCGCTTCCTCGGATACCGCGCGGAGATCGAGGCGCAGGCCTATCGCGCTGCGGCGAAGGAAGGATTGTCGCCGCTCGATGGGACGGCCTTCTGGGAGCGCCGCGCCGCGCTGGCGGACCAGCCGACCGAGGCTATGATGAACGCCGGCATAGAGAACGGCAACCACCTGACGTTCATCTCGGAGCAGGGAGAGTTCGGCAAGGCGATCTCCCGGCTGGCCAATACCCGGCTCGGTCCGGGCGGCATGCAGCCGTTCAAGCTGATCCTGCCGTTCACCCACATCCCCGGCCAGATCCTGCGCGCCGGTCTCGAGCAGACCCCAGCCGCGTTCCTGGACACCAAGATGCGAGCCGACATCCTCGGCAAGAACGGGGCGGTTGCTGCGGACACGGCGCGCGCGCGGCTCGTCGCCGGCGGCGCGGTCTCGGCCATGGTCGCGAACTGGGCCGTCAACGACGTGGTGACCGGCTACGGCCCGACCGACCAGACGGAGCGGGCGCAGTGGCTGCGCACCCACGAGCCCTATTCAGTGCGGCTGGGCGGGTGGTGGTATTCCTATAACAAATTCGGCCCCATCGGCGATCTCGTCGGGCTGGTCGCGAACATGGTGGACGTCGGCCCGGCCGTGAAGGAGGGCGACTACGCCAACGCCGCCGGCCACGTCATGAAGGCCACCTCACGCATCCTCGAGGATGAGGTCGGCATGCAGGGGCTGGTCAACCTGATTGAGGCTCTGGACGATCCCGACCGCAAGATGGGGCGGTTTGTGGCTGGGCAGGCTGCCTCGAATTTGCCTTATTCCTCGCTGCTCCGGCAGGGCGCGTCCATCACCGACCCCTACATGCGGGAGGCCAAGACCTTCGTCGACCAGCTCCGCTATGCCGTCCCATTCGCCCGGCAAGAGCTCCTGCCGAAGCGGGACTGGCTCGGGGCGCCCATGGACAACCCCGGCTATGCCTCGATCATCCGCCAGCGTGCCGTCAACGAGGACCCGATCGACCAGGCGGTGTCCCAACTCCGCGGCTTCCGGCCGGCCCCGCCGCAACCGCGCATCGGTGGCGTCGCGCTGCCGCCCAGGATGTACGACGAGTACCAGGCGACCGCCGGCGCGCTGACCCGGGCATCGCTGGAGAGCATGGTCACCGCGCCGGGCTGGGGCCAGATCCCGCCGGGCATCCGCGAGCAGGTCATGCACAGCATGGTGGAGAGCGCGCGCCGCACGGCCGGCTCGATGATGCAGGCCAAGCACCCGGAACTGATCATGCAGGGCGTCAAGGACCGCCAAGACAAGATCACCGGGGTCAAGCCGACCAAACTGCAGGACTGAGGTGCGTTGTTGGTCGCGGCGCGGGCGGAACAATCCCGACCATGCGCCAGATCCTGAAATTCCTCGTCCTCGCCGCCGCACTGCTGGCCCCATCCATCGCCAGCGCGCAGTGCCAATTCACTTTTCCGCTCCCGGCAAATACCGTTGTGGGCCGGCTTGGGGCGACCGGTAGTTCTGGACCCTGCCAAGCCATCCCATTCGCGGCGTTGGCATCGAGCGTTTTATCATCAGTGGCTACCGGGCACTGGTTTGCGCAGAATGGCGGCGTCGTCAATCGCATGAACGATAGGCTTCTTATCGGCGGTGCAACTGTCGGAGACGGCGCATTCCCCAACGTTACTCAAGACTGGCTGACGCAGTTCCAGATCGCTGCCGGCCTCTCTGCTGGCGCTCCTATAGTTCACGAGCTGTCTGTTCTGACGCAACCTTCGTCAGCGGCTGCTTCCGGTGCTGATGGAATTCTTGGTGGCGCGCAGAGTCTCTTCTCGACTAGCGCGGCGACTGCGACCATCGGCATTAGTGGTTATGCCGTCAACAACAACGCCACACTTGCTACCGATGCCTGGGCGTTTTACGGGGAATGTCACAACACGACTTCGTCGGTCAACGGCTGCATAGGTATGGAGCTTGATCCGCGAACTACAGTTGCCTCTGTGTCGCCGTCGCCTGCGCAGCAGGGCAACGTCCTCGGTGAGCAACTTGCTTGCGGCGCTGGACTTGCCACGACTGGCCAGGATTGCTCCGCCGCCATTCAGCTCGCTCGTAATCCCACAAAGTTCAAGGTCGGCATCAATTTTATGCAGGATGCCCTGACCGGCAACGACGGCACAACGGGTTCGGCAACCGCCATAGCCCTTCCAAAGGGAGACACTATCCAATGGTACAACTCCTCTGGGGTTACAACAGCGGCGATTGCGAGCACTATCGCAACGGCTGCGAACGGCATCAATCTGAACTTTAATGATAATGGCCTTCAGGTCGCGAATAGTTCGAACTCTTACTCTATAGCCTATTTTTTTCCGCTCGCGAGCTCGGTCAATTATCTGTCGTTCCAGCCTAACGTGACAGGCAGCGCTCCGACCATAGCGGCCGGAGGCACTGACACGGACATCGGAATCAACCTGACAGGCAAGGGTGCCGGGACTATTAATTTAAATTCTGCCATCAAGTACGGTGGCGTGACGCTTTCTAACTCGGTGACCGGTACCGGGGCGATGGTGTTGGCAACTTCGCCAACGCTGACGACGCCGATTCTAGGCGTTGCCACGGCGACGTCCATCAACAAGGTGGCCATTACCGCGCCAGCGACGTCGGCAACACTGACGATTGCCAATGGCAAAACTCTTACCGCATCGAACTCGCTCACGTTGGCCGGAACAGATTCGACGACGCTGACGTTCCAGGGCACGGATACCTATATCGGTCGCGCGACGACAGATACTCTGACGAATAAGACTTACGACACGGCCGGCACCGGCAACGTTTTCAAGATCAACGGCACAACTGTATCATCGGTGTTTGGCTCTGGGAGCGCTGTTTCAATGGCGGCTGTTCTCGGTCAACTTCGGTTCGTGATCACCGGAGTAAACTTCAATTCTGCAAACACGGACAACGCTATCTCGATTTCGCTACCGAGTGGAGTTACCCGTTATCAGGTGACAGGAATCCGCATCACAAATGCGAGTGCGTCAGTCTCTACTGCCACAGCGGGCCTGTTCACCTCTACTGGCGGTGGAGGCGTGGCGATTGCTTCCAATCAGGCAATTACGGTTACGGCGACAGCAACCGATACAAACAACAACATGCAGGCGCTGACCCTAAATAACAGCAGCACCGAGGCATACAACGATGCAACGCTCCAGTTCCGGATTGGGACTGCGCAAGGATCAGCGGCGACTGCCGATGTGCATCTGACCATCATTCCGCTTACTTAATGGAAAGTCTTTCGATGAAAACCTTGCGACATGTCTGCATTGGTCTGTGCTCAATTGCATTGATCAGCGCAGCAAACGCTCAGCAAGTTGAGCAGCAAATCTATACGCTGACCCTCAGTTCCTCTGAGATTAATCTGATCGGTCAAGGCTTGAGCGAACTTCCGTTCAAAACATCCAACCAACTCATTGCGAAGCTCAGCAAGCAACTGCATGACCAGGACGATCAGCGCGGAAAGCAAGTTGAGAAGGATAAGCAGTAGGTTTACGCGATCGTCGCGGTATTTAGCGACATCGTGAATTCTGACTTCGCCTTTTGAAGGGCCTCGAGATATCGCACCCCGTTGGTCATGTCAGGTTCGAGGTGGTTGCCCTCGGCCCATTCGTTCCATGCGTTGACGAAGATCAGGTTATTGCTCGGCATGTTGCGCTGGTTATCGGCGAGAGTTTGCGCCATCGCCGCCTCGAATGCTTCCGGCGTGTTGTTTATGATGATGATGCCATCGGCGCCGCGCCGCGGAGAATTGTCGAATCCGACCATTACGCACGGGATCGACGGCTTAGGCGCCGGATGCTGAAGCATTTGACGTCTGCTCTCGGCATAATCGAAAAGCCTCAATCTGCTATCGTTTACGCCAAGTTTCAGGTTTGCTTTCCTTCGAACATCGGGAGAGATGTCGTCGTCAAGTGCTAGCTGGAGCGCGCCTAGCTGTGGTTCGAACTTTAGATTCTCGTCAAAGCCATGGGGCCGGAAGTCTTCTGTCGAATGACTGTTTATCCCTATAAGGTACGGATCTTCGTGAGCAACCTCGCGCAGCACGGCAACAAAGCGTCCGATGTCAGGATGATGCAGCGGCGCGTAGACGAGGAATACAGGCCTGCCTTTGACCCTGATATACCGCCTGTCAGCAAAGGCGCCCGCAAGCCATATGGCGTGTTCGCGATCGTCTTCCGCGCTGTAGGTTTGCGGCATCAAGACATCCTGCTCGCGTCCCAGCCATGTTCGAGACCATGGCTCATTGGCCCATGCCAGGCAGAAAGGAAAGTCCGGCTCGCCAAATTTCAGAACCTCATTGAAGGGTCGTCTCAGCAATCTCTTGCCGCCAAACCAGTAATGCCAATAGCAAAACCCATCCACGCCGTATTTACGGGCTAGATCGGCTTGTTCCTCGCGGGCCTCAAAGACCCGAAGATCATAGAAGCCAAGATCCGCCGGAATATGTGGCTGATGATGCCCTGGGAACAGGGGTTGGGCCCTGGCAACATTCGTCCATTCAGTGAAGCCCTTTCCCCACCATCGATCATTTTCAGGGATCGGATGAAATTGAGGAAGATAGAAAGCGATCACGCGGGGACTTGCCATTACAGGATTACTCCTCCCTGAAATGGCGCAACTATAGGCACGCAACCGCAGCGCTATCAAGCGGGGACGTTGTTGCATGTAAGCCACGCCGCCATGGTCGCCCCGTCATGGCGGATATCCTGCAGAATCTCCTCTCCAAGGCTGATTTGCTCATCGTTTTCATGGGCATGGCGCTGCTGCTCTGGCGCGCGCTCGACGCGCTGTCCACGCTGGCGCACCTTCTGGCAGGTCAGCCGGCCTCAAGCAAGGCGGCTGGCGCCATTGTCGGCACGGTCCTACCCAAGATACCCGCGGCCGCTCCTGAGCCGTCCCAGCCGCCAACGGAAACTGTCGTTCTCGATCAGGCCTTCGTCGACTTCGTGAAACGGCAGGAGGGCTACGCGCCCAAGGCCAAATGGGACTACAAGCAGTATACCAACGGTTACGGCACCAGGGCGCTCTCGGCCGACGAAACGATCAGCGAGGCTGAGGCAGAGCGCCGGCTGACCGACGAACTCGGCAAAGCCCTGATCGCGGTCAAGGCATTCATCCCCGCCAATACCCCCGTGGGCGTCGAGCAGGCGCTCACCGATGCGTCCTTCAATCTCGGCACGGCATGGATGAAGGCCGGCCTGGGGACGGCTGTAAAGGCCGGGGATTGGGCCGCAGCCAAGGAGCACCTCCTCCAATACAACCACGCCGGCGGTCAGGTCCTGGACGGACTGACCAAGCGTCGTCAGGCGGAGGTCAACATGTTCGACAACCCTTTATGATCAAGGAGAAGACCATGACTACCGTTGATGTGAGTGGAATTGCGGCGAACGTCGAAAAGGGCATCGAGGCCGCAATGAAGATCGAGCCCACCGTTGCCAGCATGGCTGGCATGTTCGTGCCAGGCGCTGCGCCGATCGTTGCCATGGTGCAGCCGTGGATCGTGTTCGCCGCGCCCTATCTCGAACGGGCATTGAACGACGTCGCGTCCAACAATGGCGGCGATGTGATGAGCGCGGTGATTGAGGTGCTTCAGCATGTCACCAAGGGCATGCCAAATTCATCGGCTCTTACGCCCTCGGCCTGAGTCCCAAGCGGCCCCGGTCCGTCGCTGGAAACGGCGGGCCGGGACCTAACCCCCACGTCGAGCAACCAACGCGAGGGCTGATTGATATGACAACCGAAAGGTTAAGGCTTCTTCAAGGCAGGGACGCCGGCCATGCAGCTTGATCCCCAATGGATTATTGCGCTTGCGGCCCTTGGAACGCTGGCAATCCTTTGGACCTCCACGGTGATCGGCGGGATGGTCTGGCTTGGTCGACGGTTCGATGACCTTAAGGCCGAGATCCTGACCGAGCTCAACGCCAAGCACGACTCCAATCAGATGCGCTACGATGCGCTGGCAACGCTGGTCACGCGACACGAAACGATCCTCGATCCCGAATTCAATGGCAGCGGCCTTATGAAGCACGGGAGGCATTCATGAAGGAGCCTCCGTCAGGCCACGCGCTCGGTATGTGGGCAGCGGCGATGGCTACGATATTTGGGTTGCTATTTGCGATCCATGCCTGCGCCCCAGCTCACGCCCATGACCACGAACGCCCAGAGCTCGATAGCTGGTACCACGGACTGCACAGCAAAGCGCAGACCTGGTGCTGCGAGGGCGACGAGGCCACCCACCTTGCCGATGAGGACTGGGAAAGCAAGGACGGCCACTACCGCGTGCGGATCGATGGCGCTTGGGTCGAGGTGCCGGACGGCGCTGTGATCGAGGCGCCTAACCGCGATGGGCGCACACTGGTATGGCCCTATTATCTCGACGGCCAGCGCAGAGGGGTGCGCTGCTTCATGCCGGGGTCGATGACGTGAGCGCTGGCGGGATCGCCCTCACGATCATCTTAGTCTGGCTTGGCTGGAAGGTGATTAAGCTTTGGGCTGGGCTAAGATGACGCTGCTTGCCCAGCAGCGCGGAGCCATCGCTGCCGTCGCCATTCATGAAAGCGCCATTGCCATCGGAACCACCACGGCTGACGCATAAGAATGGCTTCAATATCGATCGGTTCGTCGTCGCTTTCCATAGTCATCCTCGATCATCGCTTAAGAACGCAGAACCCACTTGACGCGCTTTCCACTCCGCTTGCCTTTGGAGCGATAGACGCGCTTGTGGGTGATTGCTCGGAGCGCCTCGTAGAAGGCGCGGCTGACCATAATGTATTTCATGATGCTGCCTGTTTAAGAGCGATAAAGCCACGCGATAGCAAATATCGCAACCAGCGAAGCCATTATGGCGACCTCAATCAAAGTGGCTATGATTACGCCAGTGTCGCCGCCCTTGATCGCTCTCCATATTTCGTCCCACGTCATTGTCCTATTCCAATCCATCTTTCCCCTCCACTATTTAGAAGATCTAAGTCTCAAGACGACGAAAATTTATTATAACGAATGTCCCAGGATCATAGCCCCGTTCAACCTCCAAATGCTTGACTAAATTTGTCATATCCTCTGGAGTTGAAAGCATTGGATAACTGACAAGTACAACCCATCCTTGAGTGAATTGACCTTTGGTCTTCCCGGCATAGGATACAAATAGCGGTGACATTTTTCACTTTCTGCTCAAGAGCGCTCAGTCATCGATCAGGTTGAGGCAGTCCTCAACATCTGTGCCTTCAATGTGGTCGTAGGCCATCACGGCCATATTCCACATGCCCGCCTCTTGCGGATGGTGTGCCAAGTCGAAGCGGTAGCCTTCCGGCACCTCGTATCCCATCGACGCGTAGAACTTGCGGGCCAAGGCGTTAGCGCCGTTAATAATTTCTTCCGGTGTCTTCATTGTCGTTCTCCTCGCTGCTCGGTCAAGAGCGGCGCAGATCGGCCATCATGGCATCGATCTTGCGAATGCTCTTAAACGTTCTTCTAGTCGATTCAAGCTCCCGTCCGAGCATTTTGACGGCTTCGATCGCCTCCTGATGCGACAAGCTATCGACATCCTTCCCCATCCAATAGAATTTCATCGGGATATCATCCATCGGATCGCTCTCCATTCGGAAGTGAAAGTTTAGTGCGAAAGGCTACGACCTCGACGATCTGGTTTGGCATGATATCTCGCCAGTCGATCCGACACTCGTCAACCTCGCCATGGCAATGGACGCGAAACACGGATTCGTCTGTCGAAACGTCGCGCCATGTTTCCCAGCGTCGAACAGGCGTGCCGCATTTGGCGCACTTGCAAGCTTCGATCATACCCTTCATGGCCGCTCCCTACTGAACAGCGGGATCGAAATCAGGATTTTCGGCTAGAATAGCCGTCGCCCATCTTTCTTCCCAGCTCATAGCCTGCATCGCTTCCATTAGCGCCTTGTCGTCCGGCGTCGCACCTTCGTAGTTTCGGCAAAATTCCAAGTTGTGGTCCTCTAAGTTCCAATCGCTGACGACGATATGAAGTGGACCAAATTCATCAGCTTCACGGAATTTCGGCGCCCAAGTGCGTACGGCGTCCGTCACCTTGAATGGACGATCTTCCTCTTCCCAGCATCCTAGGCACATCAATTTCGCTCCTTATTGAACAGTGTGGCCCCGGTCGGGAGATGTGCGCTCCCTGTTCGGCCTATCCGCACCCTCGGCCCGGGCCTTGGTGCTGGGATCATCGGCTCTGCGTCTTGCACCGGGTCAGTCAACCTCACGTCTCTGCATTGAGCGCTTTCACTTCACGTCCTCCGGATTCAGCTTCAGCTTGACGCAAAGTCTGAGCAACTTAGCCACTGGCTCCGGTACCGGCCGTTCGCCCAGAGCGTAGCCTTGAGACGTTCGCCGGCCGATCCCAAGCCAGTCCCCGGCTCTCTCTTGCGAGAGGCCGAGGGCCTTAATGGCGGCTTTATATTGGATTGGGGTCATCAGGGTACGCGGCGGGTGAGTTCGCCAACGGGGCGGTTGCTACCATCGCTAAGGGTGGCGACGCAGCCGTTGCAGGCGATGACGGTGAAAGCTTCGCCGGTGAAGCGGCAGTAGACGGTTTCGTTGGGGTGGAAGGCCATTTGCTTGCTCCGTGTTGATGTAGACACAATACGCTATTTCCGCGTATACGCAAGATCAACGTATCATATTCTCAATCACGAAATGTTACAACGCGCTCCTATGCCAGCAGCGCTTGCTCAAGCTGGATCATCTGCCATCGGATCATTCCCGGAAGCGTCTGGCTCTCGTGCGTGGCCCAGGCCGGCCGGACGTAGCCGGGCAGATTCCGAAGCTGGCTGATCAGAGTGGTGCAGTGCCGCCCGACCACGCTATCGGCGCCGCGCTTCTCCCGGAGAGCACGGAGCGCATCGCAGGCAGCGCGAACGTTAGGTGAATCTAGCTGTGTCAATCGCGTGCCAATCTCTGTGCCAGTTGCCTCAACGTTCTTGCCACTCGATGCCATGTCGTGCCACTCCACCTTTGATTTGTTGACGTTTTTCCCCTCTAAGGCTGGAACTTTGTTCTCGCCCGGAGAAATCAGTTATTCCCAATTAGCTTTATTTCGTCGATACTTGACGCCACGTAGTCGATCACTTGTGCCACTTGCGTGCCAGCAATCAGATTCGTCAGATCGCGCCGCTTAATTGCGTGTCCGTAGGTCTCCAGAACCTGTGTAGCGCTCGCCCATCCGCCCAGCCACGCGACGGTGTGCACGTCCACCCCGCGGCGCAGAAGCTCTGTGGCGAAGCCGTGGCGGCAGCAGTGGGGCGTCAGATCGGCAATCTTCGCGCGCTCGATCTCGGCCTTCCAAGTCTCGATCATGTGCCCGTACTTGCGATAAACGAACAGCGGTCTACCCGGAACGATCGGCAGGTTGGCCAGCGCGGCAACCAACATCGGCGGCAGATGCGCGGTGCGCGTCTTTGAAACCACCGTGGAATCCCGCACGGTCTTGGTCTCCCTTATGATCACGGTTGCCTCTTGCAGGTTCAGATCCCGTTCGCGATCGACGGCAAGCGCCTCACTCGGCCTCGCTCCAGTCAGAAACATGAACAGGGCGTAGGCCCCGAGATGAGGCTTGGTATGCGCCATGAAAGCCCGCACCCACTCCAGCGTGGCTGGCTCTTTCTCCTTGTGCTGCGGCGGGAAGCGTTTGACCTTGATGGGCGTGCAAAGCTCTTTCTCGGCCGCGAAGTTGATCACGTTCTGCGCCGGCGAGATCCCAAGACGGTTCTTGCTCGCGTTTGAACAATGGCCGTAGAGCTCGATCGCCATGGTCCTGATCCGAGCCTGGGTGATGTCCTTGACCGGCGTATTCTTGAAATAGTCTCGCGCCGCCTGCACCACGTCCACCCCGCCGACCATCGTTGGTTTCCCGGCCGCGATGAAGTCCCGGCAAGCCTGATCGAACGTCAGGATGGCTCCGGGACCAGAGAAATGACCGTCCCAGTATCGTTTCTCGATCTCGGCAACCTGGCGCGCGGCGATGTCTTTGTCCGCGGTGTTGCACGAACCACGGAGCCTTTGCCTGCGGCCAGCCGGCCCAACTGTGCCGCGGTAATTCCAGATGGCGCCGCGGCGGTACAGCTTAAGCGACATTCCTCAATCTCCCTGATCCTCGCGCGGATGCGCTCTATGTCGGCGGCCTCGAATTCTTTGCGCCGCCCCATGGGAATGTAAAACGGTACGCCCTTCGCATCCACAGGATTGCTCGCTAGCCAGCCGCGCAACCAGCGCTCGGACATCCGGAGCGCCTGTGCAGCTTCGGCGAAGGTCAGCGTCTCGGCGGCCGGCGCAGTCATGATGCCTCGCAAACAAACCATCCGTTGCCGCCGCACGCCTGGCACGGATCCTCAACAACATCTGGATGGCTGAAGCCGCATCCCGGCTCATAGACGTGGATCGTGCGTGCGATATAGCCTTGGCCATCGCAAGCTTCGCAGTCGACCAGAAACTCCGGAGTATGATCCTCGCCGGTAAGCTGGCCAAGCTTCTCAGCATCGGCGCGAAGCGCATCCATCATTTCTTTGTTCATGGCTCATCTCGCTCTGTTTTAGAGAGCGCAAAAGGCATCGCCTTGTGATGCAAGGCGCGCGCATCCCACAGCGCGTTGTGCTGAACAGCACCCGGCAAATCAGTCGGGTAGGCGTCTATCCTCAATAGGTGAAATTGCAGCTTGGGAATTGCAACCATCTGTCCTGGTGCCGTGATCAGCGCCTTGCAAAAATAGCTGATATCGTCCGGCCAATCTGCGACGATCACAGGCATCGGGTCATCATACAGAAAACTAGCGATCCGCTGCCCGAACCGATCTTGGTTGATAAAAAATGGCGTCGCGTCGGCCAGCGAGATTATGGGCAGGACATTCTCTTTCACCCATAGGCACGGTTTCCAGCAGTCGGTCGCGATGTATAGCTCTCGCAAGCCACTTTCGCTGACCATTGCAAGGCTGATGAGTTCGCCATTGAACCCGTTGAACTCAGTATCGAGAAAATACTTCATTTCTCCTCCGGACACTGTGCTTGAGACAGTGTCATGATTGCTCTCCCGATGATTTCCGGGATTTGCGGGACGACGGCGTTGCCGAGGGCGCGACATCGGTCCACCCGATCGGGAATCCCATCAGCTCCTCGACCCAGCACGGGTTCAGAGGCAATTTTCCAACGTCGGTTCCCCTGAATGGATTTGTAGAGCCACCCCATTCGTCCAGTCTGGCCCCCCAATGATCGTTGCCGGCATTCGGTGTCGGGAGCATCTGGCGATGTAGCCATTCGGTAAGGCGTATCCCGCGCGAGCTTGCTTCCTGCCTGGTTTTCACTAGGCCGGCCGACATGCTCTCGCTCTTGAAATCCGTGGCGCTCGGCGTGGGCAATGATCCAGACGCGATCTCGTCTGTGAGGCGCACCAACGGCGGAAGCCGGTATGCAATGCCACTCTGCATCGTACCCGAGCGCGGCCAAGTCTCCGAGAACACGGTCAAGCCCTCGATTAAGCAGTGCTGCGACGTTCTCCACGATGACGTATCTTGGTCGAACCTCGCCAATAATTCGGGCGTACTCAGACCATAGGCCGCTGCGCTCTCCATTGATGCCAGCGCCTTTTCCTGCAACGCTGATGTCCTGGCAGGGGAAGCCACCACAGATGACATCGGGAACAATTCCGTCTGCTCTAAGACGGTCAGAGGTAAGGGTTCGCACGTCGTCATAGATCGGGACGCCTGGCCAGTGCTTGGTGAGCACGGCTCGGCAGTATGGCTCGATCTCGCAGAACGCGACGGTTCGCATTCCTGCTCGCTCAAGTCCGAGGGAAAAGCCGCCGATGCCTGAGAAGAGGTCGAGGACATTCATTTGCCTTCCGTGCGCTATGCCGGAGACAGTGAACGCTCGATCGCCATCAAGGCGCCGATTGCGTTGTTCATAGCCATGGCGACGAAATCGGCTTCGGCCTTGGCATTGTCGCAGGTGTCTTCCGATACGAAGCCAATCCGATGGTATGTTTTGCTGCCATAGTCCCAAAGTTCATAGACGATAATGCCGTCTTCACGGTCGTGGCGTTCGACCTTGATGGGGCCGGTAATCGATCTGGGCAGAGGAATTACTCGGGTCACTTCACTCCTCCCACACGATCGGTTTTCACTGGTGCCTGCTCCTGCGAAGATATCGCCGACGTCGGACAGCCCGACATGATGCTGTGCGGAAGCTTGCACTTCGGACAAAGCCTGTTTCCAAAACCATCGCGCTCCGGGCGCGTCAGTGAAGCGGCAATTCGTTCTGCCAATTCACGCGACAGTCGTTCCGCGCTTGCCTTGGTGTCGTCGTCATAAGTCCCATTGCACCAATCGTCTAAAATTCCAGCCAGGATAATTCCGTCGATATAGCCCACATCAAACGGCTTTAGCTGTTCTCGCGCTGCCTGCGGTTGAGCGCAGTCCTCGAAAGCGACTTCGCGAGCCCGGCGCAGCATGAACTCAAGCGCGCCTTCTCCGTCATCAGGCCAGCCGAGAGACTTTGCCATCTGGAGAGCATGCACACCTGTCCGCGTCTCACGCGCTGCTTGCGGTAGAGCAACCGGCTGCGCGAGACTTCTGGCACTTAGGGCGTGATCGACCAATTCCTTTAGGTGACCGGTTAATGCGATCTCGCTGTCAATAGCCTCAAGTGCATCTAGCGTAGTGATGAGCCAGTATCTATCCGTCGCCGCTTGCGGTACATCGCGAGCGTACAACTTCTCCTGCAGAGCTTGACAGTCCTTTTTAAACTGCCGCGTGAATGGCGTTTCGTTTGATCGGATAAGCGCCGCTTGCGGTGCCGCATCATCGTTCAGCGCGTGATGCAGCGCGTGGGCGGCTTGGTTTAATTGTAGCGGCACGTACCCGCCGACCTCGCGCATCTTGATGGCTTCGATGCCTTTCTTAAGGTGCTCATGCGCCTCGGCGACCGCCTCGCGATCGACGCCAATCACCTGCGCGCCTTGGGCAGGAGCGCGCTTGTTCCAGCGATCGATATATTCGTCATCTTCCAGATCGATGCACGGACCGCTGGTGCCGCAATCATCGCACTGGACGACCTTCCAGCCATAACGATCGGTCGTTAAAGTAAGATCGTCGCTACCGCAAAATGGGCAAGGAAGAATATCGCTGTCAGGGGAGCATCGCGGCGTGGCGCGATAGGCTCCGCATTTCATGCAGCGCTGTTCTTTGCCATCTGTCTCAGGCCAGATTTTCCAGTCGTGATCGCATGCGCTGTTAGGCTGGGAGCGTTCGGTCATGCTGTCGCCCTCATGCTCTCGATCGCGCGCTTGACCTTCTGCTGGAGCGCGATGAACTGGCCTTGGCCCCAGGCGATGTCCTTGCGCTCGTCAGCTTCGCTGTTCCACTTGGCCTTGAGCTGGTCGGCATTCGTCGCGCCGAGAATGATGGCATCCCATCGCGCGAGATATTCATCCGCCGGCCCGGAGCCGGGTTGAATATCCGGGCCGGCGGAGTCCACCGCGGGCTTGTCAAGGCGCGGTGAAGGCGATCCGCCGCGCGCCCATTCGGAGAGCATGCGGCCGGAATCTTCTGAAATCGGTTGCTGGTCGGTGAACATGGCGCGGTGCTGGCGCTGTAGCTTGTGCGGCAGATCAAAATGCGGAATGCCTGGCCGATCCGGGGTCAGCGTGAAACTCGCTGTCATCTCGAACATGAACCGCTTTTCGCAGATCGGCATCCAGCCGAGCGGGCGGACCACGGTTCGATTGTTCTCGCGGACTATTTCTATCTTCTCGTCGGCGCGCAGGCAGAAGATGATCGAGGCGCGGCACTGCAGCAGCGCGTTCATGAGCTTCTTGTGGGCGGCCTTCGGGTCTTTCCACGCCGCCGGCCCCTTGACGCCTTCGGACTGCAGTCGGTCGGCCCAATCCATAATGCCGCCCTCGCCGTCGTACTCCATGCTGAAGCTGTCGATCACGACCACCTCGGCGCCGGCCTGTTCGGCCGCGTGGATAGCCTCGGTGAAGCTCGCTGGCGCAAACGGCGGCCTCATGTCGGCATGGATGAAGTCGAACTCCTCGGCGTAATGCAGTCCACGCCGCGCCTCGGTGTCGATGAAGGCGATCTTTCCGGACGGCGCCATGCCGCGGGCGAGCCGCAGCGCGCTGTAGGTCTTGCCCGAGCCGCTTGCGCCAGCGAGCGCAATAAGCAACGAAACCTGTTCCCGCTTGGCGGGCGCGAAGTGGAACGTCATGTCAGCCACCCATCAATGACGGGACGCGTTCGGACTCCTCGGAGACCTCGCGCGCCAGCCAGCCGTTTTCGTGCCAGCCAGGCAGCTCGGGCCGAATGATCCGGGGCGGATAGGCGGGCCAGCGGTCGCGGGCCATGCAGTCGGACCAGATGTCGATCGCGTAGCCGAGCTGCTTGCGGCCGATAGTGAGTGCGGCCTCGTCGATTTCGTTGACGGTCAGCGCGAACGGCTCGTAGTTCTCCTGGGCGACGTAGAGAAAGCGGCGTCGACCCGCGCCGACCGGGTCGACCTCGTCGAGGATGCGCTCATGCATGGCGGCCTGGATGTGCCAGCCGGCCGACGCCATCAGCTTGCCGGTTGCGTAGGGCGAAGCGGACAGGCCAGAGGTCTTGTAGTCCCAGACCTCTCGCAGGTCAGGAGTGATCCAGTCGACCATGGCGCGCAGCCATAGACCGTCCTCGCACGAGGCAATCATAACCTCGGCGTCACCTTGGATCGGGTCTCCGATGTGGCCGCAGCCTGTAATATGATGAAGCTGATCGTGTGCCCTGCCCACCATCTGCACAGCGACCTCGTAATGCTTCCGCAGGATCGGTTCCTTGCCGGCTTCGATAGCCGCAGCCTTGAAGGCCTTGGCCTCCTTCGTGCGCCAGTCTGGGAAGTCCTCGACGGCCATCACCTTGCCGCGGCCCAGCATCATCGCGTGTGCGGCGTTTCCGATCGCCTTTGCCTTGTCGTAGCCTTCGTCCTCCTCGATCGCCTGCACATTCAGCCGGGGATGCTGCTGATACGCGTGCAACGGGCTGTGATCGAGGAGGACTTTGGCGAGCGACTGCGTAAACGATGGCTCGGGGCAAGGGTCATCGAAGTATGCAGCCGTCGGAAAGTCGCGATAGATACCTGGCTTGGTAATTTTCATAGTTCTTTCTCATGTTCTTAGCGCGCCTGAAGAAGGAGCGGAACGCTGCATCATCTTTCTTGTTCAATCTGACGCAGGGCGAGCAATACATCCGCTCGCTCTTGGTTCTGAAATACACGAACAACTCGCCGCACCGCTTACAGTACGCCTGGGCTGGCCGCTCGCTCATCGATGCTTGATCCACACCGCAGCGATGCCCACGCACCAGATCGAGATCGACAGCGTGCAGGCGGCGACGAAGAACATGCCCCACGGGTTGACGACGTGGCCGCGCTTCTGCGGCCGGTAGTCGTCGAGGCGGATGATTTTGCTCATGCATGCCCCCAGAACGCGAAGAGCAGCAACGAGGTGCATGTGATGAAGATCAGCATGCCGCCCGCGGTGGCAATGGCTTCCGGCAGATCATCGAGCATCTCGCGGACAGCCTGGGCTCCGAGAATGTCCCTCATTGCGCCATCTCCTCTTGCACGCGGTCCATGGTCTCGGCGTATTCATCGGCGGTCGGCCGGCGCGCCATGAAGTCCCGCATCAGATTGTCGAAGCGCTCATACGCGTCCTGGCTGGCATCGATCCGCGCGCCGGCCGCCGCCGTGTCGGCGTACTGCTGGATCAGCATCGCGCCGTCCTGCAGGTCGACCGTCTTGACGAGGACGGCGATTTCCATCGCGGTCGGGATTTTTGGGCAGCGGAGATCGTGGGTCATCATGCCCTCTCGTGTTTGCGGTGGTCATGCTGGTGATCGAGCAGGGCAGTTAGCCGGTCGAACGGCGTGATCGGCGCGTTGTCGTAGAAGCCTGCCTCGCGCAGCAGCTCCTCGGTCACATCATCCCAGCCGTCGGCGTGGATGTGATGGATGAACGCGATCGGGCCGTACTGCTTCTCGCGGATGCGGTCGACGATGTTGCGGCGGGTCAGTTCGGGGTCAGGCTGACCCTGTCGACCTCGACGGCCGAAGTCCTCCATGACCACGTAATATTCTGGGACGGCGGCGGCCGGCGCGCAATGGCAGGTCATCGCGCGTCCTCCCCGTTGGAGATTTTGAGGACGTGAACTACGCCAGAAAACTCGATTGAGGTGCCGTCATCTCGACTGTGTTGGGTATCGAGTGTGGCCTTGATCCAGACGGTTATTGTTTGGCCGCGCGCGATCCGTTCAGCCAAACGGCGGCGGCCTTTCTTCACGTCAAGAATTAGAAAGTCGGATTTGAATGGTGCCAGGCGAGGCATAGACGCGCTCCGTTGATGCGGAGCGCAGTCAAGCACGGCTTCACAGGTCTGTCAAGCGCTACTTCACAGAGCGTTTTTGTAATTTCCCTTCCTGCTCTTGTTGGAGCAGGAGCGCATTTACGATTCCCTCGATCTGGCTCTGTTTTTCCGGGTCAAGTCGACGGATCTTGCTTTCGAGCGAATTTTCGGAGGAGACCGCATAAAAGTACTCAAGCGGTACCTGAAGGTGGTGGCAAAGCTGCTCAATATGCTTTCTGGGGTCGGTATCGCCCTTTTCCCACTGCCAAACGAGCTGCCTGCTCACGTCCATTAGGTCCGCGAGTGCTTGTAGGCTAAGCCCGCGCGCCTTTCTCGCCTTCTTGATTTTGTTCCCCAGGGTCATGCCAGGAGCATAAAGCGACGCTTGACGCTGTAAATGAAGGGGGGCTTGACTTTGGTGTGAAGCCGTGCTTGACATCATGACTATGTCAGACACCGCACTCGATCGAGCCATCAAAGCCGCCGGCGGCCTTACCAACTTGGCCGCTTCGCTGAACATCACCAAGCAGGCCGTAGCGCAATGGTCCGAGGTGCCGCCGTTGCGCGTGCTTGAGGTCGAGCGCGCATCCGGTGTGTCCAGGCACGAACTGCGACCCGACTTGTATCCTCGCGAAGAAAGAGCGCGCGCATGACGCCGCGCTGTCGCCATGTCGACGACATTCCCAGTGCTCATCGCTGTGAGCCCCCCGACTATGTTTGTGCTCTTGAATGGGAGCACTCAAGCACGGCGGGCACTTTCTTGTCACGTCGAATTCGCAATCGTGACACAATTCAAGGGTGCGTGGTGCATAAGCCACAGCCTGTTCCATTCTGGGACACAATCCCCGTAAAAATACTGCGGCGTTGCGCACTGCGCAGTTCAGATGGGGCGAGATTTCTGACTTTTGGTTCATGTTCGTGTCTGCGTGGGGAGAGTTGCGTATGCGTTCATCATCGGGGGCGCAGCGCGCGCCAGCAATCGAAAGCGACCGTCAGGTCTGTCAGGCTAACGACACATCTGTCGGCGACGCACTCGCCGACATCTGCAAGCTGGTTTTATGGCCCGACGACACGGCTGCGCATCTTGCAGCGGCGATTCAGCGAGCTACGCCTCCGACCGAATGCAGCGTTCGCCAAGCCGAGCGGTATCTGGGCGGACAGTGCGATTGGTCGGGCGCAGCTCAGGCCGTCATCATCTCGGAAATTCTCAAACGACGCGGTGTGCGGAACGTGAAGGTCGTTCCGCGTCGGTAGTTCAGTTCGTGTGCATGCGTCTCTGCCGGCGAGGGGGCCGGTCGGTCTACTATCTGAGACAGCAACTTGATCGACGTCGCATGCATGCCTTCCGAGACTGATCCGCCGTTCGCGTGTCCGGTGGACAGCGCTGCGGATCCGGTGACCATCAACCTCGCCGGTGATCCGCAGGGAAAGGGCCGCGCGCGTGCATTCCGTCGCGGCAATTTTATTGGCCATTACACGCCAGAAAAAACCCGGTCCTACGAGGGCATGGTCCGCACTGCGGCCATGGACGCAATGGGATCGCGCGCGCCGTTCGATGAGCCGGTTGAGTTCGTCATGCGCGCGATCTTCGCGGTGCCTGCATCCTGGTCGGCGCGCAAGCGTGCGGCCGCAATCACTGGCGAGATCAAGCCCGGCAAGAAACCGGACTGGGACAACATCGCCAAGGCATGGGCTGATGCGCTCAATGGCGTGGTGTTCCGAGACGACAGCCTGATCGTCAAGGTGAGTATCGAAAAGCGGTACGGCCCGCAGCCGCTCGTCGTCGTCGTCGTGAGGCCCGCATGAGCAAGTGGTTCCGTTGGTACGAAGGGACGTGCGAGGACGGCAAGTTCCGCTGCGTCGCGCGTAACGCTGGCGTAACGGTAGCCAGCGTTATGGGTGTGTGGGCAGTGCTCTTGGAGGACGCTTCGCACGACGACCACCGAGGTATAGCGGTCCGCGGAGAGGACTTTTACGCGGCCATTCTCGACCTCGGACCAGAGCTCCAGACCATCTTGGAGGAGATGCAAAAGCTCAATCTGATCAAATGCTGCACGAACGACACGATCGAGATAACGCGTTGGAAAGAAAGACAGTTTGAGACGGACGCGACAGACGGAACGAACGCCGAAAGGCAACGTCGCTGGCGCGAGAAACGAAAAGCAAACGCCGATGTAACGGACCGTAACGGAAGTGTAACGGCAACGAAACGACCAGATACAGATACAGATACAGATACAGAGAAGAAAGAATATTGTCCGGTCGCCAAGGCGACGCGGACCAAGAACGGCTACTCGGAAGATTTTGAAAAGTTCTGGCAGAGCTATCCGCGAACTCCGACCATGTCGAAGTCCGAAGCCTGGAAGGCTTGGCAGAAGCTGTCGGCCGAGGATCGGGTCTTAGCTGTCCGGGCGATCGAGCCCTACAAACTCCACCTGCGTTCCAAACCAACCCTCGAAACGGTCCACGCCTGCCGGTTTCTTTCGCAGCGCCGCTTCGAAGGATTCCAAGACTTGCCACCCGTTCCCGCAAAAGTTTTTGACATCAAGGCGCACATCGCATGAACAAGCCGATTCCGTTTCCGCGTCACGGCATCGCCGGCTACTACGCGCTGGCAGACCTTCCACAGGGATCCCCGCTCAGTCAGGCGGTGAAGGAAACCGGATGGCCAGAACTTGACGTGATCTTCAAAATCTATCCGGGGCAGTTCGTCGTCGTCACGGGCAACCCAGGTAGCGGCAAGTCGACGTTCCTGTTCAACCTCATCGTGAACCTCTGCTACACGCACGGCGCCAAAGCTTGGCTGTATGCGCCGGAGAACGAGCTGAACCTCCTGCAGAAGATCGAGCGCATCTTCGGCGACAACCAAGGCGGCCACTTGTTCGGCCAATTCGCTAATACTCGATGTTTCGTGCAGTCGTCGAACTATGTGCACTACAACGATGATCCGCGCGACATCGAATGGATTCTCGGTAACGCGCTTGCCGCCTACGAAACCGACGGCATCAGCATCGTGATGATCGATCCGTGGAACGAGATCGAGCGCGCGCGTCAGAAGGACGAAAACCTAACCGACTACATCGGCCGATGCCTGATGCGCGTGAAGATGTTCGCGAGGCAAACCGGCGTGACCGTGTTCATGGTCGCTCATCCGACGAAGGCCGCAAACGGCCGCGACGTCACGCTAGCCGACATCGAGGGTTCGATGCACTGGTTCAACAAGTGCGATAATGGCCTGATCGTGCGGCATGAGGCAGGTAGTCGCGAGACGACAGTGATCAGCGCCAAGGTGCGCGAGCAGCCCTACGCAGGACGCATCGGCCACTGTATTTTCCTCGTCGATGGCGAGACCGGTGCGTTCAAAGAACAACTCGGAGGAGGGCAGGCGCTGTGATGGATATCGAGGACGATGTCGAGCGAATGCTGTTCTGCGATGTGTGCGGCGCTCCAGCATGCTTTGGCTTCGGTGTGACGGTGGACGGCATCAGGATGGGCGACATGGGTTCGTGGCGATGCGAGGAGCATCACCCTACTCGGAAAGCGCGATACACACGCGAGGAGTGGGCACAGGCGCGCGCGGAGGGACGGCTATACCCGGATCCCTCGGAGCCCAAAGGGGAATGGCAGAGGCTGAGCGAGATCATCGCTCGCGGCATGCCGAACAAGGAAGCCGCCGAATGACACCGCTCACACCGCGTCAGCAGGAGGTTTGCGCTCTGATCCTGCTTGGCCTGACGAACAAGGAAATAGCCATTCGGCTTCGCGTTTCATGGCGCACCGTGGAGGATCACCGCGAGAAGATTTTCGAAAAGTACGGTGTGCGAAGTGCGGTTCACCTTCTGCGTACGATCTACAACATCCAACCAGAGCGGGGGCTCTCGAATGAACAGGCTGCGGAATTTATTGACCCGTGACGAAAAGGTATTCGCGACGCTCGCAATCATGCTGTGGGTCGGCGCGCTTGTCGTGAGCGGGGTGTGGCCATGATCCAGATGCATCGCATGGCGAATGGCGGCGGCCACAAGCGCCGCATCACCCGGCGGCAGCGCGAAGAAATCCTGCGATTGTCCGAGAGTAACATGACGGCGGCGCAGAAACTCGCCACCAAGCTGAAGCTGTCGCCAACCTATGTGCAGCGGCTGCGGTATGATCGGGGGATGGCATGAGCCTGTTCGACGGCAAGCCAATCGGGCGGATCGATTTTGGGCCGCGTCCTCGGCCGCAGGAGCCCGCCGATGAGACTTTCAGTTTCAGCCCCGTGTACTGCGATAAGGTTTGGAAACTCACCAGGCAGATCGCTGAGGGCACCAACGTGGCACAGCGGGAGGTGACGGAATGACATGGGCGCCGACTGCATCACATGCGCGATCGCGGACGCGGCGGATCGCATCACGGCATTCCGGCTCGTCCGGCTGCTCGAACAGGGGGAATTGACGATGGCTTTGGAGCTCAAGGGATTGAAGGCGGAGTCCGTAGCAGCACGGGCTCATCATGCGCGGCTGCTGCAGGCCTACCGCTCGTTCAATGTGGCGGCGCCGGCGCATGCGGCTGAGGTCGAGGGGCTGTCCGAGGAAATTACGGAGATGTCGTCCGACCTCGCGTTCGCGGTGGGCCTCGGGGGAAACGGTGGCGGCTCTGGAGCCGCTACGGAAGGCAAGGAGAAGCCTGCCGATCCGCCCAAGGGTGAGGAGCCAAAAACTGAACAGGCAAATCCTGAGCCTCCACAAGTCCAGCAAACACCGGGCGCGCCGTTGGTCGCGTCCCAGCCGAACTTTCACGAATAGGCGCAGCAGGATCTGGAGGTTTGGGGGATGAGCGGTCGGAAGCGGATTTACGAGTGGATGCTGCACTACCGTAATGTTGCGGAGAGGCGGCGGTTTCGGATCGTCAGGTGGAAGTTGACCGACGAGCAGGCGCGGCAATTCTCGCAGGAATGCGCGGCCGGCAATGCCGTGATCGCAAAGGAAAATCTCTACCAGTTGCGGAGGGGCTGCAAGATCCTCGATATCCCGGCGGTGATTGTATGACCGCGCCGATCAGGATTCCCGAACAGAACGAGGTCTTGGCCGTGGTGCGCAACCAGGCCGACCTGGTCGAGGCCTTCCGCAAGATGAAGGCGATCCTCGGCATGACCAATGCGCACTGCGACGAGCTCGCCAATATGGGCGAGGGTGCGACGGACAAATACCTGGGGCCGACATGCTCCAAGGAGATCGGCGCGCTGACATTTAACCGGTTCTGCTGGCTGTTTGGCGTGCAATTCGAGATGCGGATTGACCTCGATCAGATGCGGGTCATGGCTGAGCATTGGGACGACCGCAAACGGTTGCGGCCGGCTGAATGGTCGGAGACCAACAAGGTCTCGAAGAAGATGCTCAAGAAGGCAAAACCCATTGTCCACAGGGAGTCTGGCAGGCTCGGTGGCATGGTGCGTTGTCACCTGCTTACGCCTAAGCAGCGATCCGACATCGCCCGGAAAGCCGCCAAATCACGCTGGAATAAATTTCGGAAATTCGGGGTGCGTTGATAGGATTTAGGCGTCTGCCAACATGTGCAGATGCCAAATCGCCCCTCACCAGAGCTGATTGCCGCCAAACAGTGGGAAATCAAGCGCCGCTACAGTCGCAATGCCAAGGTAGGCAAGCGAACCCGCTCCATGGCATCGATCCGCATATCAGAACTCACCCGATGGCTTGACGATGCAGTCGGTGCCGGCATCGAGCTCGAGCCATGCCAATGGTCTGAGGGCATCGCCCACATCTTCGTGCATCATTTCGTGGTGCTCGCCGACGGCAATCGCCGCGCGTCCAACTGGCTCGAACTCTATTGCCCGTGGATATCCGTGCGAGATCGAGAGTATATGATTACCGAGGCCAATCACTGCCCGCTCAAATGGTCGGCCGACACATTGGCTTGGAAGATCCGCCTCACCGACGGCAAGCGCGCTGAACTGGCGATCACCACGATCGGCGCCATCGACTGCGGCCGCGACCAGCGCGCTGCCAGACGCAAGAAACGCAAGGCTGAACGGGAACGAGCCAGACGCGCAGCCAAGCGCGCAAGCCGCGTGTCCACCATATAGGTGCTATATATGCTGGACACGCTCCCAGCCTGACGAGCGCAAGCGCGAGGATGTACATGCAGCACGATGAGGAATCAGAGAAGCTGATAGCCGAAGCAAGCCGACGCCTCGCTGATCTGCGCACGTACAGGCAGATGTACCGACAAGCCATCGACGAACTCAATCGAACGACAGACAACGACTTCGCAAAGACCGAGCTCGAAAGAGTGAGATTGATCTCATTCAGTCGCCACCAGCGGTAACGATGACTTTGTCAACGATCTCCGCGCTCTTATCCACACAGTGTATGTTCCTCATCAAGGAACAACTATATACATATATATCAATAGCTTAGCTTATGGCTGTGTCAGTCATGCGCAAATGATGCCAGGCGCAACGCTCGCGCTGGCGAAACCCAGACTGAGATAAATCAAGGACTTGGCCGAAAAGACCGGGGAGGGGGTGGGGGCAGGCGGAAAATCCCGCCCGCGCGCACACGCGACATCCCCATTTGATTTCGCGGACTTGGCCTGAATTGTGTTGCTTTACGGCAACGGGTTTGAGGGTGCGTTGTCGGCCGTCACGGGTTACCGGATTTTGGTTCCATGGCTGAACCGCTTTACCCCATGAGTTTTCCTGAAGATTGGTCGAGTTTTGGCCCGAAGGTGCAGGCTCTGCGCGATCGGGAGCGGAGGTTTGTCTGGGCCTACCTGATCAATTCGATGACCCCTGTGGGGGCGAATGGGTCGCAGTCGGCTCGGGACGCTGGCTATTCGGACCGAGCGGAGGGGGCGAAGGTCAGGGCGCATGAGTTGCTGCACCGGCAGGACGTCCAGGAGGCGATCCACGAGCTTGCGATGCGGGAGCTACGCGGATTGGCGCTTCCGGCTTTGGCTGCAATTTCGGACATCCTGAGGAAGCCTGACCATCCGGACCGGCAGAAGGTGGCTTTGTCGGTTCTGTCGCGGCTGGGGATGGGTGAGCAGAGCGGAGTGAACCTCCACATGACCGGCGAGGTGACGGTCAACCACACGGATGCGGCGCTGGATGATCTGCGGCGATTGCTGGACCTGGGCGTACCGCGGGAGAAGCTGGTCGAGACGTTCGGGTATTCCGGGCTTTCCCGGTACGAGAAGATGCTGGCGCAGCGCGAGGGGGAACGATTGCCACCGCCGGCAGTGATCGAGGGAGAGGTGAACAGATGATTGGCGGCGGGGTGTACGACACGCGTGATGCGGCCGAGGCGGCCGCAGAAAAGACTTTGCGGGGAATATTGGTCGCAACAGCCGATTGCGGGAAGACTACCCGGAGCCGGTGTATTTCCGCATCATTTGGCGTCTACCGAGCAAATACGAACCCGAATGTCTGGGTTTGGGAAAGCCCCCCGCGTGGCTGACGTCGAAGAGGGACCGGACCCGAACGATGTGCGGCGGCATGCCAAGCGCATGTATACCGAGATGCAGTACCGGCAGAAATACCGGCGCATCGATTATTACCGTCCGAATGACAAGCAGCGCGCGTTTCACAACGCGACGGCCCGCGAGGCTCTGCTGCGCGCCGGGAACCAGTGCGGCAAGACGTTCGCGGGCGGGGCACAGATGGCCATGGATGCGCTCGCCATGTACCCGGACTGGTACGAAGGGCGGCGGTTTTTGAAGCCTCCGCCGATTGAGCGGCCGTTTGAATGGCTGGGCTGGGCAGCCTGCGACACCTCGGCGACGACGCGTGCGGGTGTGCAGACCAAGCTGCTGGGCGATCTCAGTCAGGACGACGGACTGGGAACCGGGCTTATCCCGCTGGACAACATTGTCGGCAAGCCATCCATGGCGCGCGGGATCGCGGACTTCGTCGACAGCGTCTCGCTGCGGCGGGAGACCGGCGGCACCGCGGTGATCCGCTTCAAGACCTATGAGCAGGGGCGTAAGGCCTTCCAGGGTGAGCCTGTCGATCTGGTCTGGCCGGACGAGGACGAGGGCGACGATTCGCTGCAGGGCGAGATGTTGGCGCGTCTGACCACGACGAACGGCCGGATCATCCGGACCATGACACCTGTCATCGGCATGACCCCGGTGCGTCGGCGGTTCAAGGAGCAGACGCCAGGGACAATCGAAATCCTGATGACCATCTGGGATTGCGCGATCTCCAAGGGAGGGCATATCCCGGACGAGCGCATTCCCGAGATCATTGCGAGTTATAAGGAACACGAGCGGGCGACGCGCGCGTTCGGTGCGGACATGCAGGGCGAGGGCGCGGTGTTCGTTGCGCCGCAGAGCAGCATCAAGCACACACTCGATCCCTCTGAGGTGCCGCCCTATTGGCCGTGGATGTGGGGCGTCGACTTTCGCCATTCCGGCTCGCCGACGTCTGGTCATCCTTTTGCGGCGGTGCTCGGCTGCTGGGATCGGGACGCCGATGTGATCTATCTCATGCATGCGATCCGAATGCTCGGACTGGCGAGCTCGCATGTTACCGCCATGAAGGCTTTTCCTCGCTGGCAGGCGCCGGTGGCCTGGCCCCACGACGGCGGTCGCGGTGCCTCGATCATCGATGGCGAGACGGTTGCCAAGACCTATCGCGGCCTCGGCCTGAACATGCGCCCGACGCATGCGACCCTGCCGACTGGCGGATTCAATTTCGAGGCCGGCTTGCGTGAGATGGAAAACCGCTTCGATGCCAAGAAACTCGTAGTTGCGGCGCACCTGGCCGAGTGGTTCGACGAATACCAGGGGTATCACCGGAAGGACGGCCTGGTCATCAAGGTCGACGATGACCTGCTATCGGCCACCCGGCAGCTCGTCATGGACATCCGTTTCGCCAAGACAATCGAGCATTTCAATTACCGGCGTCCCCTGGGCAATGGCCCAAGCGGCCGCTTCGCCCGCGGCTCCCAGAACCATCCCGACGGGGAATTCCCCATTTTCTAGGGCTGGGGTGCGTTGTTGCATTCTGGTCATGGGAACACCTTCCCGGCTGTTGCGTAGGCTCGCCCACCCACGGGCCGTTTTCCTCCCAGGACTAGGCGGCAGGCGGACCGGACAAGCCCTGCCTGCCGCCCTTTTTGGAGATTCCATGGTCACGACCCCGATCGACCCCATCCGCGTCCCCACCATCAACCAGTCTCCTGCGGAGATCGCGGAGATCGAAGAGGCGATCGCGGCCGGTCAGCTCTCCCGTGATTTCCTCAAGCGGCACATCGATGCCGTCGACGCCAATGTGTTCGGTGCCGATGCGCCGAAGGATCGTCAGGGCTTTCGCATCGAGCAGGGCCTGGGCTCGCCCGAGAACATGAGCCAGCAGTCGATCGACGCCTACATCAAGAACCAGACCGAGCGGCGCGCCGGCGGCCCCGAGCCGGGCTACGAGGACAACCTCAAGCGCATGCGCGCCAATCTCGCCGAGACCGACAAGAAGAAAGACGCCAAGGCCGGCGGCTTCCGCTACGGCAGGAAGTAGGCCATGAGCGCCCGCGATACCTTCAACGCCAGCGTGAAGTCGGCAGGGCAGACCCAGGTCGCCACGGTCATCACCGCCGAGACCACGAAGCAGGAGGCCATCAACGCCTCAGGCGTCAACGTTGGCTACAACCTGCAGACCGGGAATTACGCCAATTTTGCTGCCGCGGTGAAGAACGCCAACGCCGCCAAGTATGCATCCTTGCTCGCGGCCGAGCATGCCAAGCAGGTAGCAATCAACATCGCGCGGGACACGCTGCGCGACTCCGGCGACAAGGCGCCCTCCTGAATGGCAGGGCAGACCACCATGCCCGTTCCCGGCGCCAGCGCCCTGATGGGACAGCCGTCGATCGGCCAGCAGGTCGCCGGTGAGACCGACGAACAGCGCCGCAAGCGCCTCGCCAGCCTGCAGGCCGCCAAGCAGCTTCCCGTCGGGGTTTCCTCGCTCGCCCAGGACTACGGGTCAGCGCTCAGTATGAGCTGAGCCATGGCTGTCACGCGAGGAAAGCGGCTGGTACCGGACAAGGAAACGGATGATGTCCGCCGGGTCATCAAGCTGTTCTATGAGCTGACGAACTACCGCAACATCTTTGCCGGCCAGTGGGAAGAGGCGGCCGCGCTGATCCTGCCGACCTCGCGCAATACCTTCTTTTATGGGTCGTACAATTTTCCGGGCCTGAAGAAGACCCAGATGCAGGTCGACGCTTCAGGCGCGCTCGCGCTGCATCAGTTCTGCGCCATCGCCGACTCGCTGATCACGCCGAAGAACCGCCTCTGGCACGGCCTGGAGAGCGACGAATATGTGATGAAGCAGCGCGGCGTGAAGGAGTACTTCGATACGGTGCGCCGCATCCTGTTCGACTACCGCTATCGCTCCGACGGCAATTTCCACGGTCAGAACTTCTCCAACTGGCAATCCCTGGGCGCATTCGGCAATTCCATCATGTTCGTCGACGCGCTGGATCCGCGCTGGCACGGCGGCATGTCGGGCCTGCGCTACCGGTCCTGCCCCCTCGGCGAATGCTTCTTCGCCGAAAACCACCAGGGTGTCGTGACCACGCTGATCCGCTGGTTTCGGCTGACAGCGCATCAGGCGCGCGAGAAGTTCGGCGAGGAATGGCTGCCGGACAACCTGCGGCCCGCGCTTGAGCAGAACCTGCAGACGCCGTTCCAGTTCCTGCATTGCGTCTGGCCGCGGGACGAGGATGACTACGATCCCGATCGCCTGGACAAGCGAGGCATGCCGTTCGAGTCCTATTACGTCTCGATCGAGGGGCAGTGCATGGTGGCCGAGGAAGGCGGGTACCGTACTTTCCCCTATGCAGTCAGCCGCTATGACCAGACCCCCGGCGAATGCTACGGCCGCGGACCGGCGCAGATCGCGCTGCCTGGCCTGAAGACGCTGAACCTGCAGAAGAGCGTGTTCCTCAAGACCGGGCACCGCGCGAGCGATCCCGTGCTGCTGACCCCCGACGACGGGCTGCTCGACTTCGACCTGCGGCCCGGCGCCAAGAATGCGGGCGGTGTCACGCCGGACGGCAGGCCGCTCGTGCATGTCCTGCCGACCGGGAACATCGACATCACCGAGAAGATGATGCTCGAGGAGCGCGGCATCATCGAGAACATCTTTCTGACCCCGCTGTTCAAGACGCTGATGCAGAATCCGAACATGACGGCGACCCAGGTCACCGAGCTGATCAACGAGCGTGCCATGCTGGTCGCGCCGACGCTCGGCCGGCAGCACTCCGAATATGTTGGGGGACTGGTGCCGCGCGAGATCAGCCTGCTCCAGCGCATGAAAGACGCCAGGGGCAACCCGATCCTTCCGGACATGCCGGGCATCCTCCGGGAAGTCGGCGGCTTCTATCAGGTGACCGACACTTCGCCGCTCGCGCTGCAGGCCAAGTCGAGCCAGGCGGCCGGCGGCCTGCGCACCCTCGATATTGCCCACCAGATCGCAATCAACTCCGGCGATCCCAGCGTGTACGATTATTTCAATTTCGATCGCATGCTACCCGACGTCGGCGACATCAACGAAATGCCGGTCACCTGGAGCTCGACCCCGGACGAACTCGGCGCCAAGCGCAAGAACCGCGCGCAGCAGGCACAG
>Ga0134125_10000897_pt1 | contig 38246 bp, 33 predicted proteins | sample KB31751_FD_96464 | JGI IMG/M metagenome (GOLD analysis project Ga0134125, IMG submission 96464) | Terrestrial soil microbial communities with excess Nitrogen fertilizer from Kellogg Biological Station, Michigan, USA - KB3-175-1 | ecosystem: Environmental > Terrestrial > Soil > Unclassified ...
GCCGCGACGGTTATTTAACAGCGGGTCTTTTATTTTTGACCCTGCTTCTATCCACAAAAAGTTAAGGCTATGTCCGATTCCACAAAAGCTAAAATGGAAAGAGAAAAGGTATTGAGAAAATTGCTCAGGACCTGGCGAACTTCCAAAGAACCCCAACCGAAGGCCGACGTGCTCGTTTCCCGGAACCCGGAATTGAAGCGGTCGGCGACAGGCGGCCACCGCAAAAAATTCTGAGTCGGCCACGGAACTATGCCGCCACTAGGTTGACCCGATCGCAAAAATGACCCCACGCGAAATGGCCGCAGGCCATCTGGCGGTCAGAACAGCCGCAGCTGCCGCCCCTTTTCCTGTCCCGCAGGGGGTTTCTCTTTGCCGAATACCGTCCGGCCGCCGTATTTCCAGGATTCGGCGCGCTCCCGGGCGATGACGTCTTCTACCTGGCCGTTGGGAATAAAATCCTTTTCCGCCCGCTCCGCAATGGCGCTCAACTGGCGGATCGCCTGCAATTTGTCCCCCTGACCCAGTTTGGCCTTTTCGACCGCCGTCCGCAAGACACCGATCGTCTCGTCATACACCTTTTCGGGCACCGGGAAAGGATGCCCGTCCTTCCCGCCGTGAGCGAATGAGAACCGGGCAGGATCGCGGAACCGGGCAGGGGCGCCGTACAACACCTCACTCACCAGCGCAAGCGACTGCAAAGTCCGCGGGCCGACTCCTTCCAGCAAAACCAGTTCTTCGAAATCGGCGGGCTGCCGGTCATGCGCCAGCCAGAGGATCGCGCCCAGCCGCCTGAGATCGACATCGTCGGAACGGACATCGTGACGTGCCGGCATGACCAATTGCTGAACCTCCTGCATCATCGATTCCGGCTTCTCGCGGGTGAGGGCGAGGACACCGCTCCGCGCACGTCCGGCATCCCTGTCGGCCAGGTTCAGGATCTCCCCCTGCCTCTCCCCGCAGATGGCGGTATGCGGTTCCTCGACAAAGGAACGGAGGCCCGCGGAATGCCAGTGATACCGCCGCGCCGTCGAACTCGCGGGACTCATCCCCTGTTGAACGACGGTCCATTCACCGGTGTCGCTGAGCACGAAGCTGTGCAGGTACAACTGGAATCCGTCCTGTACGACCGTATTGTCGACTTTTGCGCTGAGCTTGCTGCACCGGACCAGCTCTGCGCCCTCGAGCGCGGACGTTTCACATATCCTGAGGATTTCCGCAGGTGTCTGCCGCGAGGCGGCGCCCTTCCCTCCGCACACATACAACCCCAGTTCCCGCCACCGGGGATTGATCGCGCGCTTCAGGGCGCCCATGACCGAGGTGGTGATACCCGAAGAATGCCAGTCCATCCCCATGACAGCGCCGAGGCTCTGGAACCAGAACGGGTCGCTCAATCGCCGAAGGACCTCGTTTTTGCCGTATTCTGTCAGCAACACCTCGGTAACGGCAAGCCCTAACCGAGCCATCCGCTCCGCCAGCCAGGCGGGAACATGGCCTCCATGTAGGGGAAGGTCCGCCGATCCGGATCTTTTCATGTTTTCGGTTTGCTAACAAATTTAGCGCTTTTCCACATACAAAAGCGCCGAGCCGACGACCGCCCGCGTCAATGCCTCGGGGCGGGTGTATAGGCCGCGGGCGAGTGAAGCCCTTCCTTTATCTCCTCGATCGTCTTGTTGTTGAAGGCGTCAAGGTCCTTTGGCGTCCGGCTCGTGACGAGACCGTTGTCGGTCACGACCTCGCGGTCTATCCAGATAGCGCCGGCATTCTCGAGATCGGTGCGCAGCGAGGGATAGGAGGTCATGTTCCTTCCATCCACCAGGCCGGTTTCGATCAGGAGCTGCGGGCCGTGACAGATGGCCGCGACGGGCTTTCCCGCCTCCAGGAACTGTTGCGCAAATTCCACAGCCTTCTTATTTTGGCGAAGCTGGTCGGGGTTGAGCACGCCGCCCGGCAGCACCAGCGCGTCGTAATCCTCGGACTTCGCATCGTCCAGCGGTTCGTCCACGGGCAATTCGATGGACCAGTGGTCCTTGTCCCAGGCCTTCACTTTTTCTTTTTGGGGGGAGACGATACGCACGTCTGCCCCGGCCGATTCCAGCGCCTTTTTGGGGCTGGTCAGCTCGACTTCTTCAAAGCCGCTTTCCGTCAGGATCGCGATCTTTTTTCCTGATAATACTCCCATATACATTTTTTTGATTTCGCGGGGGCGGCCCCGTCGGCTAACCGCCTCAAAAACGATACCATGGAATGCCGTATTTTTACACGAATGGGTGAATGGAACAGCCGTATGGCCCTTCCTTTGTACGATATCTGTATTATTGTAACCTAAACCAGGATCATATGTTCTTACGATCGGCGGTGTTCCTGTCCCTCGGCTTTTGGTTGCTGTCAGCCGGCGTCCATGCCCAGGATTCCACGGCCGGCCGGTTACCGACCCGCTGGGACCTGCAGACGTGCATCGACTATGCCAGGCGGAACAACATCACGCTTAACAGCCTGCGCCTCTCGGTCAGGACGGCGGAACAGAATAACCTCCTGGCGAAAGCGGCCCGTCAGCCGACCCTCGCGGGCGACGTCAGCGCCACCTACACGCACAGCAAGAACGCCAACCCCGTAATCGGCGGTTTCTCCACTCAATCCTCATTTGCGAACAACTATTCCGTCAGTTCGGGTATCACGATCTACAATGCGGGAGCGATCTCCGATAATATCCGGATGACCAATCTTCAGATCCAGGCGGCCAATCAGACAGTGATCCAGAACGAGCTGGATATTACGTTGCAGGTGGTGCAGGATTATCTCAATATCCTGCTGGCAAAAGAGAACGTCATTTATGTACAGGACCTGGTCAAATCGACATCGGCGCAGGTCGACCAGGGAAAGAAAGAATACGAGGTCGGGACGATCGCCCGGAATGCCTATATCGAGCTGGAGGCGCAACTGGCGGGGGACAAATACACGTTGGTCGCCGCCCGGAACGCCGTGCGCCAAAACAAGCTCACGCTGAAACAGCTGCTGCAGTTGCCGTTGCGGGACAGCTTCGATATCATCACGCCGGACACCGTCATCGCTTCGCAGATCGTCCCCAGCCTCGACTCGGTCGAGGCCTATGCGCTGCAGAACCGGCCGGAGATCCGGCTCGCGCAACTCGGGATCGAGATTTCGCGCTACAACCTCGCCATCGCGAAGACCGGCTACCTGCCGCTGCTTTCGGCTTCGGCCACGCTATCGACCGGATACTCCAACAACCAGCGGGACGATTTCGTCCAGCAGATGGACAACAATTTCTTTCAGCAGGCGGGGTTGAACCTTTCCATCCCGATCTTCAACCGGAGACAGGTGAAGACCGCCGTCGAAAATGCGAAAATAGAGGAGCAACAGGCGAGGCTCAACCTCCTGGGCAACCAGACGGTGCTTTCGCAGACGATCGAACAGGCCTATATCAACGTGCTGAACGCGCAGGGCCAGTACGACGCGGCGGTGCAGGAACTGAGCGCGAACGAGGAAGCGTTCCGCGTCGTCACGGAGGAGCAGAAAGTGGGGGCCGCCAACATCGTGGAGTACCTGCAACAGAAGACCCTGTACACGCAGGCGTTCGAAAACTATGTGCAGGCCAAATACAACTCGGCGCTGAGCATCGAGATCTATGATTTCTACATGGGCATTGCCGTCAAACTATAATCCTCGGTATGAAGAAAGCAATCATCATCATCGTTCTGATCCTCCTGGCCGGGGCCGGGGTCTGGTATTTCTATTTTCGAAAGGAAGAACAGCCCCTGGTCCTGACGACGGAGCAACCGCGCTACGGATATATCTCCAGGAGCGTCACCGCGACCGGGACCATCGAACCGGTGGATACCGTCAATGTCGGCTGCCAGGTCTCGGGCACGATCAACGCCATCTATACCGACTTCAACGCCAAGGTCACCAAACACCAGCTCATCGCGACGCTGGACAAATCTCTTTTCGAGGCCTCGGTCAACCAGTACAAGGCAAATCTCGAAGTCGCCAGGGCCACCCTCGTGTACGCCCAGAATACGTTTGACCGCGAAAGCACGCTGTATAAGGCCGGTGCGATCAGCAAAGCCGACTATGAAAACTATCAGAACCAGTACATGGGCGCAAAGGCCACGGTAGGCAGCGTCCAGGCGCAACTGGATGCGGCGGAGAAGAATCTTGGCTATGCCAGCATCTATTCCCCGGTGGACGGCGTGGTCATGACCCGCAATGTCAGCGTGGGTCAGACGGTCGCGGCAAGCTTCAGCACCCCGACCCTGTTCATCATTGCAAAAGACATCACGAAGATGCAGGTCCAGGCGGCCGTGTCGGAAGCCGATATCGGGGACGTCCGCACCGGCCAGCGCGTCACCTTCACCGTCGATGCCTATCCGGACATTTCCTTTACGGGGACCGTCAACCAGATCCGTCTCGAACCGGCCGTCTCCGCGAACGTCGTAACCTATACCACGATCATCAGCGCGCCCAACCAGGACCTGAAGCTGAAGCCGGGGATGACCGCGAATATCTTCATCTTTACGAGGGAGGTCGACAGCGCCCTGCTCCTCTCCGCAAAGGCGTTGAAGTTCAAGCCGGACCCGGCAATGGAAAAGCAATTCACGATTGTCCCCGACAGCGCAGGGGAGCGGCAGGTCCAGCGGGCCGCGCGCCGGATCACGAATAATCCGCTCGCAGCGCCGAGACACCGGCACGATACGGGCAGCCGCGAGGTCGACACGGCTTCGACCTCGGGTACGCCGGAGTTTGTCTGGGTGAAGGTGGGCGACAGCCTGGTGGAAAAGTTGGTGATGACCGGGCTCAACAACGATACCCAGGTCCAGATCCTGTCCGGGTTGTCGACGGAAGACCTGGTGGTGAACGGGGCCGGGATAATGACAAAGGGAGAGACCTCTTCAGGGGCGGAACGCAGCCCGTTCATGCCGACCCGGAGAAGACCGGCCAGTTCGGGCGCGCGCGGCGGCAGCGGCGGCGGTAACGGCGGAGCGGGGGGCAGGGGCAACGGCGGGCGATGAGGCAACGGCGGCCGGTAGAAAAATAAATCGACATGAGCGGGAACAAAATACTGGAACTGCATGATATCCGCCGGGAATTCCGGATGGGTTCGGAAGTCGTCCGCGCCCTCAAGGGCGTTTCCTTCGACGTGCGGCCGGGCGAATTCCTGACGATCATGGGTAGCAGCGGTTCGGGAAAGACTACCCTGCTGAATACGCTTGGCTGTCTCGACCGGCCGACCGACGGCACCTACCTGCTGGATGGCGTCGACGTCCGGAAGCTCAGTCGAAACGACCTCGCGAGGCTGCGCAACCGGAAGATCGGGTTCGTCTTTCAGTCCTACAACCTGCTCGCCCGCACCTCCGCCCTGGAGAACGTGGAGCTCCCGCTCCTGTATAACAACGAGATCGGCGCAAAGGAGCGAAGGGAGCGCGCGATCCGCTCGCTGCAGGCGGTCAACCTCGGCGACCGGCTCGACCACTTGCCGAACCAGCTCTCCGGCGGCCAGCAGCAGCGGGTGGCCATCGCCCGGGCGCTCGTCAACGAGCCGGTAATGATCCTGGCCGACGAGGCAACCGGGAACCTGGATTCCCGCACGAGCTTTAGCATTATGGCGCTGCTCCAGGACCTCAACGCACAGGGCAAGACCATCGTCTTCGTAACCCATGAACCGGATATCGCCTCTTTCAGCAGCCGAACGGTGATGCTGAAGGATGGAAAAGTAGTGAAAGACAGCCCGAATGAAAACCGCCGGTCGGCCAGGGAAGTCCTGGCGTCATTGCCGGCGGCCGAGGATTACTGAAAAAAGAAAAACATGTCATTCCTGAATCTTTTTCGGATCGCCCTCAAAGCGCTGCAGCGCAACAAGCTGAGGGCCTTCCTCACGATGCTGGGGATCATTATCGGCGTCGCCTCCGTCATCGCCATGGTCGCGATCGGCCAGGGCTCGAAACAGAGCATCCAGAAAGCGCTGTCGGGTATGGGCTCGAATATGATCATCATCCGGCCGAACAGCAATGTCTCCGCCGGCGCGCGGCTGGACGCCACCTCGGTGCAAACCCTCACGATGGACGATGTAAAGGCGCTGCAGCGGGAAGCGCCCCACCTCAGCGCGGTCACCCCCGTCATGAATACAAAGGGGCAGGCGATCTATGGCAACAATAACTGGTCGACTACCGTCACCGGGGTCAACACCCAATACCTGGACATCATCCGCCAGTGGCCGCTCAAGGACGGCGTGGAATTCACCGATCGCGACGTCCAGGCCGCCGCGAAAGTGTGCATCCTGGGTCAGACGGTGATCGCGAACCTGTTCCCGGGCGGGGAGGACCCGATCGGGAAATACATCCGGTTTGGAAAGGTGCCCCTGCTGGTCATCGGCACGCTCACCGCAAAAGGCGAAAGCGCTTTCGGCCAGGACCAGGACGATGTCATTATCGCGCCGTATACGACCGTTCAGGAGCGCATCCTGACCACCCGGTTCCTCCAGAATATCGACGCCTCGGCGATCGACGAGGCCTCGACCACACAGGCCTCCGACGAGATCTCGCAGATCATGCGGGCCTCGCACCGGCTAAAACCCACCGACGATGACGACTTCGCCGTCCGGACGATGCAGGAACTGATCAACACGTTCAGCTCCACCAGCCAGCTCCTGACGGTGCTGCTGGCCGTCATTTCGGGTATTTCCCTTCTGGTCGGGGGCATCGGCATCATGAATATCATGTATGTGTCCGTCACCGAGCGGACAAAGGAGATCGGGCTGCGCATGTCGATCGGCGCCAGGGGAATGGACATCCTGCTGCAATTCCTCACCGAAGCCGTCCTCATCAGCATCACGGGTGGGGTGATCGGGGTGATCCTCGGCATTACCTCGGCCCGGCTGGTGACCGCCTTCCTCAGTTGGCCGACCCTGGTGACAGAGTCGTCGATCGTATTGTCCTTTCTGGTATGTTTTATTACCGGGGTCTTCTTCGGCTATTACCCGGCCCAGGCGGCGTCGCGGCTGGACCCGATCGAAGCCCTCCGCTACGAGTGACAAGAATTATCGTACTTTTGAAGACCAAGCTCTACGCATGAACAAGAAAGAAGAGGTCCTCCAGGACGTCGTAATCAAATTCGCCGGTGACTCCGGTGACGGGATGCAATTGACCGGCAGCCAGTTCACCAACAATACCGCCATGCTGGGCATCGACCTGGCCACCTTCCCCGATTTTCCCGCAGAGATCCGCGCGCCGCAGGGCACCCTGCCGGGCGTGAGCGGTTATCAGCTCCGCTTTTCCAGCGACAAGGTCTATACGCCGGGCGACGAATGCGATGTCCTCGTCGCCATGAACGCGGCGGCGCTCAAGGCCAACCTGAAAGGACTGAAGAAAGGCGGTAAGATCATCGCCAATACGGAAGGATTCGACACCAGGAACCTGCGCCTCGCCAACTATCCCGACGGCGCCAACCCGCTCGGGGACGGCAGCCTGGAAAGCTACACGGTCATCAAGATAGACGTGACCAAGATGACCCGCGAAGCCCTGAAGGATATCACCCTCGGCACCAAGGAAAAAGACCGCGCGAAAAATATGTTCGTGCTTGGCTTTCTCTACTGGATGTACAACCGGAGCATGGATTACACGCTCAAATTCCTGCAGGATAAATTCGGCAAAAAGCCCGAGATCTTCGAAAGCAATGTCCGGGCGCTCAAAGCCGGCTATCATTTCGGCGATACCACTGAAACGTTTACGACCACCTATCGGGTCGAGAAGGCAAAGATGGCCCCGGGCATCTACCGGTCGATCATGGGAAACCAGGCCCTTGCCTATGGGCTCATCGCGGCTTCGCAAAAGAGCGGGCTGCCGCTTTTCCTCGGCTCCTACCCCATTACCCCTGCCTCGGATATCCTTCACGAACTGAGCCGCCATAAATCGTTTGGAGTTCGGACCTTCCAGGCGGAAGACGAGATCGCGGGCGTGACGTCTGCCATCGGCGCGGCTTACGGCGGCGCCCTCGGCGTCACGACGACATCCGGCCCCGGCATGGCCCTGAAGGCGGAAGCCATGGGTCTCGCCGTCATGCTGGAAATCCCGCTGGTCATCTGCGATATCCAACGGGGCGGACCATCCACGGGCCTTCCTACCAAAACGGAGCAAAGCGACCTTCTCCAGGCCTATTACGGGCGCAACGGGGAGTGCCCGATGCCGGTCGTCGCGGCCTCTACGCCAAGCGACTGCTTCGACGCGGTATACGAAGCGGTCCGGATCGCGGTCCAGCACATGACGCCGGTCATCTTTCTTTCAGATGGGTACATCGCCAACGGAGCGGAGCCGTGGAAATTCCCGAAAAGCGCCGACCTGCCGCCGATCGAAGTGAAATTCAAGACCCAGCTGGGAACGGACGAGACTACCTTTCAGCCCTATCTCCGGGATGAAAAACTCGTCAGGCCCTGGGCCATACCCGGCACACCCGGACTGGAACACCGGATCGGCGGTCTCGAAAAACAAAACATTACCGGCAACGTCAGTTACGACCCCGACAACCACCAGCTGATGGTGAAGATCCGCGAAGAGAAGATCGCCCGCATCGCCGACCATATTCCCCACCAGAAGCTGGATAGCGGCCCCGACAAGGGCGACCTGCTCGTGCTGGGATGGGGTAGCACGTACGGGGCGATCAAGAGCGCGGCGGCGGTCCTGCAGAAGGAGGGGCACACGGTTGCGCATGCGCATCTCCGTTATTTGCGCCCGCTCCCGGCCAACCTTGGCGGGATCCTCCATAATTTCAAGCAGGTGCTCATCCCCGAGATCAATAACGGGCAGTTGATCAGGATCGTCCGCGACGAATTCCTCATCGATGCCGCGGGCTACCACAAGATCATGGGCGTTCCCATCACCCGGTCCGAGCTCCTCGTCAAGATGCGGGAAATGCTGGGTGCTAACCGGTAGGCTGTCCTTTCTCTGAAGCCCCATCAAACCTGGCCGCCGTCGCGCAGCAACAAGCTAAGCTTGTAAATATCGATCGACACCTTCCCGATAAAGCCGAATTGGTCCTGTACCGGCTTAACCATCGCCGGCATTTCATCCGCCACCTTGACGGCCGCTTTCGACGGAGGAACCGCCTGCACCGGCGCGACACCATCCTCCAATGCGGCGACCGCCGCGCCGAGCCGCGCAACGACCAATTCGACGACGGTCCCGTACCGGGGGTCCGCGAATTTCGCGGCAAGCGGTTTTTCATAATACGCCAGCGTCGCGATATACGAGGTCAGCATTTGATTGGAGACGACGAACTGGTGCATGTCGGCGGTCCGCTTTTGCCGGCGCCTGGGTTCGGTGAGCATCCGGCCAAAAGCGTCTGAGAGGTTCGCCAGCGCCACGAATGCGTGCTTCCGCGACAGCTTATATTGCTGCTCGGGGACCGGCTTGCCCAGGTAGGCGGCCGCGACGTCCCGGAAATAAGCCATATTGGCCTTCAGGGCGGCCGTCATGGTATCCGCGATCCGCTGGTGCTCCCAGGTGGGAATGATAAAGACATTGGCCAGGAAAGCGATGGCGGACCCGATGACCGTGTCCAGCACGCGGTCGGCGATGATGACACGGAACCCGACAGGATACAACAGGTGGTACAGCAACAGGACATAGGGCGTGATAAAGGTTACTGCGACGAGGTAATTGGTGCGCAGGAACGCATACGTGCCGATCATGAAGAGGATCATGATCGCAAACAACACCTGGCGGTCGTGAACGGACCAGATCAGCAGGAACCCCAGCAACGCACCCCCCAGCGTCCCCATGAGCCGCGCGAAATTCCGCTTCTTGGTAAGGCTGTAAACGGGTTTCAGAATGACGATGACGGTCAGCAGGATCCAGTACCCGTGACCGACGGGCAGGAACCTGGACACGATATACCCGGCCATGGTCGCAATACTCACCCGCAGCGAGTGCCGGAAAATATTCGACTCCAGCGTCAGGTTTTCGACGATCAGCTTGCGGTCCATGTTCTGCCTTGCGACAAAGGGCGCGAAGTCGAGGTCCGGCCGGAAATTTCCCAGCAATTTCCGGTCGTAGGTAGTAAAACGATGCAGCACGTGCAACCTGCTGTTGATATCCTGCAGACTGTCCAGTATATTGCTCAGGTCGGCTACACCTTCCGCCGGATTCGCAGCCAACTCCGCCCGCAGCTGCGCGATCCTCGCCGACAGGACCGACCGGTCCGCGGAGGGTTTCCCGCTCATGACCGCCAGCCCGATCCCATCCAGTTCGGCGGCAAGACCGAGGATCAGCTTCCGGCAATCTTCCAGCAATTGTCCGTTGTCGAACAACCGGTGGAGCAGCCGGTAGTCCTGCTGCGACGTCATGATCCGCTCGAACAGGTCGATGCTGTCCAAAAAGATCATCACGAGAATTCGCCCCGTGAGGGTCGACTCCCTGACGACCTTCCGGCTCTTGAAGATCAGCTCGCGCAACAGGTCCTGCTTCTCCTGGATCGACACCTGGCTGTCGAGCAGTTGCCGGTAGCTCCGGTCATAATCGACATGCCGGGAATAAAAGGAAGCCTTGATCCGCAGGTAACCCGCCGTCGCCTGGATGCAGTCGCCCAGCGCCTGTTGGATCAGCCGGTACGGCCTGAAGCTATACAGCAGTAGACTCAGGCCGGTGTACCAAAGCCCGCCGGCGAGCACATAGAGCGCATTGTAGAGGTTGTCGGGGCCGTGGCGGTGCCGCCCGATGTTCAACACCATGACCAGCAACGCATTAATTCCGATCGACGTCGCGCGGCTGCCATAGATGCCGATGAAGGAAAAGATAAAACACAACAACAGCACACATCCGCCCATCAGCACGGCCGACCCCGCTGCCCAACCGGTCAGCAAGTCCACCAGGAAAATGATCAGCAGACAGGCGAGCATGCCATTGCGGCGATGGTGGATCGGGCCCGGGTTGTCCGTGTTGCCGACGCACATGGCGCCGAGGGAGACCGTAATGCCGGCGGACAGGTTGTGAAGATACCCCAGCAGTACGGCCGGCAGTACGATGCCGATGGTGATCCGGACCGCCCCGCTTAGATAATGGCTGTTGATAAACCGCTTGTATTCCCTGATATAATCCATGGTTACCCTTAAATGCTGAAGCAAATTATACCAAAGAAAATTTTACACCATATCTTTACTACTTTAGTTTTCGCATGAGAAGAGTTGCCATTAACCTGTTCACCTTAGCTTTGCTGTCCCCATGGGCCGGCCGGGCGCAGGAAATAGCAGGAATGGTAACCGACCACCGCCTCCCCCTCCCCGGCGCCACCGTGATGCTGAAACGCGCGGCCGATTCCTCGCTCATCAAGTTGGGCCTCACCGCCTCCGACGGCAAATACGGGTTCACGGCCATCCCGCCGGGCAGGTATTTTATCGCCGTCTCGCATCTCGGGTATGCGGACACGTGCTCAACTCCATTTTCAACCGCCGGCGGCGAAGGTTATCAGGTGCCCGCCCTCGTGATGAACGCCGTGGCCCGGACCCTTCGCCAGGCCTCCGTCACTGCCACCCGGCCGGTCATTCAGCAGCGGCCGGATATGATCGTTGTGAATATCGCCGGAACGATCAATTCGACCGGCGAGAACGCGCTGGACCTGATCCGGAAGTCGCCGGGCGTGACGGTGGACAACAACAACAACATCAGCATGAGCGGCAAGACAGGCGTACAGGTCTTCATCGATGGCCGGCCCACCTGGTTGACCGGTGCCGCCCTGGCCGCTTACCTGGGGAATTTGCAATCGGCGTCGATCGGATCCATCGAATTGATCGGCCATCCCTCCGCCCGTTATGAAGCCGCGGGAACGGGTGGCATTATCAATATCCGGCTCATCAAGGACCGGACGCTGGGCACCAACCTGACGGCAGCGGCCGGATATGCCATCGGCGATTACAGCAAGTACGACGGCAACCTCAGTTTCAATCACCGGACCCGGCGGCTCAACTTCTTCGGCGATCTCGACTATCATAACGCAATCACCTCGGCCAACAGCATTTACTACCGCACGCAGCCGGATTCGCTTTTCCGGCAGCGGGACGGCCTGCTGACGAAGGTGGTCAGCGAGACCTGGCACGCAGGCATCGATCTTTTTTTAACCAGGCAAAGCACGATCGGTATCCTCGTCAACGGAAGCCTGGTAACGGACAGCACGCTGACCGGCAGCAGAACGCCCATCGTCGTGCTGCCCGCCAACCGCACAGACCGTCTCCTGGTCGCCGACAACCGGAGCAGCGGTCTCGATGACAACTATAATTTCAACGCCAACTATCATTATGCCGGCAGCGGCGGACGGGAACTGGACCTCAACGCGGACTACGGACTGTACCGGCTCCGCCGCGATCAGCTCCAGCCGAACAATTACTTCGACTCAACCGGCAGCCGGCTGCTCTACAGCCACGACTACAATTTCCTGTCGCCGACGGATATCGATATTTACAGCGGTAAGGCGGACTACACCGTACCCGCGGCAAAGGGACAACTGGCGATGGGTGTCCGGGTTTCCTACGTCACCAGCACCAACAACTTCACCGAATACGACCTCGGGAATTCCGTCAAGACGCTGGACTCGCTGAACAGCAACCGGTTCAACTACACCGAAAATATCAACGCCGTTTATCTCAACTATACCCGCCGGTTCCCGAAAGGGCTCCTGTTGGAGGCGGGATTGCGGATCGAGAACACCAATAGCCGGGGCTTTTCGAGCGGCTGGCAACCGGGACCCCTCGAATACAAGGTATACGATTCAGCCTATCCCCGGCACTACACGGATCTTTTCCCAAGCGTTTCGCTGAACTGGAAAGACTGGACCCTCAGCTATAACCGCCGCATCGACCGGCCCGAGTACCAGGACCTCAACCCCTTTCTGTTCAAACTCGACGACTATATATTTGTGCGCGGAAACACCCGCCTGCAACCGCAATACGGCGATGCGCTCAACCTGAGCTGGTCTTCCGGAAAGGGCTTCAGCGCCGGCCTGAGTTATAGTCACATCAGCGATCTCTTTACAACCGTGACCGATACGACGGACCGGTCGAAAAGCGTCAATTCGAAGGTCAATCTCTCGGGCAAGGACATTGCCGGGGGAAATTTCAGTTACTCATTCCGGTTCGGATGGTATTCCGGCTTCGTGAATGTAAGTGGCTTCTTCGCGCATTACAACGCGGACTTCGGCCCCGGCGGGAGGATCGACGAGAGCGTCTTCAACGCGACGATCGTCTCACAGCACAATTTCCAACTGGGCCGGGACTGGACGGCGAGTCTCAGCGAGTATCTCAGCACGCCGAACATCTGGGAGGCCACTTTGCGCAGCCATACCCTATGGAGTCTTGACGCCGGCCTGCAAAAAAAGCTGTTCGCCGGCCGGGCGACCCTCAAGGCCGTGGTCACCGATATCTTTTTTACGATGCCCTGGGCGGCCAGCAGCAACTTCGGCGGGCAATATCTTTATTCCGCCGGCAACGCTGAAAGTCGCCAGCTCCGGGTGAATTTCACCTATCGGTTCGGCAGCACCCAGGTGAAAGCGGCGCGCCGGCGCCAGACCGGTGCGGAGGACGAGACCGGACGCGTCAGCACCGGCAGCGGGGGTATTGCACCGTAAGAAGGGGCGTCTTATTACGCGGTTATTCTTACCTTTACCGGCCGCAGCGGACCGGTGCTCCGCCCCAAATATCTATGCAAGCCATCATCGAGGAGATCAGAAAACTTTTTTCGCACTACAGCCGCAACCCGATCACCGGGTTGGACGTTATCCCCCAGTCCGGCAGCAACCGCATCTATTTTCGCATCCGCACGGCGCAGGGTTCCTGTATCGCCACATACAATGACAATGTAAAGGAAAACAAGACCTTTATCTATTTCAGCAGGCATTTCCGGCAGCAGGGATGTCCGGTGCCGGAGATCTATTTTGTAAACGACGACTGCACGGTCTATTTCCAGGAAGACTTCGGCGACACCTCCCTCCTTGGCGAGCTGGAAAAACAAGGCCACAACGACGCCGTCTATTCGATGTTCTGCCAGAGCCTGGAACAGCTGGCCCGGCTGCAGATCCGCGGGGATGCGGGCCTGGATTACGGGCAAACGATCACCTCGCGCGAGTTCGGGAAGCAGGCGATCCTCAGCGACCTCCTGTATTTCAAGTACTATTTCCTCGACACGCTCGGTATCCCCTATGACAAGGAACTGCTGATCGATGACTTTGACAATCTCAGCGCCTGGCTGACGCATGCGGACCACCGGTACTTTCTGTTCCGCGACTTCCAGAGCCGCAATATCCTCCTGAAGGACGGACATGTCCATTTCATCGATTTCCAGGGCGGGATGAAAGGCGCACTCCAATATGACGTAGCTTCCCTGCTCTGGCAGGCGAAGGCGGAATTGTCCGACGCCTGGAAAGACTCGCTGTTGCAACATTATATCGACTGCGTGGAAGGGCTGCTCGGCGAGAAGATCGACCGGCCGGAATTCGTGAACCAATACAACGGCTATGTGCTGATCCGGCTTCTCCAGGTCCTTGGCGCCTACGGCTTCCGCGGCCTTTTTGAGCGAAAAGCTCATTTCCTGATCAGCATCCCGCTGGCACTGCGCAACCTGAAATGGTTCTTCCAGCACCGCCACACGGGCATAACCCTGCCGGAATTCGACCGCCTGCTCGGGCTGGTGGTCCGGGATGAAGTGATCGCCAGGTTTCAGCCTGTGCAGGCCGACGAGGGAACGCCCCTCGTCGTCCATATCCGGAGCTTCTCCTACCGGAGAAGTATACCTGCGGACGAAACCGGCAATGGGGGCGGATTCGTTTTTGACTGCCGCGGCATCCTGAACCCCGGCCGCATTGCGGACTTCAAGGCCCAGACCGGCCGGGACAAGCCGGTGAAGGATTACCTCGAACAACAGACCAGGATGCCCGAATTCCTGAACGGCGTGTACGGCATCGTGGACATTTCCGTCGAAGATTATATCCAGCGCGGCTTCTCCAGCCTGTATATCAGTTTCGGCTGCACCGGCGGTCAGCATCGCAGCGTCTTTGCCGCCGACGCGCTGGCGCGGCACCTGCGGAACAAGTACCACGTAAAGATCGACCTTCATCATATCGAGCAGGAGGAAAAAGGCTGGGTGAACTGAGATGTTGTACTACGTGGTATATGGGCTGTTATATGGGCTTTCCCTTTTGCCGATGTGGTTCCTTTACAGGGTGTCCGACGCGCTGGCGCTGCTGCTGTACGGCGTCATCCGTTACCGGCGGCGCATCGTGCTCGGCAATCTCCGCATCGCCTTCCCCGATAAGCCGGAGGCCGAACGCCTGCGGATCGCCAGGAGATTCTATCGCAACTTCACCGACAGCTTTCTGGAGACGGTCAAATTGCTGTCCGCCGGGCCCGGCTGGCTCAAGCGGCACTTCGTTATCGACAATCCGGAGGTCATGGAAGATTTTGCCAGGGAAGGCCGGAAGATCCAGCTGTTCCTTGGGCACCTGTTTGGCTGGGAGGTCGCGAACGTGACCATGCCGCTGCTGACGCAGTTCACGTTTATCGTCGTCTATATGCCGATCGGAAACGGGGTTTTCGATAAGCTGTTCCTTCGGCTGCGCGGCCGGAACGGCACGGTCCTGCTGCCGGCCACCAATATGCTCCGGGCAATGATCCCTTACCGGAAATCGGTTTACGCCCTCGCGCTGGTGGCTGACCAGGCGCCCAGCGGGCCGGAAAATACCTACTGGCTCAATTTCTTCGGCCGGCCCACAGCCTTTGTCAGGGGGGCCGAAAAAGGCGCCCGCGCGGGTGACATTCCGGCGGTGTTCGCGCGGGTCTACAAGAGCGGCCGGGGCCTCTACCGCTCTCATCTGACGGTCATTGCGGACCACCCCGCCAGCCTCCCCGAAGGAGAATTGACGCTGCGCTACCGGGACCTGCTGGAAACGGCGATCCGCGAGCAGCCCGCGACCTGGCTCTGGAGCCACAAAAGGTGGAAATTTTCCTGGAACGACGAGCTTGCCCCCTTCTGGATCGACAGGGAAAAAAATTAACGCCGACCCCCGCGCGCCCGATTCGACAAATTTATAATACATTTATGAAGGCTCGTAAAATCGCCTTTGGCCCCATTGTACCGTGCCCGGTTGACAGGTAGAGGTTTCCTGATTAGCAGCAGAACCATGTAAACCTAAACCCAACCGGATGAGAAATTGTAAGCCCGGAGCGGCCCTGATCGACGATCACATGCTGCTCCATTGCCGCTCGATGCTGGTCCTGAATGACCGCGAACTCGAATTTATGCAACTGGTCTGTACCGAATGGACCTATAAAGAGATTGCGGAACGCATGTTCCTAAGCCCCAGGACGATCGATGGCTACCGGGACGCCCTGTTCGACAAATTGAATGTCCGGACGCGCGTCGGTCTCGCGATGTTCGCCGTCCGAACGGGAATCGTCAGCGTCGACCCGATTTCCGCCGCCTCCATCCGCTATGTCAAAGGGCCTTCACTGGCGCGCAGGAAGCCCGGGGCCATCCGGTTCCGCGCGCACTAATTAAGTACGCTCTTGTCCTTGACGATTTCGATGCCTTTTTGCTCCCTGATCGACTTCCAGCCTCCGGTCACGTTCCGCAGGTTATGGATGCCCTGGCGCTTTAACAGCGATGCTGCGATGACGCTGCGGTATCCTCCGCCGCAATGAAGATAAATGTTGAAGCGCTCCTCCAGGCTGGACATGCTGCCGGGGTCGGTGAGTTCGTGCAGCGGAATATTGACGGCGCCCTTTACATGGCCGTCCGCAAATTCTGTCTCGCGCCGCACATCCAGCACGAGCAGGTTCTCGTCAAACGGGATATCCATCGCGAGCTCGTCGGGTTCCACGTCAATGATCATATCGATGGGTTCGCCGGCACGCTGCCAGGCGGGGAACCCTCCCTCCAGATATCCGCTCACGCGTTCGAACCCGACCCTGGCGAGCCGGATGACGCTTTCCCTTTCCTGCCCGGGGACGGTCACGAGTACGATCGGTTTGTCAAAAGGCAACAGGCTCCCGGCCCACTCGGCAAACCTTCCGTCCAGGCCAATACTGACCGAGCCCGGAACGAAGCCGGCGACAAAGACCGAAGCCGGTCGCGTATCCAGTAGGATCGCATCCTCGTCTGCGGCAAGCCGTTTCACCGTCCTCAGGTCCAGTGGCGTCAGCCCATGTTCCAATACTTCATCGAGACTTTCATATCCCTCCTTGTTGATCCTGGCATTAATGGAAAAATACGATGGCGGCGCGTCGAGCCCGTCGGTGACCGCGCGAACGAATTCGTCCTTCGAGGCCGCCCGCAGCGCATAGTTGGTTTCCCTCTCCTCCCCGAGCGTACTGAACGTGCTCGGACCGAGATTCTTTCCGCAGCTGCTGCCCGGGCCATGGGCGGGGTAGATGACGGTATCGTCCGGCAGGGGAAGCACCTTTTTTTGCAGCGAGTCATACAGCATTCCCGCGAGCTCTTCTCTCGACAGGTTGCCGCTGCTCAGGTCGGGTCTGCCGACATCCCCTACAAATAATGTATCCCCGGTAAACAATAACGGCGCCCCGCATTCGGGCGTCCGGACAAGGTAACAGGAAGACTCGATCGTATGTCCCGGCGTATGCAATACTTCGATCGTGCTCCGGCCCAGCCGGAATACCTCGCCGTCGGTCGCCAGGTGTATGGGAAAACTCGTTTCGGTCCTGGGTCCGTACACGATCGGCGCGCCCGTGGCCTTCGAGAGATCGAGATGACCGCTCACAAAGTCCGCGTGAAAATGCGTCTCGAAAATGTACCGGATGGTTGCTTTCCGCTCCCGGGCGAGGTCCAGGTAGACATCGATGTCCCTTAGCGGATCGATGACGGCGGCTTCGCCGTCGCTTTCGATATAATAGGCGGCTTCGCTAAGACAACCGGTGTATAATTGCTTGATGAACATAACCCTGCATTTCTGCAAAGTTAGTCAATTCCCCGAGCCCGCCAACCGGGCCTCCGGCTGTCCAAATAGCGGCTAATCAATTAATTCATCAACGCATTTCATGATCTCGCCCAACCGGTCATGATTGATGATATAGTAGATGAACTTGCCATCCCGCTGGGTCTTGACGATCCCCGCGCGGCGCAAAATAGCAAGGTGCTGAGAAGCAACAGATTGTTCCAATCGAAGGTGTACGTAGATCTCGGTGACGGTCAGTTTTTTGCTTTCATCCAGCAGCCGGATGATCTGCTGCCGCAATTTATGGTTCAGCGCTCTTAGGATAAGGGCTCCTTTCTTGAGGTTCAGAAAATCAACTTTCACGGGAGCGCCATCGGAACCTTCCGCATTCACTACCATCCAATAGCTATTGTTGTTCATCGTTAAGCTCATGAGCGATTACCGTTTTTAAGGTTTCAGGAAGATACGTGACAAGTCTGGCAAATGTAGGATCAACTCATTGAAAATAATGTCCGAAAACTGTTATATATGATAATATAGTCATTTTTTGGTATGAGTGTAGAATTCCTTTGTATAAACGGGCTCACTGTAAACCACGCCGGTGAATCCATGTTGCAAATATCGTAAAAAAGACAATTTACCCAGATACCTGACACCACACTCGGGGTTTGGGAAGAAGGCATGCGGGCCGGAGATTAACTGTTTACACTTATCGCTGCCCGATCCGAAAAACGACATCGGGCGGACCGACAAAAATTCAGAAAAGGAATTGGCGTCGATGATCAATGCCGTCGCCGGCAGGAGTGGCGGCCCGTCTTTTGCATAAACGGCGGCGAAGACTTCCATACGCCTCGCGTCGATCATTGGGCACAGGAGGTCGGCATCGGGCAGTTGTTCCCGCGCGGCCGCGGCCATGACATCGAGGGTGTTTTCGGCGATCATCGGGATCCCCAATGCATAACACAATCCTTTAGCAGCGGCCATTCCCACGCGCAGGCCGGTATAGGAACCCGGACCTGCGGTGACCGCCACGGCTTGCAGGTCGCCGGGCCGGTGACCGCTTTCAGCCAACAACCTGGCGATCGCCGGATGCAGCCACGAGGAATGATTCCGCTGGTCCTGACTTTCTGCCAGTCCGATTGGCTTTCCATCCGCTGCGAGACACACACCAGCCGTTTCCGTCGCCGTATCGATATTCAGGATCAGGGCCATTTCGCAGTCATTTTTTTAATCTTCCGCACCCGGTTCCCGGGAACTTTTTAATAAGTTTTTAATCATATTTTAATTCCTTCGACTGCGTTTTTGAGACTTTCGGCCGGCATATACCGCTCGTCTTCGGCGCTCATCGCCTCCAGCAATTGCAGCACCCGCGCCGGACCGATCAGGTTTCCCCATTCGAAAGGGCCCATCGGATAATTCGTTCCCAGTTTCATCGCGGTGTCGATGTCTTCCTTGCTGCTTACGCCGGCCTCCCACGTAAACCAGGCTTCGTTGATGATGGAGGCGACGATACGCGCGGTGATCATGCCGGGCACATCGGGAGCCAGGCGGAAGGACATTCCCATCCGGCCATACAAAGGCGTCAGCGCCGCAGCCGTTGCGCCGTCCGGCACCACCAATTCATGCACCGCCTTGCCGGCAAAACCCGGCCATCCGTTCAACCGGACAAATGGCCGGCCAATCCCGGCGATCGTGGGAACCACCGCGTTCACTATAACCGGCGCCGGCAGCAGCCGGGCGAGGGCAGCAACCCGCGGCGCATCGGGCCCGAAGTCGCAGTCGGCAAAAAGATCCGCGTCCGGACAGGCGTCCGGTTCGGGCACATCCGGAACGACGATACAGTCCGCGGCGGGAAACCATTGCGGGGCCGGCCCGTTGGTGATGAGAACGACTTTCATTGGCCGCAAAGATAATTGACGATCTTTGCCGTATGGAAAAAAAGATCATCGAAACCGCCCATGCACCCGCTCCCATCGGCCCCTACAGTCAGGCTGTCCTCGCCGGCCAGTTGCTGTTTATTTCCGGCCAGATCCCCATCGACCCCGCGACAGGAAAAGTGGAAGCGACGGACATCGGGGGCGAGACCAGACAGGTAATGGAGAACCTGAAGGCGATCTTGTCCGCTGCCGGCCTGGATTTCGCGCATGTCGTGAAGACGACGATCCTGCTCAGCGATATGGGGTTGTTTACGACCGTCAACGACATCTATGGCAAATATTTCAGCGGCGCTTATCCCGCGCGCGAAACCTATGCCGTGAAGAGCCTTCCGAAAAATGTGAACATCGAGATCAGCATGATCGCTGTAACGGCAACGCGCTAAGCTCCGGACCGGAATTGCCTATCCTCGTCGCGGTCATTTGTCTTTCAGCACGCCAAGTTGTTTTCCGATCCTGGTAAATGCCGCGATCGCCCGTTCGAGATGCGCCTGCTCGTGCGCCGCGCTGAGTTGTACGCGGATCCGCGCCTGTCCCTTTGCAACGACCGGATAGAAGAAGCCGATGACATAGATGCCCTCTTCGAGGAGCCCTGCCGCAAACCGCTGCGCGACGACGGCATCGTACAGCATGATCGGCACGATCGGGTGCTGGCCCGGCCGGATATCGAAACCCGCCTCGGTCATCCGGGTGCGGAAATAATTGGTGTTGTATTCCAGCTTATCCCGAAGATCGGTCGTCTCGGTGAGCATGTCGAGCACGGCGATGCTCGCGCCGGCGATAGACGGGGCCAGGCTGTTGGAAAACAGGTATGGTCTGCTTCGCTGCCGCAGCATTTCGATAATTTCTTTTCTGCCGCTGGTGAACCCTCCGCTCGCGCCGCCCAGCGCCTTGCCCAGCGTACCCGTGATCAGGTCGATCCTGCCCATTACCCCGCAGTGCTCGTGGGTCCCGCGTCCCGTTTTGCCGATGAAACCGGAGGAATGCGATTCGTCCGACATGACGATAGCGTCGTAGCGGTCCGCGAGATCGCAGATCTTGTCGAGTTGGGCGATGGTGCCGTCCATGCTGAAGGACCCGTCGGTGACGATGATCCGGCTTCGGGCGCCCGCGGCCGCCTGCAGCTGCGCTTCGAGATCGGCCATCGTATTGTGCTTGTAACGGAATCGCTGCGCCTTGCAAAGCCGCACGCCGTCGATGATCGAAGCGTGGTTCAGCTCGTCTGAAATGATGGCGTCCTGCTCGCCGAACAACGGCTCGAATATCCCGCCGTTCGCATCGAACGCGGCCGCATACAGGATGGAGTCCTCCATGCCGAGGAATGCTGAGATTTTCCGCTCGAGCTCTTTGTGAATATCCTGCGTCCCGCAGATAAACCGGACGCTGCTCATTCCGTAACCGCGGGAGTCGATCGCCCGGTGCGCCGCCTCGATGACCCGGGGATGGGAGGACAGCCCGAGATAGTTGTTGGCGCAAAAGTTCAGGACGGTCTTTCCGCCAACCCGGATCTCCGCACCCTGCGGACTCTCAATGATCCGTTCTGTTTTGAAAAGGCCGGCAGCTTTGATGTCTTCCAGCTCGGTGGCAATGCGTTTGACAAATGCGGAGTTCATAGAAGGAAGCTTTAGGGGGCAAATGTAAGTTGTTGAGATCTTATATGTTAGGCGGGTCGTCTTTTTTTTGGCGGCGCGTAACAAAAAAATGTGTACCTTCGTCATACGTAAAACGTCGGCATGAAGCGAATTTGGACGATACGACTCTTCCCGCGGCTGCTGATCGTCTCGCTGGCGATCATACTCAGCATGGCCGTGTTTTCCTTTATGCATCCCCGGACGACTTGCTCCGACGACGCCAACACCAATGGCGAGGGTAAATGCGAGGGCGGCCATTCCCAGAGCCAGTTCGTCCTTTGGGAAACGCTGACGCACAACCTGTTGGCCAGCCAGCATTGATTTCCTGCCGCCACTTTCCCGATTATTTTCCCCCGATTGTAACTTTTTAACGCTCCACCGCGTATTGTGGGAGGAGAATACCAAAGCCGGTTCCCGTCTTATGACTGATAGAGAATATAACGACTGTGTGACCTTATACGCGGATAATGTCTACCGATTTATCCTCAAGAATATGCGCCGGGAGGAGGATGCCCGCGATGTCGTGCAATCGGCGTTCGAAAAGCTTTGGAAGAACCGGTCGTCCGTGGAGGCGATGAAAAGCAAATCCTATCTTTTCACGATCGCCTATCACCAGATGATCGATCAGTTGCGGAAAGAAAAGCGGGTGGAGCTGCGGCCGGCATTCCGGGAAGAGACGATGGTCAGCGATCGCCCGGTCAGCCAGCTGAGAAAGACATTGGAGTCGGCGCTGGCGCGGTTGAACGAGACCCAGCGCTCCCTGGTGTTGCTAAAGGACTACGAGGGCTACTCCTACCTGGAGATCGGGCAGATCACCGGCCTGACCGAGAGCCAGGTGAAGGTATACCTCCACCGGGCCCGGATCCAGTTGAAAAATTACCTGGTGAGCCTGGAGAACATAATGTAAAGCGTATGATCACGAGAGATAATTATGAAGAGTACTTTCTGCTCTACGCCGACAACGAGCTGCCGGCCGCGGAAAGGAGTGCGGTGGAAAATTTCATCGCCGGTCATCCCGATCTCCGGGAGGAATGGGAGGCGCTTCTCCACTGCAGACTGTCTCCCGAGGCGGGCGTCGTTTTTCCCGGGCGCGCATCGCTGATGAAACCCGGGTCAGATGAATCCGCTTTCACGGAAGATCTTCTCCTCTACCTCGACGGCGAGCTGGACCCGGCGGGTCGCGAAAGGATTGAAGATGCCATCCGGCATCAGCCACTGATCGCGAAGGAGCTGGCTGACCTGCGGCAAACGGTCTGTTCGCCGGATCCCGCGATCAGTTACCCGGATAAAACCGGCCTGTACAAACCGGAAAGGTCAAGGCGGATCGCCTTCCTGCCGTGGCTCAGGGCGGGCATCGCAGCCGCTATCGCAGGCGCCGTCGTGGTGGGGTTGCTGCTACCGGCCCCGCGCCGGAACGGCTCCCCGGTTGCTCCGGCTGTCACTGCCACTTCAACCTCCCCCACACCCGCTACGCCGGGCAAGCCGGATCCGACCGCATCCGCACCGCGTACATCAACTACCCATGACCGTTATTTGGCGGAAGCTGTAACTTCCGGCGCCGCTTCCCCGTTACACCATAGAACAGGAAAGCGACCGGCGACCGGCTCCGCGGGCAGCGTTCACGATGGCACGGCGCCTGATGTGACGGCGACGCTGGCGGCGACCGATCCGGGGAAGTCCGGTGTGCACCCGGACCCGGTTGGAACCGTCGCCATGAACCCGCTGTCCGATGTGACCACCATGGCAGTTGGCCGGCCTGCGCCCGGATATCCGGGCGCGGACGACCTCGCGGTCAATGCGCGTCCTGCCGTGCAGCGGGGCATCCCGAAGGAACAGTCGTCCTTTGCGACGCAGGCCCTGCAGGAGGAAGCCAACGAGGAACGCGCGGGCAACCTCATCGGCGACGAAACCGCCGCTCCGGCCAAAGCCGGCCTCCGGGGGATCTTCAGGAAAGTAACTCGGGCATTCGGTAAAACGGCGGACAGGGATGACGAAGGCAACAGGCAGGTGCTGGTGGGCGCTTTCCAGGTACCAATCAATTAAGCAAACGAAAAAACTACATGGTATGAACCGGTTAATTCTACTGGTGGCAGGGCTTTGTCTGACCCTCTCCGGAATGGCACAGAATGATTCGACAAGAACGAACGGCGGCAACCCGGACGATACGCTCCGGGTCGGCAACCTCCTCATCATCCGCAATGGAAAATCCACCTGGGACAACCCCGAAGTCATCCGCATCCATCATCACAACTGGACGGACCAGCCGCGAAAGGTGAGTACCGACTGGGGCATCGTCGACCTGGGCATCGCCTATTTCAATGACCGAACCGACTACAGCTCGGCGGCCGCGCAACAATTCGCCCCCGGATCGACGCACGACTGGTTCAAACTGAACGACGGAAAATCCGTGAACGTCAACATCTGGCTGTTCATGCAGCGGTTCAGCCTGATCAGGAACGTCATCAACCTGAAGTGGGGGCTCGGCGTCGAGCTGAACAACTACCGGTATGAACAGAACCTCAAATACGAGATCAATCCGACAAGGGTCATCATCGACACGGTCGGATACACGAAGGATAAACTTGCGGTCGATTACGTCACCGTTCCCCTCATGCTGAATGTCAACTTTACGCCTCACCGGCGGAGAAATCCCTATGGGTTCAGCGTCGGCGCCAGCATCGGATACCGTTATTCTTCGCGGCAAAAATTCAAAAGCCACGAATTCGGAAAGCAAAAGACCTTTAACGATTTCGATCTCGAGCCCTGGAAGCTCTCCTATGTCGCGGAACTGGAGCTGGGCTGGCTGAAACTTTACGGTTCCTATGCCGCCAAGTCCATGTTCAGCAACGGCTTGAATCAGATCCCCTATACGGTGGGCATCCGCCTTGGGGCATGGTAAACTGTTAAAGTTTTCAAACAGGGAAAATATCGGTTAAACGACTGCCGTTACCAGGGTGTCAAACGATCCAGTATGGTAACTACCAGAAAACTCATCCTCGGCAGCGTCCTGATATTTTCCCTTTTTTCTTTTCGCGACGCGAATCACCGGACTTCCCTCCATCGCTTTTTCCACCGTCAGCCTGAAGGTGAGGTATATATCGTCGTCGTGAAGTCCAACTATGAACTGCAACTGTTCGACGACAAAGGCTGGTATGCCACCTACCCCGCCGTGTTCGGCAGCAAATCCCTGGACGACAAAATGGTCATGGGCGACCGCAAGACGCCCGAAGGCACCTTTCACATCGTGTCGAAACGCCCGCATGAAAAATGGAACAAGATCATGGACCTGGACTATCCCACTCAGACTGATATCGCAAAATTCAACGAACGGAAGGCGGAAGGCCTGATCCCGGGGAACGCCCGGATCGGCAACGGGATCGCGATCCATGGGACCTGGCCGCATGACGACAATGCGGTGGACGCTTACCAGATGTGGACGAACGGTTGCGTGTCGTTGAAAAATGAGGATATGGACGAAGTATATCGCATCACGCCCGTCGGCGCGCGGGTGGTCATCCGTCATTGAGCCGCGCTTCGCCTACACCCTTCCGCCCTTGATCTCCTCCACGACAGCGGGATCCAGCAGGGTGGTGGTATCCCCCAGGTTCTGCGTTTCTCCTTCGGCGATCTTTCGCAGAATGCGCCGCATGATCTTGCCGCTGCGCGTCTTCGGCAACCCGCTCACCAATTGTATCTTGTCGGGCTTCGCGATCGGACCGATGACCCGTGAAACGGTTTGGCTGATATCCTTGCGGATCGCGCCTTCATCCGACCTATTGCCGCTGAAGATCACATAAGCGTAGATGCCCTGCCCCTTGATCTCGTGCGGATACCCTACGACTGCACTCTCGACGACACCGGTGTGCATGTTGATCGCATTCTCCACTTCCGCCGTCCCGATCCTGTGGCCGCTGACATTCAGCACGTCGTCCACGCGGCCGGTGATCCGGTAATTGCCGTCTGCGTCGCGGAGTGCACCGTCACCGGTAAAGTAAAGGTTGGGATAGGTGGCGAAATAGGCCTGACGGCATCGGTCGTGATCCCCATAGGTCGTCCGGATGATGGAAGGCCACGGGAATCTAATGCAAAGGTTGCCACTCACATTGTTGCCATGCAACTCTTCGCCTTTTTCATCCACCAGCATCGGTTGCACGCCCGGCAAGGGAAGCGTGGCATGCGCGGGCTTTCCGGGCGTCACGCCGGCGAGATTGGAGATCATGATGCCCCCCGTCTCCGTCTGCCACCAGGTATCCACGATCGGGCAGCGCTTCTTGCCGATATGCTCGTCATACCAGTGCCAGGCCTCTTCGTTGATCGGCTCGCCGACGGTACCGAGCACCTTCAGGCTGCTCAGGTCCTTGTTCCGGACAAAATCGAGCCCGAAGCCCATCAGGCTCCGGATAGCGGTCGGCGCCGTATAGATGATATTCACCTTGTACTTGTCGACGATATCCCAGAAACGACCCGCATCCGGCCACGTGGGTATGCCCTCGAACATCACGGAGATGGCTCCCGCGCTAAGCGGACCATAGACGATATAGCTATGTCCCGTGATCCAGCCGATATCTGCCGTGCAGAAATAGACATCGCCGGGCTGGTATTGGAAAGTGTTGACAAAACTGTAGTTGGTGTAGACCATATAACCGCCGCAGGTGTGCACAACCCCTTTAGGCTTGCCCGTGGACCCGGAAGTATACAGGATAAACAGCATGTCTTCCGCATCCATTATTTCGGCGGGGCAATCCGGGTTTCCCTGCCGGACGACCTTCTCCACTTCGTCCTCCCACCAGACGTCGCGGCCCTGGATCATGCTCACCGGCAGTTTAGTCCTGCACAGGACGATCACCCGTTGAATGGTCGGGCATCGCAGCAGCGCGTCATCGATCACCGCTTTGAGCGGAATATCCTTGCCGCCACGGAAGGCCCCGTCGGCCGTAATGACGACACTGCAGCTGGCATCCTGTATGCGGTCCGCGATGCTCTGGGCGGAGAATCCGCCAAAGACCACCGAATGGATCACCCCGATCCGCGCGCAGGCCAGCACGGCGATGGCAAGTTCGGGGACCATCGGCATATAAATGCAAACCCGGTCGCCCTTTTTCAGGCCGTTATTCTTCAATACATTCGCAAACTGGCATACGCTGAAATGCAGGTCCCTGTAGCTGAGGATCCGGTTGGGCTCTTTCGGATCGTTGGGCTCCCAGATGATCGCGGGCTGGTCTCCCCTTTCGGCGAGGTGCCGGTCAAGACAGTTTTCCGTGACATTCAACTTCCCGCCGGCGAACCATTTCACCTGGGGATCCGAAAAATTCCATTCCAGGACCTTGTCCCATTTCCGGCGCCACTGGAACCGGCCGGCGATTTCCGCCCAGAATCCTTCGGGATCCTTCACACTGGCGGCATAAGCTGAACGATATTCTTCTGCTGTCTTGATCTGGTAAGGGTAACTCATTGGACAATGCAATTTATATAGTAAGGATGCGCTAGACGGATCCGATCGGCAACACGGTTTTCCCGAACATCTCATTCAACAATCCGGCCACCCCGGTGTAGATGGCCGACGCGCCGCAGACGATGCCCTCGTAGCCGGTAAAATGCCGGAACCCCTGATTCTGGCTGTTCTCCCCTACGGCTAGCAGAAAGAACAGGATAGTCAGTGTGGCGAACACGAACTGCAACGCCCGGCTCAGTTTCAAAGTTCCGAAGAAAAGCAATAAGGTGAACAATCCCCAGATAACCAGGTAAGCGGTCATGCCGCCCGCCGAGGGAGCGGCCACCCAGCCCAGCTTCGGCATGACGACCAGGGCAACGAGCGACAGCCAGAAAAGGCCGTAGGACGTGAAGGCGGTGAGTCCGAAACTGTTGTTCTTCTTCGATTCGATAATACCGGCAATCACCTGGGCGACGCCGCCATAAAAGATCCCCATCGCGAGGATCATGGAATTCATGTCAAAAAAGCCGGCGTTGTGAAGGTTGAGCAAGACCGTCGTGGTGCCGAAAGCGCAAAGGCCCAGCGGCGCGGGATTGGCAATGCCTTCCTTGCTGGCTGCTGCAACAGGAGGAGGGGTCATAATCGTTAGTTTAAGAATGATGTCCGGCGGGCGACGCCCGCCAACGGTAGTTTAATAGATACAATTTTAAACCATTTTATCAGATTTCGGGTGAGACCGATTGCAAATATTTCTTCCCGCAAACCGGATTGCCCTAATTTTACGCTCATGCCCTCCATCCAGTCCCCGGCAAGCCCGGCAAAGGAGCTCCGCAGGATCATCGCCGCCGCCTCCGTCGGCACGGTCATCGAATGGTACGACTTTTACATTTTTGGCAGCCTGGCGCCCATACTGGCCACGCAATTCTTTCCCGCGTCGAATCCGACGGCAGCCCTGCTGTTCACGCTGGCGACATTTGCCGCGGGCCTGATCGTTCGTCCTTTCGGCGCCCTTGTCTTCGGACGTCTGGGCGACCTCTCCGGGCGCAAACACAGCTTCCTGATCACGCTGACCATCATGGGCTTTTCGACATTTGCGATCGGGCTGGTGCCTGGGTATGCGACCATCGGCTTTGTCGCTCCGCTGATCGTCGTGCTGCTTCGCCTCCTGCAGGGCCTGGCGTTAGGCGGAGAATACGGCGGGGCGGCGATCTATATCGCGGAACATTGCGCCCCGGACCGGCGCGGACGTTATACATCGCTGATCCAGGGAACCGCCTCCGTCGGCCTGCTGATCAGTCTCGGGGTCATCCTCATCACGCGGTATGCACTCGACCCGGACCATTCGATCAGCATCGAAAAATTCAACGCATGGGGCTGGCGGGTCCCTTTTCTCCTCTCGATCGTCCTGGTGGTCATTTCGCTGTATATCCGCCTGAAGATGCAGGAGTCGCCGATGTTCGTGCGGCTGAAGACGGAGGGGAAGCTGTCGGGGGCCCCACTGACCGAAAGCTTCACGCGCAGGGCCAACCTGAAAATGGTCCTGGTGGTGCTCTTTGGGATGACGATGGGTTCCGGCGTCGTCTTTTACACAGGCCAGTTCTATGTCCAGACCTTCATGGAAAATGTGTGCCGGATCGATTTTGACCAGACCAGGACGATGCTGCTGATCGCCATTGTTTTTGCCGCCCCGTTCTTCATGATCTTCGGCGCCTGGAGCGACCGGATCGGCCGCAAATGGATCCTGCTCGGCGGCATGCTGCTCTCCGCCGTGACCTGGCCGTTCCTTTTTGGCGAAATGCAGGCGGTGTCGGGCACAGCGGGCCGCAAACTGCTCGCCGGAAAGACCGAGATCCAAAACACGGTCTCCTTTATCGGGAAGACCAGGGACATGCTCCGGACCTCCGCCACCGTCAGCTATTACGCCGATGGCATGCGGGTAACGGATGAGAAAAAGGATACGGTTTATGCTGACGGCCATACCAGCAGGGAACCGGTCATGAGCAGCTCGCGGCAGCTTCCGCCTTCGGATTACTGGACGATCGTCGCTGTGCTGTTCGCGATCACACTTTTTGTCGCCATGGCCTGCGGGCCGATCGCGGCCTTCCTGGTCGAACTGTTTCCGACCCGCATCCGGTATTCGGCTATGTCCCTGCCCTATCACCTCGGCAACGGGATCTTCGGCGGTCTCGCCCCCTTCCTCGCGGCCCTGCTCACCGCAACACACCCCGGGGCCCGGCTTCCGGGCCTCTGGTATCCCGTCGGGATCACCCTTTGCTGCGTGCTGGTGGGCGCCTGGCTGATCCCCGGAAGGAAACAGGCTTTTCACCAAGTTGGCCTGGAGGACATTTAAATTCGAAAGCGCATCGTAAATTCGCGGAATGTCAATTGAAGTAAAGGACCTCGTCAAGATCTATGGCGAACAAAAGGCAGTCGACACCATCTCGTTTACCGTGGGCAAAGGGCAAATTGCCGGTTTCCTCGGACCGAACGGCGCCGGCAAGAGCACGACGATGAAGATCCTGACCGGTTACCTGGGCCAGGACAGCGGAGAGGCGTTGGTCTGCGGGGTGTCCGTCAGGGACCGGCCGCTGGAGACAAAAAGAAAGATCGGCTATCTCCCCGAAGCCAATCCGCTGTACCCCGATATGTATGTTCGCGAATACCTTGATTTCATCGCCGACATCCAGCACGTCCCGTCGAAACGGCAACGGATCGAAACGGTCATCCACCTCGTTGGCCTGACCGTAGAAAGCAAGAAGCGGCTCGGCCAGTTGTCGAAAGGCTATCGGCAGCGCGTGGGCCTGGCGGCGGCATTGCTGCATGAGCCCGAAGTCCTCATTTTGGACGAACCCACCAGCGGTCTCGATCCGAACCAGATCGTCGAGATCCGGGATGTGATCCGGAAACTCGGAAAGGACAAGACCATTCTATTCTCTTCGCATATCCTCCAGGAAGTGGAAGCGCTTTGCGACCGGGTCATCATCATCAACCGGGGCAGGCTCGTCGCGGACAGCCCGCTCGGCAGGCTGCGCGAGCAAAACGCAGGCACCAACACGATACGGGTCGTTTTCAGGGAAATGCCCGAAGCCGCGGTACTCGAAGGCCTCGACGGGGTCAGCGCCGTCACCCGGTTTCCGGACGACCACTGGGAGCTCCAGACCCAATCTCCCGATGAGGTAAAGAAACAATTGATGGAGCTTGCTTTGCAGAACAATTGGAACATTGTTTCTTTGCAAAGCGAAAACCGAAGCCTGGAAGACATTTTCCGGACGCTGACAAACAATTAATCAAAGCGGACGCCCGTTCCGCGCAAAATCAGACCAACATGAGTTACATTTCAGACATCCATGCCCGCCAGATCTTAGACAGCCGGGGTAATCCAACCGTCGAAGTCGACGTCGTTACCGAAAACAACCACCGCGGCCGTGCGGCCGTACCCAGCGGCGCTTCCACCGGGATCCACGAGGCGGTGGAGCTGCGCGACGGCGACAAGAAGGTCTTCGGCGGGAAGGGCGTCCTGAAGGCTGTAGCCAATGTCAACGATATCATCGCCGACCAGCTGATCGGCTTCCCGGTCAACGAACAGGCCTCGCTCGACGCCCGGCTCATCGAAATGGACGGCACGGAAAATAAAAGCAAGCTGGGTGCCAACGCGTTGCTTGCGGTCAGCATGGCCGCTGCCAAAGCCGCGGCACAGGAGAGCAAACTGCCGCTCTACCGTTACCTGGGCGGCGTCAACGCCACTACGCTTCCCATTCCCCTGATGAATATCCTCAACGGCGGCGTACATGCGGACAATAAGATCGACTATCAGGAATTCATGATCGTTCCTGTCGGAGCGGAATCGTTCAGCGAGGCGCTGCGCTGGGGCGTGGAGATCTTCCACCAGCTGAAAACCGTGTTAAAGAAAAAGGGCTTTAGCACCAACGTCGGGGACGAAGGCGGCTTCGCGCCGGATATCCAAAGCAACGAGGAGGCGATCGAGACCCTTCTCCAGGCGATCGAATCCGCCGGCTACAAGACCGGCAGCCAGATCGGGATCGCCCTCGATGCCGCCAGCAGTGAAATGTTCAAGGATGGCAAATACCGCTTCTACAAAAGCACCGGGAAGGAACTGAGCAGCGACGAGATGGTGTCCTACTGGACGAGCTGGGTCAACAAATACCCGATCATTTCGATCGAGGACGGCATGGCCGAGGAAGACTGGGACGGCTGGAAGAAGCTCACGGATGCGCTCGGCAATAAGGTGCAGCTGGTCGGCGACGACCTTTTTGTCACCAACACGAAACTCCTCCAGAAAGGCCTCGACAAGGGCATCGCCAACAGTATTCTGATCAAGGTGAACCAGATCGGGACCGTGACGGAAACCATCAATGCGGTCCAACTGGCTCAGAATCATGGCTATACCACGGTAATGAGCCATCGCAGCGGCGAAACCGAAGATACGACCATCGCCGACCTGGCCGTCGCCCTCAATTGCGGGCAGATCAAGACGGGCAGCGCTTCCCGCACCGACCGTACCGCCAAATACAACCAGCTGCTCCGGATCGAGGAGGAGCTGAGCGACTGCGGCATTTATCCAAAGGGCCGGATCAAATTCAAAAAATAAATCGTAGCTTGGTGGTCGCCGCCGGGCGGCCACCTTCCTTTATGAAAATCCTGCCACATATACCGCCGTTCCTGAAGAACCGCTATTTGCTCACCGCGACCGGTTTTGCTGTCTGGATCCTGTTTTTTGATTCCCGCGATTTGATTACCAGCCATTTCCGCGAAAGGAACGAGTTGACAAGGCTACAGGAAAGCAAGAAATACTATCAACAGCAGATCGCCGTGACCAGGAAGGAGTTGGAAGAATTGAAGACCAACCCGGCTGTGCTGGAGAAATACGCCCGGGAACGGTTCCTGATGAAGAAACCCAACGAGGATCTGTTCCGGATCCGCGTTGAAGATGCCCACACCACACGTTGATTATCACCCTCTTACGACTAGTGATCGCTCCCTTTTACCCGTGTGGGGATGCCCGTGTGCGAATGCCCGCGGCAGGTAACAAATATTCCTGCGACGGACAATATCGACACCCGATCCTCGTTTTTATAGTGGACGTTTCACTTTTACTGCTTCGGAATATTTAGGACATTAAATGGTTTTGCCTATGACACTCTTTACACCGGAGGATCTTTTACGGTATTTGTATAAAGAGTCTTCCCCTGAACTGACGCAGGCCATCGAGGCTGCGCTGAAAGAGGACTGGATGCTTCGCGAAAAATTACAGGTTTTGGGTTCTTCTGTCACCAGCTTGGACAGGATCGTCGTTGCGCCTCGCCCGGAAGTCATCGCCAGGGTGTTGAACTACGCCCGGGAGACAGCTGTGCAGGAACAGGAATCGATCACGCATCCCTGATCTTTCTGTACATTTATGGTCGTTGAAGCCACGCAATGACCAGAAAAGAACGCTTCCAGTTCGTGCTGGAGTATTTTAGCCATCACAACCCTGATGCAGCCACTGAATTATTGTTTGATAGCCCTTACCAGCTGTTGGTAGCGGTGATCCTGTCGGCGCAGTGCACCGATAAGCGGGTCAATATGACCACGCCGGCCATATTTGACAAATATCCGGATGCGCGGGCCCTGGCGACCGCCGGGTTCGACGATCTTTTCCCGCTCGTTCGCAGCATCTCTTACCCGAACAACAAGACGAAACACCTGATCGGCATGGCCCGGATGCTGGTCGACGATTTCGGCGGCGAAGTGCCCCTGACCGTGGAAGAGTTGGTACGGCTGCCCGGCGTCGGCCGCAAAACCGCCAATGTCATTACGTCCGTGGTCGATAACCAGCCAAATATGGCCGTCGACACGCACGTATTCAGGGTCTCGGCCAGGATCGGCCTTACCGTCAATGCGAAGACCCCGCTCGCTGCCGAACGCCAGCTCCTACAGCTTATTCCCCGGGAGCAGGTCCATATCGCGCACCACTGGCTGATTCTCCATGGCCGCTACATCTGTGTCGCGCGGAACCCCAAATGCCCGGAATGCGGGCTGAAAACGGCCTGCAAATACTATGCGAAGCATTTCGGCAAACAAGCTTCGCGGGAACCGGCCTGACGTCCATGGTAAAGGTTTAACCACCTTTTAAGGACCGCATCCCCGCGCCTGCCCAGGACAGGTCTATCTTTGTGTATGACATTGTATACGTGTATGAAACACCTTGCCTGCTGTATAACCCTGAGCCTGTCGCTGCTCCATGTATCAGCGCAGCAACGGAACGATGACCTTTACCAGCCGTATGACCCCGCGCCGGTCGCCAGGAAATATTTTATCGTTTCGGCGGGCATCGGCGAACTAAGTTTGATCCAGCCGGGGCAGGTTTTCAGCACGCAATTTCAATATGTCTCGACCTCCGCGTCGACGGGGCTGAGCACCTCGCATCATTTCACCGGTAACTCCAACCAATTCGTTTCCCCGGTCACGCTTGCGGACCTGGCCCATTTGTCCTACGTCAGCAATGCGAATTGCTTCGACTTTGGGCTCGGACTTGACGGGGACGTGGCGGGCGGGCCAAGCGTCTACCTCAAACTGGGATATGGCCGCATTTTTACGTTCGGTCGCTGGCAGGTTCAGCCCACCTTGGACCTTTACTGGACGATGGACAGGACCAGCCGGCTGGGCATCCTGAACAACTATGATTCGTCCATCAATATCCTGGGGTTCACAGCCTCTCCTTATTTCGAAGAAACATACACCGACGACTACGGGTATGATTACGTAAATACATATGCTTCCGGCGCGTTGGATGTCAACTACAAACGCAACAGCTTCCTGGCGCTTCCCAAGGTTTTGCTGGGCACCATTCTGTGGCGTCATCTCTACGCCGGTATAGAAGTCGGCTGGCTTCAACAGCTGGCGCAAAGCAGTGTCATCAAGCTGGTCCAGTACGATGCCGATGGAAGCGGCGCTTCGAATGTGGTCGGAAAGGAGCATCTGAAGGCAAACGGCTCTTTGACCGGCGCCGAGTTTGCGCTCAACGTCGGCTGGTGCATTCCTTATCATCACTCACGCCGCCCCCGATATTATAGTCCGGAATGATGGTCGCGGGTCAGACAATGTCGCCTCCGTCACGCCAAACCATGCCGCTTCGTTCACACCAGACCATTCATCTTCCGTCACGCCAAACCATGCCGCTTCTTTCTTTTCCGTTTCTTCTTTGCGGGCGGCTCCGGCGCCTTCGTACTGGCCCCGGCATCAACGCCCATGGCCTGGTAGACCGTCTCCTGGATTCGGCCGCGGATATTCAACCCGGAAAGCCGTGGGTTGTTCTCGATCGGATTCACCCGGTTCGAAAGAAAAATAAAGACGAGATCATATTTGGGATCGACCCACACACAGGTGCCGGTAAATCCCGTATGTCCGAATGTCTCCGGTGAGGCCGACAGACAGGGGTAGGGCTGCTTGCGCGTGGCATTATCCTTTTCCGGCTTGTCGAAGCCCAGGGCGCGTCGGCTGAGCTCGGTATGATAGGCGGTAAAATAATCAATGGTCGACTTCTTTAAGAAGCGCTTCCCGTTGAAGACACCGCCATCGAGCACCATCTGTTCGAGAATCGCCAGATCGTACGCATCGCTAAAGAGGCCGGCATGCCCCGCCACCCCGCCGAACATGGCCGCACCCGGATCGTGGACGTCCCCGCGCAACAACTGGTGGCGGAAGATCGGCTCCTGCGCAGTCGGAGCGATGCGTGCCAGTGGGAACCGCTTTCGCGGAAGGAAACCGGTTGTCGTCATGCCGAGCGGATCGTAAAAGGTCTTTTTGACATACTCGTCCAGGGTCATTCCGGTAATCGCTTCCACGATCTCTCCCATAAAAATAAAATCGTTGTCGCTATAAACATATTTCCTGGGCCCCAGCTTGCTTTGCACGATCCGCAGGTTCATCGTGTCCTTCCAGTCGTTCCGGAGATACAGGTTTTCGGCGACCCGGACCTGGTGCAGGCTGTCGGGTTGCGGGGTAAAGATCCCGGGCATCGGGTTCTGTTCCTTGCTGCTGTCGACGACTTCCTTGTAGAAGACCACGTCAGGCACGAGGCCCGCCTGGTGCAGCAGGACATCCCAGATTGTCAGCGATGCCTTATCCGACCCGCGGACCCAGGGCAGATAATCGCCCAGCGTTTTTTGCAGGTCCAACCGGCCTTCGTCATATAGTTTCATCGCCGCCATCGTCGTCGCACAGATCTTGGTACAGGATGCCATGTCATACATGGTCTCCGTGTATACGGGCTCCTTCCGGTCATAGGTCATATAGCCGAAGGCCTTGTCATAGGCGATCTTCCCGTCACGCGCCACCAGCACGACCATACCCGGCGCAGCCTCCCGCGCGATGGCCTCGTTACAAATGTCATCGATCCGGTGCAACACCCCCGGGTCCATCCCCAGCGTCATCGGGTCGGCTGCGGGGAGCGCCCGGTAGGGCCCCATGATCCCCGCACCCGCATGATACTGATCACAAACACTTACCGGCAGATGACCCCGCGCCGTAAATTTTCCGTTGAGGAGGTCGGCGGCGACTTCCTGCGTCGTCGAATCGTCCTCATAACAGGCGACGAGCACCCGGGCCTGGCAACTGTTGCGGATGGCGTAGGGATTGCCGAAGACCATCGTGACGCACCGTTCCTTCTGCTGCAGCGCATGCAGCAGCGAGACCGCCGGGCCGCTGATCAGGAAATTTCGCGCGGGGAACCGGGCGTAGTTGTGAAGCCCGATCACCACGGCGTCGTAGCGATCGCTAATCAGTTCCCGGGCGGCCGCCGCCTTGGCGCTGTCGAGGTTATAATCGAATAAATACACGTCGGCTCCATAGTCCTCCCGCATCCGGCGGCTGAACGCGTTCTCTTCGGTCAGGCCCAGCCCGACATACGCGATCCTTTTCTTTCGGATGGGATGCATGGCCACCAGCGCCTGCGGGCCCACCGTCGAAGCCAATAGCGGGAAGATGGCCGAATCGTCGTTGCGGAGCAGCGTCAGCGCATCTTGTGCCACTTCGCGGCGCATGGCGTTCACGCCTGCGTTCAGATCGGCGGTAAGATGTGCCGGATCGACCGGCGTCCGGTCCGCCAGCCCGTATTGCCATTTGGCATACAGGACCTTTTTGACGCGCGCATTCAGATCCTTCCACCGCAATTGCTTTTGCCTGATCGCGATATTGATCTTGGCGATGCACAGCCCGACATCGCCGGGCAGGCAAAGGACGTCATTGCCTGCGATCAGGGCCTGGACCGCAGCGTCCCCGTCCGGGAAGTACTTGCTCACGCCCTTCATCTCGAGCGCGTCGGTAAAGCTGATCCCCTGGAAATGCAGTTGTTTTTTTAGCAGCTTCGTGACGTTCTGATAGGAAAGCGACGTGGCGCGGTTGGGCCTGTTGTCGATGGCCGGGATATAGAGGTGGGCGACCATGATCCCCGGAACGCCGGCCCGGATCAGTTGGCGGAAAGGATATAACTCGAGCGAGTCGAGCTGGGCGCGGCTTTTGTTGATCACCGGGAGATCGAGGTGGGAGTCGACATTGACATCGCCGTGACCCGGGAAATGCTTCGCGACGGCCATTACACCCGACGCCTGCAGACCCCGCATATACTGGATGCTGTATTCAGCGACCTTTTTCTTATTCTCCCCGAAGGAGCGGTCGTTGATGACCGGGTTGTCGGGATTATTGTTGATGTCCGCGACGGGCGCAAAATTCACCTGGATGCCTATCCGCTTGCACTGGGCGCCGACCAGTTGCCCGTACCGGAAGATCAGCGCTGAATCGGCGACGGCCCCTAGCATCATCTGGCGGGGCAGACCGCGGACACTGTCCATCCGCATACCCAACCCGTTTTCCGCGTCGATCGAGAACAGGATCGGCGTCCTGGCGATGGCCTGCAGCAGGTTGATCCGCGTCGCCTGCGCCACGGGATCGCCCTGAAAGGTGCAGATGCCGCCGACATTGTATTTGCGAACGGCATCCTGGACGATCGAATCGTAAAAAATGGCCCGGTGGGTCACGGGGTCGATCCCGGAGAGGCGGATAACCATCAATTGAGCGAGCTTTTGGTCAGGGGTCAGCGTTTTGAACACACTGTCCACCCAGGCATCTGCGGACGGGGCGATAGAATGTTGGCCAAAGCTGCGGGTGATCACCAGGGTCAGGAGCAGGGCCAACAAGACGGATTTTCTCATTTCGGCGTAAATTGCACACAAAATAAGTCAGAATTGCCAGACATCATTCATTTATTGCCCGACAACATCGCAAATCAGATCGCGGCGGGTGAAGTTATCCAACGTCCCGCCAGTGCAGTGAAGGAATTGCTGGAGAACGCGGTGGACGCAGGGGCGAACGATATCCGGTTATTCATCCAGGATGCGGGCAAGTCGCTGATCCAGGTGGTCGATAATGGGAAAGGGATGAGCGAAACGGATGCCAGGATGGCTTTCGAGCGGCATGCCACGTCAAAGATCCGGAACATCGACGACCTCTTTCATATCCGCACGATGGGTTTCCGCGGCGAAGCCCTCGCCTCCATTGCAGCCGTATCCCAGGTCGAGCTCCGGACGCGGCGGGAAGGCGATGAGGAAGGCACCTGCGTCGAGATCGAGAACAGTCGCGTGAACCGCCAGGAGCCGGTTGCCGCTCCGGTGGGGACGAGCATCGCCATGAAGAACCTTTTTTTCAATGTCCCCGCACGCCGGAATTTCCTCCGGAGCAACCCCGCGGAAATGCGGCATATCGTCGAAGAATTCGTCCGGGTCACGATGGCCTTCCCAAATGTCTTTTTTTCCCTGACGGCCAACGGCCAGGAACTGATGCACCTCGAAAAGGGTAGCCTGAAACAACGTGTGCTGCAACTGCTCGGCCCGGCGCACGCATCGAGACTCGTGTCGGTCCAGGAGAACACGGACTACCTGAACATTTACGGCTTCGTCGGCAAGCCCGAGACCGCAAAAAAGACACGCGGCGAACAGTATTTTTTTGTCAACAACCGTTTTATCCGCAGCGCCTATCTGCACCATGCCGTCATGGGCGCCTTCAAAGACATCATCGCAGCCGACAGCTACCCGATGTACGTACTGTTCATCGACCTGGACCCCGCGCAGGTAGACGTCAACGTCCATCCGACAAAACAGGAAATAAAGTTCGACGACGATAAGATCGTATATGCCTTCGTACAGGCCGCGGTGAAACATGCCCTCGCCCAGTTCAGCGTCACCCCCACCCTCGACTTCGACCTCGACCCTTCCATCCAGCGCCTCGACGCTGTCAGCAAGCCCGTCTCCGAGGACA
>Ga0134125_10000898_pt1 | contig 38246 bp, 67 predicted proteins | sample KB31751_FD_96464 | JGI IMG/M metagenome (GOLD analysis project Ga0134125, IMG submission 96464) | Terrestrial soil microbial communities with excess Nitrogen fertilizer from Kellogg Biological Station, Michigan, USA - KB3-175-1 | ecosystem: Environmental > Terrestrial > Soil > Unclassified ...
CTCGCGTACGCATGCCGACGATGTCGGGTTTCAAAATACCGGGATTTGTATACCGATTGCCACCACGGGTGGAGGGCTGAATGAACGCAATTCTGTCTGAGCCGATCGACGCCGAAGCCGCTGAAGAGGCTCGAATTGACGAGCTCTCCAGGAAGATCCACGGCGTAGAGCGTTCGTGGCTCGACTCGGCCCTTAACGACTGGGGCAACTGGATCGAGCAGAACAGCGACTACGAGGGTTACCCGCGGGCCGATGCCATTGCGTCCTGGCTCGAGGGCGGCGGTGGCAGTCGACGTGGCCACCGGGTGCTGTGCCTCGACATGCCGCACCGGATCTACAGCATGCACGCCCGCTGGCTGCTGCTCCCCGAGCACGAGCAGATAGTCGTCTGGACAGAGTATGTTCCCAGGCTGAAGGAAACCAACGAGGTCTGGACGAGTGTCGAGAAGGCGTCACGGATTGGGGTGGGGCCGAACGTCTACCGGAAGCGGTTGCAGCGCGCGCGGCTTAGGATCCTCGGGCTGGCGGTGTAGGCTAGAGCCGGACTGGGATTACCGAGTGGCACATGAAAGCAATCTTCGTCTCGATCTCAGTGCTGCTTGCTGGGTGCGCGTCCATTAATGCCGCGATGCCTTACGCCGGGGCTCAGCCGCAAAGAATTCCGGCAAGCGTAGCGGCCATGAGTATCGACGAGCTCGACGTGCGCAGATCCGTCAAGCGTCCCGGAAAGGTTTGGGTGTCGCCGCCCGATGGGAAAGTTCTGGCGCTTGCGTATACCTGGCGCGACACGCAGTGGGCCGCGATGTTGTCAACCACGGTCGAGCCAGCCTATCGTGCTGCGGCATTGGTCGCGCTTCGCGAAACAGAGCAGGGCTCGTGCTCCGTCACCGATCAGACTCCATGGCCGGATCAGTTCGCTATCGAGTACGCCTTTAGCTGCGACACGCTCGCCGCAAAGTAGGAGTTGACGCCAAGTCACAGTAGGGGTATACAGACGGGCAGTGTCGGATAGTGCGCTCAGACCATAAGCGATAACCGACATCCGTAATCACGAACCCGCCCATGTGGCGGGTTTTTCGTTTCCAGGTCCCTCCCGACCTCCCCTGCCGCGCCGAGCAACGCGCGGCTATTTCGCCGTCATGGCGTCTCAGCCCTGCCCCCGCAGGGCTTTTTTATTTTCGCGAGCCGCAAGTGAAGCCAACTGCGTATCAGTTCTTGCGCCGCATTCTACGGAACGGTTGCAAGCCAAAGGCTTGCGCTTGGTTTGAGACTCGCTACGGCGTTCGCGTGCGCACCGGGCCGTGCACCTGCGCCAAGCGGCCAACGCCATGAGCGTGACATTCAGCCGCCGCAGCAACTTCCAGTATCAGCCGCCGGCTGCCGCTATCTCATCGCTGCTGCTGGGCGATCACGGCAAAGACTTCGATCTCGACACGCAGGGCACCTCGCCCTCATCGGTCACGCTCAACACGCAGACGAGTGGCAGCACGATCCTGGTGCTGCGCGGCTGCGAGTTCGCGAACACCAACGCGCCGACCGACAACAAAAGCAACACCTACACCCAGGTTGGAAGCAACCAGGGATATGCGGGCGGCCTCTGGCCTGGCTTCGGCATTCAGATATGGGCGAAGGCTGGGGCCACTGGCGGCTCGTCGCACACCGTCCAGTTCACGAAGTCAGGTAGCTCAGGCGAAGAGTCGAGCCTGATTGTGGCGGAGATCAAGGACGCCGGGTCCATCCACACGAGCGGCTTTGTGGCTCGAGCGTCCTCGGGCGCTGGAGCTACGCATGCGAGCGCATCGATCACGACGTCTGTGCCGTGCCGGTTGATCTCGCTGTGGAGCGGAGATGGCGTGACTGGCACGCCTGATTTCACCGCCAATCCATCGGCTGGGTGGACGTCCTTCGAGTTCGATTTCCGCCCCACCGGCACGGCCTACATCCAGATGGCAGCCGCTGTGCGTGACGTTGTGGTGCCGGCTGGAACGTATTCGATGAACTGGATCCCGGTGTCTGACCAAGGCTCGTCTATCGGACTTGTCGCGGTGGCTGCATGAGCGCAGCAGTCGGTATCGCGGTCAAGGGCGCTGCCGTTGGCACCGCGACCACGGCATCAGGCGCTTCGCAGGCAACAGGCTCGACGTTCTACATCTTCATGGTGTGGGACTCGTTCTCGACGTTTACGAGTGTCGCCGACAACAAAGGCAACAGCGCTAACTACACGCTGGTTGGCACTGAACAGACGGTCGGGTCGTTCAAGACGCGCCTGTACAAGTGCGTCAACGGCGCAGGCGGTTCAGGCCACACGGCGACGGTGGTCGTATCTGGCGGCGGACAGCCGACTGTATTCTTGATCGAGGCGACAGGTTGCGACACGTCAACGCCTGTCGATCAGAGCGATCGGCGTGCCGACAGCACTACGCCATTCACGCTCGCTGCGGGCCTAACGACCACGCAGAACAATGAACTCCTGCTGACGTTCCTCGGCGGCGATAGCAGCAGTAACCCGACGACGCTTGCGGAGAGCGGTCTCGGCAGCTCGACCATTGTGGTGTCGGAGACGAACGGTGCCGCGAACTGGACCAGCGGAATTGCGTGGTCTTACAAAACGTCTACCGGAACATTCAACCCGAGTTGGACGTCGAGCGGCGCGACTAACACGATCGTCTATCTAGAGACGCTGAAAGAAGCCGCTGGTGCAGGCTCGAGTACGCCAGGCAAGACCTGGCAGGCGCAGGGCTCCATGGGCGTCATGGTCTCAATGTAGGTAACGCAGAGTTCACATGAAGCAGCACTTCGGCTCTACGCTGGTGAAAGCCGGCGCGCAGTTCATCACCGAGAACTACGTGAGCAGCCCACCGGCTGCGTGGGTCGTGGACTCAGCGGGCGCCGTGTTCGAGCTCGGCACGCAGCGCTACGTTGATCCTAACGCCACTGCCTTCCGGCAGCGTTACGACACCGACCCGCGCGGTCAGTTCGCATTCAACGTGATTTGCAATGGCGTCGATACGGGCGAGTTTGCAAGCACCATCGAGCGCCGCAAAGGCCGTATCCGGATCTACACCCGCGAGGGTTGGAAGGTTTGGAACGGCCGATCGTTTTTCTGATCCTCCGTCCTATGACGGGCTAACTATTGGAGATTGACTATGTCCCGTGAATATATCGTAGGTGGAGGTGGCCTCACTCTGGCGAACCAGGCTGTGACTCTCGTCTTCATCAACCCTTCGTCCACCATCGGCATCGAGATCCTTCGCTGCTGCGCCGGCCAGACCGGCACGACCACGAGCGCGCAGCAGCGCGTTCAGCAGAATACGCAGGTCACGGCGTTCCCGACGCTGACCTCTGCGACGCCTGCCAAGACTCGCTTGAGCGATCCGACGTCCGGCATCACTGGCGGCACCGCAGGCGCAGCTGGCACCGCGGGCATCAACGCCTCTGCGGAAGGTGCGGGATCGAAGACCGTGATCGACAACGACACGTTCAACAACCTGAACGGCTATTTGTGGGTTCCGACGCCTCGCGAGACGCGCATCATCGGCGCCGGTGCTTCGTCCGGGTTCGGCTTCCACTTGCCGGTTGCTCCGGGCACGCTCACTAACTGGCAGTGCTCTGTCACGTTCGGCGAGGTCGGCTGAGCTAACTAGGACGGGGGAGGCAACTCCCCCGTTTTCTTATGAGCCACTTTCGCGTACCGCCGCCAGTTTTTGTCGGTGGTCGCCAGCCGTACGCGCCGCGGCTTGGCATAGCGCAGAGTGGGCCGACGCCGGATCAACCTCCGGTATTGACGCGCGCGAATCTGGCCATTGTGCTGGATTCCTGGAAGCTGCCTTTTGCGTACCCGCAAGGGTATCAAGAGATAGCGCCGCTTGTTCCGGTTGCGGCGGCTCCGTCAGGTCCTCCGATACGGTCTAACAACCTAACGCCTGCGATTCTCGCAGCGTGGGTTACGCAGCCGACAGCGATCTCGCTGGCGTCGTTCGCTGGGCAGTTGGTATCCGACCAGCCGCCTGCGCGGACGTACGAAAACTTAACGACGATCCTGAACGCATGGCGTCCGCCGTTCGTTCAGACGCAGGGCGGTGGGGAAATCGCGCCGCTACTGGCGGTTCCGGTTGTTCCAGACCAGCCGCCGGTACCCGGCAAGCAAACGCAAGCGCTGGTGGTCGCGTTGTGGCAGCCGCCACACGTGATATCGCAAGGGTATGCGGACATTGCGCCGCTCGCCCCTGCGCCAGTGGCACCTGATCAGCCGCCGATTCCGGGCAAGTCGACGACGGGCTTGGTGATCGCATCGTGGCAACCGCCGCATGTGATCTCTCAGGGCTACGCAGACATTGCGCCCATTGTTCCGGCGCCGACTGTTCCCGACGCGCCGCCGATTCCTGGACGTGTCACGTCGGCGCTGGTGGTTGCGAGCTGGCAGAGGCCGTTCTATTTGGCGCAGAGCGCCGAGTGGATCGCGCCGCTGGTACAGGCGCCGGTAGTCAGCAATCCGCCGTTCACGCAGCAGGCGATACAGATCGCGTTCGGCACGTGGCGCGTTCAGTACCAGGCAGCGCAAGGATATGGCGACATTGCGCCGTTCGTGCCGCCGGATTCCGTCGCGGATACGCCGCCGTCGACTCGGCAGGTCACGGTCAGCGTGACGACGACCATCGTCGTCAACGCGTCGAGCGGCATCACAGTTCATTGAGGCAACGCACGCACGATGCTCCCGCTCAAGAGTCCCGGTGACTCGATCGATTTTCAGATGACCTGGGCGAATATCTCGCCGGCAACGCTGTCGTCCGTGACGCACACGGTGCCGACCGACGTATCCAAGGTCAGCGAGTCGAACACGACGACGACGAGCACGGTTCGCGTGTCAGGCGCGAAGCATGGCAAGGTTTACCAGATTGTGGGTACGGCGACGCTGAGCTCTGGCCGCACGCTCGAGCGCACGTTCCCGCTCACCTGTTTCTACGGTGCTGGCTAGTGGCGTTTGCGCCTCCCGTTCACCGTCACGACGGTTACCGGACGCCTGAGCAGCGCCGAAAGGCGGAAGACGAACGCCGCGGCAACGCTCGTTCACGCGGGTACGACCGTACTTGGGAGAGTGTGCGCCGGGAGTTCCTCGCGCAGCATCCACTCTGCGAGTGCGACGAGCACAAGGGCAAAGACTTCACGGCGTTCTCTCAAGTTGTCGACCACCGGCAGTCGATTGCAGAGCGCCCTGATCTTCGCCTTGAGTGGTCGAACCTGCGCGCGATGACCAAGCGCTGTCACGACAAGCGAACCGCCAAAGAACAAGGGTTCGCTATGTGCGGAGTGCAGCGATGAGGATGACGAGCGATCAGTCGAAACGTGCCGCAGGGACGTATACGCCGGCCCGCAAGCGGACGCCGCTCAACGTGCCCACGGGGAAACCTACGGCGCCTGCGTGGCTCTCAGAAGGCGCCAAGGCCGTCTGGAACGATCTCATCAAGGATCTTGCGAAGACCGGAATTATGGCGCGCGTCGACTGGGTCACGTTCGCGCCGCTGTGCGAGTTGATGGCGGAGTTTTCCGAGGATCCGCGTGGCTTCTCTGTGGGGAAGCTGAAGGAGTTGAGACTCCTGGCGGGCGAACTCGGTTGCTCGATCCACTCGCGATTGAAGATGAAGTCGCCGGAAGGCGTTGATCCAGCGGACGACGAGCCGCAGGAACCCAAGGAACCGCAGTGTCCGCAAGACGCGAAAGTGGTGAGTATATCGAGTCTGCTATCCGGTACGCGCAAAGCGTCGTTGCCGGAGACATCCCAGCCTGCCGATATGTCCGCCTCGCCTGCCAGCGACAGCTAGACGAACTCGAGCGCGCAGAGCGGGGTGATTTCCCGTTTCGCTTCGATATCGATCGGAGCGAAGACGTTTGCCGATTCATCGAATCCCTGCCGCACATCCGCGGCAAGTGGAAGACGGCGAATATCCGGCTCGAGCCGTGGCAGTGCTTCATCCTCACGACCGTTTTCGGGTGGGTGGACGAACACGGTAACCGCAGATTCCGCGCGGTGTACATTGAGGTCCCAAGGAAGAACGCGAAGTCGACGCTGACCGCTGGCGTCGGGCTTTACATGCTCGCCGCGGACGGAGAGGTGGGCGCCGAGTGCTACAGCTTGGCGACGAAGCGCGAACAGGCGCTTGCCGTGTGGACGGTGGCGCGCTTCATGGCGAAGCGTGAACCGAAGCTGTGCCACAAACACGGCATCGAGGTTCGCGCGCGTAGCGTGATGGCGGAAGACGGTGCGGCGCACTTCCAGGCGCTGTCATCGGACGACAACGGCCTAGATGGCCTGAATCCGCATTTTGCGGGGATCGACGAGCTCCACGCGCATCGCACGCGAGCCGTGCATGACGTCATGGATTCGGCAACAGGCGCGAGATCGCAGCCGCTGCTATGGGAGATCACGACGGCGGGTTCCGATACGTCGGGAATCTGCTTTGAGATCCGCGACTACAACATCAAGGTGTTGGAGTCGACGGTCGACGATCTGCAGCAGTTCGGCATCATCTACACGCTCGACAAAGAAGACATCGAGGCCAAAGACTTCTTCTCGGAGACGTCGTGGGCCAAGGCTAACCCTAACTATGGGGTGAGCGTGAATCCGCTTGACATGCGGAGAAAGTCGAAGAAGGCGATTGCATCGCCTGGCGCGCAGTCTGAATTCCTGCGCAAGCATCTCGACGTCTGGACGCAGGCTGACAGTCCCTGGATGGACATGGCGGCATGGGCCGCATGCGAGGACAAGTCGCTCACGCTCGAGGACTTCCGCGGAGAGCGGTGTTTCATCGGCGAAGACTTGGCGTCGAAGGTCGACATCGCAGCAAAGGTTCGCGTGTTCGTCGTCGGCGAGATGGTCTACATCGTGACGGCCGGCGGAAGTTTCTTCCTGCCTGAAGCGCGAGTCGCCCAGGCGACGAACGCAAGCTATGTCGCATGGGTCGAGAGCGGGTATTTGAAGACCACGCCCGGCAACATCATTGACTTTGACGATATCGAAAACTCGTTGCGCGAAGACTCGAAGATGTTCGAGGTTGCAGGCATCGGGTACGACCCCCACCAGGCGACGCGACACGCGACAGCGTTGTTAGCCGAAGGCTTGCCGATGGTTGAGGTCAGGCAGACGGTGCTGGCGCTGTCTGAGCCCATGAAGGAATTCGAAGCGCTCGTGCTCTCGGGGAAACTCAAGCACGACGGTAACCCCGTACTCACTTGGATGGTTTCAAACGTGGTGGCGCACTTGGACGCGAAGGACAACATCTATCCGCGTAAGTCGCGTCTGGAGAACAAGATCGACGGCGCAGTCGCCGTGATCATGGCTCTGGCATTGGCTGCGAAAGAGCGCGAGGGCTACGCCGAAGGTCGAGTGGTCGGCCTGTGACGCGACAGGTTTTCGATACCGAGCTGTGGAAGTCGACCATGGCGGTATTGCCGTCCATGATCGAGGAGAAGGTTCACACCTTCGGCGACAGCGATCCGCTCGCGCGACTCATTGCGATTGCTCGTGGCGACACTGGCGACGTAACGCCTGAGAACTGCGAGCGGTCGCCGACCGTCAAGGCAATTATCACGGCGATCACGCGGCGTTTCGCTGTGACGCCGGTGCACATTTACAAAAAAGGCGTCGTCAACGGTCGAGAGACCAAAACGCGCCTCCCCGATCACCCCGTTGCGAAGCTTCTCGCGTATCCGAATTCTTTTCAGTCGCGAGTCGACTACTGGATGGACGCGTCGAGCAGATTGGCGCGCTATGGGCGCTTCTACGCGTGGAAGTCTCGCGGCAGCACTGGACCGATTCGCGAGCTGATCCCGATGGATCCGCGACAGATTACGGTCAAACAGGACCCCACTACTTGGGACCTGAGCTTCGATTGGAACGCTGGCCAGAACTCCGAGACCTACACCTCGAAGCAGATGCACCACGTGCGTGGTCCTGCGCGCAATGGATACTGCGGCGACTCACCGGTCGACGACGTCAAGCAGACGATAGCGCTCGAGATAGCGGCCGAGAGCTTCGGATCCTCGTTCTTCGCGAATGGCGCGATTCCGCTGATGATCTTCCAGCTCATGGCTGGCTCCGCGGGATTCAAGACCAAGGAAGACGAGAAGGGATTTATAGATAGCTTCCAGGAAGCGCTGAGCGGCAATAAGCGCCATCGCGCATTGCTGCTGCCGAAAGGCATCGAGACTGGCGATCCTATCAAGATCGAGAACGACAAGGCGCAGTTCCTGGAGACACGGAAGTACCAGCGCACGGTGATTGCTGGTGCGTGGGGCGTGCCTCCGCACCTGGTTGGTGATCTTGAGCGCGCGACGTTCAACAACGTCGAGCAGCAAAGCGGCGACTTCACGCTCAACGTGATTCAGCCGTACGCGACGATGTTCGAGGCCGCGATGGAGCGCGATCTTCTCACGGACGCCGACGTTAATGCCGGCGTCGTGATCCGCTTCAACTTGGATTCGATCCTACGCGCCGACTTCAAGAGCCGGCAGGAAGGACTTCGTATCCAGCGCGAGGACGGGATCATTTCCCCGAACGAGTGGCGCGAGATCGAGGGCAGAAACCCGATCTCCAAAGACGATGGCGGCGAGGAGTACATCCGGCCGGCAAACATGACTCTCGCGGGCCAGCCGCCCGCCGTACCAGCTCCGCCACCGAAGGCAGGGCCGACATCACAGGGCAATTCAGAATGAAACCGACGCTGACAGTTTCGCTCGAGATCAAGTCTCTCGACGATCGGCAGTTTGAAGGTCACGGCTCGGTATTCAAGAACGTCGATTTGGGTGGCGACATTGTCGCGCCTGGTGCGTTCAAGCGTTCGCTCGCCTATCACAAGAAGGTGGGTTCACTGCCGCAGATGTTCTGGATGCACGACCCGTCGCGCGTCCCTGGCAAGTGGCTCTCGATGAGTGAGGACGATACCGGCCTTGCCGTGAAGGGCGTCCTCGCGCAGACGGATCTCGGCAACGAGATCCACACGCTATTGAAGATGGACGCCGTGCGCGGTCTATCTATCGGCTATGTGTCGAAGGATATCGACTTTGACGATGAGGGTAACCGCATCATCAAGGAAGCGGACCTGTGGGAAGTGTCGGTGGTCAGTCTTCCGATGAATCCCCTCGCGCAGATCGCGCATGTGAAGTCTCGGATGTCTGCGGAGGGCGCCTATGTGCCGACCCCGCGTGAGTTCGAGAGTGAATTTCGGCGCATGGGCTGTAGCAAGAAGGTTTCACGCCAACTGATTTCAATGATTTTCTCCGGTGCGACGCCGGAGGACGATCTCGATGACAGAGATGAGACGGGTGGGACGCTCGTGGAATCTGAGAAGACTGCGCTTGAGGCTACTCCGCGGTGCGATGCCGATGAGGAAGCATTGAAAGCGCTTGAAGAGCTGAACAATTCGCTGATCGCCGCGCAGTTGAAGACTCGACTCGGCTAACAGCGTCCCTAACCCCCGAAAGAACCCGCCTCGTGCGGGTTTTTTCATTTCTGGAGAAGATTTCATGGCTGGCAATGCAATTGTTGAAGCGATCGAAAACGTCAACAAAGGCGTGCATGACCTGCGCGCCGACAACGACCGCTCGCTCGAAGAGCTGAAGAAGGGCAACGATGCCCGCTTCCGCGAACTGCAAGAGAAGTGCGACCGTCAAGAAGCGACGATCACGGATCTCATCAAGACCCGCAACGACATCGAGCGCAAGAAGCAGCTCATGGAAGAGCGCATCGACATCCTCGAAGCCATCGCGAATCGTCCGAAAGGCGACATCGTCAAGAAGATGGTCGACGAAGATCTGCATCACTTCGACAAGTGGGTGCGTTCGGGCTTCAAGGACGTGGACGCCAAGGCGGCCCGCGACAAGCTGAAGGCGAAGGAACTTGAGCTCAAAGTCGACACCGTCACCGCCGGCACCGCGCTTCTCGGTGGCAACGCTGTTCCGAAGGTGATCAGCGATCAGATCGAGCGCCTGGTTCTCAAGACCTCTGGCGTCGTCGACGCGGTCGGCATGAAGACTGTCGGCACTTCCGACTATCACCGTGTCGTCACGATCTCCGGCCAGTCTGGCTCCTGGGCCGCGGAACTCGGTTCCCGCTCGCAGGGCAACGCGCCGAATACGCGCGACATCAAGCCGACGCAGGGCGAGCTCTACTCGTTCCTGTACGCGACGAAAGAATCCATGATGGACATGGCTTTCGACGTGCAGAGTTGGCTGATCAACGACGTGGCCGAGTGCCAGGCCGTGCAGCTCGCGACCGCGATCTATAACGGCAACGGTACCGGCAAGCCGACTGGCATGACGAACACCGCGCCTGTTGCGACCGCGGACTATGCGTCCCCGATGCGCGCCGCTGCGGCGTATGAGTTCGTCTCGCACAACGGCGTTGACACCTCCTCGCCGAACAAGCTCACCCTCGACATCCTGCAGGCGGCTATCTCGAAGCTCGCTCCTGGATATCGCGACGGCAGCAAGTTCGCGATGAGCTCTGTCACGCAGGGCATCGCGCGTCGTCTCAAGGACACCACGAACCAGTACCTCTGGCAGCCGTCCGTTCAGGCCGGTCAGCCCGATGTGCTGTTTGGCTACCCGGTGTTCACGTGGGAAGACCTTGCGTCGGGCAATACGGTTGACGGCCTCGTTGCCGCGTTCGGCAACTGGTCGCGCTCCTACGAGCTTGTGGCCCGTGGACCGCTCGAAATCGTGGTCGATAACCTCACCACGATCGGCACGACGAAGTTCTGGGTGTCCCGCCGGTTCGGCGGCATCCCCTGCAACAACGACGCGCTGAAGTTCGTGAAGAACGCTGACTAATAGTGGCGAAAAAGAAGCGGCGGGTTCGCAAGAGCCCGCCGCGCTCTTTGAAGCGGCCAGCGCCGGAGAACAAGGCACGTGGTTTCGCCCCGGAAAATAAGTCGCTGCTGGGAAGGTGAACCATGTGTCGTCGCGGCGTCAGGTCCGTCATTAACGGCAGACGTAGCGCATCGTGTGCGCATGGCGCGATGGACGGGCGGGTGGCGTGTGCTGTGCGTGAACGACGCATACCGTCTACTGCCACGCGCAGACGCTTTGTATGCGTGCGACTGGAGCTGGTGGAGATACCACCAGGGAGCGAAAAGTTTTGATGGCGAGCGCTGGACGAGTCACAGCGAAAGTACCTCGTTGATTGATGACAAGTCGCAAGTAGCTCACGAGTTCGACGTCAACCTGGTGCGCGCAGTGGATGCCGCGGGGTTCTCATCGGATCAGTCTTTCATCCACTACGGACGGCCGCAGGCGTCGAGTGGGTTTCAGGCCGTGAACTTGGCGCTTCTCATGGGCGCATCGAAAGTTGTGCTCATCGGTTTTGACGGCCATGCAAAGAATGGCAAGCATTTTTTCGGTAACCACCCTGAGCACCTCGACAGGTGTGGCGATGAGGGTTACCGGGATCTGGCCCGCGCGTTTGTCGCGGATGACCGGATCGTGAACGCGACACCTGGTAGTTCCATCGAGGTTTACGAGCGTGTCGATCTCGAGGAAGTTCTCAGGGACGGTAGTGTGCATCGGCACCGGCCCGTCGCTGACGCAGGAGCAGATCAATGCCGCACAGCGTAAGGGATTCGCTCTTGCGGGATGCAACAACGTCTGGCGCCTGTGCGGTTTGGATATCCACTACGCCTGCAACGAAGGGTGGTGGGACGAATACTGGTGTGACGAGCTCAAGCAGTACGCTGCCGAGAAGTGGACCTGCAATCTGGACGCCGCAAAGCGATACGGACTTAACTGGATCGCAGAGAAAAACGCGCCTGGATTGTCCGCTGATCCTTCCGTAATCCACCACGGACACGGCAGCGGTTACACGCTGCTGAATCTGGTCTATCTCATGGGCGCGACGCGTATCGTGCTCTTGGGCTACGACATGAAATACGCACCGGACTACGACGGCAGAACGCAGCAGATCGGGTCTACGCCGCGTCACTACTTCGGCGAGTACCCAGCAAGGTTGCAGCACTGGCCCAAGGTTCATGTGCGCAATGGTGTGCACGTCGAGTTGTTAGACCTTTACCGCAGCGTTGCGCGACAAGGGTTGGTTGAGATCATTAACGCGACGCCGGATTCCGCTCTCGATTGTTTTCCGAAGGTGCCAATCAGTGCTCTCTGATCGCGAAATGTACGAGCGCATGGCTAACGGCTGGCGCATGGGGATGTCTGACGGCACGGTCTGCGGCAATGGTTCCACGATGGCCAATACCGCGAATGTTCGCGACTGGCTACCGCAGATCGTCGAGACGTACAACATCGCATCGATCAACGATGCCGGTGCTGGTGACCTTCACTGGATCAAAAAGGTTCAGTGGGGCCGGCCGATTGCTTACCGTGCGTTCGATCTGATACCGCGCCTGCCATCGGTGACCGCGCTCGATATCACGCGCGACGTCATGCCGGCGTGTGACGCAATCCTGTGTCGGATGGTGCTCAACCATCTCGACGAGGAACGGATCGTTATGGCGCTCGAGCGTTTTCGGCTCTCGGCGCGCTACTTGATCGCCACGCAGTTCGACGGGGAAAACCTACCAAAGCGGTCTCCTCAATTCACCCGGCTCGATCTGCGTGGCGCTCCTTATTTCCTTGGTGATCCGTTGGGCTCGGTGCAAGACGCTGTAGAGAGCGCGTGCACGTTAGCCATCTGGAAGCTGTGATGGTCAATGTCGTTTGCGTGAAGTGGGGCAAGCGGTATAGCGCGCACTGGGTGCTGCGCTTGAAGGCGATGGTAGAGAAGCACCTGAGCTTCACCCACCGCTTTGTCTGCCTGACTGACGATCCAGTGCCTGGTGTTGAGTGCATTCCGTTCGCCACGGATCTCGTCGGCTGGTGGGCGAAGATCGAGCTGTTCCGGCCGGACCTGTTTACTGGCTCAACGCTTTACTTTGATCTGGACGTAGTGCTTACGGCGTCAGTCGACGGCATCGTATTGCAGGCCGCGTCGGATCCGTCGCGCCTGTGGATGCGCGATGACTTCTCGTACTCGCTCGTGAAGCCGCGCACCGACTTGGATCCGTCTGCGCGCAGACTGCTCGGCGGTCCCGGTTGCTGCAATAGCTCGGTTATGGCGTGGCACGGCGACAACGTCCGCATCATTTGGGATGCGTTTGACCGCAAGGTCATGGACGAGATGCACGGCGATCAGAACTATATCTCTCGCCTGCTGTATCCCGACAAGCTGGGGTTTCTGGAAAACGCGTTCGTGGATTCGTACAAGTATCGGATCCGCGCTGGACGTCCGATGGCGCCGGTCATGGTGTTCCACGGGAGTCCGAAGATGGACGAGCTGCCGCGTGGTGACTCGCTACGGGCGATTTGGGAAGCCGCGGCCTAGGTGCTGGCAGATCGACTGCGCACGGCGTCTCTCATAGAGGACCCGTGGCCTCATCTTGAGTTGCCGCAGTTCCTGGATGATGAAGACGCGCGCGAGATCGCGAGCAAATGGCCGACGACTGGCTTTAGCTGGCTGCGTCACTCGGACGTCGCACAGCCTGACGGCACGTCGCTGCGCAAGATTCAGCACCTGAGTGCGCTGTTCCCGGAGATCGACGCGCGGATCCGTAGTGATGCGGTTAAAGACGAGTTCAGCGATGCGCTTGAAGTAGACGGCAAGCTGTACCCGATCTGCCTGTTGGTTGAAGACCTGCCTGGATACAAGATCCGCAGGCACACCGACTGCGCGGGGAAGGTGATCACTTCCCAGGTCTATCTGGCTGACGACGAATCAGCGCACGACCGCGGAGTGGTCCTGCAGACGCTTGACGGAAAGAACTGGAAACGGATCCCGTACTCGTTCAACCACGGCTACGCGTTCAAGGTGACGCGCTGCTCGTGGCATCGAGTTGCGGCCTCTAGCGGTGTTCGGAAGTCGCTGCAGCTCATCTATTACGACACGCCGACCCCGAAGCTGTGAAGGTAACGATTCACGCGACACCGTCGATCGCGTGGCAGGTTAGGCGTGGTGCCTTCTTCGCAGAAGGCTTGAAGGCTGTTGGCGTTGATGTCGAGATCACTAGCGACAGGTTCCGGCACGATGGGTTCCCCATCCTGCTCGGCACTACGTTCTGGAAGCCGATCGAGAATGACGGCGGGGAATTCCTGCTAGTCGATCGCTGCTCGTTTGGCGATACAGACAAGTTTGTCCAGCTCGTGAGGAACGGTCATGGCCGGCGTGGTGACCATCGTGTTGCGCGTCCGGATGACGCTTCGAGATGGGAAGCCATGGGCGTGGATCTGGTGCCGTGGCGGGAAGGTAATTCATCTGTCGTCTTGTGCGGCCAGATCGAAACATTCTCTCCGTACTTCGCGACGCCGGACGATTGGTATCAAGTCTCCGCAGAACATGCGACGCACTTCCGTCCTCATCCCGCTGGTTTAAATCCAACTCGACTTCCGACGCTACTTAGCTTCGATGGCGTGGGGCGAGTGCTGACTTTGAATTCATCGATCGGCGTCAAATGCGTGCTCGATGGGATCGTGACTGAGTGCGATGACGAGGGCGCCATGGCGTTCTCCGTGAGCGGCAAGCAATGCGACCGCCTCCCCTGGTGCCACTGGCTCGCCTGGACGCAGTGGTCGGATGACGAAATACGCGAAGGAGTTCCGTGGGCCTATCTGTTGTAACGGCTGCGACGCAAGAGCCTATCTCGATTGCCGAGATGCGCGATCACTTGCGCATCACGTCGACTGAAGAAGATGGCCTGCTCGCGGCCTACATTCTCGCGGCTCGCGATTGGGTCGAGAACGAGACAAAGACTCGTCTCGTCACGCAGACGCTGGACTACACGATCGACTATTGCTGGCCGCACCACGTCTCTGGCTACTACTGCAACGCTCGTATCGAGCTTCCGGTTCGACCCGTTGCCAGCGTCACCTCGATTACCTACGTAGACGGCAATGGCGCCACGCAGACCCTGAACTCGTCGCAGTACGTGTTTCACGCCGATGCCGCGGCTCCTTACATAGACGCGGCTTATGGCGTCACGTGGCCCACGGTTCGCGCGCAGAGCGCCGCCATTACGGTCCGCTTCGTTGCTGGCTGGGCCGCGCCTGATGTGCCGCACTCGTTGCTGCAGGCGATCCGGTTCCTGACCGCGCACCTGTACGCAACGCGCGAGGCGGTGACTACCGCCAACGGCGCGCAGCAGATTACGGAAGTACCGCTTGCGCTTGAGGCAATGATCTCCTCGCACCGCTACTCGAGATTCGTGTGAGGGCGGGAGACCTTGACCGGCAGGTCACGCTGCAACACGTAACGGTTGCGGCTGCGGATGCGAACGGCAGCAAGGCGCAGACGTTCGCAGACTACGCAACGGTGTGGGCGCAGAAGATCGACGCTGGCGGGCGGGAGTTTTTCTCCGCCGGCCAGGAACAGGCTGAGATCGATACGCGGTTCAAGATCCGATATCGCTCGGACGTGCTGATCACGGATCGGCTAACGGTTGACGGCCTGACTTACGAGATCAACCACATCCAGGAACTGGGGCGCCGCGAAGGGCAGATGTTGTTCGCGAGTGCGATACGCGGTGGCTGACCAGATCGATGTCTCCGGACTCACGGAGCTTCGCGAAACACTACTGAAGTCTCTGCCGGAAGCCTTGCAGGGCAAGGCGTCGCAGGCCGCGCTGACCAAGGCAAGCGCGCCCATTGTTCAGTCGGCAAAGCTCAAGGCGCCATCGCGTAAGCCTCGCGGATTTGTCGGCCCCACACAGCCAGACTCCAAGAAGGGGAGGCTGCGTGCGTCGATCTACTCGTTCAGGAATCGCGAGAGCAACAAGACCTATGAATCACGCTTCATCGGCGTGAAGGGTCGCGCCTGGTACTGGCGCTTTATCGAGTTCGGCCGCGGCCAAGTTGAGATCGCAAGAGGCTCTCTGGGTACGCCAATCAAAGGGTTCTTCGGCAAGGCTGTGCGGGCCTTTCCTGCGCATCCTTTCCTGCGTCCAGCGTTTGAGGAAAACGTGCAAGTCGCGCTTTCCATCTATCAGCGCGAGTTAATTCCAGCGATCGAGAAGGTCGCACGCAAAGCATACGAGCGTTCGACGCGTCGTCTGCGCAAAGCCATCACGGGGATTTAATGACAGTCGCCATCGCGCGTGCGGTGCTGGTCGCCGCTGCGCCGGTGACTGCGCTCGTTGACGCTGAACGAATCGAAGCGCTTCGGCGTACGCAGACCTTCGCGGTCCCTGCGATCACGCTGCAGGAAGTCTCGCTGACTCCTTACAACCATCTGCGCGGTTCCTCTGGCCTCGACGCATACAGCGTCCAGATCGACAGCTACGCCGAAACGTACACCGGCGCACTTCAAGTAGCAGCCGCAGTGCGGACTGCACTCGAGGCCGCCGGGCATCTATTGCAGCAGCAGTTAGAGCAAAGCGAGCCCGAGAACAATCCCGAGCTTTTTCAAATCACTCAGACCTGGTCGGTCTATTCGTAGGAGAGAATTTCAATGGCTCAGAAAACACAGGGCGCCGTTTGTGCTGTTGGTACGGCGACCGCCGCGACCAAGACGATCACCGCGATCACGGCCGCGAACCCGCCGCAGGTCACATCGGCCACGCACGGCTACGCCAACGGCGACCTCGTCTATATCGATGGCGTCGTGGGCATGACGCAGGTCAACAAGCGCGTGTTTGTGGTTGCTAACCAGGCGACGAACACCTTTGAACTCAAGGGTGTGGACGGCACCGCGTACTCAACCTACACGTCCGGCGGCACGGCCGCGAAGAAGACCATGACGACGGTCGGCGAGTGCAAGGCGTTTGGCCCAGGCCTCGATGGAGAAGCCGCGGAACTCGAGACGACCAATCTGCAGTCTGTCGCGAAAGAATTTCTGCTTGGCCTTGCGGACAGCGGGAACCTCGCGTTTCAGGTCTATATCCCGACGACCGCTGACACCGGCCAGAGTCGCATCCGCGCGCTCAAGGAGAGCGGAACCGCAGAGGCGTTCTCTGTGACCATGCCGAGCGGCCAGGTACTTGCGCTTATGGGTCTTGTGAAATCGTTCGGCATCAGCGAGATCGGCGTTGACGGCGTGGTACTGGCATCAGGCAGCATTCGCGTCAGCAATGCGCCGGGGGCGTTCTTCGCATGAGCGAGGTTCGCGAAACGCAACTGGTCGAACTCAAGACCCGCCCGGATCTCAAGCTCTACGTGCGCGCGCTCAACGCGGTGGAAGCGATCGAGCTTCACAGCAGGCTTGGCGGTATCGACAAGACCCCGGAGCTCGTGGCTGAGCAATTGGCGACGCTCGTTTGCAAGCAGGACGGCACGCCGGTGTTTGCCGATCGTGCGGCTGCGCTCGAGTTCATGAAGACATCGCGCCCGAACGTGGTCGCGAAGCTCGCCAAGGCTGGCACCGCGTTCAACGAACTCAACGACGAGACGATCGAGGACGCAAGAAAAAACTGATGGCCCGGCCGTGGCGCCGGGTTCTCATCGGTCTATCTATTCGTCTAGGCATCAGCGTTCGCGAGCTTGAGCGATACGACATAGCGACGGTTCGTCAATACCTCGCGATGCTCGACGAGATCAACAACCCAGCACGGAAGCCAGCCACTGACCCGAAGTCAATGGCGCAGCAATCACCCGAGCAAATGATGTCCGCCGTTGGTGCGGCCTTAGGTCACCTCAAGGGGTAATGCGTGGCGAATAAGATAGGCCAGCTTGTTATCGAGCTAGCCGCGAACACCGCTCGCCTGCAAGGCGACATGGGTAAGGCGGTCGGCATTGCCGAACGCGGCGCGGCGCAGATCAAGAAGGCGTTTTCGTTTGTCACGGCTGGTGCCGGCGGCGGGCTCATCGGCACAGCGCTTATCGGTGCAGCGCGCAACGCTATCTCGTTTGGCGACGAGTTAAACAAGGCCGCGATCAAAGCCGGCATCGGCGGCAAGGCGATTTCCGAGCTTGCCTACGCGGCGAAGCTCGCCGACGTCGACATCGCGTCGCTGTCGACCGCCATCAAGAAAATGCAGGTCTCGATCTCCGAGGCTGCATCGGGCGGCAAAGATCAGATCGCGGCGCTCAAGGCGCTGGGCCTTACTGTCGACCAGTTGCTATCGAAGCGGCCCGATAAGCAGTTCGAGCTGCTTGCCGATCAGATTTCGCGACTCAAGGATCCGGCTGACAGGGCTCGCGCGGCAACCGAGATATTCGGCAAGGCCGGCGCAGACCTGCTGCCTCTGTTCTCGCAAGGCGCGGAGGGCATCCGCAAGGCGCGTGAGGAAGCGGAGAAGCTAGGCTTCTCGTTCGGCGATGAGTCGCTGAAGTCGCTCGGAGAGGCGGACGACGCGGTCAAGCGCCTCAATGCTTCGTGGGAAGCGTTCTCGACAACTCTTATCGCAAAGGCGGCGCCCGCTATCACGCGCGTGCTTAACGCTGCGTCTAGCGGTTCATTCTCTAACGTCGGTGCAGGATTTTTGAAGGGCGGCTTCGTCGGCATGTTCCGTGCTGGCCTCGACGAGCGCCAGAAACAGGACGACGCGGCATGGAATGAGGCTCATAGCGGCACGATCGTTCGCCACGAGGCGACGACGCCTATTGGATTCGCCGCCGCCAATGCCGCGGCAGAGTCTAAGAAGGCGGCCGAGGCGTCCGCGAAGGAAATGCAGAAGTTCGTCGACAGCTACCACGACGCCGTGCGCGACATGAACGCGGACGTTGATCGCGAAGCTGACGCATCCCTTCGCCAACGCATGGACGACTGGGGCGATGCCCAGGATGCCGCCGACGAGTATTACCGGCGACTCAAGGAAAGCGAGAAAGAGTTGACCGTCTACCGCGAGAAGCAGTGGGCGGAATCCATGCAGGTATACCGCGATTACTTCGTCAACGCGATTGAAGACATGATCAATACGGGCAAGTTCAAGTGGCGAGACTTCCTGACGTTCATCGTCGCAGAGATTACGAAGCGGAAGATTGGCCAGCTCTTTGATGCGATCTTTGCGAAGTACGGCAGTGGCGGCGGCAGTGGTGGAGGCGGCAGCGGAATCTTCGGTTCGATCCTGAGCGCCATCATAAGCAACGTAGGCGGTGGAGGTGGATCTGCCGGCGCTATCGATGGCAAAGCATCTGGCGGCGCAGTTTCAGCAGGCCGCACCTATTTGGTTGGAGAGCAGGGTCCGGAGCTATTCCGCAGCGGATCATCAGGCTGGATCACGCCTAATCACGCTATGGCAGGCGGCCCTAACGTCACTGTGGTGAATCATATTGACGCACGCGGCGCTACTGTCGACGCAGTGAAGTTGTTGCCGTCGTTTGGCAAGCAGATTTCCGACATGACAGAGCAGCGTGTCGTCGAACGCCTGCGCCGCAACTATTACGGGTTCGACACGTGACCGACTACGTCTTACCGCTCAATCTGCGCCAGGCTCGGTCGAGCTTTCGTTACGTCGATTCGACCGGCGTCACGCGCGGCGCTTATACCGGCGTCCCTCAGACCACTAACTACGGTGGCGACCGCATTGGGGCGACGATCGATTTCACGCCGATGGGCGGAAAGATTGCGAGCGATCAGAGTCTGCGCCGGCAATTGATCGCAATGCTGATGAGGCTGCGCGGGAGGACTAACCGCGTCTACCTGCGCGACTCGAGTTATGTGCAGGGCGGATCGTTCTCGGCCCCTGAGTTGTTTAGCAATTCAGATTTCTCGACTTCAGCAGGTTGGACCGTTGACGCGGGAACGCTCAGCGCATCCGACGGTGTTATGCGGCTCACTGCGGATCAGGGCGGCGCAAGCACCGAATTTCGGCAGCAGGTTACGCTAGCTGCGTACACGCCGTATGCGCTTCGATCGATCATCCTCGATGGCGCGCAGTCGAGCGGCCTTCAGATCGGCACGTTTCTGTCGACCAGCGGCAGCGATGGTGTCTCCGACTACCAGACGACGCGTGGCTACCGCGTGAGCAGCGGTGTCTCTGTGGCCGCCGCGACGTTGAACCAGTACCCGACGGTTTTCGGCACCGTGACTGGTTTCACCGCAGGCGCCTATGTGCTCGTGCCGTTCACGTCCCTCTCTCGCTGCTTCCTAGTAGATGGCGGTGCGAATCTCCTGCTGCGATCCGATGAGTTCGACAATGCGTCGTGGGTGAATTTCCGCAGCACTGACGCTGCCAACGCGGCCACTGCGCCTGACGGCACGGCGACCGCCGACTCGATCATCGAAGACGCGACGGCGAGCAATACGCATGGTATTAGCCAACAGGCCACCATCACGAGCCCCGCTGCCGAGGTGTGTTTCTGCGTCGCGCTCAAGGCGGGCACGCGTACGTGGGCCCGTCTCACGATGACAGAGGCGACCGGGGCAACCGTTGCCGGCGCGTACTTCGACGTTGCGAACGCGGTGGTTGGCACGCTCGCGACTGGCGCGCAGTGGGCCAATACGCGGGCGTTCTGTGTGCCCCTCGGGAGCGGCTGGAGCCTGTGTTACATCGTATCCAGGAAGACGAACCTGGCGACCGCAGTCACGTTCGGAATCAGACTCGCGACTAGCGATGGCGGAGAATCGTATACCGGAAACGGCGCCTCACTCATTTACGCGTGGCGTGCGACTGCGGCGATGTCTGCGGTGCCGACTCGGCTGCGTCAAACCACGAGCGCCGCAGCGTCTGCGGAGTCGCAGACAGGCTCCAGTCTATTCGTGAAAGGACTGCCGGAGTCGCAGACCGGGCTCCTACTCGCAGGCGACCAAGTTGAGATCGACGGGCAGATCAAATTCCTGACTGCGCCGCTTGACTCAAATGCTGCAGGTTTAGGACATCTACAGTTCTCGCCGCCGTTGCGACGATCCGTCGCTGACAATGCCCCGATCATCGTGTGCAAGCCGATGGGGCGGTTCATGATCGCCGGAGATTCGTCTGGGTGGTCGAACGAGCCAGGCGTCTTCAGCACGGCCGCCCTCGACCTCGAGGAAGCGTTCGGATGAGGCTGTATCGAGTGAGCGTCTACTTCGCTCGCGGTATTAGCTCATGGCAGGAGAAGCTAGACGACCGCGACGTAGTGTTCCGCACACACACCCCTTGGCGGTGGCTCGCGCGCTGGATTGCGCGTGGCAACCTGGGGAACTGTGGCCGTCTCGCTTATGTGATCGACACCACTGATGGCGTCATCGACGAATACGTACCTGAGCCAGCACAGTGAGCTGGTTTACAGACGCCAACTGCGAGGCTGCCTCACAGCTTGAGCATGCGCAGGTCTGTTATGCAGTCGATCTTGACTTCCCATCTGGCCACGTGCGCCTGCATACCGCGCTCGGCGATCTCTCGATCGGCGGCAATACGTATACCGGCGTGGGGCAGATAGGCACGATTCAAGGAACTCCTGACCGCGCGAAGCTGGCTTCAGAGCGTTGGACGTATGGATTGATTGGCGTTGACCCATCGGTCGTGCCGGAATCTGAGATTGATAACTGCTTCGGCCGCTCCGTTGCGGAATATGAGGTGTGGTTCGCTCCGGCAACCGGAGCGACGATCGGATTCGAGACGAACCGCGAGGGCCGCATGGGACGAGTTCGTCGTATCCATGGCGGCCCAACACCTCTTATTGAGGTGAGCTGTGAAAATCGCCTTGTCCTTCTTGATCAGGCAGACGCCTGGCGTTGGACCGATGAGCATCAGCAACAATACTTCTCCGGCGATCTCGGCTGCGACCAAGATAAGAACCTCGATTCCAAAGAAGTGATCTGGGGCGGCTCACGCATCACGCCTGGGACAGGGCCATGGTGGCGTGGCGGCGGAACCGGTCCGCGGCGCGGCCCAGGGTGAGCCAATGAAACTAGAAGATTGGTCGGTTCGCCTGCAGCCCGTTCTCGACGATGCGCAGTTCCGTCGCTTCGAATGGGGCGTGCACGATTGTTGTGAGTTCATCGCGAGATGCTCGGAAGCCGTCACGGGCTGCAACTTCCGCGCGGCGTTTCCCGCGTATCACAGTGAGACAGAGGCGCTCGAGCTTCTCGAGCAACACGGTGGCATGCGCGGACTGCTGAGTGCTGCATTCGGCGAACCGCGCCCGCCGGAAGATGCGCGAGGTGGCGATATAGTTTTGATCGATACGAACTTGGGCGAGCAGCCAGCGCTCTGCCTTGGCCGCGAGTGCTGCGCGCCGGGCGCTAAAGGGCTCGTCATCGTGTCGAAGTTTGGCGCACGCTGCGCATGGATTCTCTGAATGCCGCAGGCCTATCCCGCCATCGCCGCACTGGTTGCGAGCCAGGTGGTCCGGCAGATCCTTATCACGATTGTTCTCACGCTTCTGCAGAAAGCTCTGCAGAAAAAGCCGCAGCGCGGTGCCTTCGTTCAGAACATCACGATTCGATCCACAATCGCAGAGCGTCACCTGATCATTGGCACGGCGCGCGCGACTGGCGCGATCGTGTTCTACGGCACGTCGTCGGGAGGCGGCAACTCGTTCAAGTATCTCTGGTACGTCGTGGCCTACGCCACGCATCAGTGCTCAGCGCTCAAGGATTGCTGGCTCGATAAGCTCAAGATTCCCGCTGCCGATATCAATGGTTCGACCGGCGCTGTGTCGACCGCGTCGTTCAATGGAAAGCTCAAGATCTGGGATCACTTGGGCACCGGCGCGCAGACCGCCGACTCTAATATTGAGCCAGAGTTCACGGAGTGGACGACGAATCACCGCCTGCGCGGCGTCTGTTACCGCGTGGTGAGATTCGAACGCAACGCCGACGCATTCCCGGCTGGCGCGCCGCAGTCCGTGACGAGCTTAGTCGACGGCGCGCTGCTCTACGATCCGCGGCTTGACACCACGAACGGCGGTGCGGGCACACATCGTCGCGATGACCCATCGACGTGGGCGTTCTCGCATAACTGGGCGCTAGGAGTTCGCTGGTTCCTATCCGGTGGATCCGTCGTCAATGATCAGTCAACGCGGATGATCAAGTTCGGCTTGCAGGAAAGCGATAGTCGGATCGACGACGCCTACACGATCACAGCTGCGAATATCGCTGATCAGAGCTTGAGCGGTGGCAATGCGCCTCCATCCGGTGCTCAGGCGCGGTACACGCTCGATATCGAGGTGAGCTGCGGCCAGACGCGTCGCGACATTTTGGAAGAGCTACTGATGTGCGGCGGGCCAGGGCAGCTTATCTATTTACATGGCAAGTGGCGAATTTACGCCGCGGCGTACGATTCGCCGGTTCACACGTTCACGCAAGACGATCTCGTCGCGCAGATCGAAGTCGTCGACACGACCGACGAAGAAGACCGGTTCAATGTGGTGAGCGCGGTCCACATCGACGCGTCGAAGGACTACGGCGAAGCGACGTGCTCGCCGCGCACGAACTCGGCCTATGTGACGCAGGACGCAAGCCAGACGATTCCGCGCGAGATCCAGATTCGTGGTTGCATCGATACCTATCGAGCGCAACGGATTTGCGAGCTCGTGCTGCGCGATTCGCGACAGATGCGGGTCGCTAAGTTCCCGTTCGGCCGACAGGGTTTGAAGGTTGCACCGTGGGAGACGTTCTCGTTCTCGCATACCGCGTTCGGCTGGTCGGGCCGTATCTGGCGCTGCATTGAGCGCGATGTTCAGCGAGACGAAGACGGCGGAATGTTCGTGCTGATTACGGCCAAGGCTGTCGACTCGAGCATCTATACCGACCTCGTAACTGCTGACTACACGTCTGGAACTAGTTCGACGAACAGCCTGCAGAGCGAACCGCCAGATGAGCCTACGGCGCTTACCATCACCACCAGAGCTGGCTCGATGTATTTCGAGATCACCGTCTCAGAGTTCTGGAAGCTGAACGGCATCTTCGAGCTGTGGGAATACACGGCGAACACGCCGTTCGCCAGCGCGACGAAGATTTGGGAAGGCCGCACCACGACATGGACGATCGAGAAGGCCGACACGACGACTCGCTACTACTGGGTCCGCGTGCGAACGATTGGCGGGCAGACGAGTGCCACGTTCCCAACCACAAATGGCCAGGCAGGCGCTGCCTATTACCCTGTTATTGCGCCGACGACCGCCGATACACCGGCTGATGGAAACATTGCTTACACGTCAGGCACTCAGCCCCGTGTCGAAGTCTCCGGTATCAGCTCGCACATCACGTACACATCGCCAGCCGGAATCGCAACGCGCTGCATCGTCAGCTATTCGGGGCAGGCGGACGTTAGCGCCACAACGAGCGGCGTAGCGGTTGGTTACGCATCCATGCAGGTAACGGTACAAGTAAACGGCTCTACGGTATGGACTCGCGACCGCAGGCTCGACGCAGTGCTCAATTCCACTGACGCGTGGGCTGAGCTCACTGGCTCCAAGTCCTTCGACGTACCAGCAGGTCAAGCCATCGACGTGTTCATGAACGTCGGGCGCACGTTCTCGACAGGTGGTTCAAGTCCAGCGCAAACGATTTACTGGCGGGCCTGCCATACCGAGATCATGCCGACGAAGCAGACCTAGCGGCAGCTACCGTCAGGCTGCGGCCGGCAGCTCGGTCCTGGCCCCACTGCTCCAGGCTCGCTAGCTGGGGCAGTGCTTCCGCCGTTATGCGCCGCGATGGCGCCGACGACGAGAACGCCGACAGCGGCCGTCGTCCACTCTTTCTGTCTTTCCGTCATGGACGCGCAACCGGATATCGCAAGGACCGCGGCGAGGGCTGTTAGTGCCTTCTTCATTGAATCCCCTTAAGGGCTGTTAGTTAGGTACGGCAACGATTGTAAGGCCGGTACCGCGAAATCCAAAGTTAATAACCGAGGCTCGCTATGCGTTCCGTGATGCTGTTCCTCATCTTGGCGGCAGGGGCTTTTGCGCCCGCGCACGCCTGCGACATCACGGCGGGGCCAGGTGCTGTAGTTCGGTACTCGGAAGGCCAGACGGGCGGCGTCGCCTCTGTTGGTTGCGTCGCGTCAAAGTGGGAAGTGCGGCTTTGGTACGTCGGCGAGCAGCGCCTGTACCACGGATCCATCTCGGTTGACGGGTATCCGGCGCTATCCGCCTCGCGACTCTGGACGTTCCGTGAAGGCCGCAGGATCGAGCCAATTCTGGGTGTCGGTCTCCTAGTCAAAGGCGCGGATCGCTGCGCGTACGACGGCGAAACCAACTGTAACCGCCAACTCCCTCTGCCATTCGCATTCCTCGCTACCGCTGGCGTCCGAGTCGGCGACGTTGTCTTCACCTTATTCCACGCCAGCAATTCGAGCCTCGACCACGGGGCTGAGAAAAAAAATCTCGGTCTCGACGGTCTGCGCGCGGAGGTGTGGTTTTGAGCGACCAACGCATATCCGACCTCGAAGACCAGGTGCAGGTATGAGCGACATAGACGAGCAGCCTATCGACTACGCCGAGCCGCGCGTAATCGTCCTCACCGACGCGCAGATAGACGCCATTGCGCAGCGTGTCGAGGACCGCATGCTGATCCGCATCGGCCGGCGAGTAGTCGAGAAGGTGCTATGGGCCATCGGCATATGTGCGGTGGCGTTTGCGCTGTGGCTGAACGCCAAGGGGATAAAGCAGTGAAGCTCATCCTCCACCGCGAGAAAACGCAGCCCGCTAATACCGACTGCACGCTTGGCCTGCTCTTCATCGAGGGCCTGTCGCTCGTCACCATCGAGCGGCCATGGATACCTGACGTGCTAGGGCCGGGTGGAACCAAGGGCATCTCCTGCGTTCCTGTCGGCACGTACAAGCTACTGCGCCACGACTCCGAAGCGCATCCGCGCACATGGGCACTCTTCAATGAAGAGCTCAACGTCATCCACTACCCGAACGCGAATCGGCCTACCGCTCGGACTGCTGTGCTCATTCATCCTGGGAATTGGGCTTTTGAGCTACGTGGTTGCATTGCTCCTGGAACTCGCACTGCCTTGGATGCGCAAGGTCGCTACATGGTTTGCGACTCGCGTAAAGCGATGGGGTTGATACAGGACCGGCTCCCTTGGACTGATGAACACGAACTGGTGATTTCATGAACCTCGACAAGTACGGCCCGATCATGAAGGGCGTCGTTTCCATCCTCGTCATCGGCGCATTTCTCGGCTGCATCGCCGCGCTGTTCGTCGTGACCTATCGCGAGAAGGATTTCCCGCCGGGCGTCAAAGAGACGTTGCTGGTGCTGGTCGGCGTGCTCGCCGGCTCATTCAAGGATGTCGTCGGCTACTGGTTAGGCGGGTCGCACTCGTCAGACCGCAAGACCGAACTCATGGCTTCAACTGGAGAGACTAAGTGAACAAGTTCTACCGCTACTCCCTCGTCCTCGTCGGCCTGCTAGCTACCGCCGCGCATGCCGACACTGTCACCATCACCTGGACGAACCCGACCACGAACACGAACGGGAGCGCAATCCCCGACACGGGCGCGGGCTCTCTGCAGAGCTGGCGCTTCGAGTACGGCACGTGCTCGGCGCGCAACGTGTTCGGCACCAAAGTCGGCGAGTTCCCTCGCACGCGACCGACCGGCGGCGCCGCGCTCACGACGACGACGAACAACTTCGATCCGGGCACGACCTGCCTGCGCGGATACGTGACGAACACCTACGGCATCGAAAGTGCCGTGAGCAACGTCACCTCGAAGACGGTCACGCCGCCGCAGCCTGGTCCGATTCAGTTGGTGTCGATCGCTCCCACCGTCTACGAGGTTCGACCCAATGAGCAGACCTTCGCCTTCGATCGCGGCCGCGCTGTCGGCACGATCAAGCTCGGCGCTGCCTGCGACGAGGATCGCACCACGGGACAGGACTTCTACGCCATCGAACGCCCGTCGCGGGTATCACTTACGCGACAGCCTCGGTCGGTGGCGCTCGTCGCCAAATGCGCCGCAGGTGCGTAGTGGGTACCGGGCGGTGAAGCGGTACACGGGCCCCGTGATGGTCGTGCGCTACTTCGCGGCGGGCGCCTGGCGGGAGTGCGTGGTGGGGGAGGGGAAGTGAGGCCGGACTTTCACCGACTCCGCCTGCCGGACCAGAACCATAGGCGGGCCTTGCACGCGTGTCTCTCCACGCCGCTCACTTCAAGGACGATTCTAACATGAAACGCCTTCTCCTCTTTCTATTCGCCACCACAACCCTCGCCGGCACCACCGCCACCCAAAAGCCCGGCGACTGGGCGTTGAAGAAGCAGGGCGACCAAGTAGTCATTAGTCGCCACGCCAGCCTCGATGAGTGCGTCAAGGCGTCGCCTGCGGGGAAGTACAAGTGCGATACGAGCGTGGCGCTGGATGTCGCGCAGAACTGCGAGGGCGAGAAGCCCCCGAAGCTGTACCTCTCGAAGGAAACGACGGACGGCACCGAATACTGGGTGCTCCCCGGCGCTGGTTGGACCGACGATACGTTAGTCGAGGTGGCGAACCTCTACGTGCACGGCCCATCGTGGCCTGCGGGCTACCCGAACTGCTGGGTACGTGGTGAGGCTCCGCGCTTGGAATGGCGCATGAACTCCAAGGATGAGCCCGGCAAGGCGTTCATGGAACTGCGTACGCCAGACATGCCTGCCGGCGACCTGATCGCAGACGAACCGAACGACGAGACGCCCGCTGGCACGCCTCCCGGCTTCCAAGAGGAATACCACACCCTCGCAGCCGAAGCTGTGCGCCACGAAACCTGCGTGTGCTACTCGGACGATCTCACGGCGTGTCCGGAGAAGTGTCCGACGTGACAGCGCTCCTCGCCTTCATCCACGCGCGCAAATGGCTTGTCGAACTGATCCTGTTCGCAGCCCTAGCCGCCGGCATCGCGTGGTTCTGCCATCACCTCATCGGAGTCGGTGTGCAGCGGCAGAAGGACGATGACGCGCGCGAACTCGAGGCGCAGAGAAAAGAACTCACAGCGAAAGCGGAGACCGCAAGCCATGCGCACGATAAAGAGCTACTGGAGCTTACTTCTTACGTTAATAGCCATCCTCTACATGGAAGCCTGTGCCAGCGCCCCCGTGTGCCGGCCGCTGGTTCCGCCGTCAGCTTCAATGCTGGCGCCGGCGCCGCCACCTGGGATCTTCTCCCGGTGCCTTCGGGAGATCATCGCAGCGACGCCGGAGAACCCGATCAGCTCCACATGCTCGACCTTCTTGGACGGCGCGCAGACGAAGTGAGCGCTGGGCTGAGGGAGTGGCAGGGGAGATAGATGAAGGCCTTCACCCTTCCAGTTGCTCATGTCAACTACCGGGTGGTCTTCCAGAAGTCCGTCAAACACAACGGCAGGGCCGTCCACGGCCTGTGCGATGTCACCAAGCGAGTCATTCGCGTCGAGATCAAAGACAACATGGAACTCATCCGCCAAATCATCTGGCATGAGTTCCTGCACGCGTTGTTCTACGAGATAGACCAGATCATCGACGGCGAGAACGAATCAGTCACCGACACCGTAGCCACCGCAATTATGCGGGTTCGTGTCGAGTGCAGTTGGCTATGAGTACCGGCCCCCGCATCTGCGTCCTCGACATCGAAACCAGTCCTATCGAAGCCTACGTATGGGGCCTCTGGGACCAGAACATCGGGCTCGAGCAAATTAAGCAGGACTGGACGATTATCAGCTTCTGCGTGAAGTGGTTAGGCGAAAAAGAATTAGTCTACGAGGACACTGGCGGGCGCGGTGTTGGCAAAGTCCGCGACGACAGGAAGCTACTCAAGCAGCTCTGGCAGATCCTCGACGACGCGGACATCGTGGTCGCGCAGAACGGGCGGAACTTCGACATCAAGAAGATCAACGCCCGCCTGATCCAGCACGGCTACACGCCCTATAGCCCCATCAAGATCGTGGACACGCTGGAGGCTGCCAAGAAGCACTTCGGCTTCACATCGAACAAACTTGCCTACCTGTCATCGAAGCTCGCCCGGACGCGGAAGTACGAGCACAAGGAATTCCCCGGCTTCGAGCTCTGGAAGGAGTGCTTGGCGGACAACCCGAAGGCGTGGGCTGTCATGCGGAAGTACAACCCGCTTGACGTGATCTCCACAGCCGAAGTCTACGAAGCCATGCGCCCGTGGATCACGTCGCACCCCAACCACGGCGTCTATATCCAGGATAAAGAACTGCGGTGCCCGAAGTGCGGATCTAAGTCGCTCCAGCGTCGCGGCTACTCAGCCACCATGCTGAACACCTACCCGCGCTTCCAGTGTCAGGACTGCCATGGGTGGCTGCGGGGAAAGCAAACCGAACTACCCCGCGATATACGGAAAGCATTGTTGACCAATATCGTGTGACCGTCCGCACGCTAACAACGCTCCCGTTATCGTGCGCGCTCAACGTTAAAACCTAGAAATGGCACAGCACGAAACCCTAACTCCCGTCTACGGCCCCGCCGCGCTCGAGATGGAGCGGGTGGAGACGTGGCGCACGGGGGAGCCGCCGGAGCCTGGCTTCTACCTCGTCACCGTCGAGGTCGATATATTCGACGACGGCAACGTGTCGCGGTCGGTACGGATGGAGCGGTGGGATGGGGAGCGATTCCCGCTCATGGGTGGCTACGCTACATTCGTGGCTTGGATGCCGCTTCCACGGCCGTTTTCTTTTTGAGGTTTGATCCAATCAAAATCGCCTCGTGTATGCCGTGCTTTTTGATCCGCTTCAAAAGCGAGTGATAGTGAATACCGAGATGCTTAGCCCATTCAGCTAAGTATTTTGTCTGGCCATCTGCGGTTATGCGCTTTACGTTGGATCTATTGGCCGCCTGTTCCGCCATTGGTATCCACTTGCAATTGCCGGGCTCATAGTTGCCATCATTGTTGATGCGCTCTATCGAGTATCCAGGCGGTTTTGGCCCCATGTCGGCGAAGAAGTTAGGAAAGCTCCAGCGCCACCTTTCGCAAACCTTGATGCCTCTGCCTCCGTATCTTTGCCACTTCGGGTCTTTGGGATTGGTGCATCTTCCCTTCATCTTGTTCCACGATTGCCATGCGCCTTTAGTGGCGGGGTCTCTTCTCCATTTATTGACCTGAGGCTTCTTGCTGCGCAGTTTTTTCTGGACAGGGAATACGCCATAGGTGGTCAGCGCCCAATGCCTGATTGTCTGGCATCCACAAGAAGCAATCGGATTGCGCTTCAGTTTGTTTGACGATGCGGTAACTATCGTGCCGCACACACATGCGCACTTCCAATAGGCGCCGTTCCCATTTGACTGCGCCGTCTCTAAGGGACGCAGATACCCAAATACATGGCCGCGCAAATCCTCAGTGCGCCCGTCCAAAAGCTTTGGGAACTTACGTGGTTTTTCGCCAGTTTCTGGCGAGTTACCGCTTGGTTTGTTTTGGACAAGATCAGATGGATTTTCGTTGCCAGACACAGCCCTACGCACTCCTTATATAAGTGGTGCTGCATTATAGCCGTATGTGACGAAAACAGCTTGTTTTCTAGCGTTTTCATCGCGTCTTGTCCAAAAGACTTTTGGACTGTCCAAAACTCGGACCCTCAGCAACCGTAGCATCTCGATCACGCAGATACCGATCGGTCTGGATCACGTTGGTGTGGCCAAGTAGGGCGGTGGCGTTCTGCCCCTGTCGCTTCGCCCACGTCGCGGACATCGCGCGTAGATCATGCAGGTGCGCGTCAGTGACATTGGCGCGTTCGCACGCCAGGTCCCATTGCTGGCGCACCGTGCGGTAGTCCGGCGTTTTGCCTCTGCGGTTGTGTAGCAGCGTCAGTGCGCGGATATTGGCGTGCAGCCCCTTTGCTCGATCGACCACTTCACGAATCTCGCTGTTCCACGCTATGACGACCTTGGCGCCGGTCTTCTGCTGGCGGAACTGGATTCCCTCGGGCAGCAGATCAGCCCGCCTGATAGCCAATACGTCGCCTACGCGTTGTCCGGTGCGTAGCAGCAGATCGATGATGACGCGAAGCCTTGGGCCGGCTTGCTGGTAGATCGCCGCGAGTTCTTCGTACGTCACCAGCCGATCGCGCTTCGCTTCTTTGTGGCGCCTGATCCCAACGCACGGGTTGGCAGTGACGTAGATCCCTAGGGCATACTCGAAGACGTTCCGTAGCAGCGACAGGCAGCGATTCGCCATGTTCGGCGTGGCGCCCATGTCCTGCATCATTCGCTTCACGTCAGCTTGCGTGACTTCCTCTGGCTGGTACTCAGCGAACACCTTCGCGAGCTTCCTAGCCGCAATCTCATACTGCTTGGCGGTGGTGGGCTTCACCTTGGCCAGTATCGACGGCAGCGCCTTTGCAATGAGCGCAGGCACCGTGCCTTCCTGCGCCTCGTAAAGGCCGGCGTAGCGGTTCAGCGCTTCTTTTAGCGTCTTGCCCAGCCGCGTCCACTTCCCGCCCTTCACGAAATAGTAAGCGCCATGGCGGAGATACACGTTCCGTGGCAGGTGCTTGTCGTGAATGCGTGGCCGATTCATCGGCGGATTTATCCGGCTCTCAATTGGGGCGCCCTCCGCGTATCTTGCTTGCCTTCCACATCCGACCGCAACACGGCCAGCGTTCCGTCAGGCCGACGGCGGTAGCGAATCCTCATATCGTCCAGCACGCGCGCCTGCCACGCGCCGTACTTCCGGTGCGTCAGTTCCTCGAGCTCGGAGGCGGTTAAGAACATTCCTTCCATCCGTTCGCCAGCGCGCTACGATGGCATCTCCTCTTAAGCGCCGACCTTTTTGCAATTCGCATCAAGTGTTCTGCAACCTGCTCGCTACAATCCATGGTTTGAATCACTTTCCAATCTGCCCGTGTCGTAAGGATGCGTTGATGTGTGTCTAGACAACGCAGAATCCAAAACCCTTTCTCTGGCAGATATTCAAGGTGCATGTGGCTTCTTCCTAGATAGATATCGACTGATTTCTATCTTCAAGGAGCTTGGCAATTCATGGCCGATCGCAGCCGCTAGCAAGTCATCTGCCTCACTCTCCGTCATCACTCCCATCGCCAGCCGGCCGGCGGGGGGAGAGGGGCTGGCGGAGCGGCGGTTCCATGCGGCAACATCTTCGGCGACGTCTAGATTGACTACGGGCAACTTCTGCCCGAAACAGCCATCTGTTACGCACTTCGCGCGAGGATTTGCGCCGGTTGCTCTGATATTCAATGCAACGCCGCACCACGGGCACGGCTTGATGGGCTGAGAGCGGCGGCCTATCTGCATTCCATTATGCGGCGGAGGAAACTCACTCACGGTTGCCTCCCTCGTCGCGAGAATTCGCCCTCGCGCTCGGCGGCGGGCTCTGCTGCTAACGCACGCCAGTTCGGCCCATGCTTCGCAACGAAACAGCGCGCCTCCCATATGGCCGCGATGAATCGACGCCAGCGTCCGAGTGCAATCTGAGAGCCGCCAGCGCCCATGTTCTCGGTCTCGTACAGCGCCTCCTTCTCGAAGTAGGCGACGGAGTCGTCGAGGTCGGCGAGCAACTTGGAAACGTCGGCCTGCTCTGCTGCTGGAGCGCGGGCGGTGCAGTCAGCGTTGGGAGGTTTCTCCACTGATGGGATGCCGATGACTTGATCGCAGTACGGGCATGCCATGTGCCCGGCTTCGTCTATCGCGCCAACGTTGATGCGGCTCATTTCACTGTCACTCCGGTTCCATTGCACTTGTCGCAGTAGTCGATTACGACGTTACCTGTGCCGTCGCAGCGCTCGCACTTCCCCTGCGTCTGTGGCGTCTGGGCCGGCGGGGTGGCATGGCGGGAGAGATCGGCAAGCTCGTCGATGACGTGGCGCAACCTGTCTTCCAGTTTCGATGCCAGTTCGCACTTCGCTTGGTCGAGTCCGGCATATGGCGGGATGACAACATCGCTCCATGCGCTGCACGCTTCCCGGCGAAGCTGGTGGGCGCGTTCACGTAGAGACTGGTCGAGCAGAACGTCGCGCGGTTTGTCCGCCTCTTTGCGCTCCGTGGAGGAGAGGGTCGCCTCCATATAACCCAGCGCTTCCAGCAGCACCTGATCGTTTGGCACATTGCCACTGACGATGCCGTCGATGATGTCGCGCGCGGTGCTGAGTTGCCCCCGCATCTCGGCGAGCTGCTGTTCGTGCTCTGCGTACGCAACCTCGAACGGCAAGAGTCTGTCCCGCTCCCGCTGTAGCTCGGCAAGCTGCTGGCGGAGGGCGGCAATTGCCGCGTCGTGCTCCGAAGCCAGGACGATCCAGGTACGCGGAGCGATCCCGACAGGAGGGTCACCGAGAATGTCGGTGCGGTATCGCTTCACCTCGCTCACCGCGCCTGCGGGGTCGGTACTCATGGAATTACCACTCCGAATTGGTTGGGCTGATTCTCCGGGTCAATGAGCGAGCGCAACAGCGCGGCTTCCGCCATCGTGGTTGAGTAGTAAGGCTCTGGGTAGAGCGCTTCCTCAGACCACTTTTCAGCATCCGCTTCTAGAGCGGAAATTGCGTGCTTGATAGCGCTGCTGAGGGTAGCGCCTGCGGGGTCGGTCGGGGTCATGGCGACTCCTTCGCAATGGCGGCGGCGTACGCGGGCGGCAGCGGCGCGGACCAGTAGGCGACTGTGTAGCTAGACCAATGGGCCGGCGACATCCACATGTAGTGGAAGCTGCCCGTCACCCGATCTTTGACTGCCGTGTAGTACTGATGGCAATCGTCGATGTGATGGCATGCGCCCGGCTTCCACGGCACCCACCTCGGCTCGTTCTGCGCGCAGGAGCGGAGTGTGGAAATAGCGTTGTGGATGACATGCGCCTGCTTCGTGGTCAAACAGCCAAGGGCAGCAATGTCCCATAGTTGCTTGCACTGCTCCTCCACACGCTCACGCCCAACCGGATTGTCGTTACTCACTTCTCATCTCCTTCACGATCGACATAGCCAGCAGTAGACGCATATCCGCCGTCAGCGGCCCGTGGATCATCTGCGAGTACATGCCCCTGTCTTCCCTCACCGCAACCAAACGCAGCGCCAGGTTCAACTGGCAGCTAGGGTGGCGGGCGGCTTTTAACGCCTGCATCAGGTCGAGGTAGGGCGAGAGGTCGTCCACTAGCTACCTCAAAACGGGCAAGGATCATTGAAGTCCTCGTCCACTGCCGGCGCCGTCCCTCTCGACTTCTCCGCCAGCGTCTGCGGCGGGTCTTGATCGCGCCTCTCGCCGCCGCCCTGGAGCGTGATCCGCTGGACGTTGCAGGTCAGTTCAGCCTTCGGCGTGCCGTCCTTCGCCGCGTACGCGCGAACGTCGATGTCGCCGCTGACGGCTACCTTCGTGCCGCTGGTGAGGTACTGCTCGAGCTTCTGGCCGCGAGCGCCCCAAAGAGCGCACCCGACCCAAAGCGTCGATTTCTTCTCGCCGAAGCCGGTGTTCACGGCGAGTGAGAAGTTGGTCACCGTGGTGTCGCCCACGGTCTTGGTTGATGCGTCGCGGCCGATGTTGCCTGCGAGGGTTCCGGTGTTCATGCTGCTTTTTCCTGCTTTTTGATTGCGTCGAGATACTTCTTGATAGCCGCCCGCGACGATGCCGGGATGAGTTTCCAAACCTCCCCGTATTCGTCGATGCCGAACTCTCGAAGCTCGTTGTGGACCGCCATGACGGCAGCGCCGACTGCGGCTTCGTGCTCCTCCTCGGTCGTGCCGAGATCGCCAGGCGGGTTCAGCGCCTGCGCAAAACGCAGGGAGATATCCTCCCGCCGCTTCGCGATCACGTCAGCCTCAGCGCGCGGCGCTTCGACTCCGTTCTCCAGCCACGCCAGCAACCGCTTGCCGGTGTCGGCAGACAGGTGTGCTGGGTTCGCGAACAACTGCGTGCGGTCCTTCGTCGCGATGGCGAGATGCGAGCTGTGATCGATCTCCCACACCACGGAGAATTCGTACTCGACGCTCGCGCGCTGCTCGATCTTCATGCCGACCTTGCGGACCTTCTTGTCCTCGCCCTGTACGGTCTCGGTCTTGCTCCTGGCCGTCGCGATCACGTGCATGTTGCACTGGAGCATGGCATCGATGAACGCGCGGTGGCGGGGCGTGCTATCGCTCCACGCCGACCACGTATTGCCTCGGTACTTAGCCTGGGCTAACTGCTCGTTGATTTCGAGGACGCCACCGGCTCCGTCCCACTCGTGGGTGATGGAGTCGATGATGAGGTTTTGGTAGCCGGCAGCCTCTGCCGCTTGGATCGCCTCAATAAAGCGCTCTGGCGAATACGGCGGACCGAGATCCAGCGCGTCGAAGTCGAAGCGGTCACTGTAGTGACTCGCGCTCGCCCTCTCGGTGTCGATCACGGCGGTTCGCCCACCGAGCCCACTCGCGATACTCAGCGCTCCCTGCGTCTTCCCGCCACCCGCTGGGCTCGCGATCAGCACGCGTAGCTTTACACGCTTGCGTGTTGCTTTCTGAAATTGCATTGACATTGGTTAACTCCTCTTCGTACCTACAACGTTCATCGTCTAATGCTTTCCACCACGTAGCGTCGTCGGATGCATCCCCTCCCGCATCCTCGCGCCCTAAGTCGGTCGCGGTCATGGCTAACCCCAGCGCCCGCGCTCACGATCCTTGCGCAGCGCGCGAATCGTGAATGCGCAAATCACAAGAGTGACGGCGGAAGCGCCGATGGCTAGCCAGCTAAAAACTTCTGCGGCGCTCATGCCAGCCACCAAAAGAAGGCCAGCTGCGCGGCGATAACCAACACGCACACCGCCCAGTGAACGTCGCGAGACACGGCACTACGCGGCGTGTCGTATGCGCCGAACCCGGTCATACTCGATGCACCGAGAACCATGAACAGCGGTTCAGGAGGCCACGCAGATCCTCGGCGTCTTCCTTACTTTCGCAGGCCATTTCGATGGCATGCTCATCCATTAGCAGCTGGACATTGAATCCGTCGTCTTCATTGCCGGTGATAACGGCAATGTCGCTATGTTCGCGTTTTGTGTTCATTGTCATTCTCCTTTGTAGTTAGCCTAGTAACGCCTCTCCCGCGCCTGCCGAAAAACATCCCTCGTCGGCTTGAACGCGGTCCATTTTTGTAGACGAGCCCTGTGCATCCTCTCCAGCCGCTTGCGGAGGCGGCGTCTGATGCCAACTACCCACGACGACCACCAAGGCAGCAGGCGCTGTAATCGGATCATCTGTCTCGATCTCCCTATGCTCGTTGTAGAATGCGGCGGTCTCGTACCAGGGGCCGAAGTTGGTGAGGCGCATTAGCCACGCTCCAGAATGCGGCGTACGATGAGGCGCCATTCGTCTTCAATGGCCACGCTGTCCGAGAACAAAAGCGCGTCCCACTCGTCACCAAGACCAGAGCGATTTCGCAGGTCCTTGACGATGGCGTCCACGATCTCCTCTGACTGTTCGCCGATGCCCGTCATGACAACTTCTCCCTCAGCCACTCCTCGATGACGAGGCGGCGGTAATAGGCCATATCCACGAACCGATCCAAGCGCCAGGCGATGCGCTCGAGAGCGCGGTCTATCCACCGATCCCACGACGGGAAGGCGGCGAAACCGTAGAGCGCGAGCAGTCCCACCAAAGCGCCGATGGCGAGTGCTGCGGGCCAGGCTTCGTTAGTCATGGCGTGGCTCCGAGCAACACATCCACGATGTCGCAGATACGGTTGCATGAGTCGATCGCGTTAGCTCCCTCATCGGCAGCCTCGCAATGGATCTTGCGCAACGCCCGCTCAAGCTCCTCGCAGCGCCGCTCAATGGCTTCAAAGGCTGAGGCGAGGACCATCGGCTCGCTGTCGTGCGGAGAGCGCGGGCTTCCGTCCTCCTCGATCACGCCGTTCATGTACGACACGCGGTACCGCTTCACGTTGTTATCCACGGCTTTCTCCTTGGGCGCGGAGGGCGTCATCGATCATGCCGATATATGGCTCTGCACTAGCCCATCCGGAAAGCCATTCGCGAGCCGCTAACAAGGTGTTCCGAAGACACTCGTTATCGCGAACTACCGCGTCATAGTCTTTGGACAGCACATACTTGCCGTCCTTGTGCTCGCGAGGAAAGCCAGTGGACAGCGCGTACCGCTTCACGTTGTCAGCGCTCATCGCTGCTCTCCTTGGGCGGCGGCAATGCCCTCCGCAATCCACTCCATCTCCTGCTTCGTGTACGCGCTTGGGTTGATCTGCGCGGCGAAGCGTGTGACGTATTCCAAGCGCTCGATACGCGGCTCGTAGACGAGCTCGGCGAGGCGATCGGCAAGCTGGTAGGTGTTCATGCGCCCACTCCAAACGCGCCGTTGCACTGTGGGCACGTCGCAGCGTCCTTCTCGTGCTCGCACGTCTCGACGCAGAACGGGCAGACGAACGGCCCGTCCTCGAACATGTAGTCGTGGTCGCACGAGGTCCCGCACTTCTCGCAGTAGACTGCGACGGTGGTGGCGGAGGTCATGGCGTTTCTCCGCGGGCGGCCTTGAGGGCGGCGCTATCAATAGCCAGCGAGATCCGCAACGCGGCCTGCTGCGCGCTGACATCAAACGCTTGGACTACTTGGATCTTCGCGGCCTTGCATCGCTCCAACATGTCGGCGGTTCCGTTGTTGCCGGGGAATGCGATGCCGAGATGCGGACGAAGCTCAACCATCGCTTGGTTGCGCATCGGGCCAGCCTTCTTGCCGTGCTGCACCCATAGGGCGGGGCAGCGCACAGGTTGGCGACCGCGCAAGATGGCCCATTCGTCGCAGAGTTTGTCGGCGCCCGCGTAGTCGCCGTGGATCAGGTGCGAGATCGGGAACTGCAGGTCCATCTCATCGAGCCACGCAAATACGTTGGCGCGGTCCTTGTAGCCGCGGCCACCGAATCCAACGACTCGGTAGTAGATGCGGCTCATGTGCGCACCACGAACTCAGGATTCACGCGGACCGTCTGCGCGACGCAGAAGTCCCAATCGTCATAACGCTCGTCGCCGCTCTCGTCCATGAAGCATTCGCCGGTCCAGTAGACGAGCGCGCCGTCGCGATCACTGCCGTCGTCGTCAGTGACGAACAGGCAGTAGAGGATTCCGGGAACGAGGTCCGCGCGCGCAGTAATGCGCGTCGGCGTGCGGGCGGCGCTCACAGCAGCACCATCGCAACCACGCACCCCACCACAGCCGCGAGCCCCAGCCAGATCGCGATAGGCTCTAACTTCTCGTAGATGTCGAGGGTCATGGCTGCTTCTCCAGTTCGCGAAGGAGGGCGTCGGCGTGCGCAACGCTGTCGCGGGCGAGCTGCTCAGGAAGAAGATGCGAGCCGGGGACACCACCGAGCGCTCCCTGCATCGCCATCGCGGCGAACAACCGGCGCTCCTGCTCGCGTGAGAGCTGGTGGTTAATGGCGCTCGTGATGTCGACTGATGTGCTCATGGCTCAGCCCGCCTGGCGCTTGAACAGCGCGCCTTCGGAGTAGGTGGGGGA
>Ga0134125_10000899_pt1 | contig 38155 bp, 25 predicted proteins | sample KB31751_FD_96464 | JGI IMG/M metagenome (GOLD analysis project Ga0134125, IMG submission 96464) | Terrestrial soil microbial communities with excess Nitrogen fertilizer from Kellogg Biological Station, Michigan, USA - KB3-175-1 | ecosystem: Environmental > Terrestrial > Soil > Unclassified ...
TGATCACGGACTGCGGGACTCCCGGATTTTGCGATCCAGGAGCTGACTTGGTGGCGTCTTGTCGTCGTGAGAAAATTTCGGTGAAGTCAGTGCCGGGTGCATCTAGCCTGATGACTCTGCTGTCTTTATCGAGTGAGCGATTGGATCAATTTCTTTTTCGCGGTTTTTTACCAGCTGAGAATGTGGCCCGCGAAGCCGCGTGGAAGGATCTGAAAAAAGAAAAGCGCGCGATGATTTTAATGGACACTCCTTATCGCTTTCAAAAGATGTTGCTGGAGCTGGGACAGCACTTTCCAGAACGCAAAGCTTTGATTTTGATTGATGCCACTCAGGCCACCGAACGAGTGCTTGAAGACAGCGGAAAAAAATTGACTGCTTTGGTTTTAACTTCCGATTTTCCTAAAAAAGCAGAGTTCATGATGCTTTTGTATTCGGAAAAGTAATCTATGGCTCAGCTGAATTCTCTTCTGGTTTCGCTTCCCATTGATGATTTTCTTCCCGAAATTCTTGAGAAATTAAAGCTGCACCAAAATCTGATTGTCTCCGCAAGCCCCGGTGCCGGGAAAACCACGCGGTTGCCTCCGGAACTTTTGAAACTCACTGACAAAAAAGTTTTAGTGCTTGAACCACGAAGAATTGCAGCCAGCGCTTCTGCCGATCGCATCGCCAGCGAGCGTGGCTGGACTCTTGGTCAAGAAGTTGGCTACCAAGTGCGTTTTGAATCTCGCGTGGGAGTTGACACGAGACTTATCTTTCTGACCGAAGCTTTGCTGGGAAGAAAACTTTTAACCGACCCCACTCTCAAAGATGTTGGCATCGTCGTGCTCGATGAGTTTCATGAACGCTCTGTGCATGTAGATCTGGCGCTGGGACTTCTCAAAGAATTGCAAGAGCTCGAACGTCCGGATCTAAAAATCGTGGTGATGTCAGCAACGCTTGATGCGACGACTTTAAAAAATTATTTACCAGATTCTTTTGTTGCCGATATTCCAGGAAAAATATTTCCTTTGGAAACTCATTTGCAAAAAACAGGACAACTGTTGCAAACCAATCCGCAGTTTATCGAAAATGTTTGCGAGCAGGCCCGAAGGGCCTCGGCATCCCTATCAGCGGGACATCACTGCTTGGTTTTTCTTCCTGGTGTCGGTGAGATCGAGCGCTGTCGCGAACGCCTTGAAGAATTTTGCTCTGGACAAAACTTCCTGCTTTACACACTTCATGGCTCTCTCTCTTTAGAGGAGCAACGACAAGTTTTAAAATCCACGACTCAAAGTAAGATCATCTTAGCAACAAATATTGCCGAGTCTTCATTGACCATCGACGGGGTCGACACCGTGATTGATTCAGGCCTCGTGAGACAACAACGGCTGGATTCTAAAACCGGATTTTCAAAATTAGATCTCGTTCGCATTTCCAAAGCCTCAGCCACTCAACGAGCAGGTCGAGCCGCCCGCCAATTTCCTGGCCGAGTTTTTCGCTTGTGGAGCACGTCCGATGAACTTTCAATGCCGGCGCATGATCTTGCTGAAATTCATCGTACTCCGCTGGATGAGTCTTTGCTTTTTCTCTCTCATTTAGGTGTTCGAGATTTTCAGAATTTTTCTTGGCTTGAGGTGCCAAAGCTTGAAAATCTTCAACGCGCTCGCAATGAAATTTTAAGCCTCGAGCTGATCGATTCTAAAAATCAGCTCACAAATCTTGGCAAAAGAGTGACGCATTGGCCGCTGCCACCCCGTCTTGGCAAACTCATGAGCTTGGCCGAAGATCGCGACGCTGTAAAAACAGGAGCCGAGATCTGCGCTCTGCTTTTGGAAAAAGACTTTCTCAGAGAAGAAATGCACTCGGTTCTTGAATGTGATATTTTGGTGCGTCTTGAAATGTGGCATCACAAAGATCGACGCTTGCACACTGGAACTTTGCGCCAGCTCGTGAAAGCAAGCTCGCAGCTTGAATCCCTTTCGAAGAAAGCAACTGCTTCGCAGTTCAACGAAGATTTAGTCCGTGAATTATTACTTCTCACTTATTCGGATCGATTGTCTCGACGCCGACGAGCAGATCAGCCGCAAGCGCTGATGCTGGGCGGTCGTGGTATTGTGTTGGATCCGCAAAGCAGTGTTCGACAGTCTGAATTTTTTGTGGCTTTGGAGCTGATGGAAACTGGCAAGTCTGAAACTCGCTGTCGAAAGGCCTGCGGGATTTCGCTCGCGCTTATCGAAAAATTTTGGAAGGACAAGATCACCAAGCAAGGTGATGTCGTCTTTGATGAAAAGTTACAGAAGGTGATGCGCCAAGAAGGAAAAGCCCTAGTTTTTTCTCCCGAACTTTGGCTCCCTTTAGAAGAACTTCGCTCGCGCCCCGCCAGCAAAGAAGAAGCCGAAGGCTTTTTGCCGCAAATGGCTTTTCAGCAGCAAAATTTGATTTTGCAAAAAAATGAGCCGGAGGGGACGGAGTCCCTGCGGGAAGGGACAGAATCGCTTCGCTCATGGTGGAATCGTTACCAATATTTCTGCTCGGTCGAGGGTATCGCCCCCTTTTCTGAAGAAGAGCTCAAAGAAATTTGGACCAACGCCACCTACGGCGAAATCAGTTTAGAAAAGCTCTTTACAAAAAATCTGGTATTCTTTTTTGAACAGGCCTTGCCTGCCTCGACCAAAAAAAAATTGCAGGAAGATTGTCCGTCTCATCTGACGGTGCCGACGGGCTCACGTATGAAGCTTGAATACGAAAGCGGAAAAAATCCAACGCTTCAGGTCCGCTTGCAAGAAATCTTTGGCTGGAGCGAAACGCCAAAGATTCTCGGCGGAAGAATAGCAGTGACTTTAGTTTTGACAGGACCGAACTATCGCCCCGTTCAAATTACCCAAGATCTCGCAAGCTTTTGGAAAAACGCTTACCCTGAGGTTCGAAAAGAAATGCGCCTAAAATATCCGAAGCACTCATGGCCCGAAGATCCTTTAACAGCCGTTGCTGTTGCGAAAGGCCCCTCACAAAAACGTGATCAGAAACGCTAACTCTCTGACCTTGTCGAATCACACTGTCACTTTATCTCTACTCTCACCATGTCCGCCATCCGTTTGTTAGTTACTCCAAGTCCACCCTCTGATCTCAGCGGGGGTATCGCCCCATTTGCAGTCACTGATGAGAATGAAAAACTTCTCAAGATCAAAAAGACCAAAGCAACTGAGCTTTTTTCGACCCGAGTCAAAATCTTTCGGTGGAGAACTTCTCCATGGTCGTCGCCGAAAACGAAGACCTCTTCATTCCCAACAAGCCCTGCACGTTGTTTTAAGATCCTCCTGGGCAAGCGGTCGTCATTCCTTTCGAGCTTCTAGAAATTTGCCTCGCATCGAGCGTCTGATTCGAGGTATCGCCCGTAAATTTCAAATCAAAATTTATCGCCATGCTATTGTCGGCAATCATATCCATTTGATGATCGGCTTTGGCTATCGTGAAAATTATAAGTCTTTTGTGCGTTTACTTTCAGGACAGATTGCCAGTCATGTGATGGGTCAACAAAGTTTCAAAGTCTTCCGACAATCCCTCGAGTGGGGCGATACCCCTGTCAGATATCGAAACAGCGGCGAAAAGCAAGGGAAGGGGCAACAGTTTTTTCAGTTTCGGCCGTTCACCCGGATTTTAAATTGGGGAAAGGATTTTCAAGGCTGCCTTAGATACCTAAAACAAAATATTTTGGAGGCAACCGGAGTCATTGCATATCAACCAAGAAAAAACCGAGTTATCATCGGCGGAAAGTTTCATAAAAAGGGAAATACGAGCTGAATCATTTCATCAGCGGGCGATACCCCGATTTGAGAAGTAAAGAGCGACAAGCTAAAGCTAAGACTTCGATAAAATTTGAGCGGGGTTGCCGACGACGGTGGCGCCAGCGGGAACATCTTTGGTCACAACGGCATTGGCTCCGACGCGACTGCCATCGCCCAAGGTCAGCGGCCCCAGCACTTTAGCGCCGGTGCCGATCAGCACTTGATTTCCAACCGTGGGATGACGTTTGATAGGATCAAATTTAATTCCACCGAGAGTGACTCCGTGAAAAAGAATGCAGTCATTGCCGATCTCGGCGGTTTCACCAATCACAACACCCATACCGTGATCGATTACCAAGCGTTTGCCGATTTTTGCTCCAGGATGAATTTCAATTCCCGTGAGCCAGCGTGAAAATTCGGCCACCAGACGAGCAAGAAAAAAAAGCTTCAGCTCATAAAGACAATGAGCGACGCGATGACAAAGAACCGCTTTCGGCCCCGGATAGAGCAACGCAATTTCAAAAAGAGACTTCGCTGCAGGGTCATAATTTTTATAAGCTTTGAGAAAGTCGATCATTCTTTGATCTCGATCGGTTTATTCACCTGTGGGGTCACTCCATCTTGTGCGCAAAAATATTCTTTATGTAGAGAGTCCGTGAATGTCACCTGAGTGATTTGATTTTTCAATACAAAGATGAAATGACCGCCAAGAACTGTCAAATGTCGGAACTTCGTCGTGTTCACTTCAAGGCCATCTTTGGTCATTTTCTTTTTCACGAAAGATGTGACATCCAAATATTTGCTGCAGCCAGCGCCCCAGATATCTCCTTGCAGACGACGCTTGCGAGCCTCCGAGACAAAGTAAACTTTCATATCATCAGTTTTTTCAAAATCTCCAAGATCAAAAATCACTCGGAAAGTTCCCTGTTGATCGCGAGTCACTTGCGACAAATCGATTTCACCGCCGCCTTTTGGAAATTGATAATTCACTTCGGGATCAATTAAGACTCCTGGATTTTTTTCGATGAGCTTCACTTTGATAGGAACATACAGCAAAGTTTCCTTGCCGACGATCTGATCAATCTTCTCCCAAAGCGCCGTCGGCATTTTAAAATCCATCGGTGTGTCTGAAAAAACAAAGTCTTTGGCCAAAACGCTGAGAGGCAAAGAAATGAGAATTAAAATTTTTATCAAAATTTTAATGAGCATCGACTTGCTCCTTCAGCGCCACCAGCGGACGATAATTTTCGGAAATCAACAAGCCCCGCTTGATCAAATCACTAGCCATGTCCCGCTGGCCGCGATTGAGCGAAAGAACTGCCATTCCGCGCATCGCTTCCAAACTTTTTGCATCTCGAGTTAAGAGGCCATGCCAGCTTTCATCAGCACAAGCCCAATCTTTTTGCTTTTCACAAACATCGCCGTGCACCGCCCATACCAATTTATTTTCTTTTGCCTCTGGCAATTGAAAAAGCGCTTTAGCTTCTTCATCGCGACCGGATTTCATAAGTAAAAAGGCATGTAATCCCACCAAATAATTATCGCTGGAGAATTGATTGCGCGCTTTTTCAACCAAGTCCAAAGCCGTTTTCATATCATGGCGTTGATAAGCGCAATAAGCTTTCAGTCCCATCGCCAAAGCCGAAGTATTTCGTTGCTCCAAAATTTCACAAATGTTTGAGAGATACGACCAATTGAGAATCTCACGATTCACCATTTCATCATGAATATGATCTCGAGTGAGGTCTGGATACTCAGTCATCATTTTTTGCAAATCATCAACGACGGCTTTCTCATTACCGATTTTGTTGTGAAGTCCAGCCATCAGCAAAAGAATCTCAAGTTTATAGTCTTGATAGTCAGAGGTATAGCGTTGCAAATCTTCAATGGCCGCTGCCAATTTCTGTTTGTCTTTTTCAGGAGTGAAAAGGCGATAGGCGACCATGGATTTGTAAACAATGAGCAACGGATCTTTCACACCATCACGAAGCATGACCGACAATTTATCGTACGCCGTCTGAAATTGACCTTGCAGAATTTCCACCATCAGCAAATTCTCTTGCGAGACTTCGTCCTGCGGATTCTTATGCGCCAAAGCTTCAAATCTTTTTTGCGCATCGACCAAATGCCCTTCCCGCAAGAAGCTCAGGGCCACCATTCGCTCCAACTCATCGGATGGCTTTTTACTTTGCAAAGTCTCCAGCATCTGACGAGCCGCCATATTTTGATCCTCAACCACCATCAGCAAAAATGCCATCTTCGTGCGAAGACTGGCGTCCAAAGGATGAATCGCATCTGCTTTTTTGTAATACTCGAGAGCGCGATCGTAAATTCCAAGCTCTTGATTGTATTTAGCCAGGCGAACGCAATCATCAAAACCAAGGCTCGCTGGCACTTCATGACGAAACGATTTATAGGAAAGTCCCGCGAGCACGACAACGACAACACACATCACCCAGGCCCAAGCGGCATAACTTTTTTTTGTTTTTCGAATACGCCGACGAACTTGCTCATCATTTTTAAAAACGTAAGTCGATGGTTGAGACTTTTTTTCAACGACCTGTGGAGGCTCTGACACTTCAGAGCGCACGGGAGGCAATGAAACCGGCGGCGGTGTCATCTCTTCTCGCTCCAGTGCAGAAGGATCCGTTGCCGTGTCGGTTTGAGTCTTGTTCGTCAACGACATCGTGCCGGTGTCTTCTCGCGATTGACTCTGCTGTTCTCTGAGGATTTGTACGACATGAGAAAACTGTGCGTGCTCGCGAACAAAACTCCAGCGACTGTGAGGATCTCTCACTTCATCAATGATAGAGACCTGGCGTTGCTTGATCGCCTCGATCAATTCATCCATGGTGTACGGCCCCAAAATAAGTCCCGCTGATTTCACCAGCCAAACTTTACCTTGAGTTGTCTCCTGAAGATCAGTCACTCGTTTCCTCTCATTTCCGAACTCAATGCCGGAAATGTCGCTCGCCACTTAAAATCATATTTACTTTCAATTTTTTTGCAATGGCTACCACTTCATCATCTTTGATAGATCCCCCTGGCTGCAAGATCCATTTCACTCCGGCCGCCGCTGCTTTTTCGACTGAGTCTGGGAATGGGAAAAAAGCATCACTGACTAAGATAGAGTTTTGCAAATCTCCAAACTGCTGTTTCATTCTTGAAATGGCCTGAGTAACGGCATCGACGCGATTGACTTGCCCCATGCCCAGTCCTTTGGTCTGCCCGTCTTTCACCAAAGCAATGGCATTGCTTTTCAGAGCGGCACAGACCTTTTCACCAAACTGCAGATCACGAATCAGTTCAGACGATGGCTTTTCTCCATGAAAAATCCATTTCGCCGAGGAAGAACGAATCACATCAACGTCTTGAAGAAGAAAGCCTCCGGAAACCGTTCGCACCGATTTTGACGAAGGTGTTATCAAGAGACCTGGCCAAGCTAAAACTCGCATGTTTTTTTTCTTCACCAAAATTTCTTTGGCGGCTGAAGAAATGGCCGGAGCAACAATGCATTCTAAAAAAAGTCCGCTGAGAATCTCTGCCGAGGGAGCATCCAGCTCTTGATTCAAAGCCACAATCCCACCGAAGGCACTGATCGGATCCGCCGCAATGGATTTCTCAACCGCCATAACCAAAGAATCCTGCTCAGCCACGCCACAAGGATTGTTGTGCTTCACCACCACCGCTGCTGGTTTTGCAAACTGCCGGACCAAATCCGTGGCAGCTTCTAAATCCAGCAAATTATTATAGGAGAGAGCCTTTCCCTGCAAAATTTCCGCTTGATGCAAGCCTTGCATCGAAGAGCGATACCAGGTTGCTTTTTGCTGAGGATTTTCGCCGTAACGAAGCTCTGAAACTTTTTCTCCTGAGAGAGAAAGAAAATCATTGGCCCCCAAAGTTTCAGCAATCAAAGAATCGTAGCCAGCAACATGTGAAAAAACTTTCGCCGCCAATTTTTGTCGATGCGCCAAAGAAATTTCCATAGAGCCGGAAACTTCTTTGTAATCAGCAGGATCACAGATCACAGTCAGACGATCAAAATTTTTTGCAGCCGCTCGAAGCAGTGTCGGCCCACCGATATCAATTTTTTCAATCAGCTGGGCCCCGCGCTGGCCGCTCTGCAAAGCTTCGGCAAAAGGATAAAGATTGCAGATCACCAGATCAAAGGGCGCAAGACCATGTTCCTCGAGTAAAGAAAAATCCTCGGGATGAGTCGCCCGCGCCAGCAGCGGCATATGAATGTGAGGATGCAGAGTTTTCACTCGGCCACCCATCACCTCAGGAAATTTTGTTTGCTCGGAGACATCGATCACTGGAATTTGATGGGAGCGCAGATATTCTGCCGTACCACCGGTGGAAACAACTCGTAAACCTTTTCCAACAAATGGCTTGATGAATTCAATCAAACCAGTTTTGTCAGAAACGCTGATCAAAGCGTTCTTGAACATACACGTCCTAGGCGCTTACTGACCCATCGGAATTTTGGCCAGCAGCAGTTTCATATCGTCGTTTGTCAGCAAAAGACCGGCGCCGATATAGTTCGAATACAAGCGTTTATTATTCATAATATCGTTCACGCCACCCGTGACATAAATTCCGCGCCAAAGATTGTACTGCAAGCGAGCGCGCAAATTCATATTAGTAAAGTCAAAGGCGTCCACTTCAAATTTTGCTCGGCTGCGCAAGAACGAGTATTCAAAGCCAACACCACCGGTGTTTTCAATGACTCCACCCTTGACGGAAACATCCCAGAAAGTTTTGCCGAAGAGCAAGTCGAACATAAATTTATTTTTATAAACGGTAGTCGTATTCACTGTGCTGTTTGAACCACCATTTACCGTCGTGCTAGCAATTTGTTGCTCTGAATATCCGGCAGGATCATCGACGACACCGATGTAATAGAAGCGATCAAGTCCTGGCTGAAGTTTGATTCCCACTTCCGTTTTGGTCATATTCACGTTCGCCAAATAATCGGAGTGAAAGTCGAGGCTTGTTTGCAATTTATCAGCCGTATCCAAAAAGTTATTCACGCCATCAATCGCCGTATTGAGATTGTCGACAGTTTCATCGTCGTTGACCAATTTCCCGATGGTACCTTCACCGCGATTGATTTTACCCGTAATCTCGTCGATATTTTTCATCGCCGAATCCATGCGGGCCACAGTTCGCTTGAGCTGATTTTTTAAAGAGTCATCGCCTTTATCGTTCAAGATATCATCCAAGGATTTGGTCACGCGATCGACTTGATCGACGATATCGTTGATCTTGCCTTTGTTTCTGGCGGTGACTTCTGAAATATCCTGAGTCAAATGTTCAATGTTTGAAACGATACGGCCCAAAATTTGTTTGCGACTACCGTCTTCCGTCATCGCTTCTTTCAGCGCTTGTGCTGTGGATTTTAAACTATCAGCAATATCTCCCACGGACTCGATCACTTTATCCAGTGAGCCCGTGTCTTTCACGTTCAAGATCTGACCACCATGAGCCAGCGGCTGATCCGTCGGAGAGCCCGCAACAATGGCGACGTTCTTATCGCCCAAGATTCCTTGTGATTTAATTTCAACGGCCGCAGAACTGTACAAAGGAAAATCCGATTTCATTTCCAAATCGACTCGCGCTTGACCATCTTGCAAAGAAACATTTTTAATCACGCCGACAGGAATACCAGCGCTTTTGACTTGCGAACCTTTGACCAGGCCATTGGCGTCTTTCACCAAGAACCAGGCTTTATTCGCGCGCCCGAAAATATTCGGATTCTCGCTCACGGACATCGACATATACCCGATCAATCCCGCAACAACGAGAACCAGAAGTCCCACTTTTAACTCTGCAGCCCGCAGCAGATTCATCGACGTTTCATTCCTTTGGCTACAAACCGTTTCACCAGTTCAATATCTGTTTTAAAGAAATCCTCAGGTGTTCCGAATAACAAGACCTGGCCCGCATTCAGCATCGCCACATAATCCGCAATTCGAAAAGCCGCATCAAGATCATGGGAAATCATCACCGATGTACTTCCCTCTCGAGCCTTGTGAGTTTCTACAATGAGATTATCTACCATTTCCGTCAGAATGGGATCTAAACCCGTTGTCGGCTCGTCATAGAAAAGAATTTCTGGATCAAGGGCGAGGGCCCTTGCCAATCCCGTGCGCTTTTGCATCCCGCCTGAAATCTCCGACGGTAACTTGTTGTAATGTTTCGGATCAAGTCCGACTTGCTGGAGTTTCGTCGAGGCCACCTCAATCAGCTCTTTTTCTTTCAATTCCGGTCGATGTTCAATCAACGGAAAGCAAACATTTTCAAGCACCGTCATATCATCGAACAAAGCGGCGCTCTGAAAAAGCACTCCGAACTTGCGACGAAAAACAATCATCTCTTTGTGACTAAATTTGCTGATATCGTGTCCCAGAACTTCAATTTTTCCTGATGTCGGCTGGAAAAGACCCAAAATATGTTTGAGCACCACCGACTTTCCCGTGCCGGAAAATCCAATAATGGCCATCAGACTTCCCTTGGGAACGTCGAAAGTCATTCCATTCAGAACAAATTCTTTGCCATCAAAAGTTTTTTTGACGTCCACAAGTCGAATCGCAGGATTTGAAATTTTAAGATCACTCATGCGCTGATCCCGACCATCAAATAGAAAAGACGAATGAGACTGGTAATAAAATAATCCAGGACAATAATCATCACCATCGAATAAACAACACCCGTGTTGGTAGCTTCACCAACACCTTTTGCTCCACCTTTGGTGTTAAATCCTCGGTAAGTACAAATGACCGCAAAGACCAAGCCAAAGATTGCTGATTTTATAAGGCCTTCGTTAATATAACGAACTTCGATCATAGCGCGAATACGATCCCAAAAAATCGCTGGATCCAGTTCGACCATCTTCACACACAAAATATAAGCTCCGACCATCGCCACAAAATCAAACACCGCGCACAGAAGTGGCATGCAAATCACTGCGGCCACAATTCGCGGAGCAATCAAATATTGTTTTGTATCCACGCCCATCACATCGAGTGCATCAATTTGTTCATTGACTCGCATGGTGCCAAGACGTGCCGCCATAGCACCACCGGCTCGAGCTGCGACAATCAATCCCGTTAACACTGGTCCTAATTCGCGCGTGATTCCCAATGCCACTGTCGGTCCCACCATATTGACCGCATTGAACATTTTAAATCCAAGATACAATTGAAAAGACAGCGCCAGACCGGTGAAGAGGGCCGTTAAGGAAATGATCACGATGGATTCATTGCCGACAAATTCCATGTGGCGAACGATTTCCAAATATCGAAAAGGCTTCGCCCCAATCAGCTTGATTGATTCTGTCGCGAACAAAGTGATTTTGCCGATCTCACTGAGAGTGCTTTGAAATTTTGTTTTGAACTGTTCGGTGATGGCGTCCATTTTTTCTGAAATCTTTAAAATCACATTTTCCATGACCGAGCCCCTTCGTTTTCAATCACTCGCGGAACTCTCTCACCCACACTGGTTAAAATTTCCCAGGAAATGGTTTGCGCCTGCTTCGCCAGCTCTTCAGGAGATAAATATTTTCCAAACTCGTCTTCTCCAAAAAGTGTCACCACCTCATGATCCAAAGATTCAGCGCTTTTCACAACGGAGCTCACATCAATCATAATATAATCCATACAAACATTCCCGACGACCGGAACCGGCTGACCACGAAACAAAACGGTTCCGCGATTGGACAACAAACGATGATAGCCATCGGCATAACCCATCGGCACCACACCAATCATCGAATCTTTCGATGCCGTCCACGTCGCACCGTAAGACACAGACTCTCCCGCTTTCAAAGCATGAGTACGGACAATTTCTGAACGCAAGTTCATCACTGGTTTTAAATTCATAGTGCTTTTCACTGGCGCAATTCCATAAAGCGCCAGACCGGGGCGCGCTCCTTGATGAGGACTTAAACCTTCAGGCCATTCACTGGCTGAGTATTTTGCAAAATTGATCATCCCCGCCGAATTGAGGCTGTGAACGACTGGTTTTGGTTGTGAATTGATTGCGGAAAAAACTTGCTCGACTTTGGCAAATTGGCGAAGCTGCTCGAGTGCTGAGCCTTCTTTGGGATTCAATCCCTCTGCCGAATGCAGATGCGTGAGAATTCCTTCGACTTTTAAAAGCGATGTTTCAAAATGCGCGCGAAGCTTCTCTAAATCCTGCATCGCAAAACCCAAACGATGCATGCCCGTATCAAATTTCACATGCACAGCCATGGAGCTTTTTATTTTTTTCTCGAGGCACAAGATTTGTTCCCAAGTGCTCAGGACCGGAGTCAGATGTGATTGCAGGATCGGCTCAACTCCATGCTCGTCAAAAATTCCAAAAAATAAAATTTGCGAACGACATCCCGCTCGTCGCAGTAGCAAGCCTTCTTCGATCAAACCCACTCCGAGAGTTTTCACTCCCAATTGTTCAAGCTTCAGAGAAATCGCCACATCGCCATGTCCATAGGCATTGGCCTTCACCATCGGACAAAAGAAAGTTCCCGGCGCGATTAACTTTTTAATTTCGCGCAGATTATTTTCCAAGTGTGAAAGATTAATCCACGCAGCCGTGCGCCGATATTGCGTCATAGCGGGACCTCGAAGTCAGGAACAATGGCCTGAGCAGGCTTGAACATGCAAACCTTGTTGCCGCCGCGAGAAACAATAAATTCCAAGGCTTGCTGAGTCGATTGATCCAAAGTTACAGCATCTAAAGACAGCGACGGATACTCGCTCACGCCACTGGCTAAGGTGACTTGCACACCATTGAGGGCAAACGAATGATTTTCAACGATACGACGAAGACGCTCGGCACGAAGGGCCGCGCCCTTACGAGCGCAATGTGGAAGAATCAAAGTGATTTCATTGTCGTTCGTGCGACAAGTGATGTCGTTCACACGACTGGTTTTTTGCACGAGTGTCGCGATCGATCTTAAAATCAAATCGCGATTGTGAGTGCCAAAACTTTGTTCGATCTCAAGCAAGTGATCAATCGCAATTTTAACCAGCGACACCGGCTTTTCTAAACGGCGAGCCCTTGCCATTTCCTCGTCTAATTTTCGAAAATAGTAATTGCGATTAAAAAGCTCGGTCACCGAATCATGAAAATCAAGACTGTCGGCCTTTTTTTGTAAATGCATTTTTTGGTAAATCAAATCGAAAATTAAAAATTCATTCTCAATGCTGGCAAATTGGAATTTCTCATCTCCCCAAAAAACCAAAACACCTTCGACCCAATTTTGCACCAACAGGGGTTTCCACTCAAAACGAGAAACATGCAGACCTTCTTTTAAAATCTGCACCAGAGCTTGAGGCAAAACACCTTCGCGCAATTGCGTCGGTAACTCTTTCGACTCCGAAGGTTCCAAGCGACTGCCAACGCCTTTGATGTCTTCGACATCCACACCTTGCGCTGACAAAGCCACAAAAGAATTCACGGTTGGAAGATATTTAAAGAAAATAGCTTTACAAGAAAGCCTGCGAAAAAAAGCGAGCACCACTTCATCTTTATTCACGCAAGCTTTATAAAAAGCGATCTTCGCTGAGATCGGAGATTCTTTTTCTGCATTGTATTTTGTTTCGACCTGCCCCAGCTCTTGATTTTTCTGCAGCAAATTTTCGTTTTGATAAGTGAGGTACAAAGTCTCGCTGACCCGATCCGTCGCCCACAAAACCCGCGCTGGCAAATGCGCTCCCGTTGGCACCAGCTCACTGAAATTATATTCGCGGTACTCAAACAAGGTTTCACTTTGCGCCACCGGAGCAACACAGACAAATTGCACTTCCGAGTTCAACGTCAGCACTTGTTCGACAAATTCACTCAGCGGTGTCGTCAAAGCTTCTGATGAAAAAACTAAAATATGCGGAGGCTGTGCTTTCAGACGCTCGATCACCGCTTCCTGAGAATGAAGCAGCGAGGCTTGATAACCGGCCTCAATCAAAGAAGCACTGAGCTCTGTGTTGGTGTCGCCCGTTGGTAGCAGCACAAAAACGGAGAACTGAGCACGCAGTTGATCAATGCTCATACCCGCTCTCCGGGCCGACGAACAGCCACGTGCACCTGATCCAACTTATTCTCTTTTTTCTTCAAATCAATTTTTGGCTTGTCAATTTTCGACGAAAATTGTTTTTCATCCAAAAGCACCGTCGGTTCAAATTCTTCAACCGGAGCTGGCGGCAACTGATCAGCCATTGGCGCTGCTATTTTTTTTCCCGCCAAGGGATCCTCGACGTCTTCATCATCAATCATATTTTCAATCGTTTTATCCACCAACAAAGAAGACACCACTGGCTTCTCAACCACCTGAGGAATCTCCACCACCGGCTTTGCCTCAACCACGGCCGCCGTCGGAGTGGCTATTTTCACTGACGGAGTCGTCGATTGAGTCACTGATGATGTCGCTCCAAAATTAAAGCGTATTTCAACTGTCGTGCCTTTGCCTTTTTCTGAGCGAATATTCATTTCACCCTGAGACTCTTTCACAATTCCCAAAGCTGTCGACAATCCAAGACCGACATGGCCAGCATTCGCTCTGGTCGTATAAAAAGGCTCAAAAATTTTCTGCATGTTGACGGCGTCAATGCCTTCACCGGAATCTTCAATGGTCAGCACAATTTGCTCGACGTCTTTGCCAAGCTTCACGATCAGTTCTTTTTTCGGAACTCGCTCCATGGCTTCGATGGCATTGACCAAAATGCTTTCCACCCCTCGAGAAACTAGCTCTGGAGCAAAAGAAAAATCCGGAACGTCTTGCAGGTCTTTAGAAATTTTAACGCCTTTCGAAAGCGCTCGGCCTTCAACGGCTTTCAGTGCTTTTTGCACCGAAACACTGAGTGAAGCTTTTTCCGTTTTGTATTTGTCTTCGCCTGAAAAAATCAAAAGCTTCTGCACAATTTCACGAGCAGCTCGAGCTTCATTTTCCAATCGCACCAAATGTTCAAGCGCTTTTGAATCCGACGAGTGCGTTTTCGCCAACTGCACATGTCCCAAAATCGCAGTCAGTGGATTTTTTAATTCATGAGAGATACTGGCCGCAATTCTTGCCGACGCCGACACTGATGAGCGCTCGGCCATGCCGTCAGCCAGTCGTGGCGTTGGAATATTCACCGTCGAAACTGACTGCGGACCTTTCGGAGTTGCGGCATTGGCTGCCTGAGCCGCCGCTTGAATCGCTTTGCTGCCTTTGGCTGATGAATCTGATGGTTCAACGAAAGCAAACAGCGCAGCCCCGACCAAAGCAACCCCAAAGCCGAGGAGAATTAATTGCCAGCGAATTCCCTCGCGGTTTTTCAGCAGCTCTTGCATCGGCGTGCTGATCACCGCATACACATTGGTGGCGCCGACTTGCTCATACATGCCTTGAATTTCTTGGCCTTTGAGATTTTTAAAAAATCCCGAGCCCGAAGAACTTCCTGCTTTCACGAGAGTCGCGACCAAAGGATCTTCACTGAGCAAGCTTCCCACGTACTCAGGCACAGTGTGTCCCAGCGCTTGCGCTTGCAAGTTCACCAAATAAACTTGGCTCAGTTGACCTTTTTGACGATCCATTAATTTTTGAAAAACTTCAGGACCGAGAAGGCCCACTTGCCAAGTTGCTTGCTGCGTAGACTCATCACCATTACGAATCAACATCAGCAAGTAAGGTTTACGCTCAGGATCCAACAACGAGTACAGATTCACCGAACCCGGCTTCACATCTTCGGGCTTGACTGATTTGAGCGCCAAGCCGATGTACGAGGTCGCCCAAGCCCGCGTCGATGATTTCGTCTGATAGACCACTCCAGAAAATTTCCAATCCATGCCTTCGCTGGAAGCCACCGGCGTTGCCGTCATCATCGCTTGAAAAACAGAGACCGGCTCCGTGTTTGAAAAATCTTTGCCGTCGGCGACGACCTTCGGATAACTGACAACGAACATGTCTTTGAGATTTTGGATTTGGCCTTCGAGAGAAGAAATGATCAGTGACATTTGCGCGCGCGAGCCCGCTTCGCTCCAATTCAGTTTATCGCCGAAAAACAAATTGTCGACACGCCAAACCAAAAGGCCGACAAAAATAGCAAAGGTAAATAAAAATAGGGTGACTGTTTTCGCTCGCATACCGTCCAGACTTAATTCTAGGTTTAGGAAGCATTGAGAATCAAGCAAGAGTCCTTGGACAAATGAAAAAAAACGCTCTAAATTCCGCTCGAGTGAAATGCTCAAGGACACGACGGATGAAAAACTCTCGCGCTGAATTTTTAATTATCGGCTCAGGCCTTGCGGGTCTCGCCTTCGCTTTGAAGGTGGCCCACAGAGGGAAAGTCAGCATTATCACCAAAGATGAAGCGCCTTCTGCAAACACAGCTTATGCTCAAGGGGGCATCGCCGCCGTCATGTCGGAAGACGACAGTTTTGAATCTCACATTCATGACACTCTGCGAGCAGGTGCTGGTCTCTGCAAAGAAGATGTGGTTCACGACATTGTGATGCAAGCTCCTGATCGAATTCAGGATTTAATAAACTGGGGAGTTCACTTTGATATCAAAGAAGGCTCGCAAAAAGCCGATTTAACGCGTGAAGGCGGCCATAGTGCTCGTCGCATTTTGCATTTCGAAGATCACACCGGTGGCGAAATCCATCGCGCTCTTCTCGCCGCTTGCCGAAAACATCCCAACATCGAAATCAAAGAAGAACATTTTGCGATTGATCTGATTCTCAATCGTCAGGTCAACCCGAACGATATGAATCCTTCTCGTTGCATCGGCGCTTATGTGCTGAACCGAAAAACCGGCGAAGTTTCCATCGAACTTGCGAAGTCGACAATTCTCTCCACGGGTGGTGCTGGAAAAGTGTATCTCTACACTTCCAACTGGAGTGGTGCCACTGGTGATGGCATCGCCATGGCTTATCGCGCGGGCGCTCGCATCGCGAATCTCGAGTTCATGCAATTTCATCCGACTTGTTTGTATCACCGAGACTCGCGCAATTTTTTGATCAGCGAAGCTCTGCGCGGCGAAGGTGGCGAGCTGATCGATGCTCGCGGCAATGCCTTCATGAAAAAATATCATGAGATGGGAAGTCTTGCTCCTCGAGATATCGTCGCGCGCTCGATTGATGCCGAGATGAAAAAATCGGGTGACGTGTGTGTTTACTTGGATATGCGAAAACATCCGCGCGAGTTTTTGAAAACCAGATTTCCAATGATTTTTCAGCGCTGCTTGGATTACGGCATTGATATGTCGACTCATCCCATTCCGGTGGTTCCTGCCGCGCACTTTTTGTGTGGCGGAGTTCTCGCTGATAAAAATGGCCGCACCGACGTCGGCAGCCTTTGGGCGCTGGGTGAAACTTCGTGCACGGGACTGCATGGAGCGAATCGCTTGGCCTCGAACTCACTGCTGGAATGTTTGGCGATGGCGCACAACTGCTCGATCGAGCACGACAATATTTGGTCGCAATTGGAAATGCCGAGCGAAGAACCGCGCGAGTGGATTTATCCCGACGAATCCAACGCCGATGAGATGATCGTCATTCACCACATGTGGGATGAGATCCGACGACTGATGTGGAATTATGTCGGCATCGTGCGCTCGAACAAACGTTTGGAGAGGGCCTCGCATCGTCTGGCAAATATTTTGGAAGAAGTGAAAGATTATTATTCCAACTTCAAACCACACTCGGATATTTTGGAGCTCAGAAATATTGCGACCGTGGCTGAGCTTTCAGTTCAGTGCGCTCTTCGTCGCAAAGAATCTCGCGGCATTCATTACAATCTCGATTATCCTTGGGCCGACTGGCACGAAGACGACGAGACTCGGGGACTTGCCAAAGACACGATTCTCTCTCGCGGTTTGTGATTTAAAATAAGGTCTCATGATTGCAAAACAAAAGGCTGGTGTTACCAGCCTTTTGCTTATTCTCCTCCCCTAAGAAGGAGGTACGAATGTCGGATACCAAGCGCCCTATAGTTGGTTTTCGGGATTTTTTGAGATTACTTAAGCAGATTTTGGGATTGGCTCTGCTGATCCTCGAAATTTGGCGACGGGTCTCTGATTTCTGGAGGTAAATTCATTGGCTTCAACGTGTACAACAAGTCATTGAATCGAGATCATTTCCGGAGGAGCTGAGCTCACGGATGAAGGCTGGTGGCACCACCAAATTTGAATGGTAAAGACCTCGACCATTGGCTGACTTTTCTTGACCGTTTTTCACTCAGCCGAGATGATCTACGGATGAAAACGAAAACTTTTTTTAAAATGATGTCGTCAACGATTGCGGCCATTCTTTTGCCGGCTCTTTTTCTTTCCAGTTGTGCGACTTATCCGCCGAATCCCAATATCCCCGAATTAAGTCCTGAGGGTGATTATTACTCTGCTGTCGCAGCCGCTTCACAAAAACGGCAAGTTTATGATGGGCTTTACGAAATTCTTGAAATCAATGCCGTGCTGGTCAATTCGAAAGTGGCTGCCGGGCGAGTCGATCAAAATGCACGCATGTATCAGTGGACTCGTGAGCAGTACAATAAAGAAAAAGCGGATATGCAGACAGATCTCAGTAAACAAACTGAAATTATTTTGGGATTTTTTGTCCCCAGCCGCAAAGAAGATAACTTAGCGAAAAAAACTTCTGTCTGGAAAATATTTTTGGATGTGAACGGCCATCGTTACGAAGGTCAGGCGACAAAAATCAAAGCACTTCCTGCCGAAGTGCGCGCCCTGTATCCAGATCATGTGAGATTCTACACTCCGTATAAGATTGAATTTCCGGTGCCTATTTCGATGGTCGAAAATGCTGAGGCCAAATTCACCGTGACCGGCCCTGTGGCCTCAGCCACTCTCGATTTTCCGCCCAGCAAATAACGGTACGGCGTACCGTTTTAAAAACCCCAGGATTTGAGGATTTCTTTTTCTTCGGCTTCCGACATGGCTTTTTTAAACTTCGCGCCGGATTGGCCTTTCACTCGGCGCTCGCAGGAAGCCCAATCAGGATGCTTGCAAACAACGCCACCCAAAAGACTCAAATAGGAGTACGCCGGTTGTTTTTCCTGCTTCTGGCGCATCTCAGGGAGACCTTCATCTTCAGGCACATCATAAATCGCAATCGAATATTGTAAAAGAGGCCCCTCGTAAAGGGAAACCCATTTTTTCTGACTGAAGGCCACAGCAATTTCATCGCAGCGCTCATTTCCAGGAGTCCCGATGTGACCACGCGAATATTTCCAATCAATTTTGGCGTCACCTTTGCGCGCACTTGCTAAGCGCGAAAGCTCTTCCCACAAAGTGCGATGAGAGACATCACCACCTTCGGCATTCTTCCACTCTTTTTTTCGCCAGCCCCAAATCCACTGCGTGATTCCGCGAATGACATAGGTCGAATCCGTGTAAACAATGACGGCTTCACTGCGAGCTTGAATGGCTTGCAGAGCTTTGATCGTGGCTAAAAGTTCCATCTCATTATTGGTGGTTTGATCTTTGCCACCACCCAACTCTTTAATTTTGCCTTCGGGAAAAGCCAACACCGCCGCCCACCCGCCCGGCCCTGGATTTCCAGAGCAGGCGCCGTCAGTAAAAATCACGATGGAGTTCATATTTATCTTGTCCGTCATCAAACCAAAATAACAGGGAAGCTCTAGTTCTGCAAAAGCGGAGTTCCCTTTTGCGGCTCGCTATCCATCTTTTGATCACCTTAAACTCATAAAAACGCATAAGACCGCCGTGGGCTTCTGAAAAAGCGGCACATCTCCTGCTGAATATTGGATGGGATTCCTCTGTCTATTTGTTCGACAGGGTTTTGCCATTTGTCCTGACAGTTGGATGATGTACGTAACCGCTTGAGGAGTTTCTTAAAAGTGAAAACGATCTTTGGATTGTTCATTTTGTTGCTTTCAGTCGCATTGCCAGCGACCAGCTTCGCTGCACCTTCGACGTCTATTATGTCGGCGGAAGAACAAGCTGCCATGCAAAAGCCTTGGGATTTCTCAACCAGTTTGGGACACTTTGAGTCTCTCTACAATCGTAATGATGGCTCAAGAATTTCAGCCAACACTTTGAATACAACTCTAGGATACAAATTCAATAAAGACTATAAACTGACGGGAGAAGTTGATCTCGTTCAAGACACTCTCGATTCTGAGAATAATGATATCAGCGGCGCAAGCCTCGCTTTGGCTCACTCAAAAATTTCGGTGGCTGATCGCCTTCTGGATCTGACTCCTTCATTGTCATCGTCTATTCCTGTTTCGCAGTTTGATCATCACACGTCGCTGCAAACTTCTTTTGGTATGGCGTTGAAAACAGAAATTAATCCTGAGTTTTTATTTAGCAAAAGATTGTCTTTGGCACTCAGTTTAGCTGGCACACGAAATTTTCACACTTACTCTGAAGGCCAAGACGGCACTCCGAATACTGAATATGTTGCTGTTCAAGATCTCAAAATTGGTTGGGAATTTACTAGCTGGCTTTCTTTTGCTTTCGATGTCGCGAACATTGATCTCTGGAGTTACAACGGTATTTTGAGCGAATTTTATGCGCACTCGGAAGAATTTGATTTCACGATCAACAAGCAATGGAGTGTGGCTCTTGGACAGTGTTACGGCAATCCACTGAGTCCCTTTGTCCCGGTTTGGCAAGCGGACCAACAAAATTATAATTTTAGTTTGATCGATCAACGTTACTCGACAGTGTACGGATCCGTGACTTTGACTTATTAAGGGAGCGAATATGAAAAACGCGACGACAATGATAGTTCGGAATCTGATGGCAGGTGCCTCTTTGATTGCAGCACTTTCTGCGTGTACAAAATCACGCCCCGCTGACATCAATGATGATGAGACCAAAGCGCAAATTTTTGCGATCTCTGATCTGCAAGGCCAGCAGTACAACATCCAAACTGGAGCCGCACTGCAATCCATGAGTGATTTGCAAAACGAGCCCCATGCTTTGGCTGAAAAACCTCAAGTCGCGATCAAGTCTTCAAATGCTCCCGATCGTTTGCAAAATATTTTTGAATCGCTTCCCATCTCAGCTCAGTCGGGACAAGCTTATCCCGTGCGTTTGTCTGTCGACGCTAAAGCTGTGACTTTGCTTCGTATCGTTTCTAACGTCAATGATCTGACGGACGTCGAAAAAGGTTCGATGATTCAACAAACTGTGACGGTGAACAAAACTCCGCAGCAAATGAATTTGGTGCCTATGGCCCAAATCGTCGTCAAAGATTACGGAACACTTTGCCGCATCAAAAATGACAACGGCGAAAACACCGCCAACTTAAAAATCTGTCACACCGATTTTTCAAAAGCCACTCACGTGCAAATCTCATTGAAAGGTGATGATTTGCAAGCCGCTCTCGGCGATCACCAATTGGATCAAGTCTTCTTGAAAGATCGTCTGAACGGAAAAATCACGACACTGTCAGCTCTGCAACAACAGATGAAGTTTTCTTTGTATCCGATCACGGACGACAAAGTGGTGACTTACGTGTCGACAGACACAGGATCGCAAGTGAATTTGCTGATTTATAAAATTGCTAAAAAATCGCAAATTACTGACGATAAAATTTTGCAGCAACTGAAATCCAATCTGAAATTGGGACAAGTTGTTCAATGCCCCACTGAAGTTCTTTCAACTCTGGCTGTTGCCGACCAAGCCGATTGTGTGCTGATGCTTGCTTACAATATCAAAGGTGATGCTGTTCGTGCTGAGACTCAAACCACTGACGACTTAGGTCGTCCGGGAATTAAAGTTGATTTGAAAAAAACAGCCTCAACATCTTCAAGCCTTTTGCAATTTGATGAAGCCGTGCCTGCGACAGTCGTGAATCCTTCGGATTTGACTCAGTTGAATCCTTACAACACGGTTCGCATTTCCGATATCATGAATAAAGAATTTATGATGCGCCGAACTTTTGAAGACGCCGCATCGACCTTGACTGGTTTTGGTCCCGGCGCTTCAGGCTATATGGATTTAGTGAAATTCGAACTTCAAGATAAAGCTTTGGTTGTTCGTCGCGTGCTCGTCATCAATGGTGCTCGCGATGCCACCAATGTCGACAAAGAAGAAGTGATGTCGATTCCCGTGACTTACAAAAAAATTGACTCGGCAACAACTTCATCTGTCGCTCCCCGCTTGATTGATGCGACAAAAGCAGATGCCCAATATGCTTTCTTGGATTGGACTGCGAATACGATCGGCGCAACGAACTCACCACTCTCTTATGCCAGTGATGGTCCAGAGATGTGTTTTAAATCGACGTCTCGTCAAGATGTGACGGATCTCGACAATCGTATTCAGGACGGAGTCCTCAGCTTTTCGATCAGTGGCTCTTATACGTTCGAGCCTTCTTGTATCACTTTCAATTCACTCAATGACTATTGGTACGGCGGCGGCATGCAGTCGAACTTTAATATCAAAGAGCGTATCTCATTCATGGTGAACAAAGGTGCACAAGATGCCAATCCAGGAATGAGCGTGGCTTTCAATGCGCAGAACGTGATGGGTTATGGCGTTTTCACCATGGACCAAATCAATCCGGACCAATACGGAAATCGCATGGGTGTGATCGGGACTGAAAATGCTCAGCCAGTGATTTATGATTTCTCGAACGGAAAACAACTTGTTTATCATCTTGGTGGTTTGCCGGATGATCAAAATTCTTGGGTTTACAAAGCTCTCGTGGATGGAACCAAAGAAGTGGTCGCTGATTGGAATCAGTCTCTGCACCGAGCTTTCGTTGGAACTTCCTTGGATCGCAGCGGCGACTTTATCGTTTTGAAAGTTGATGGCGTCGACGATACCGTGGGTCACTTGGGTGATTTGGATCGCAGTTACATTTGGAATTTTACAAAAAATATGGATTCGGGATTGTTAGGGCTTTCACAAGCAGCGCCAAATCCGCGCTCGGGTCGCATCGAGCAAAATAACGTACTGATGTACAGCGGTAATTTGATCGGCGAGTTGGGTTATATTCGTAATTCAGTTCGTAAGCAATTGGCTTACCGACAAATGAAAGCGGCGGCGTTGGATGCTTTGAAAAAACAAGCCAATGTTCAAGATGCACAAAATGTGAATCTGCCAACAAGCGGTGATAATGGCGGTCTTGATGTTTACACTTCAGAAAATGCCAGCATGATTAATAAAATCATGAAAAATCACTTGGGTTCTGATCCAGTGATCCTCGGCCAATCACAGAGCCGACAAAGCATGTTGAGCCATGCGCTGAATGCCCGCTCGCAATTGGCGATCATTTTGCCTGGGAACAAATCTTTGTTAGCAAAGAAAAATCAATATCTGTCGAAGACGTCTGACAATTTGATTCTTGAGCACATTGTTCAGCAAGCTGTTGCGCAAAAATTGACTCGTGATAGCAACGGTTTGACGGCCCTTGCTGCCATCGAGCTTTTGAAATCGACAAAAAATATATCCGCAGAACAAAAACAAAGTTTGCTCAACGATGCTCGTCGTTTGACTTTGCAATCGAAGTTCAATAAAAATTTCGACAAGGGACCCAACTGTATTCTTTCTGCCGAAGAATTTGAAACAGCCATGGGCACAGACCCCGATTTGTTGGTCGAAGCAAAAACGGTTGATATTTTTAAAAAGTGGTACAAAGCAACTTTGGCTCATGAAATGGGTCACTCGTTGGGATTGACTCACAACTTCGAAGGTTCGGTTGATAAAGCCAACTTCTTATTTGCGAATGAAACTGCCAGCGATTCTTCTCGCAACTACTCGTCGATCATGGATTACGTTCCGGATCAGTATCAACGTTATGGCGGTCCTGGTCCTTACGATGTGCGGGCTTTACGAGTGGCCTACACAGGTATGATTGAAATTTCTCCGACTTTGCAGTCGTTGGTCAAAGATGGCCCGAGCGGTAAAGTCTTGTCATCGGCTGATGGCAAAACTTCGATTCCATTGACGAAAGCTTCTGATGATTTCTATTACGAAATTCCATTGGCGACTTATCAGAAATTGGCTTTGGGCAATCAAACTTGGTGGAGAATGGACACGTCGACTTTAAAAAAATTCCCATTGAAAAACTATATGTATTGCACGGATAAAGATATCGGCAACGATCCTTTATGCAATCGCTGGGATATGGGAACAACAGAGCCAGAGATCGTGAAGTATTATGCTCAACAATACAAAGACAGTTATGCGACAGCAAATACTCGCGGTGACGATTTGATGAAAATTCCGTCACGCCAAAGATATATCGGTCATATGCTGATGAACTTCTTTGGAATCCGTCCATTTATGGAAGAGGGTTTCTACCGCGCTATGTTCGGCAGTTACTCGCAAGATCAAATTTCGAATGCTTTTAGTGCTGGATTCGAAGGTTATAAGTTCTTCGTTGAGTTGCTCAGTGCTCCAACGGAAAATTTGGAATACTCGTCGATGGATCGCTTTCATCTTTTTCAACATCCTTACGAACTGGATAACAAAGATAAGGACGGAAAAGACATCACTGTGAAGGGCACCGACAATATTCTTGTGGAAACAAAATCGATGACGGACTTGCTGATTCCAGGTTCAGATTTCGACGTGTCTACTCGCGGAGTCGAGGACGATAAGAGTTTTGCTTTGTTGATGCTGACTCTGCAAGGGATCGGCGGCGATCGCTATGATGCTCATAATTTAACCTTGTCGTATGCTGATTTTGAAAATTATGTGATGCAAATGAATTCATCAGCATCACCGCTGTTTTCAGTGATGCGTGGTGCGCTGTCAAATACGACGCCATCTTATGTTTTTGGAGAACATGGTTTGGCCGCATTGCCGATTGATGATTACAAAATTGATGTTTCAGACTCGAATGAATTTCGTTATCACTTGCTCACCGCCACAGCGATAAACCTTGAGTCTTCAAGTCTGACGGACAAAGGAAATTATGCGACCCTCTTCCGAGTTTCAAGCAGTCAAAATGGAACTCCGAAAGATCGCTTGGCTGTCGCGAGCTTAGACCAATCACTGACCAGCCCCGCGTCCGTGAAATATTGGGCCATGGATAATGCGAATGCATCGAAAAAAATGATCGATACAGCCGCACGCAATCGTCGCTATATCGAGAATGCAAAAGCCATTGGCGACGATATGCTGAAACTTTATCAAGCTGCAAAAACAAAAGATGCCGCAGCAACAACTGCTGCTACCTTTTCAAGTGCCGCATTCACTGGCGACCCGACAGTCGATTTAAAAAATTCAATGGCCGCCAATGGAGTCAGAGCATCGGATGTCACTTCTGAGGCCAACTTCGATGCACAAGCGACCAAAACATTGACTGATCTCATGGCCATCAATACCGATGGGGCCCTGACTTCTGATGAAGCCGTTGCGAATTTGCAAGCGGAATACAAAGCGCAAACGGGAAAAGATGCAACTGTCGAGCAAGCGCAGAAATTGCTGCTCTCTCAAGATGTGAATGAGGCTTTACAATATATGGCTTCACTCGATACGCTCGGGACACAATTGCAACAACTGACAGACGATCAATTGAATTCGGCCGCTGTTCAAGCTCAATTAAGTCAGATCAAAAAAGCGAGCAGTCAAATTGCTCAGCAAAACGCTTTGATTGGTGTGGCAGAAAAAGCCATGATCAACAACAAATCTCTTGCTGTCGATAGCCAAGGGAATGTCACTGCGGCGTCGGACCTCGGCGATATGGTTGCAAAAATTGCCGATGATCAAGCTTTAGAAAATCAACACGGAATTATTATTCAGAATCTGCAAGTTCTGAATCAATTGCTGGTGAACATGCATCCTGAGATGAACCGATACTAAATGTGAATGTCTTCGACTTGGCAGGTCTCAATTTTTGTGAGGCCTGCCAAAGGATAAATGACCGCCAGTTTGACCGATTCATTTGTCTTTAGCTTTTTCATTTTGGCCAGAGCCCACGAATAAATCTTTAACTGATCCATCGCTTTGTCTAAATACTCAGGACTACCGGTTTTGTAATCCACCACCCAAGCTTGCTTGTCGGAATCCACGCCCCACAAATCAATTTGACCCTGAATCAGCTTTCGCGAAGAAGTAGAATCGCTTCGCTTATCATCAAGAACGGCAAAGCCCCACTCGACATAACCTTGGCGAATCAAATTCAGCCATAATCCCTTTTGATCTTGAATCAAGTATTTCAGAGCCACTTGTTCTTTTTCATTAAGATCTGTCAGCAAACTCTCCGGTCGAAATTGCGGATCTTTGATCGAATGATATTTGATCGACTCAAACACGCGGTGAATATCAACGCCGGTGATTGCTTTTTGCACACTCGCGATCGACATTTTTTTTGCTACACTTTGCGGAAGCTTCGCTTTTTCTTGTCGATCAAGAATTTCAGTCACTGACAAGGTCTGTAACTGAGCTTTCTCAGCCCCAGGATCGTGATATTTTGCTGAGGGCACTTGCTCTGTCAAACGCGCTGCTAGTGCAATCACGCTGCTCTCAATATTTGAGCGCACCAAGTAACTGTAATTATCACTGGTTTGCAAACCCGGTGTTGTCAGCAGCGGAAGCCTTGCCGCCCACGAAGCCGACGCGGGTTTTTCACTGGAAATCAAAGTGACTGTTTGCTTGGCGCGCGTGAGTGCCACATACAATTGACGATCCAGCTCAAGCGCTTCACGTTCACGACGTTCTTCCACCAACTTCTCACCAAACTGCGAAGTTTTTTTCGTGCCTTCAATCGGATCTGGCAAAGCCAAAGTCCATTTTCCATCGCGCTCATCGTAATTAAAAAAATCAGGTCGAGCGATATTGCTTCGTCCACCCATATCCGCCAAAATCACATGATCAAACTGCAAACCTTTCGCCGCATGAATGGTCATCATATTCACACGCCTTGGTTCAACCACGGGCACGGCATCGCCTTCGCCCGCAGATTCCAAATCCAATTCACCAATGCCTTGGGATTTTAAAAATTCAAGATATTGAAAACCGGGTTTTCGTTCTTGCGCCCGAATCAAAGTGACAAGCTTCCAAAGATTAGCCTCACGTCGTCCGGCGACATCAATTTTTTCTGAAAAATCAAAATAGCCCAAACGCAAAAGTCCTTCAAACCAAGCCTGACCAATTCCACATTGCCCGACCAGAGCCAAAAGTTTTTTTAGCTCTGCAATCCGTAGATGTGTAAGCCCTGATAGCACTGACCAGTGAGACGTCGCGCTGGGCTTGGTGAATATCACATCCAAAATGTCTTGATCACTGACAAAGCCAAAAGGTGAGCGCAACAAAGTGATCAGATTTTTATTATCATGAGGATTGATTAAAAATTTAAGCAATGCAAGCGCATCGACGATTTCACGACGATCAAAAAATTGCCCGGCTGCATGGACCTGAGCTGGAAGTCCCACTTTTCTCGCCAAAAGCGCCATCTCTTCAAGATCATCATTTTTTCTTGAAAGAATGCAGATTTTTTCTAAAGCGACGCCTTTTTTTTCTAATTCCAGACAACGATGAATGGCTGTCGTCCACTCTAAATATTTACGAGACATATTGTCTTTATTTTCAGCCAGCACGACCACTTGCGCGACTTCTTTTTCGACAGCAAGATCCCATTCTTTTTTTACTTCGTCCTTCACGTCCTTCGCAGGTTCCATTGGCGAAAACTGAGGACTGAGGCCTTGAAAGAGATCATTGAAAAACAAAAGCAATTCAGGGCGTGAACGATAGTTGATCATTTTCGGGACGCAATAACCGCCAGCGGCTTGAACCTGTTTTTCTTTCTCGACAAAAACTTCAGATCTGGCTCCGCGGAATAAATAAATACTTTGTTGAGGATCACCTACGACAAAACTTGGTTTTGGGCCCATCAGTGATTTCAGCAATTCCACTTGCGCTGGCGAAGTGTCTTGATATTCATCCACCAGCCAGTAGTCCCATTTCTGACTAAAATGCATCGCCGCCTCTGGCGCTTGACGAATCAACTTCAAAGAGAAGGATTCCAAATCTCCCATTGACAGTTCGGCACGCTCAATTTTTTCTTGAAATAATTTTTCACAAAGAGCGCGAGCGATTTTCTCAAAGGCCGCCGTCACACTTTCATGTTTGGCCGCGAAGTCAGTCGTGGTATTCCAGCCTGACATTTTCTCTAGCTTTTTAATGAACTCTTTCTTTTGCTCGTCCGTCGCATCCGAAATTGTTTTATTTTTTCGCACCGAAGGCAGCGCATCTGAGAATTGTAAAAAATCAGAGGTGATTTGAAATCGCGCTAAAGCTTTGGCCAATTCATGCCAAGCTTCATGCTCTGTTTCAGAAAATATTTTTTCGGAGAGCGCGTGAGCTTCACTCACCAAAGCCGCCCGCTCCGCTGCGAAGCCTTGAAGAATATCCTTTTCTTGAAGGCGCGGCGGTTCGCCAAAACGCAGAGATAATTCAAAGTAGGTGAGAAAGGCCGACAGCACATCATCGAATTCGGCATCTTCAAGAACCGTCTGAAAAGCCAGGGCCAAAGATTCATCCTTGGCGCAAAGATCACGCAAGGTTTTTTTCAAGAGGAACATCTGGCTTCGATCATTGACGATCTTTAAACGTGGGCTGAGTCCCATGGCCGAGCCAAAACGTGAAAGAAAAAGGCTCAAGACTCCGTGAATTGTCGAAATATGCAAATGACTGGGGCTTTTGACAAAATCAAGCAGCGATTGATTTTTCTTTTCGAGCGCTTTGTGAACCAAGCGCTCGCGCAATTCTTGCGTGGCCTTTCTAGTAAATGTCGTCACTACAAAATGCGGATACCTTCCATGCTGAGCATGAAAGTTTTCGGCAAGTTTTAACACTCGCTCGGTGAGTTCCGTGGTTTTCCCCGCACCGGCACCGGCGCGAACCACGATATTTACAAGTTCAAATGGGGCGCTCGACACTGCTGTCTCCATGCACAAGTCACACAATCTTTTTTATCCAAAGGCTCTGGCGCTATTTTCCCAGCGACAATCTTTTGCGTGAGTTCAAAAATCAATTTGCCAATTTCGCTTAAAACTTTTTCTTTCTCATCCGCCGCGACCCGATTTTTCTTCGCATCCAAATCAAATAAAGCCCCTGCTTTTTCCGTGACCTTAAAACCACTATCGCGATTCATATTCTTAAGAACCATATAAACGGCGGAGACCACTTCCACCTCTGAAAAGTCTTCCACAAATCCCTGTTCCAAAGCCAAAGTATAAAGTGCCAACTGCAATTGATTTTCTTCGATCCATTTTGAAATGGATTTCAGCTGCCCACCGCTAAGTTTATAATCAATCACCGTCGCGTGGCCGGCGCGATCCGTATCGATACGATCGATTTTTCCCTTAATCAAGACACTTTGAATAAACTCGTCCGCATTTTGAGTCCATTTTCCTGTCGTGGCATCGATATAGAACTGAAAGGATTTTTCGCGAGCGTCTGTTTTCGTCTGTGGAAAACGCTGACGCCATTCTTTTTCAAACTGCAAAAATCTTTGCGCCAGCTTGAAATGCTTTTCCTTGATCGATTGCCAAGCGAACTCATCGTAGACTTGCAATTTCAAATCAATGCGGAGCTGATCCAGGATGGGCTCGACTTCATTGTCTTTCCAATCAAAGCGACGAGGCTCTTCGGATAATCTTTCCAAAAGACCATGAGCCAAAGCTCCCCGCTTCCGACGATCTAAATCCAAATCCACCAATGGCAAATCCAAAAGACGAAATAATTTTTCCGCCGCAAAAATAAATGGACACTGTCGATAACGCTCAAAGGACGTCGGCGACAGCGATGGCGGATTGACTAATTTCACGGAAGGAAGTTCTTCAAGGCCCAAATCTTCATCAATGCGAGTTTCAGTTTCAACAAGCATTTCTGGCTGCAGGCCCGTGGCTTCACTGAGCCACTCCACCGAAGCGCGCTGACGCTCATCCCAGCGAAGCTTTCGTTCTTCGACGGACTTTTCCTCAGGGAGCAAATCGCTTCGCTCATCATCAGCAATCTTCATCCAAAAAGAGCTTGCGGCTTCGGCACTGCCGGAAACTCCGGTCTGTGGATAAAAGTATTGGCTTTCTTCTGTTTTATTTTCGGAAAGCCAGCGCAAATCAAATTCCAACGAACTGATTTCTGGATGCTCGATAAAAAAACCAAGCTCTGTCGATAACGAATTCACATCCGAAGGATCCAGCAATAAATTTTTCTTTTCTTTGAGCTGTGATTCACAAAGCCCTAAGAAAATTCGGTGCGAGATCACCATCGAGTCCGCCGAGGACAGATTCGTCACCTGAACTCCGTCGAGGTTGGCTATTTTCCAGCGCACTTCTTTTTTGGCGATCACTTGCTCGAGAAAATAAATCCAGGATGACAAACTCATACTCAGCCGATCATCGGCATTGGATAAAAATTCACGCAGGCAAGTCTCTAGCGCTGTTAGATTTTCGATGTCTCGCCAAGATTTCAAAGCAAAACCTAAAAACTCATCGCGGCCAATGGCGGTCGTGGGTAGTAACTTTTCATCAAATGATTTTTTAATTCTCTCATGGCGAATCAAATCTTCTTCACCCAAAAGCTCTGAAAAGAGAGCATAAAATTCTTCATAACGCAGAAAGGGTTCTTGCAAATACACGGCATTCTCAAGATCGGCAAAGCTCACCTGATGACTGGAAAGTCGCAGGCGCGACAACCACTGCGAAACATGCGGCAAAGTTTGCAAACGAAAAGTCTGATCCTTAGCGACAGGAATTCCTTCTTCAGAAAAAAGTGGCGCTAAAGTTGGCCAATAAACTTCGATATCAGGAGCAATCACAGCAATCGCTTCAGCTTTGATCCCACAATCAAGCCAAGTGTGCACTTGACGAACCGCTGCCTTGCTTTCTGCCAGCAATCCTGAAAATTGATAAGCCACTTGTCGTGACCGCGAAGTCTCCGATTTTTCCACCACAATTTTCTCATGCGGCTGCGCGCTCAGGAGACGATAACCCTCCAGCAAATAATCGTACTCGCTGGCCCACGTCGTTTCGGGAATCAAAACTGTGACCTCACAAAATTTGGCCATTTCCAAAATCAGCTCCGCTTCCGTGCGCGAAAGTTGCGAACTTAAGTCCACCACCAACGGCCGCTGCCAAAAAGCGCCAAAGAATTGTGTTTCATTTTGTAAGAGGCCTGCGACCCAAGCCGGAGCCATGCGATCTTCGGCTAAAAATTGCTCCACATATTTTTTGGACAGCAAATACCAACTGCCCCAACGTGAAAGACTTTCTGGATGTTGCAAAAACCAATCTTGCATGCGCTCGTGGCCCAAGGGATGCGAGTGCACAGCGATAAACGAATCAATAAAATCGGCGACCACGCTATCGGCATTTTGGCTGAGTTGAATTTTTTCTGACTTGAGAGATTCTTTCAAAGATGTGCGCAAAAAATCAGAAGACACAAAGCGCATCTCCGGTCGCACTCGACGCAAAAGAGAGCGCCATAATTCACTGGCGCGCAGAACGCTGAGATCTTCAAAGTATCCTTGGCTTTGCAAAAAAATTTTCTGAATTTCAAACTTGGTGCGCAAATCAGAGACCAACCATGACATCGTATTTGGATCAAACGAGTCCAAAAACTGTTTTTTCTGTATTGGCGAAGAAAGTCTGGCAAGGCGAAGCATTTTCTCAGTATAATGTTGAAATGAAACTTTTTAGAACAAATAAAAAAGTGATGAGCTGGGCCATGTATGATTGGGCCAACAGCACCTTCGCGACAACCATCATGGCGGGCTTCTTCCCTGTTTTCTTTAAAGAATTTTGGAGTCACGGCACCGATCCGACTCTCACCACAGCTCGTCTAGGCTCTGCTATTTCAATTGGCAGTTTTATTATGGCCGCCTTAAGCCCCAGTCTTGGCGCGTTGGCCGACAAGAAAGGCTATAAGAAATTATTTTGTTTTCTATTTATGCTTTTAGGAATTGCCGGCAGTGCGATGATGACTTGGATTCCGCAGGGACTTTGGTTCATGGCTCTTGTCGCTTACACCATTTCAAATATTGGCTTCAATGCCAGCTGCGTTTTTTACGATGGTCTTCTTCCCTCTGTCGCACCGGGAAGAGAGTCTGATTATGCCTCGTCTCTTGGATATGGCCTCGGCTACTTAGGTGGCGGAGTGCTTTTTTCTTTGAATGTTTGGATGTACTTAAGCCCTTCAACATTTTTCCTTCGTGATCAAGCTCAAGCGGTGCAAATTTCTTTTCTCACCGTGGCGTTGTGGTGGGGACTTTTTTCCATTCCTTTATTTAAAAATGTTCCAGAGCCTGACGCCACTCACCCTCATATTTCTTTTTGGCAAGCGACTTACGACAGCGTTATCAAGCTCAAACAAACTTTATTGGAAATGATGAAAGAGAAAAATACTTTTATTTTTCTCTTGGCTTACTGGCTCTACATTGACGGCGTTTACACAGTCATGACCATGGCCGTGGATTTTGGAATTTCCATGGGGCTTCCGGTGTCGTCACTGATTTCTTCGTTGCTGATTGTGCAATTTATTGGTTTTCCATTTGCTTTGATTTTTTCTTGGCTTTCGAAAAAATGGGGCTGCCGCATTCCTATTTTGATTTGCGTGATTGTCTACGGCATCACAGTCATCGGCGCGACTTACATGAGCAAAGCTTGGCACTTCGCCATGCTAGCAGTGATCATCGGTATCGTCCAAGGTGGCGTTCAGGCTTTGAGCCGCAGCCTTTTTTCACGCATGGTTCCCGCTGGCGAAAGTGGCGAGTACTTCGGCCTCTTCAATCTGGTCGGAAAATTTGCTTCGATCTTAGGCCCGATCCTTGTCGGCTGGGGCGCTTACCTCTCGGGCGATCCACGCAAAGGCTTGATGGGACTCTTGGTGCTTTTTGTGACCGGCGGAATTTTGCTATGGAATGTGCGAGAGCCCGCACAGGAACTTCAGAAGCTTCCGATCAATTCCAACCAATGACTTTGTAGCCACGCTCTGCGAGACACTCATTGACGAAACTTCTCTTCATCTGATCTGGCGAGAGAGCCGCCGACGTTCCCGCCACCGTTCCGCCAATCGCCGCTCCTTTGAGCGCTGTCGATCCCGCATTCGCATGAGAAAAAAGTCCTGCCACAGCTCCGGTGGCTCCGCCGACGACCATGCCTTTACCAGCAGCCGTGGCAATTTGTTTTCCTTTATTGGATTGAACATAATTGTCCGCAAGGTCTTCACAAGTTTTGATATCTTGATTGGCCACATCTTTTCCGACAGAAACTAATTTTTTGTTCGGATAAAGTTGAGGAGAAGAGGCGCAGCCGGCAAAGAACAACGCCGATATTAAAAAGCCCCCACGGAAAAATATTTTTGAATTCATAATGAAGCTCCAATGATTTATTAACTTTTGTTAATTATCACTGAAAAAACCGAGAGATGTTAAGACTTATCAGCTTGAATGCAAACGAAGTGTTCCATAAGCCCCCCGCAAACAGACTATCGTCGTTGTTTCAGTCGTCGACGGCCGCCGTCGGTGTTGACGATATGGAAATCGGGATCGAGAGAAAGCTGCAATGTCACTGCCGCTTGAATCCGTTGATCAGGAGTTTGTCCGGGATAAAATCCGCGCTCGACGGCGTAAGAGGCGACATCAAAATTCAGTAACCACAAATCAAATCCCGCTCCGTAAGTGAGATAGCCTTGATACAACCCCGCTCGCACATCCAGAAAAGCCAAATTCGCTTCGACACCCATGTGAATTTTTTGACCAAGCTCGGTATTGGCATCGGTGATGTGTCGATACTCAAGCCCTGCGGAAAATCCCAAGAGCGGAATCGATCCGTCAACAGTCATTCCCATCACCAAATCATTTTTTTGCGCTGGCGGAGTCAGGGTTCCTCTGGTCAATTGAAAAGCGGTATCGCCCAAATCTCTCCACGACAGTGAAACTGTTGGATTCAAAGGCTGGTCGCTCATCCGCGCGACAAGACCCGCATCAAGACCGTAACCAATTCCAGAACTCTCTAAATTTTGCAGCGTCGTTTGCAAATTCATCGAGCCCGAAAATCCCGCCAAAGTATCAACGCCAATGGGTTGATCCACCGAACTCCGACTGATGCGCTTCACATTCATCCCGAGCGCCACATGCTCGTTCAGAGGAATCGCTCCGCCGACCACAAATCCATTATCAATATTAACCAGCGTTTGAATTGTCGGATAGGAAGGTCCGTGCAGAGTCAAATCACCATAGCCCGTATAAAAAGCACCAATTCCAAAGCAGGGAAAAGTCAGCGTTGAAAAACCTTGAGCCGTGAACCATTGATTGTTGCCATACAAAGAACCAAGCCCACTGAGTGATCTTACATTTTGAATATTCTGAAGATTGTCATTGGCTGCTTGCAAAGGATTGGTCGGATTGCCATTAGAAACAAGCCCCACATTGATATTCATGATCGACCAATTCATTCCCTTGGTAAAACAAGAGTAACCTGGATTTTGATAAAGCGAGGCCGCATCGTCTGATGCAAAAACATACACGCCACCCATGCCCAACATGCGTGTTGTCTGAAATGGCTCAATGTATTCACTCGCCAGAGAGCGAAACGCAAAAAGCATCAAAAAAAGAAAAGTCATCTTCTTCATGGACAACATGCCGCCAAAGTGGGGCCATCCACCGGATTGCAGACATCATCGATTCCCAGTTGGTAACTGGCATTGGCAGTGCTTGGTCCGGTTCGTAAAATATCGCGCACCAGTTTGATATCCGGAGCCGTCACGGTCGCCGCATCGGTTTTTGCACAAGTCGCACCGCAAGCGGTGCTAATGTTAGAAAGAGCCGCGCCCACAGTACTGGCCGGAATCACATTTGTTAACGCGGTTAAATTTGTGGAAACAAGACCAACACCCGTTATAACTTGGGTCACATCCGCATCTGAAATCGAAGGCACATTGCACGAGTTATATCCCGCATCGACAGCTCCATTGCCAAGCCCTCCAACACCATCTATGTCGGCATCCGAGCGCAAGTATGTTCCAATTTTCACCATCCCAAGCACGGCGATAAATAAATTTTCACCCTGAGTCCGTTGCGCCGGATTGGCACTGATTTGTTCCATTTTTAATTGCGCCAACTGACAAGACCCAGGGTTCACAGCCACCTGAGTGAACGCATTCATCAAATATTTAAAAATCGTCGAGCCCGCCAGCGATGCACTGCTGAGATTATTAAAGTAAACAATAAAATCCAGACCACATTGCCCGGCTAAAGCTCCCGCCCAAGTTTCAATGACATCTGTTTCGGCTTGGCGAGAGGGTGAAAGCGACGCCAATTGCGTGAGGGCTTGATTCCAATTTCTGCTGTCCACTGATTTTAAAACTTCTTCATAAATCGCATCATCCGAGGTTTTATTTGCTAAACCCGAATAGACATTTCCGCAGGCCATGGCTGCGAAAGTCGTTGCTGCTAAAAGAAGAAGAGAAATCCGTTTCATCATTTTTTATCCTAAAATCGAATGGCAAATTTCAAAACAAATCGGCGATCTTCCTGTGGAGATCCATCGGGTCCAACATCTTCGCCGTAGCTCGCCAACTGAAGTTGAGTGTGCTCGCTGGCAACTTCGAGCCCCGCCGTCCAATAATGTTGATTCATTCCCGCACGCAGAAACAAACAATCACCATAGTTGAATTCGTAACCCACGTGAGCGTAGCGCATTTTGTCTTTCGCTTCCGAAGCCTCTTTCACTTTGTCATATTCTAAAGTGAATGAAGAGCGCGTGGAATTTCCGTGAATGGGAAAAACCGCCAAAGCCACATCCACATCTTGAGTCACAGATTGCGGAACTGTTGTGGTGTTCATTCTCAAACCTTTAGCTGCCGAAAAACTGGTGCCACCGATGTCATGCACCACCGCTGATAAAGTCGGAAGCCAAACCCAAGGTGCTGTCATGACAATTCCCGCGTCGCCGCCAACACCAAGGCCTTCACTGCCATTGCTTTTAATATCCATCGGCTGAGTGGGATCGAGAGCTCTATTGATTTCAATTCGCGAAATCATTTTGGCGGCTCCGCCAATTTTGATCCGACCATCGAAGAATTTCAGATTGAATCCTAGATAAACACCCAAATCATCTTGATAGAATGTCTGCAGCTGAGTCCCCGCCGTATTCATTTGCGCATCTAAAGTTTTTCTTTGAATAATTCCAATTCCAAAATTTTTCGCCACCAAGGACGGAAACAATTGCTCACGCGCGTGATAATATTTATCACGACTGACATTGAGAGATTGCGAGACCTGACCTAAGTTCCATGGGTCACTGAACTGTTGAGCTTTGTAAATCGCATTGAGATTGGAACTTCCATCCACTTCGGGATCGAGAATCGTGCCATAAACATCGCGCAATTTTCCAAGAGCCGCCGGATTCGCCAGCAGCGCCGTCTCGTCATTGACAACGGCGATCTGTGCTCCGCCCATGCCCAAAGCCCGCGCTCCGATATAGTCCTCGCGGACTTCGGTATTTTGCGCATATCCTTTTTGAGGAGTTAAAAGAAAACCTCCGATTAGCGCCGTTAAGAATAAAAAAGAGAACATCCTGTTCATAAACTTTTTATCGGATTGAGACGTTCTCAGCTTGAGACATCTTCATAGAAACTAGACGTTCGTCAGTCCAGCTGTGGAGAAGACTATAAAATTTAGATTTAGACTTCTGTTTTCCTCGGGAAATTTCGATAAAATAGAAGTATGAAATCATTCTCATTGGCCGTCGCCATCACCACTGCTTGTTTTCTCTTAACCAGTTGTGGTCCCACCGACGCCGATAAAATTTCGGACGCACAGACTTGTTTAAATACAGCCACTCCAGCCAATGCCGACCTTTGTGTGGCGATGGTTGCCGGAATCACCAGTCAAAGTGCGGCGCTGATTCGTTGCTCTGGAGCTTTTATCAAACAAGGATATGGAGACCCTAGCAAAGTGGCCGGTGCTTTATCTCAAATTGATGGCAGCAGTGGTGCCACACAAAGTATTGCGATGATGACAAAATTATCTTTCCAATACGAAAGCACCATGGCGGCAAACGTGACCGATGCCCAAACCGCACAGAGCGATTGCAATATCTCTGAATCTCCAGGACTTATTTTTTTAGTCGGAGTTGCGGCAACCGCGACACAAGCGGCTCAGTTGGCAGGCTCTTCTCCTGGCTCTGTTAACTCGGCTGATGTCACAACTGGACTTGGGACTATTGCCAGCGGTGGAAATCCTGCTGCCGCTGCCGTTGTTGGAAATGCGGCACTCTCGATTTATGGAACCAGTTGTTTGAATGGAAATACCACGGCTGGAAGTTTTTGCACTCAATTTCAGTCTGTGATTGCCAATGCGCCAGGCACTGATCCAACCAGTGTCGGTCAATTTCTCGCTCAATGTTATACGGCTCCAGCCACAGCGGGCTGTCAGGGATTTTAATTTCTTCTAGATATCGAGATTCAATCGAACCATGTAAATGCGATTTTCTTGAGGATGATCGTAAGATCCAACATCTTCACCATAAGTGACAGCATCTAAATTAAAAATACCGAGCAACGCTGAAACTCCGGCGGTGAAATATCCTTGATTGAGTCCGGCTCGGTAATGCCCTTTCCACCAGCTCGACACAGACCAATCAAACTCGAGGCCCAAGTGCAGCGCTTTTCGCCAATTTTCATTCGGGTGACCGATGTCGCGAATATCTACCTCACCCCGTCCGCTAAAAATCCAGAAGTCGGGATAATCAAATCGCGTTCCGACATCAAGCACTCGGTGCAAAGGCTCTGGCTGTTGCAGATTTGTTTTATTGAGAAGATGAAAACTATTTTTAAATCCGTAGTCGCCGACATTGCGCACGACAGCCGCAAAAGTTGGTTTGGCATAGCGAAAAAAAGATTCCCATCCTTCGGGATTGATCACGGGCGTGTACATCACACCAACATCACCATCAATTGTATAGCCGTCACTGAGATCCGTTTTTTGCAAGTAATGCGAATTCACAGCCATGTCCAGCGCGTTCACTTCTTTATTGGCATAGGCCCGATCAATGAATTTCCCCGTCACGCCCCAAGAAAATCTTCCGGGCAGCAAACCGTGAATGTCATTTCCATAACCAAGAGCAAAAGTCGTATCACCGTAAGCTCGCACATTGAGTGCAGGTGCTGCTTGATTGATGATTTTGTATTCGACGGTGACATCCGCGGGAATAATTCCAACACTCCAATGTGGCTTAGCCCAAATTCCTTCCAGCAAACCGGCTTTGATTTTAAAACTTTCGCCGTAATACTTTTGCAACAAATTGGCATAAGCCGTGTATTGATCTGACTGATTGGCAAATTGCTGCTTACTGATATTGTTCACATCTTTATAAAAATTGGCGGCATCGGCAGAGGCTCCCAGATCTATTGAAAGGTTGATCTGGTTCGAATCTCTTCTGGCTAAAGCCGCCGGATTATAAAAAA
>Ga0134125_10000900_pt1 | contig 38104 bp, 33 predicted proteins | sample KB31751_FD_96464 | JGI IMG/M metagenome (GOLD analysis project Ga0134125, IMG submission 96464) | Terrestrial soil microbial communities with excess Nitrogen fertilizer from Kellogg Biological Station, Michigan, USA - KB3-175-1 | ecosystem: Environmental > Terrestrial > Soil > Unclassified ...
GGGTCCGAAACGCGTCTCGATGGGAACGACAACGTGACGGAGAAGGCTGGAGTGCTGTCGGCGGATGAGACGCCGCTGCTCGACTTGGAGGAGCTGCGCAATCTCATCGCCGAGGGACAGGAACGGGGGTACCTGACCTACGAGGAGATCTCCGGATGCCTCGAGGAGGTCGATGTCACGAAGGAGCAGGTGCAGGATCTGTACGTGCACCTGGAGGAGCACGGCATCGACGTGATCGAAGCGGACGGGCGCCCCGAGGCTGCGGCCGAGGGCGGCTCGGAGGGCAGTGAGCGCCCCGAGCCGAGGACGATCTCGAAGCGCCCCGAAATCGACTTGACCGTGGAGCCGAGCCTCGACTCGCTGCGGCTCTACCTGCGCTCGATCGGACGCGTGAGCTTGCTCACCGCCGAACAGGAGGTCCACCTGGCGCAGCGCATCGAGCGCGGCGACATGGTGGCCAAGCAGCAGATGATCGAGGCCAACCTGCGTCTCGTCGTCTCGATCGCCAAGGGCTACCTCGGCCGCGGGCTGACGTTCCTCGACCTGATCCAGGAGGGGTCGCTCGGGTTGATCCGCGCGGTCGAGAAGTTCGACCACCGGCGCGGCTTCAAGTTCTCCACGTACGCGACCTGGTGGATCCGCCAGGCCGTGACGCGGGCGATCGCCGACAAGGGCCGGACGATACGGATCCCGGTCCACATGGTCGAGAAGCTCAACAAGGTCGTGCATGTCGAGCGCCAGCTCGTCCAGACGCTCGGCCGCGAGCCGACGCCGGAGGAGATCGCAGCCGAGCTCGACTGCCCGGTCAGAGAGGTCCGCGACATCCTGCGGATGGCCCAGCAGCCGGTCTCGCTCGAGAAGCCGATCGGCGAGGAAGAGGAGTCCGAGCTCGGCGACTTCGTCGAGGACCAGACGGCCGAGTCGCCGTTCGAGCTGGCGTCGGAGAACCTGCGCCGCGACAACGTGCGCCGAGCGTTGGCCGCGCTGCCGCAGCGCGAGCGCGAGGTGATCGAGATGCGCTTCGGCCTCTCGGGCGGCCGCCCGCGCACATTGGAGGAGGTCGGCCGCGCCTTCAACGTCACGCGCGAGCGGATCCGCCAGATCGAGAACCACACGCTCAAGAAGCTCGAGGCGCTGCCCGAGGCGCAGCGCCTCCGCGACGCGTCCTGACCCTGCAGCGGCCCCGCCCGGGTGGGTGGGGCCGTTCTGGGGCCGCTATGCTTCGCGCCCCAACTCGGGGGGATGTCCGAGTGGTTAAAGGAGACGGGCTGTAAACCCGTTGGCTCTGCCTACGCAGGTTCGAATCCTGCTCCCCCCACTTTCGTGCGTTCGCTCGGGCCTCGCGACGGATCACGTGGTGCGCCGCGAAGTGGGCTACCGTCTCGACGTGCTTTCCGCTGAGGCCATCGAGCGTGCAGGGCGCACCCTCGCCAACGCAGCGGCAGCGCCCGCCCGGGTGTTCCTGTTCGGCTCACATGCACGTGGAGATGCGACGAGCGACAGCGACCTCGACTTCCTCGTGATCGAGCGTGGCACCGAGCCGACGGCCGAGGAGTGGGTTCGGCTGCGGGATGCGCTGCCCCCGCTGGGCGTGCCGGTGGATGTGATCGTGATGAGCGACGATCTCGTGCGCCGCCGCCGCGATGTGCCGGGCTCGCTGGTCTACACGGCCATGCGCGAGGGGCGGCTCGTTGCCGAGTCCTGAGCAGCGCGAGTTCGCCGCACTGCTGCTGCGGAAGGCCGAGGGCGATGTGGAGGTCGTGCGGGCGCTGGTCGACAACACGTCGATCACCGACGACGCGATCGGCTTCCACGCGCAGCAGGCGATCGAGAAGGCGATGAAAGCTGTGCTCGCGATCCACGGCGTTCAGTTCCCGCGGACGCACGACCTTGGCTTCCTGCTGGAGTTGGCCGACCGCGATGGCGTGCGGATCCCGGATGTCGTCGTGGAGGCACGATGGCTCACGCCTTGGTCCGCGGAGTTCCGCTACGACGATCCCCCGGTGCCGGACGAGCTGGATCGCAATGCGAGCCTTCGCAGCGTGGAGCAGGCGCTGGCGTGGGCTCGCGGGGTACTCGCCGACGGCGAATAGGGCAGCGCCGGCGATGCTGTGCGAGTTCGGTGAGCAGCAGGGACATAGGGACGAGTCGCCGCTCCCGCTCCTCAGCGCCGCGGCGCCGGCTCGCTTCTGGTGAGGGCTTCGACGCAGAAGGTGATCAGCTCATCCGGGCGCAGGTCGAGCGCGTCGAGGAGGCGCACGACCGTCGTGAGACGCGGGTGTCGCAGGCCGCGCTCGATCTCGCTCAGGTGCTTCGGCCCGAGCCCCGCCCGATGTGCGAGCGCCTCCTGGCTCAGATCGAGCAGGCGTCAGGCGTCGCCGACTGCGCAGGGCGCGCGCGAACGCGGCGAGCGCTTCGGGGGACGCGGATTGCACGGACATCGCCGTGCCAAGCTAAGCCGCCTATCAGAAGCAAACAACCCGCTATACCTGGTAAATCAGGGCATAGACCAGGACTTTTCTGGTCTATGACGGGCTTTTCACTGCCCGAAGCGGTGTCTCACCGCGGCGAGGGCGCCAGCAGGCCGAGATGACGCCCGGCCGCGGTTCCGTCCCGATGCGCCCGCGGCGCGGTGGTGCGAGGATTGCGTTCGGGATGTCGCTCTCCTTCCCAATCCAGCTGCTGCTCGTCGAGGACGATCCAGGCGACGCGCTGCTGGTCGAGTCGCTGCTCGCGGGGGTGGCGCCGAACGTCGACGTGATGCGCGTCGAGCGCCTGCAGCAGGCCGAGGAGCTGCTGGCGAGCCCGCCCGGGATCGACTGCGTGCTGCTCGACCTCGGGCTGCCGGATGCGCTGGGCCTCGAGGCGGTCGAGCGGCTGCGCGCGGCCGCGCCCGACGCGGCGATCGTGGTACTCACCGGCCACGACGACGAGCAGCGCGGCGTCGACGCGCTCTCGCGCGGGGCGGAGGACTACCTCGTCAAGGGCAACGTCGACGGGCCGCTGCTCGCCCGCGCGATCCGCTATGCGATCGAGCGCTGCCGCGCCGATCGCTCCCAGCGCGAGCTGTTCGAGGCGCGGTTGCACGCGCGCGAGAACGCGCGCCTCGAGCGCGGCCTGCTCCCGCAGGCGCTGCTGCGCGACCCGCGGATCGCGCTCAGCACGACCTACCGGCCGGGCCGGCGCCGCTCGCTGCTCGGCGGCGACTTCTACGACGCGGTCGAGCTCGACGACGGCACGCTGCATGTGCTGATCGGCGACGTCAGCGGCCACGGGCCCGACGAAGCGGCGCTGGGTGTGTGCCTGCGCGTCGCGTGGCGCACGCTGATGCTCGCCGACGAGCCGCCCGACGACGCGCTCGCGTTGCTCCAGCAGGTGCTGCTGTACGAGCGGCACGCGCCGGCGATCTTCGCGACGCTCTGCATGCTGAGCGTCGCGCCGGACCGCACGGAGGGGGAGCTGCGCCTCGCCGGTCATCCGCCGCCGGTCGTCGTGGACGCGCGCGGCCTGCGCGTGCTCGACGTCCCGCACGTGACGCCGCCGCTCGGCTTCATCGACCCCGGCGCCTCCCGCGGCAACGCGCTGCGCTTCAGCGGCGACTGGGCGATGCTGATGTACACCGACGGCCTGATCGACGGTCGCATCGGCGAGGGCTCGGAGCGCCTTGGGGAGCAGCGGCTCGTCGAGCTGCTTGGGCGTCGCGTCGACGGCGACGTCACCCGCCTCGCAGACGCCTCGCCGCTGCTCGACGAGCTCGTCACGGAGGTCGAGCGCCTCCACGGCGGCGACCTCACGGATGACGTCGCGATGGTCGTCGTCGCGGCGAGGCAGGGCGCGTGAGCGAGCGGCAGGAGCGGCCGCGGTCGGCGCTGCATCCGCCGCTGGTCCGGCGCCTGACGACCAGCCAGTGGTTCGCGCTGGCGGCGAGCGCGCTCGCGCTCGTGACCGCCGCCTGCACGACGCTCGGCATCGTCGCGATCAGCCGGCTCGACCATGCGCGCACCATCGCGCTCGACCGCAACGGTCCCGCCGTGCTCGCGCAGCTGAGCCTTGAGACCGCTTTGGTCAACCAGGAGAGCGGCGTGCGCGGGTACGCGCTGACGGGCAACCCGCAGTTCCTCGGGCCCTACCACGCCGGCCGCACCGCCGAACAGGCGGCGTTCGCGCAGCTCGCGCCGCTGCTGGGCAGCGACGACATGGCGCGGGCTCGCCGCGCGACCGCGGTCGTGCACGTGCTCGCGGACCGCTGGCACGCCAGCTACGCGGAGCCGACGATCGCGCACGTGGAGCGCCGCGGGGCAAGCGCCGCGGGGCCGCCGTCGCCGACGGTCGGCAAGCGCGACTTCGACGCGCTGCGCGCCGCCCTGGCGAGGCAGACGGCCGCGCTCGGGAAAGTGCGGCTCGTCGGCCGCGCGGGCCTCACGAACGCCGCGAACTTCCTGACCGCGACATTCGTCGCGATCGTCGCGCTGATGGCGATCGGCATCGCCGGCGCGCTGCTCGCGCTCCGGCTCACGACGACGCGTCCGCTGCGGCTGCTCGGCGGCAGCGTACGGCGGATCGCACGCGGGGAGTTCGACCACGAGATCGCGCGCGCCGGCGCGCGCGACGTCGTCGAGCTCGGCGCCGACGTCGACTCGATGCGCCGGCGGATCGTCGCCGAGCTGTCGAGCTTGCGGGAAGCGCACGCGCAGCTCGACGAGCAGGCGCGCGAGCTGGCGCGCTCGAACGCGGAGCTGGAGCAGTTCGCCTATGTCGCCTCGCACGACCTGCAGGAGCCGCTGCGCAAGGTCGCGAGCTTCTGCCAGTTGATCGAGCAGCGCTACGGCGACCAGCTCGACGAGCGCGGCAGGCAGTACGTCGCCTTCGCGGTCGACGGTGCCAAGCGCATGCAGCAGCTGATCAACGACCTGCTCGCGTTCTCGCGCGTCGGGCGCGGCGCGCCCGAGCAGCCGGTCGTCTCCGGCGACGACGTGCTGCGCCAGGCGCTCGCGAGCCTCACCCAGGTAATCGACGAGAGCGGCGCGCAGATCGACGCCGGGCCGCTGCCCTCCGTGCGCGGGGAGCCCGCGTTGCTCGCGGCGGTCTTCCAGAACCTGATCGGGAACGCGCTGAAGTTCCGCGGCGAGGCGGCGCCGCGCGTGTGGATCTCCGCTGAGCGCGCCGACGGCCCGGCCGATCCTGAGTGGCTCTTCACCTGCGCCGACGACGGGATCGGGATCGAGCCGGAGTACGCGGAGCGCATCTTCATGATCTTTCAGCGGTTGCATCCCAAGGATGCGTATGCGGGCACGGGGATCGGGCTCGCGATGTGCCGCAAGATCGTCGAGTACCACGGCGGACGCATCTGGCTCGACACGGCCGCGCCCGACGGGCGCACGACGTTCCGCTTTACATTGCCGGTGATCGACAAGGAGCCTGTGCCGACATGACCCCGCCCCAGGTGTTGAACGCGATCGACGTGCTGCTCGTCGACGACGACCCGGGCGACACGCTGATGATTCGCGAGGCGTTCGCGCACAACAAGGTGCGCAACGAGCTGGCCGCGGTGGCGGACGGCGTGCAGGCGATGCAGTATCTGCGCCGAGAGGGCGAGTACAAGGACGCGTCGCGACCGGACCTGATCCTGCTCGACCTCAACCTGCCGCGCAAGGACGGCCGGGAGGTGCTGGGGGAGATCAAGGGCGATCCGGAGCTGCGCACGATCCCGGTCGTCGTGCTGACGACCTCGCATGCCGAAGAGGACGTGCTGCGCAGCTATCAGCTGCACGCGAACGCGTACGTCACGAAACCGGTCGACTTCGAGCGCTTCATCGAGGTCGTGCGCCAGATCGACGAGTTCTTCGTGACGGTCGTGAAGCTGCCGAGATAGGCGCCGCAGCGAACGGCGGGCGGCTGCCCCTGCGGTAAGCGGAATATGTTCCGCTTCGTGCTACAGTACGAATCGGAACTAAGTCCGCTTACTCGAAACGGAGGCCGCATGTCCACGACCGCGATCCAGCCGCTCGCCGGCACGTACGTCGCAGATCCGATCCACTCCAGCTTCGCCTTCGCTGTCCGCTACATGGGCGTCTCGACGTTCCGCGGCACACTCGGCGACGTGCAGGCGACACTCTCCGCCGGCGCCGACGGCGTCGCGCTCCAAGGCGCCGCTCAGGTCGAGTCGATCTCGGTACGCACGCCTGACGCGTTCCGCGACCACGTCCTCTCCGCCGAGTTCTTCGACGTCGAGCAGCACCCGCAGGTGACGTTTCGCTCGACCCGCGTCGAGCTGGGCGAGGACGGCCGTGCGGCGCTCGACGGCGAGCTGACGATAAAGGGCACGACGCTGCCCGTCCACGCCGAGGGCGCCTGGACGCCCGAGGCCGAGCTGTTCGGCACGCGCAAGGCCGGGCTCACGCTCGCGGCGACCGTCGACCGCACCGCGTACGGCCTGAGCTGGAACGCCGACCTGCCGACCGGCGGCAAGGCGCTCGCGGACGACGTCACGCTGACGGTCGAGCTCACGCTCGTGCCGCAGGAGGGCTAGCGCCATGCGGGTGCTCGGATTGTCCGGCAGCCTCCGGCGCGACTCCCACAACCGCGCGCTGCTGCGCGCCGCGGCGGCGGTCCTGCCGCCGGACGTGGAGCTGGTGGAGTGGGAGCGGATCGCCGAGCTGCCCGCCTACGACGAGGACCTCGACGCGGCGCTCGTCCCCGAGCCGGTGCGGGCGCTGCGCGAGGCGATCGCCGCCGCCGACGCGATCCTGGTCGCGACGCCGGAGTACAACCGCTCGCTCCCGGGCGCGCTCAAGAACGCGCTCGACTGGGCCTCGCGCCCGCACGCGACGAACCCGCTGCGTGGGAAGCCCGCCGCCGTGGTCGGCGCGAGCACCGGCCTGTTCGGCGCGGTGTGGGCGCAGGCGGAGGCGCGCAAGGTGCTGACGACGATCGGCGCCGAGGTGCTCGACCGCGAGCTGCCGGTCGGACAGGCCGACGCGGCCTGGGCGCCCGACGGGACGCTGGCTGACGCGGAGCTGCAGGCGAGGTTGGAGGAGATCGTCGGCGAGCTGGCCCGGCAGCCGGCTCCCGCGACGCTCGCGGAGGCGGCATGATGCACACGCGATGCAGGAGCTCCCGCTGACCGCGCTGCCCGCCGAGCAGACCGAGCGCGCCGATGCCGCCTCGAACCGCAGGCGCATCCTCGCGGCGGCGACCGAGCTGTTCGCGCAGCGCGGCGCCGCGTGCGTCTCGATGCAGGACGTGGCGAAGGCGGCGGGCGTCGGGATGGGCACGATGTACCGCCGCTTCGGCGACCGCGCCGGGCTCACGTTCGCGCTGCTGGGCGAGCGTCACCGCGTCTTCCAGGAGCGGCTGCTGCACGGCGCGCCGCCGCTGGGCCCGGGCGCGCTGGCGGCCGAGCGGCTGCACGCATTCGGACGCGCGCGGATCGCATTGCTCGACGACGGCGAGGCCGACATGCTGCTGACGACCGCGGACCCCGGCGGCTCGACGCTGCGCGGCCCCGACGCGGCCTACCGGACGCACCTCGCGATCCTCCTGCGCGAGGCGGCGCCGGCGCTCGACGTGGAGTACGCCGTCGACACGCTCGTGATGGCGTTCGACGCGCGGCTGCACCTGCACCTGCGGCACGAGCGCGGCTGGACGATCGCGCGCGTCCAGGACGGCTGGTGCGCGCTCGCCGACGCGTGGCTCGCTGCCGGCGCGCGTTAGCCTTCGCCTTCATGTCGCCGTTCTGGATCTGGACGCAGGCCGCGATCATCGTGTTCGTGGTCGCCGGCATCGTGATCGCGGCCGTGAAGCTGCTCTAGCCGCCGAGCCGCGCGGCTATGATCCGCGCGCACTCGTCAGCGGCCAAGGGAGCGGTGCGTGTTCGGCTCGATCGTCGTGGGAACCGATGGCTCGGAAACCGCCCAGGAGGCGGTCCGTCAAGCGATCGAGCTGGCGCGGCTGGCGGGCGGGACGCTCGAGATCGTGAGCGCGTACGAGCCGGTCTCCGGCCAGCGCCTGAAGGACGAGGCGACCGAGGCGCCGCGCGATCTGCAGTGGACGATCAACCCGCGCGAGGACGTCGACGTGACGCTCGCGCAGGTTGCCGATGAGGCGCGCGCCGCGGGCGTGTCCGACGTGCGCACGTTCGCGCGTCAGGGCGATCCGGCCGACGCGATCCTCGACGTCGCCGAGGAGCAGGGCAGCGATTTGATCATCGTCGGCAACAAGGGCATGACCGGGGCCAAGCGCTTCCTGCTCGGCTCGGTGCCGAACAAGGTCAGCCACCACGCGCCCTGCTCGGTGCTGATCATCCGCACCACGTAACGTCGCGGGCGCAGGCGACCGCTTGCGGTCGCCGGAGCGCGAAACGCACGTTCACGCCGCCGCCGCACCGGCGCGCGCCCGCGCGATCGCTTCCTCGAAGCGCGCCTCCCACTCGGCGGCGTGCTTGGACAGCATCTCGCCGACGACCCACCTGCCGGCGCGCTTCGTCAGCCTCGCCCGCTCGCGCGGCTTCTCGATCAGGCGCGTGAGCGCGTCGTGCCAGCCGTCGTCCGGCACGAGCCGGCCGCCCTGCCGCTCGCCGTGCCCGAGATAGGGCCCGACCGGCGACGCGAGCCAGCAGGCGCCCGCGGCGGCGTACTCCTTCAGCTTGACGTTCGAGCGCGCGCGGTTCATCGCGATGTCCGACAGCGGCGCGATGCCGACGTCGAAGGCGGCGGCCGCTCTCGTCAGCTCGAACAGCGGAACGACGTCGACGTGGCGGTAGCGCTCGCCGCGCAGCCCGAGCCCGAGGCCGAACGACACGACGCGCACCTCCGGGCGCTCGTCGAGCAGCCGCTGAAGCGTCTCGCGGATCGGCATGCGCTCGACGTCGAGCTGGTGCTCCAACCCCGCTATCCAGCCGATCGTGACGCCCTCGCGCGGCGGGCGCCTGCGCAGCACGAACTCGTCGGGCACGTGGTTCTCGACGACCGTCGCGTGCGGGGCGCCGTACTCGCGCAGGCGGTCGACGAGTCCCTGGCTCGGCGCGGTCACGAGATCGGCGATCTGGAAGATCTTGCGCATGCCGGCGAGCCGCCGCTCCCACATCATCCCGCCCTGCCTGCGGTAGCCGGGCGTGCCCTTCGGCACCGAGCCCATGTCGTCGTCGTTGTCCCACACGACGGCAGCGCCGTGACCCTTCGCCTCGCGCGCGAGCAGGACGGCTCCCGGTTCGCCGTAGCGGTGGATGTGGAGCACGTCGATCCCGCGGACGACCGCGAGCTCCGGTTCGCCGCCCTCGAGAGAGACCGTCGCCACATCGTGGCCGCGCAGCTGCGCGAGCGCGGTCATCGGACCTGTCCCCCGGTAGAAGCCGTTCCCCGTTCGAGGATCGGCAGCGTATGCGATCCGCATCTGCTCAGCATGCCTGCGGCGGTGGCCCCGGGGCAAGCGGGAACCGTCGTGCGCTCGGCGCGCCTGCTCAGCGCGGCGTGCGCGCGGCGCTCGTCAGGCACTGCGGCGTCTGCACGGCGGGCGACGTCGCCGTGCCCGCGTCGACGAGCCCGTAGCCGTAGACGCGGTTCGGTCTCGGGATGCCGAGCGCCTTGGCGGTGAGCTTGATGCGGCACTCGACCTGACCCGGCGTCGGGCGCGCGCCGAGGACCCCGCTCGCGATCACGAGCGCGGCGGTCGCGGACACGTGCGGGGCCGCCATCGAGGTGCCGTCGTAGCCGGACGGCAGTCCGAAGCGAGCGACCGAGTTGGTGTAGGTCATCTGGTAGATGTCGGCGCCGTGACGGCCGGGGTGGCAGTTCGGGTCGTTCGCAAGCGCGGCGTCGTCGCCGCCGCCGGGCGCGACGAGGTCGAGCCCGACGCCGTCGTTGGAGAAGTCCGCGAGGCAGCCGTCGTCCGTCGTTGCCCCGACCGAGATGACGTTGCCCGTGCGTGCCGGGTAGGCGATCCGTGCCTCGCCCTCGTTGCCGGAGCTGCCCACGACGACAACGCCCTTCGCGTTCGCGTAGCGCAGGGCCGCCGTGATGTCGGGGATCTCCGACGAGCGCACGCTCGTCGAGAACTCGAGGCTCATGTTGATGACCCGCGCCCCGTGGCGGACGGCGTAGCGGATCCCCTTCGCGATCGTCGCCGCGTCGCCGTAGCCGCGCGAGTCGAGCACGCGCACGGGCACGATCGTCGCGCCCCAGGCGAGCCCGGTCACCGCGAGATCGTTGTTCGTCGCCTCCGCGATCGTCCCTGCCACGTGCGTGCCGTGGCCGTTGCGGTCGACCGGGAACCGCGTGTCGTCGACGAAGTCGTACGGCGCGACGAAGCGCGTGCCGGCGAAGTCGGGCGAGCGGCGGAAGCGGCCGAGGTCGCGGTACGCGACGCCGGTGTCCAGCACCGCGATGCGCACGCCGTGCCCGCCGGGTGCGCGCGCCTGGAGGTTCTCCCACGCGTCGAGCGCGTCGACGCCCCATGGACCGTAGAAGTTCCACTGCAGCGCGGCGAGGCCGCCGGGGAAGCCCTTGATGCCGGGATCGTCAGGCAGCGGCACCGCGTCCGCGTGCGCGATCGGGTCCGGCGCGGCGTACGCGACGCCCGGCGTGCGGCGCAGCTTCGCGATCGTCGCGCGCACCTGTCCGGGCCTGACATGGAGGATGCGCGTGCTCGGCGCGGGCGCGCCGCCGACGGACGCCCCGACCGAGTCGGCGACGGCCTGTTGCGCCGTGGCGGACGCGCTCGGCGCGTAGCCGACGACGATCGTGCCGGGGACGTACGCGGGCTCCGCCGCGAGCGCGTGGCCGGGGGCGAGCGGCGCTGCGAGCGCCGCCAGCGCAAGCGGACCCGCGAGGAGCGAGCGGCGGCGGAGACGGGGGAGCGAGGGCATCGGCGGCGGGGGACGGAACGCTGCAGCCATCCTGCCGCGTCAACCTTAAGACATCATCGGCGGCGAAATGTTTCGCCGCAAGCCCCGAGACCGCGCGTTGGACGTGCCGTGCGACCCGTGACCAGCCACTTCTTCCCACGCGACGAGTACTTCATGCGCCTCGCCCTGCGCGAGGCCGAACGCGCGATGGAGCACGACGACGTGCCGATCGGCGCGGTGGTCGTGCACGAGGGCGAGGTGCTCGCGACTGGGCGCAACGAGCGCGAGCTGCGGCAGGACCCGACCGCACACGCCGAGGTGCTGGCGCTGCGCGAGGCGGCCGAGAGGCTGGGAAGCTGGCGCGTGCTGGAGAGCGTGCTGTACGTGACGCTCGAGCCGTGCGCGATGTGCGCCGGCGCGATCGTGCTCGCGCGGGTGCCGCGCGTGGTCTTCGGCGCGTGGGACCCGAAGGCCGGGGCCGCGGGCAGCGTGCTCGACATCCTGGCGGAGCCGAAGCTCAACCACCGCCCGGAGTTCTCGGGCGGACTGCTGGCGGAGGAGTGCGGCGCCCTGCTGACGAGCTTCTTCGCCGGGCGGCGGTAGCCGCGAAGCCGATTCGCGCGCGGCCGGCGAGCGGCCAGCCGCTACCCTGTGCGAGCCGTACCACCTGGAGGGGTGGCAGAGCGGTTGAATGCGGCGGTCTCGAAAACCGTTATGGGCGGGTTCCGTCCATCGAGGGTTCGAATCCCTCCCCCTCCGTGCGACCGTACTGGTCGGGGATCCAGCCCCAGCCGCAGACGATCGCCGGGCGCGCCGGGCGATCGCCGAAGACGGCCAGCGGGTCGACCGTCTCCTCCAGCACGTGGCAGTCGTGGCGCCAGCACGCCGTGAGGTCGAACGTGTACGCGAAGTGGTCGCCCGGTGCCAGCGCGGCAAGCACCTCGATCGCGCGGTGGTCGAGCCACCGCGGCGCGTCGCGCAGCGGCGGGCCCGCGTCAGGCATGCCCACGAAGCGGCCGCCCGGCAGCTCGAACGCGTGCAGGTGGGCACGGTCCCAGCGCGCGAACGCGTCGTCGATCGTCTCGGCGAGCTGCCAGAAGGTGTGACCCGGGCCGACGATCACGATCCGGCCGGGCGGCGGGTCGCACACGCTCGCGGCGCTCCCCTCCAGCTCGACTCGCACCTGCAGCCATGGCAACGGCGTCCGGCTCACAGCGCCACGCTAGTCCCGCTGGTGCGGGGGTTCAACACACGATGTGTGGGATTTCAGTGCGTCCCGACCGCGGTGCGGTAGCGACCGGTGACCGGGGGCGGCTGCTCCTCCATCCACTCCGCGAACGCGGAGAGGCCCGCTTCGAGCGACGTGTGCGCACGCCAGCCGAGCTCGACGGCGGCGCGGCGCGCGTCGGCGACCCATACGTCGGTGTCCCAGTCGCGCGCGGGGAAGGCGGCCCACGCCGGCTCCTCTTCGATCGCGAACACCGCGCGCGCGGTCTCGGCCAGCTCGCGCAGCGACGTCTGGCGCGCGCCGCCGACGTTGTAGACGGCGCCCGCTCCCGGCTGGGCGCGCTCGGCGGCGAGCAGGAACGCGTCGCAGACGTCCTCGACGTAGACGAAGTCGCGTGCGATCGCCGGGTCGGCGAGCGGCGGCAGGCGCCGGTCGAGCCCGGCGGCGACGAGCGCCGGCATCAGCCGTCTCGGCTCCTCCCACGGGCCGTAGGCCGAGTAGAGGCGCAGCGTCGTGATCGCCGCGCCGCGCTCGCGCGCGAGCCAGCCGCCGAGTAACGTCGCCGACGCCTTCGTCACCGCGTAGGCACTGTTCGGCTCGGGCAGCTCGTGCTCCGGCGGGGCATGATCCTTCAGGCCGTACTCGGACGAGGAACCGGCGTTGACGACCGCCCGCGCACCGACCTCGAGCGCCGCCTCGGCGACGTGCGCGAAGCCGGCCACGTTTGTCTCGATCATGCGCGCCAGCGAGCGCTGCCACGAGTAGGCGCCGTGCGCGGCGAGGTGGAAGACCAGCTCGGGGCGGGCGTCGCGAACCGCGCGCGTCACCGCGTCGGCGTCGCGCAGGTCGACTTCGGCGATCTCGGCGACGTCGCGCAGCTGCTCGAGCCGCCATGGGTCGGAGCCGGGGCCGGACAGCAGCGTGACGGCGTCGCCGCGAGCGACGAGCCGCCGCGCGAGCGCGGCGCCGATGAAGCCGGCGGCGCCGGTTACGAGCGAACGGGCGGGCATGCGGCCTCGAGCTCGGCGACCGCCTGGCGGTGCGTCTCCGCTTCGAGCGGCAGGTAGTGCCACTCGATCTTGCTCTCCATGAAAGAGACGCCGCGGCCGAAGACCGTCCGCGCGAGCAGCACGTGCGGGCGGCCCGGCGGGGTCAGGTCGAGGTCGCCGATCAAGGTCGCGATCGCGTCGGGGTCATGGCCGTCGATCTCGTGCACCTCCCAACCGAACGCGGCCCAGCGGGCGGCGGGGGGTGGGCCCGGGTCCAGCACGTCGCGGGTGTAGCCGAGCGCCTGCTGGCCGTTCATGTCGATCAGCGCGACGAGGTTCGAGAGGCGATGGTGCGCGGCGAACATCGCCGCCTCCCATATCGAGCCCTCGTTCGTCTCCGCGTCGCTGAGCAGCGCGAACACGCGCCGCTGCGAGCGCTGGCGCTGTGCCGCGAGCGCGGCGCCGGCGGCGATCGAGAGGCCCTGCCCGAGCGAGCCGGTCGAGAAGTCGACGCCCGCCAGCACGTGCTCGGGGTGCGCGCCGAGCATCGAGCTCTCGCCGCAATAGGTCGAGAGCAGCTCGCGGTCGATCCGCCCGGTCGCGGCGAGCGCGGCGTAGAGCGCGAGCGCGGCGTGGCCCTTCGAGAGCACGAAGCGGTCGCGATCGGGTTCGGCCGCTTCGCCGATCCGCAGCACGCCGCCGTAGAGTGCAGCAAGCAGATCGGCGATCGACAGCGCCGAGCCGATGTGTCCGACCCCCGCGCGCATCGACTCGTCGATCACGGCGCGGCGGATCTCGTATGAGAGCCGTTCCCCCTCCATCGATCCCCCTTCGATGCTTTTTAGAACCTGTTTCGGAACGACTGGCGGCCGGCTGGCACCGACTCGCACTCGTTCCGAAACAGGTTCTCAGCGACTCTAGCAGTGGGTCAGCGCACCGGGGAATGGTAGGCTCGGCGCGAAAGGGGGAAGGTCGTGCGCATAGCGTTCATCGCCGACCCGCAGCTGCCGGGGGCGTGGTATCGCGGAATAGGGCCGATGATCGCGCTCGGCGAACGCGGCCACGACATCTGCCAGCTGTGGGAACCGCGGACGGGGATCCGCGGCGAGCTCGCGCGCGGCAACGAGGTCCTGCACATCCATCGCGTGCACGAAGACGACGTGATTCAGATCGCGCGCGCGGCCAAGCAGCAAGGCATCACGCTGATCTACGACAACGACGACGACATGCGCGCGGTCGCGAGAAACAACGAGGCGGCGCTCGACTACCGCGGCTTTGCCGGCGAGCGCGCCCTGCGCCAGATAAAGAGACTCGTGCAGCTCGCAGACCTGTCGATCGCCGCCAGCCCCGTGATCGGGCAGCGCTTCCGCGAGTACGGCGCCGAGCACGTGCTGGTGATCGAGAACTACTGCCCGGACGCCGCGCTCGGCGCGTCCGCGCCGTCGAACGGCGACACCGTCGTCGCGGGCTGGCTGGCCGGCAACGAGCATCACGTCGACATCGAGCGGCTGCCGTTGCGCGAGCAGTTCGAGCGCCTGCTCGACGCCTATCCGCAGCTCGTGATCGAGACGATCGGATGCAGCCTGGGGATGCGGCACGAGCGCTACCGCCACGACCCCCACGTCGACTTCCTGGAGCTGTCGCCCAAGCTCGCGCAGTTCGACATCGGGCTCGCGCCGATCGCCGACATCCCGTTCAACCACGCGCGCTCGAGCATCAAGGTCAAGGAATACGCGATCCTGGGCAAGCCGTGGCTCGCGTCGCCCGTCGGGCCCTACATGTCGCTCGGCGAGCGCGAGGGCGGCCGGCTCGTGGCCGATCACGAGTGGGTCGCGGCGGTCGGGCGGCTGCTGGACAAGCCGCGCGAGCGGCGCAAGCTCGCCAGGCGCGCGCGCACCTGGGGGCGCACGCAGGCGATGTCGGCGAACGCCAAGCTGTGGGAGGATGCCATCGCGCACGCGATCGTCCGGACTGGCGGCAGGCCGCGTCCCCCCGGCATGCCGCGCCAGATGATGGTGGCGCGGACGAGATGAGCAGGACACCGATCACAAAAGCGAACAAGGGGGACCGAGGACGTCATGGACCGTGTTGAGGTACAGGCGATGCTCGACCAGGAGGACCGCCACTGGTGGTACCGCGGGCGTCGCAAGATCGTCTGCGACGAGCTTGCGGAGCTGCCGACCGGTCCGGCGCTGCGCGTGCTCGACGCCGGCTGCGGCTCTGGCCGCCTGCTCGACGAGCTGCGCGACTACGGCCATGTGACGGGCCTCGACCTCAACCCGGACTCGGTCGAGATCGCGCGCAGCCGCGGGCACGAGGACGTCATCCAGGGGCCGGTCGAGCGGCTGCCGTGGGAGGACGAGACGTTCGACCTCGTGATCTCGCTTGACATGGTCGAGCACACCGCCGACGATCGCGTGACGCTGCGCGAGCTGCGGCGGGTGACGAGGTCAGGCGGCTACTTCCTCATGACGGTGCCGGCGCTGAGAGCGCTGTGGTCGAGCCACGACGTCTTCAACAACCACTTTCGTCGCTACGACCGCAAGATGATGCGTGCGCTCGCTGCCGACACCGGCTGGAGCATCGAGCGCATGACGTACTTCAACTCGCTGCTGCTGCCTCCGGCCGCGGCGGTCCGCATGCTCCAGCGGGTCCGGCATCGCGACGTGATCAGCGGCAACGAGGACGTCTCGAACGTCTCGCAGCACGGCCGCCATGGCTCCGACGTCGAGCTGACGCCGCCCTGGATGTCGCCGATGCTCGAGCTGCCGATGAAGCTCGAGGCGAAGTGGCTCGACCACGGGCGGCGCACGCTGCCGGCCGGGCTGTCGCTGCTGGCGGTGCTGCGGCGCGTGTAGGGCGCGCCGCGGGCCGCTCGTCAAGGGGTTACGGCGTGTCGCCGGAGCGCGGCGCGCCGTCGACCCACAGCTGGTCGCCTTCGCGGTCTTCGGCGGTCATGCCGAAGCCGGCCGCTTCGAGCGTGGGGCGCACGTCTGGTATTTCGTCCCCGCCGACGATGATGAAGATCTTGAGCCCGCCTTCGGCGCGCAGCACGTGCAGCGTGTCGTCGAGCTGGTCGACCGCCGGCATGGCCGCCTGACTGGTGTAGGGCGTGACGTCGGTGACGTGCAGGTTCGCGCCGATGCGATGCCCGAGCATCTGCAGGATCGCGACGTGCTCGCCGCGGCGCACGTGCGCGGCGATGAAGGCCTGCCCTTCGGGTATGCGGAGCGTTGTCTGCGTCGTGTGTCGCAGGCGGTCGAGCTGCGACCACGGCGTGGGCGTCTGCGCGAGCGAGCAGCCGGCGACGCAGAAGGCGAACAGGCAGGCGGCGGCTGCCGGCTCCGGCCAGCGCCGCGGCGTCGCGGCAAGGCGGCGCACCACGAGCAGCGTCAGCAGCGCGAGCGCGAGCGACCAGGCCGCGAACGAGGTGACGAGGACCTCCGGATGCGAGCGCCCGACGTAGTAGGCGCCGCTCGTCAGGCCGAAGACCGCGACGAACGCGAGCATGCCGGTGAGGGCGCGCTCGCCGGCATGCGCGCCGCTCAGTGCGCGCACGGTCGCGACTGCGAGTGCGGCCGCGAAGGTGACGTAGATCACGAGGTGCAAGCCGATCACCGGCATCGGCAGCATCGCGAAGCCGGCGAGCGCGAACAGTCTCGCGAAGCGCACCATCGTGGCCGGGTTGGGCAGCGCGCCCGCGCGCAGGAGCGTCAGCACCGCGACGAGCGCGTAGGCGCTCGCCAGCCCGACGACCGCCTCGAGCGCGAGCGAGCGCAGGCGCGGCCGCCACGGCGTCGCGGCGCCCGTGCGCGCGCCGGTCCACAGCAGCGCGGCCACCAGTCCGAGCAGCGCGGGCACGCCGTGGTCGGTGTTGTTCAGCACGACGAGGCCGGCCGCGAGGAACAGCGGCCAGGCGTTCGGATCCCGCTCACCCCGCCCACCCACCCCACGCCGCCGATCGCGCTCACCCCGCCCATCCCGCCCGACGTCGAGGTGGCGCGCGGTCAGCCACGAGAGCAGCCACGGTCCCGCGAAGCGCAGCGGGTAGTCGGAGAAAATCGTCGCGACCGTGTAGCGATTCTCCAGCGGGCCGCGCAGCAGGAAGAGGCTCGTCGCGAGGAACGGCGCGAACAGCAGGAAGCCGTGCAGCGGGCTGCGCGCGACGCGGCGCAGCACGTCGTAGATCGCCAGCAGCGCGATCCCGCTGATCGCCAGCATGAGCACGACGAAGCTGCCGACCGAAGGACCGAGCAGCGACATGACCCCTGCGACGGGATACGGCCACAGCGAGCCGTACTGTGCGTCGAAGTTCGCAAGCGGCGAGCGGCCGTCGATTACCGCGAACGCTTCGTCGAGCGTGAACTGGAGGTGGTAGGCGGCCGCCTGGTTCTCGTTCAGCGCGGTGTGTTCGGTGTTGAACGCGTGCAGCAGCCAGATCGCGATCAGGAGCACGGCGGCGAGTGTCCAGCCGACCCGGCGCGCGGTCGTCTGGCGCGCCCAGCGGGCGACGAGCGCGCGCACGCGATCGCTGCGGATCGCGGCGACGATCGCGACCGTCCCGAGCAGTGCGGCGAGGTACGTCGCGTTCGTGAAGTACTGCTGCGTTATCGGCTGGTGTTCCTCATAGGTGAACACGAGCCCGCGCTGGACGGCGACGCAGACGATCGCGAACGCGATCGCGGCCAGCTGCGATCCCCACACGAGCGGCTGCGCGGTCGCGGCGCTCAGCCAGCGCGGGCGCTGGGCGAGCAGCACGGTCGCGCCGACAAGCAGCAGCGGCCCGAGCAGCGCGACGACGAAACGGCCCTGCTCGTGCGGCTCGGGTGCGAGCTCCCACGTCACGACTTCGAAGAAGCGCACCGACGACCTCGGCAGCAGCGCATCCCCGACGGACGGCCCGAGCGTCGCGATCAGCAGGACGGTCAAGGCCGCGCACGGCAGCGCGGCGAGCCACGCGAGCTCGCCGGCGCTCAGCGCGCGCGTCGCCCCGTCCGCCGCGGTCGCGGTCGGCGGGGCGGGCTCGTCGCTGCGTGCGCTCGTCCGGCCGACGGCGGTCATCGCGACGTCAGCTGGCGACGCGGCCGAGCTGGGCGCTCGGGCGCAGCTCATCCGCACCCACGGCGGACTCGCTCTCGGACGGCAGCACGCCGCCGGGCGGAGCGCTGTGGAACGAGCCGCGCATCCGGTAGGCGCCGACGAGCATGCGGACCGCCGACTTGTAGCTGGTCGTCGATCTGCCGCCGAAGCGCTCCGTCGGATAGATCGGGATCTCGACGACCGGATAGCCGGCATAGCGGCATGCGCGCATCCACTCGAGGTCGTACAGCTCGGCGTCGCTGCTGAGCTGCATGAGGTGGTGGAAGCGTCTCGGGAAGAACTTCGGCGTCCCGTCGATGTCCCAGGTCGCGAGGTCGAACAACCGCCGGCACTCGAAGTTGTAGAGCACCGATCCGGCCCGCCGCAGCGCGCTCTCGCGGATGCGCCGCTGCGCCTTCAGTGCGGCGTCCGGGTAGGCCATCGCATAGGCGAGCATCAGCGTCGCGGTTTCCGGCGTCGTGCGCGCGGAGTTCGTGTAGCCGACGATCTCGCCGCGGCAGCTCTCCAGGCCGGCGTTGATCGCCCGGCCCCAGCCGCCTCGCCTGATCGGCCCGACGAGCTGGACCGACCGCGGGTGCTGCGCCGCCAGCTCGGCGCAGATCTCCGGGGAGGCGTCGTGGCAGCCGTTCGGCACGAGCACGAGCTCGACCGCGCGCGGCAGCTTCGCAAAGTCGGAGAGGAAGCCGGCGACGACCTTTGCGATGTGGTCGGCCTGGTTGTGGATCGGCAGGATCAGCGAGGCGAACGGCGCCTCGTCTGCGCGTGTGAGGTCGGTGTCGGTCGTGCTCATCGTGGTTGGGCGGCTCCGGTGGTGACGGATGGCATGGCTGCTGCGTCGTCGAGCGAGCGCAGGACGCGCGCGGCGAGCTGGTCGGGCGCGAGCCCGTGGCGGTCGTAGAGGTGCGGGCGGCTGCCGGTCGCGCCGATCGGCATCGCGCGCAGGCCGGCGCGCACGAGGCGCGTCCCGAGGCCGTGCTCCGCGATCGTCTCGGCGACGAGCGAGCCGAGCGCGCCGTTGACGTAATGCGCCTCCGCGCTCAGCGCGAGCGGCACGTCGGCGAGGGCCTCGGCGAGGTCCTCGGTCGGCGCCGGGTTGAGGCTGGAGACGACGATGACGGAGGCCTCGAGGCCCGCGTCTGCGAGTCGCTCGGCCGTCTCGACCGCGGCGGCGGCCATGCCGCCGAGTGCGACGAGCGCGACGTCGCGCCCCTCGCCGATCCGCTCGGCGCGCCCGAGCGCAAAGCGGCCGTCGAGGCCGGGGACCGGCTGGGACTCCTTGCCGAGCCGCAGGTACACCGGGCCGGGCAGAGCCTGGATCGCCGGCAGCGCGGCGCTCGTCTGCCGCGGGTCGGCCGGCGCGACGACGGCGATCCCCGGCTGGACGCGCATGATCCCGGCGTCCTCGAGCGCGTAGTGGGTGACGCCGTTGTGGCCGTAGTCCATGCCGCCGCCGACGCCGACGACGCGCACCGGCAGCTCGTGCAGGATCGGCCCGTTGCGCACGAACTCGTAGCCCCGCATCGAGGCGAACGTCGCGATCGAGTAGACGTACGGGGTGTAGCCGGCCTCGGCGAGGCCGGTCGCGAGGCCGACCATGTTCTGCTCGGCGACGCCGGCGTTCCAGAAGCGGTCGGGGAAGCGCTCGGCGAACGGCTCGAGCACGGCGAAGCCGAGGTCGCCGGTGAGCAGGACGACCCGCTCGTCCTCGGCGGCGAGGTCGAGCAGGGCTGAAGCGAACGCTGAGCGCATGGTCTGTGCGATCCCCCTGGCACGTGAACGGGCAGCGGCTGCCGGGCGCCGCCCCGCGACGCCTGACAGGCCGATGCTGCTGTCGCCCGCCGCTCCCCCACGAAGCTTCGTACTTGCGGACGACCTCCAGCAATTATATGGCGCGCTGTCAACCAGCGCGCGGGTCGATCGTTAGGTCTTGATGACCGAAAAACGATTTACGCGATCCCGAAGAGCGGTGGACCGCGCTCCGGCTGGTTAAGCCGCACATCCGCCAACCGACTTGTGGCAGTATCGCGCCATGGCCCGGGGGAGCCAAGCGACGCGGCCCGCGCCGCCGGAGGAGTGGCCGGTCCCTGGGGGAGGCCGCGGCGCCCGCGGCGGCGCGCTCGTGCAGCGCCTGCGCTCGAGCGCGCCGTCGCGGTATCTCTTCGAGCATCCGACCGTCGCGGTGGTGCTGCTGTTCGGCCTGTTCGTGTTCGTCTATCTGTGGCCGGCGTTGGTCGGGGGCAAGATCCTCTCCCCGATCAGCCTCCTGTACGAAGCGCCGCCGTGGGAAGGGCTCGCTCCCCACGACCGCTCGTCCTACTTCAACTGGCTGCTGTCGGACGTGCCGACAGCCGACTACCCGTGGCGCTTCCTGATCCGCTCGCTCCTGCACGCGGACACGTTCCCCTCGTGGAACCCATACGTGTTCGACGGGATTCCGCTGTGGTCCAACCCGCAGACGGGGCTCTTCTCGATCTTCAGCCTGCCGTTGTGGATCCTGCCGCTGAACTACGGGATCGGCGTGGCGGCGGCGCTGAAGCTGTGGGCGGCCGGCCTCGGCTCGTTCCTGCTGGTGCGCGAGCTCAGGCTCGGGTTCCTGCCGGGCCTGCTCGCGGGCCTCTGCTTCAGCTTCAGCGCGATCGACATCGTGTGGCTCACGCACGAGACGCTGCCGGCGGTGGCGGCCCTGTTGCCGTGGATGCTGTGGCTCGTCGAGCGCATTTATCAGGCCCGCCCTGGACGGCTCGGGTCCTGCCTGGGGCTCGCGGTCGCGAGCGCGATTGCGCTCGGCGGCGGCCATCCCGGGATGCAGGTGCACGTGATGGCGGCCGCCGGCGTGTACGCGCTGCTGCGGGCGGCGTTCCTGCCGCGCTCGGTGGAGCTGAGCGCGCGGCTGCGGCTGCTCGGGGTGGCGGTCGGCGGGCTCGGGCTCGGTGCGCTGCTGATGGGTGCGATGCTCGTGCCCGAGGCGCTGTCGAGCAGCGGCACGATCGGGACGCTCGCGCGCTCGCACGGTCGCGGGACGCTGCCCGGGACGCAGATGCCGTTGACGGTGATCCGCACCGTCCTGTTCCCCGATTGGTGGGGACGGCCGAGCTCGTTCGAATCGGGCCCGCCGGTCACGCACCTCGCGGGGCTCAGGGTCGGCGTCAACTACAACGAGCGCACGCTGTATGCCGGCACGGTGGGGCTGCTGTTGGCGCTCGTGGGCGCGGCGGCGCCGGACGGCTGGCGGCGCAAGGGCCCGTTCGCCGTGCTGACCGTGCTGGGCCTCGCGATCCCGCTGCACTTCCCCGGCCTCTACCAGCTCGTGACGCATCTGCCGCTGTTCGACCAGGTGCAGAACCAGCGGCTGCACTTCGTGTGGGCGATGGGGATGTCGGTGCTGGCGGCGTTCGGGCTGCAGGCGCTGCTCGAGCGGCCGGCCGGGGACCGCAGGCGGATCGCGGTCGGCGTCGGAGCCGTGGCGTTCGGTGTTGCGATGCTGCTCGTCGCCCTTTCGATGGCGAGGGGTGGGGCAGGCGCGGCGCTCGGCCACACGCTGAGGCACTTCCTGACGGGCGGGCGGACCACTGCGTCAACCGTGCTGCGGCTGACGAGCGTCGTGTGGTACCTGCTGTTTGCCGTCGCCGTCGGAGCGGCCGTGTGGGCGTGCCGGCGCTGGCCGCAGCGGCGGACGCTCGTGGCGGCGGGGATCGTCCTGCTTGCCGCGCTCGACATGCTCCACTTCGCGACCGGCTACCAGCCGATGGGTCCGGCGTCCCGGGTCATCCCGCCGAAGACCGGCGCGGTTCGGTACCTCGAGCGGCATCGCAGCGACGGCCGCATCGTCGGGATCGGCGCCGCGCTGCCGAACGACTGGACGCTGACATACGGCCTCTACGACATCCGCGGCTACGACCCGCCGCAGCCGTCACTGCGGTACTACCGGCTGTGGCAGCTCGCCGAATCCGCGCAGCTCGACTGGACCACGTTCGCGCTGGAAGCGCTGAGCCCGACGTCGGTGCAACTGGCGAGCGTGCTGGGGGCGCGGTACGTGGTCGCCGCGCCGGGGACCGAACGGCCGCTCGAAAGCTCGGGCACGCCTATGCCGTCGCTGCAGGCGGTCTACGACGGGAAGGACGCGCGGGTGTTCTCGAACGCGCGCGCGGCGCCGCGGGCGTTGGTGCCGGCGGTCGTGCAGGTCGTGGAAGGCGAGGAACCGGCGCGGGCCACGGTGACCGAACCGACCTTCGATCCGCGGCGGGACGCGGTCGTCGAGCGGCCGCGGGGCGGCGCGGCGGCGCTCGCGGGCGGGGCGCTGTCGGGCGCCGCGGGACGCGTGACAGTCTCGGATCGCTCGAACGCCGACGTCGTCTTGGCCGCGCAGCTCAGCCGACCCGGGCTCGTGGTCCTGAACGACGACCTGACGCCGGGATGGAGCGTGCGCGTCGACGGCCGCGCGGCCACCGCGCTGCGCGTGAACGACGTGATGCGCGGCGTCGCCGTGCCGGCAGGCGCGCACCGGATCGAGTGGCGGTACCGCGTGCCGGGACTGCGGGCGGGGGCGGCGCTGACGCTCGTGGCGCTGCTGGCGCTGGCGGCCGGAGCCGTCGTGGCGGTGCGCCGCCGGCGGCGCGGGCCGGTTCCGGCGCGCTGAGCCGGCGGTTCGCCCAGAGCGGCCCGTCGCGCCTCCCGTCCGGCTACCGACCACCGGGTTGCAAATCCGAGTGTTTACAGTAGATTGTCGCCAAGCCTCGGGAAATAGGCATTTTTCGCCCTCGCACCACCCGAAACGCAGGTCGCACGGGCGAGGCGAGGACACAAGGAGAGGAGAGAGCCAGTGAGACGGGACCTCAAGGGCCCCACGAGTGCCCCTGCCTTCGGGTTGCGCCGGCGTTCGACGCTCGGACGCACCGGCGCGTCGCCGGGTGGCGCCGGCGATCGAGTGCGCGGTCATCGCGCCTGCCTCGCGCGGACGGCGACGCTTGCGCTCGCCTGCGGTCTGCTGGCGATGCTGCTGCTCGCCGGGACTGCCGCTGCGGCGCCGACGTTCGACTCGTCGTTCACCGCCGGAACGTCGCAGGGTCTGGCCAACCCGATGACGCCGACATGGATCAGCGTCAATGACAGCACCGGCGACGTCTACGTCATCGACAGCGCGAACGACTCGATCGACGTCTTCGACGCCGACGGCAACTTCCTGTCGGACATTCCCGGCTCGGTGACGGACGCGAGAAGCTTCTCCTTCGGCGCCCAGGACGACATCGCGGTTGACAATTCGGGCGGGGCGAACGACGGTCGCATCTACGTGGAGTCGCAGAACGCCGCGCTGGTGTTCGCGTTCGACTCGTCCGGAAGCTTCCTCTGGCAGTCCAACGCAGGCGGCTTTGTCGCTGCCCCTGGCGGCATCGCCGTGGACCCGGCCGGCAATCCATGGGTCGGCGATGTCCTCGACGGCGTGCAGAAGCTCAGCCCGGTCGATGGATCGACGGTTGGAAGCCCGATCTTGACCGGCACCTTCCCCGCGAACCTCGAGTTCGACTCGGCAGGCAATGTCGCGGTGGTCATCGGCGGTGGGGGCGTGGACGTCTTCGACCAGAGCGGCACGGAGCTGCACAGAGACGAGTCGGGGATCGGCAACACCGACGTCGCTGTTGAGACCGTCACCAACTCGGTGTACAGCGTCGACGCCGACGGCGTCACCGTCTGGGACGCGTCCGGCAACCAGGTCGCCGGCACGCCCTTCGGGCCTACCAATGCGGCCAACGGCGTGGCGGTCAACCCGTCGAACGGGAAGATCTACATCACCGAGCCGAGTCAGGCCAGAGTGGACATCTACGATCTGCAGTTCTCCACGCTGGGCGTCACCGTGAACGGCGCGGGGTCCGGCAGAGTCGACGCCACCAGCGGGCCGATCAGCGGGTGCACGAGCAGCGGCGGGACGTGCTCGGACAGAACGCTCACGGGCTCGACGATCACGCTGGTCGCTGCGCAGGACGCGGGCTCGAACTTCACCGGCTGGACGGGTTGCGACAACCCGAGCGGCAACACCTGCACGGTCAGCCTCACCAGCGACAGAACGGTCACGGCGACGTTCGATCCGATCCCGACACATACCCTCAGAGTGACGCTCGCAGGCTCGGGCTCCGGGACTGTGACGAGCGCGCCCGGCGGGATCTCCTGCGGGGCGACGTGCCAGAGCGACTACGTGGACGGCACGCTCATCCTGCTCACACCCAGAGCGGCTTCCGGGTCTACATTCACCGGCTGGTCCGGGGGCGGCTGCAGAGGCGCCGGTCCGTGCCAGATCACGCTGAACGCGGACACCGACGTGACCGCCACGTTCGCGCAGTCGCCGCCCACGGTGAGCACCGGCGGCGTCTCCGGCGTCACCCAGACTGCGGCGACGCTCTCGGGCGCCGTGAACCCGAACGGCGCTGCGACGACGTGCACGTTCGAGTACGGGACGACGACCGCCTATGGCGCGAGCGTTCCGTGCGCCTCGGCGCCCGGGTCCGGGACGAGTGGCATGGCCGTGAGCGCGGCGCTGAGCGGCTTGGCGGCTGGCACCACCTACCACTACCGGATCGACGCGTCCAACGCGGGCGGGCCGAGCACCGGTGGGGACGCGACGTTTGCGACGAGCTCGTCGCCTCCTGCGGGCTGTCCGCAGGTGCTCTCGAAGTGCCCACCGGCCACTGTCAGCCTCGCCGGCTTCACCAGCAAGAGCCTGCTCCTCAGGCTCAAGTGCACTGGAGAGACGGGTCAGACGTGCAGTGGGAAGGTGACGTTCAAGGCGGTCATCAAGGTGCGCGTCAAGCACGGCAGGAAGACGCGGATCGTGAAGAAGACGATCACCGTCGGAAGCGCGTCCTACAGCGTCGCGGCGGGGAGTACGAAGAGCGTGAAGCTCAAGCTCACCTCGGCCGCCAAGCGTCAGCTGAAGAGCGGCGGCTTGCGGGCGACGTCCAAGAGCCCGAAGGGCACGATCAAACTGCCCAAGATCAAGGCGAAGAAGAAGCACTGATCAGCTAGGCCGAGGGGACAGGGTGGGCGCCGCCGTTCATGGCGCCCACCCCTTCGGGTGTCCGCACAGCCCGCACGCACGCGCACGCGCCGTGAGATTCCTCCGGGCGGCTCGTCGCTATATTAGCCTGATCCTGGTGGTTTCGCTTTCCCTCCCGGCCGCGCTTCGAGCCTAAGGTCAGACCAGGCTATCCTGAAACCCCTTTCCGAGTTCGTGAGTTCGAGGTTCCTCGCGGCCGCTGCGGTCACCGCGATACCGAGGAGGGCAGCCGCCAGCAGCCCGGTGATCAGATGCTTCTGCACGTCCAGCCTCCCCGATAACTTGAGTTAAAGCAGTAGGGGCCGCCCGAGAGCGACCCCTACAGACTGCTGTGTCAGCCTTGACGGACTATATTAGCCTGATCCTTGTGGTTGCGGCGCCTTCCCTCGTGGTGGCTGTACCGTTGCCGCTGAAGTGGGCTGCGCCCGAGATGCTGCAGAAGAAGCCGCCAGTGGTTGTTATCCCGGCGTTCCTTTCTGCTTCGAATGTCCTTATTTCGCCGCCAGAAACGATTGCGTTACCCCTGGCCGGCTGGTTCGCTTCGGTCCTCGCTAGGCATTCTATGCCTTCGATGTTGACCCTGAAGGATGCCCTTATGAGATTGAGGTTGACGCTCGATATGTTCGGTAGCGTGCCTGCGAAGGAGCTGTACCTGACTTCCCACGGGAGGGTTTCTCTTAGGACGGTGGCCCTCCCCCTTATGCATGTGCCGACGGCTGCTTCGGTGACCCTGCCGACGTTGGTGGTGGCGAGCTTCGAGAAGGTTCTCCTTTCGAAGGTGCCTTCGAGCGTGACTGGGCAGTCCGCTTCCCTTCCGGCCGCTTCGAGCTTGAGGTCGGACCAGATTATCCTGAAGCCGGCTTCCGAGTTGGAAACTTCGAGATTCCTAGCGGACGCCACGCCGACGGCCATGCCCAGGAGGGCGATGGCGCTGAGCGCCGCGAGCAGGAGCTTGCTGCGATTACGCATGTTTGTCCCTTACGTGTATTCACGTACAACGTGAGATTTACGGATTGCGGGCGCGGGTGGCGCCCTGCTGAGTCGCGGTTGTTCGGTCACCCCCTTTCCGCACGCGCGCTGCCAAAGGCGCCAACGCGCGGCTGGCGTCTTGCGGGCGTACATCGCGACCAACGCGATGGGCGGCGCACGCAAACTCCCCCTGATACGAGCACACCCGCTCCTCGCAAGCCTAGTGCCCGAAGGCGCTGACTGTCAAGAACTATGGTCCGAAAGCAGCCGATTCCCCGTGAGCCATAGCGGTTGCAATGAGAGCCGCTGGCGTTTACAGTCTGGCGGAACCGGACGAGGAGAGTCGTTGTGGCGGGCTGGCGTGTCGGGAGGCGGATGGTCATCGGGCTTGCGCTGGCCGGCGCGTTCGCGGCGCTCGCGGGCGCGGTCCCAACGGGGGCGGCGACGTTGCCGGATGACCGGCGGTATGAGCTTGTCTCGCCTCCGCAGAAGCACGGAGGGGACGTGCTGATCAATTCAAAGCGGACCTGGGCAGCCGCCGACGGGAACGCGGTCGCCTTCGCGTCGCTGGCCGGCTTCGGCGACGTGGTCGGAACGGGAGTGGCGACCGATTACCTCGCGACCTGCGCGGCCGGCGAGCCGGCGAGCGGTACGCAGGGCTGGGCCGTGCACGCGATCACGCCTCCGCAGCATGCGCTCCCCGTTCCGCTGACGGGGACCGGGTTCGAGCCGATGGACGAGCTGTTCACCCCGAGCCTCGACACCGGCGTCTTCCAGAGCTTCGATCCGCTCACCGGCGACCCGGACGTGTCGGGCGTCGCGAATCTCTACCTGCGAAGAGGGCTGCGAACGGCGGCGTCGCCGACGGTCGACGTCGTGACGGCCTGCCCGGTCTGTGCGCTGACAGGCAGACCGCTTGCGCCATTCACCCAGACGCTCTTCAACATGCTCCCGCAGATCGCGGGGCTCTCGGCCGACGGCACGCATGTGCTGTTCGAGTCGGTCCTGAGATTGACGAGCGATGCCACGGATGGCACGTCGAGCGGCTTCCTGAATCTGTATCTGTACGCGGACGGAACGGTGCAGAACGTCGGGATCCTGCCGGATGGCAGACCCGCTGACGGCGCTGGGGCGGGGCAAGGCGTCGGCGCCGGCCAGTCGGAGCGCTTCTACATGCCGCGCGCCCTCTCCTCGGACGGGACCCGCGTGGCATTCACGGCCGCTCCCGGGGTGTGTCAGGTGGGCAGCGACTCCTATCACTGCGGTGCTCTCTACCTGCGGCACACCGCCGCGACGCCCGCGACGACGGTCCAGATCAACGCGAGCGAGCGGACGTCGCCGGATCCGCGTGGCGTGCAGCCTGCGGTCTTCTGGGCGATGAGCACGAATGGGCAGCGAGTGCTCTTCACGACGAGCGAGCAGCTGACGGACGACGACACGAACGTGAACAACGATCTGTACCTGTTCGACGCGGCTGCGCCCGCCGGAAGCCGGCTCACGCGCATCTCGGTGCAAGATCCGTCCCGCGCCGCCGGCGGCGCCGCGGACGTCGACATCGTGGTGGGCGCGAGCGACGACGGGCGAACGGTGTACTTCACGTCCTCGGCCCCGTTGCTCCCCGGCGATCCGTCATTCGCCGCCGGCACTGTCGGCATCTACATGTGGCGGGATACCGGGAGCGGGCCGCCGCAGCTTCGGTTCGTCGCTCCGCTGGGCGCATTCTCCGGGAATTTGTTCCAGAATCGTCTTGCGGGATCGGTTTGGAGCCTTGGCCAAGCCGTTGAGTCGCGCGTGTCCCCGGGTGGGCGGTTCCTGCTGTTCTCGGCGACGCAGGGAAGCGGAGTTCTCAGCCTGTACGGACAGGGCGACTACGACCATGGGACGTGCAACGACGCCGGCGTCGGCACGGGCTGTCGTGAGCTCTACCGATACGACGCCGACGCGAATCCGGGACAGCCCGAGCAGCTGCGATGCGTCTCGTGTCGCCCCGACGGCGCCACGGCGACGGCGGCCGCGTCCGACATGGCCCAGGGCTTCATCGGCGCGGCGTCGTCGGCAGGCATCTTCGATCACGCGCTGGCCACCGACGGCCGCGTGTTCTTCTCGACCGCTGAGGCGCTCGTGCCGGAAGACGTCAACGGGACGAGCGACGCATACGAGTGGGAGAACGGTCAGGTCCATCTCCTCACAGATGGTCAATCGTCCAGCGATTCGAACTTCCTCGACGCGTCGCCCGACGGCTCGGACGTCTTCGTCGCGACGCGGGCGCAGCTGACCGGCTGGGACACCGACAGCTCGTACGATCTGTACGACGTCCGGCAGCCGCTTCCAGGGCATCCCGCCGGTGTCGCTGATCCGCCACCTCCTGCGACTCCGTGCGTTCCCGTCGAAGGTTGCCGCCAGCCGCCGATCGCTGCTCCTCCGCTGACAGCGATCCCGAGCCTGACGTTCAGAAGCGGCGGGAACCTCAGACAGGCGTTCCCGAGACCGCTCCATTGCAGAGCCGGGACCGTCCGGAAGCGCACCAGCAGAGGGATCCGCTGCGTCAGAAGACCGAAGAAGAGAAAGCGCGTGCGCTGCCGGCGCTCGAAGCCCCACAGAAAGCAGTGCGCCAAGCCCGCCGTGCATGGCAGACGGAAGGGAAGCGCGCGATGACCGGTGCGAACGTCAAGCCGCGGCGAACGAAGGCCACGACGGTCCTCGCCGGGATCGTCGCTCTGCTGGGCGTGCTCGCGCTCGCGAGCGGTTCCGCCTCTGCTGCCGGACCGGCGTGGCGTCCGATCGCGCTCGCGAACACGGCGGTCGCGCCGGGCGGCTCGACCGGCGTCCTGATCGAGCTCAAAAGCATCGGCGACGTCGCGCTGGACGCGAGAAACGGCGAGCTTGACCTGGCGGTGGCGCTTCCGACAGGTCTGAGCGCCAGTTCGTTTGCCATCCTCAGCTCGCAGGCCACCCCGGCCGCGACCGGATGGACATGCATCGGAAACGTCTTCCCCGCCAGAGTCGTGAGATGCAGAAAGGCGAGCGGGACGATGGAGCCGTTCACCAGCGTTGACTTCGGCATGACGCTGACGGCCAGCCAGGCTCTGCTTCCGGGTGCCATCCCGCTCGTGAGCGTGTCAGCCTCCGGTGGCGGGGGGAGCAGCCAGAGCACGATCGCGCCGATCAGGGTTTCGAGCGACCCGGTCGGGTTCGGGGTGGCGGCGATCGACGGCCAGGTCGCGGACGTGAACGGGGCGCCGTTCACGCAGGCTGGCGGTCGCCCCGACTCGGCGTCGGTGTCGTTCGACCTCAACACGGTTCGCGACGACACGCCCGCTCGTGGCGACCTGTGGCCGGTGGAGACGGTACGCAACGTGTTCGTCGACCTTCCACCCGGGCTCGTCGGCGATCCCACGGCCGTCGCGCAATGCACGCCGTCGCAGCTTGCGAACTCCGAGGGCATCGAGGCGTTCCCTCTGTGCCCCTCCGAGTCGCAGGTCGGCACCGCGCTCATTCGCATGAACGGGACCGCGCTGCTCGGCTTCGAGTTCGGTCCGGTGCCCGTCTTCAACATGACGCCTCCGACCGACGCGCCGGCGCAGTTCGGCATGAACGTGCTCGGCTCGCTCATCCTGCTGGACGCGAAGGTCCGGCCGGGGCCCGACTACGGCATCACGATCGCCGTTCCGAACACGCCCGAGGCGGTTCCGATCGTCGGCACGACCGTGTCGCTGTGGGGGGACCCCTCCGCTTCCGAGCATGACTCAGAACGCGCATGCCCGGGCAGAGGCCGTCCGAGCAACGGCGGTCCGACGTGCACGGTGAGACAGTCCACCGTCGCGTTCCTGCGCAGCCCCACGTCGTGTCAGCCGGCGCCGGGCTCGGGCGTGAGCGACGGGCTCCTGACGTCGATCCACGTCGACTCGTGGGAGCACACCGGCCGCCTGCGCGCTGACGGGCTGCCCGACCTGTCGGATCCGGCGTGGAAGTCGAACAGCTTCGTCTCGCACGACCTGCCCGGCTACCCGCTGCCGCCCGACCAGTGGGGCGCCCACCTGCTGCCGGACGGCTGCGACGCCGTGCCGTTCGAACCGGCGCTGTCGGGACAGCCGGCGGCCGACGCCAAGCCCGCGTCGCCGTCCGGGTTCAGCTTCGACCTGACGCTGCCGCAGCCGGAGGACCCGGCGAGACTCGGCGAGGCCGACCTGAAGACGGCGGTCGTGGCCCTGCCGCCGGGCGTTCACGTCTCGCCCAGCTCGGCGAACGGGCTGGAGGCGTGCTCGTCGGCGCAGATCGACCTGAGCGAGGCGACCGAGCCGAGCTGTCCGGACGCGTCGAAGCTCGGGAGCGTGACGCTCGACACGCCGCTGCTGCCGAGACCGCTCAGTGGGACCGTGTACCTCGCGGCGCAGAACGACAACCCATTCGGATCTCTGCTGGCGCTCTACATCGTCGCCAACGGGCCCGGAGTCGTGCTGAAGCTTCCGGGACGCGTCGACGCCGATCCCATCACGGGCCAGCTGACGACGACGTTCGACAACAACCCGCAGCTGCCGTTCACGAGATTGCACCTGGAGTTCGACGGCGGTCCGCGCGCGCCGCTCGTGCTGCCGAACCAGTGCGGTCCGTACACGACGAACGCGACGCTGACGTCCTGGAGCGGCAAGACGGTGCCGTCGAGCAGCGTCTTCACGGTCAACGGCAGCGCCAGCGACTGCTCCGCCGGGACGACCTTCTCGCCCAGGATGACCACGGGCACGGAGAACCCGGTCGCCGGGAGCGACAGCACGTTCGACCTGCAGCTCACGCGCCCCGACCGCGATCAGCAGCTCGGCGGCGTCACGGTCGACATGCCGTCCGGTCTCACCGGCCGGATCGCGAACGCCGACCTGTGCCCGGACGCGCAGGCGGCGACGGGCGCATGCCCGGCCGGCTCGCAGATCGGCAGCGTGACGGTCGGCGCGGGCGTCGGAAGCGACCCCTTCTACATCACCGCCGGTCGTGCCTACCTGACCGGTCCGTACAAGGGCGCGCCGTTCGGGCTCGCGATCGTCGTGCCGGCGAAGGCGGGTCCGTTCGACCTCGGCAACGTGGTCGTGCGCTCCAAGCTGCTCGTCGACCGGCACACCGCCGACGTCAGCGTCGTCTCCGATCCGCTGCCGACGATCGTCCAGGGGATCCCGCTCGACGTGCGCGACGTGCGCGTCTCGGTCAACAAGCCGCACTTCTTCGTCAACCCGACGAGCTGCGCGCAGAAGACGATCTACGGGACCGTCAGCTCGACGAGCGGCTGGGTCGCCCATTCGAACTCGCGCTTCCAGGTCGGCCGGTGCGGGAAGCTCGGGCTGAGGCCGAAGATGGTGCTCGCGATCGGCGCCAAGCATCACACGGCGACCGGCTCCACGGTCCCGCTGACGACGACGCTGACGATGCCGAGAGGGAACGCGAACCTCCGCTGGGTGCGGGTCGACCTGCCGAGCACGCTGAACGCGCGCCTGAACGTCATCGCGAGAGCGTGCACGCCGGCGCAGTACGACGCCGGCCATTGCACGCAGGCGAAGGCGGGATCGGCGGTGGCGTCCACCCCGCTGCTGAGAGCTCCGCTGCGCGGGAGCGTGTACTTCGTGAGGAACCATCCGGGGTACCCGGACCTGGTCGTGGCCCTGCGCGGACAGGTCGCCTTCGACCTGATCGGCCACATCAAGGTCGTGAACAGCACGCGCTTGACGACGACGTTCAGCTCGGTCCCGGACGTGCCGATCACGAAGTTCGTGTTGAGTCTCACCGCCGGATCGCGAGCCACGCTCGGCACGTTGGTGAACCTGTGCGGCACGCGCGGGAGAGACTCGACGGCCGGCATCTCCTACCGCGGCCAGAACGGCCGCGTGCGGCGGGTCGACCAGAAGGTCGTGGTCCACGGCTGCCCGAAGCCGACGCGGGGGAAGGGCTAGCACGACCAGCGCGGCCGAAGGGAGCCGCGCGGCCAGCCCGCCTTCTGCCGCGTGCGGGGGTGGGTCAGGGGCGGCGCTCGGGGGACGCGCCACCCCTTCTCATGGGTTCATTCGCGAACCCGTAGAATCCCGCGCGGAGGGCGCGTAGCTCAGTGGGAGAGCGCTCGCTTCACACGCGAGAGGTCGGTGGTTCGAAACCACCCGCGCCCATGGGGATTTGGAGGTCAGTGACCTTTCGCATGCGGGCTCATGGGCCCGAACCTGGGCCTAAACGAGAGCCATCGTGCGGCGGACGAAAGGTCGCTCGAACGAGCTGGCGCATGCGTCGAAGAGCCGCGAGCGCAGCGCTTCAGGTGCGCATGCCTCTGGGTGGCGCCGGCGGGTCGCGGTGCGTCTCCGGCGGCCGGACGGGTTCGGCGCCTGGGATCGCGATGTTGTCGCGGAAGAGGCAGAGCGCGCGGTGTTCGGGGCGTGCGGCGCTCGCGTAGAGGATGCCGCGGCATCCATCGTCGGCGAGTTGCTTGCCGGCTTCTTGGAACGGCGTCCAGGTGTGCTGGCCGGGTCGAGGCAGCTGTAGGTCCAGGGCTGCGAGCTTCGCGGGAGTGGTTAGGTCGGCGACGTCGTCGACCGCGATCGTCCAGCGCCACAGGTCGCGCGGCATGCCGTGGGTCGGCGGCATGCCGACCTCGGCAAGCATGCGGTACCACTCCGCCCACGCGGTCTCGGCCTCGTCGGCGAAGTAGAGCGCGGCGAGGCGTTCGCCACGCTGCCAGCGGCCGCTCGAGGGCGGCGTAGCCAGCCAGAGTGGGTCCGAGCCGTGCGGGATCTGCCGCCACCAGGTGCCGGCGACCGAGACCCGATCGACCTTGAACGCCACTGGACCGAGCGTGGGGCTACGTGAAGGGAGCCTCTTCGAGCGCCGAGATCAGGCTCGCGACGCGCACGTACTCCCCGCGCGCGATCAGATCGATCGGCTTCTCATCGCCCAACGCCGGCACCGGCTTGCGCAGCCACACCGCGATGTAGGAGGGCTCCATCAGCCGCGCGAGCCGCTCGACCATCGCCGAGAGCTCGATCAGTCGCTCCCCCCGATCGCCGGTCGGCGAGCGGGTGTGCGCAAGCCACGCGCGCGCGGTGCTGCGCGCTACGCCGGTCGCGCGTGCGATGTCCGCGTCGCTGAGCTGCGCGATCTCGTGCAGGTAGACCGCCTCGCGGATGAGGGGGCGGGTGGCGAGCGACGCTGAAGCCATGAGGTGACTGTAGCAAGATTGCAGCAAGAAATGGTATCGAAACAACAACAGCTCGAGCGGCGCAGGCGCGCTGGGTTATGGCCTGGCGCACGGTCAGTCGGCTGGCTGGTTGCCGTCGTCATCGCCGCCCGAGCCCGCTCTGGCTGCCTGGTCGCTAAGCAGCGTCACGCGATCGGCCATTTCTTGCCAGCGTTGCTTGAGCACTGTAAGCCTGGCCTGATCGGATGGCGCGCCCGGGGAGTGGAGCCAGGCGGCGAAGTCGCGCTCGCGATACGGCCCGTTGATCTTGTGAGCGAGCATCGCAGGCAGGCTCTCGCCGGCTTCCACGAGTCCCATCAGCTTTTCGTAGTCCTCGATATCCATCAACTGAAGCGGCTGGACGCGGCTCTGCGACAGCGGTGCGGCCTTCGTGTCGTCCATCGAACGGCGTACGTAGTCCCACAGGTTTGTCGTTTGCATCACGTGGCCGACGGATACCACGACTGGCCAGATGCGCTCAACGTCGTCGATTTTGGTTCCCGGAAATGCGGCGCGCTTCTCAAGCAGTGCGCCCACGCACGGTCCGAGTTGGTCCGCCTTCTTGACCAGGAGCCGCGAGACCTCCATGGTCGCCTCTGCGGCTGTGCCCGAAACCGCGGCTGTCGCCGCCACCCGGCGAGCGTGGATCTCGAAGAGAACGAGGTCGCGCCCACCGCCGGCGACGACCGCCACGTCACTGGTCTTCTTACCGCCGCCCTCGTCCTAGGACTGCTCTCCAAAGACGCGGTCCGGCGCGACGACCGCCGCCTCGGCAAGGTCGAGCGCGTAGCGCTCCACCACTTCTCCTGCCAGACGGGTGTACTTCGCGCTGGTTCCATTGCTCTCGCGCTGTGCCTGCGCCAACGCACGGTAGTGGAACCCCTCGCCAAGCCAGCTCAGCAGCCAGCTTGGCGAGAGCAGCAACAGATCCCCGTTTGTCAACTGAAGAAACGGCTTGCTCTTTACCGGCCGGGTCTCCCAGGCAAGCGCCCCATCGCCTCCGCCGAGCGCACGGAACGCGGCATCCAACTCAGCGCGCGACGCCGCGATAACGGGCAGGCTAAGTCGCGGCTCAGGCAAGCCAATCCTTCTGAGGAGGTCGGCGACGTGCGGAGCCAGGGCATGTGGCCTTACTGGATCGACGAACGCGTGCGTGATGGCAGACAAGCCGAATCCGAGGGCCCACTGCTCATCTGCCGCCACGCCGGAGGCTGCGAGCCACGCCGCAACAGGAACGCGATTCTTGGAGTCCTTCAGACGGTCGTCCGCTGAGGCAAGGCGAAGAAGCTCCTGGTGGCGAGCCATCTCCTCCAGAAGCTGGGGTCGCCGGAACAGGGTCGTAGCCTGCAACTCGTACGCCAGGATGGCGTCACGAGTCGGGAGCCCCATCGCATCGAGCGCCACCTCCATGGCCGAGTGTGCTCCCAAGACCGAGTCCTGAAGGAGGTGAAACTCGCGCTCAGTAAGTTCTCGCATCGGCTCATGACGTGCGTGTTCCAGCATGAGTCGCATGAGCAGCAGCAATGGCTGGGGCGAAAAGACCGCTCGCGTTGGGTGCTTGCTCAGCACTCGTTGGTACGCCGAGAGCAGGTCAGGGCGTGACCCGTAGAAATGCTGCGCGATTTCCCAATGTCCGGCGGGGTCGTTCAGGCGGGGCTCGAGGCGGGCCATGAGGAGTGCGACGTGGCACATCGCTCCCTCGAATGGGAGTCGTCCCACCATCGAGCGAAGGTCTGGAAGACTCGTCTCCGGCAGGCCGAGTTCGGGCTCGGCAACGAAGACCGCCATCTGATCCAGTTCGCTTGGACTCTCTTCTGTCCCTGCCGGCACGACCGGAGCGCCTCCCGACCTTCTCGAAACGTCACGTGCGCGAGTCTTCTTGCGGCGACGCTGGTGCAGTCTCTTGTTCTTCCGTCGCTTGGACGATGCCATGCTCGCCGAGTATGAGCTTCAACTGATCACTGAGCGCTGGGACTCGGGAACTGGATGACTTTACGATGGCCGCTCGTGGGCCCAATCCTAGGCCCGAACGTCGCCGCACCCAGCCCTTCTGAGCCGAACCCGAACTCTGCGCTACTCCGCAGATCTTCTGCCACGACGCGCGATATCGAGCGTCGAAGTCCCAGAGAGAAGCTGATTTACACGCGAGAGGTCGGTGGTTCGAAACCACCCGCGCCCATGGGCCGGCTGCGAGGAGCCACGGCTGGCTGACGCAGCCTCGTCTGATCGTCCACCTGGGCTGGCATGTCAAGACGGCCCTCGCTACCCATGCGGCATGGACATCGATGATGTCGTGGCGGCTCTCGGCGATGCGCTCGTCGATGCGGGCCTTGAGCGCCCGCGGCCGCCTCGCGACCGCGCTTGGCTGGAGGAGATCAACGCGACGGTCGCGCCGCTGCGGCTGCCCGAGCAGATGGCCCGCTTCTGGCAGCTTGTCGATCCCGCGACTCTGCGAGCCGCCGTCTTTCCGCAATTCACCGGTCCACAGTTCGCGCTGGACCATTGGCGGACGCAGCGCAAGGACTTCCCGTATTACGAACCGCACAACCTGCTGCTTGTGGGCTACGAGAGCTGGAACTGCATTTGGGTCGAGCTCGACGACCACAGCGGGTGCGGCGGGACCCTGTTCGACGGGCGACTGGACGCTGACGCGTTCTGGCGCCGCTACAACTCCGTCGCGGACTGGCTTGTCGACATCCTCGAACTGATCGCGGCTGGATCTGTCGAAGAATGGGGCAGCGCCGACAAGCCGTACTTGCGCATCCTCGATCCACATGACGATCGCCCGCTCGCAGCGCCCCGCGAACTACCGCCGAACTCCGTCTACGGAGACCAGATCGAGATCCGTCGTGCGGCGCTGAGCTGGCCTCCGCATTGGCAGCGCGCCGCGGGCATCGACCCCGCCGACGCCGAACCACGCGGTGTTACGCACACCATCGCCGACATCGGGCGAACGTCACATCCCGGCTGACGTCGACGCCGCACGCAATTCCACCGACGATCCGCACGAGCAGCTCACTCGCGCCCTGCTCGCCCGTCATGGCGGACCCGTCGCTGCCGTCGCGACGCGGTCCGCCCGCTCCCTCCGGCGAGCTGACCGACAAGTGCTTACGTCTATCGCGACGCGTCCACGACCAACATCTCGCGCTCTGCGCGTCGCACGCGCAGCCTCTTCACACGCGAGAGGGCGGTGGTTCGAAACCACCCGCGCCCATCGGAGCGCCGAACCGGTCTTTTTTCTCAGTCGTCGAGCTTGTCGCGCTTCGGGCCCTCCCAGCGATCCCGGGCCTCGGGGTCCTGCGAGGGATGCGGCTCGCTCGTGCTGCGGCTGCCGGTCTGCGGGTGGGGCTCCTCGCCGAAGGGCTGAGCGTCGGGATCGGGTGGGTCGCGGGGGTCATCGCGCTTGTCGTACGGGTCCGGCCACTCGGTCGGATCCGGCTCCGACGCCGGGTTGTTGAGCGCGTGGTGCGGGTCGCGCTCGTTGCGATTTTGCTCCATGTCGAGTTGCTTCCCATGAGCAGGCGCGCGAAACGCGCGCCGGTCAGGCGCCGTCGCAAACCGGTTTCGCGCCGCCCGATGCTGCCCGCGGTGCGCTCGCTCGCGGTCGCGTAGCGGGTGTCGTCCGCCCCGCCGGCGGGTACCCGAAGCCGGATGAGAGGCGGGGCCGCGTGAGCGCCTGGCACCTCGGCGAGTTCCTGCCCCCGCTCGCCGTCGTCGCCGGCTACGGCGCCGCGTACGAGGCGCGCGTGCGCACGCTCGCGCGCGAGGGCCGGCCCGTCGAGCGACGCCGTCGGATCGCGTTCGCCTCCGGGCTCGCGATCGTCGCGCTCGTGCAGCTCCCGCCGCCCGACCAGCTCGGCGATGACGTGCTCGTCGCGCACATGGTCCAGCACATGCTGATCGGCGACATCGCCTCGTTCCTGATCGTCGTCGGTCTGACCGGTCCCGTGATGGCGCCGCTGCTGCGACTCGGCTGGTTCCGCGCGCTGCGGCCGCTGACGAACCCGATCGCCGCGTTCGCCGTATGGGCGCTGATCGCCTACGTGTGGCGGCTGCCGCTGCTCTACCAGGCGGCGATCCGCTCGGACCTGCTGCACGCGCTCGAGCATGCCTCCTATCTGTGGGCGGGCATGCTGCTGTGGGTCGCGCTGCTCGGCCCGCTCCCGAAGCCCGCCTGGTTCAACGACTGGGCGAAGCTCGGCTACGTCGTGCTCGTGCGCTTCGCCGGAACGGTCCTCGCGAACCTCTTCATCTTCTCCCAGACGCTGCTCTATCCGATCTACCGCGGCCGCGACGGATTCGATCCGCTCAGCGACCAGAACCTCGCGGGCGCGGTGATGATGATGGAGCAGATGCTGCTGACGATCGCGCTGCTGATCTGGCTCTACCTGCGCTTCGCCGCGCGCGACGAGCGGCGCCAGGAACTGCTCGACCTCGCGGACGCGCAGGGCGTCCGCTTGAGCGACGAGCGCGCCGCGCGGGCGGCCAACGCCAGTGCGACCGACCGCCTGCGCGCGCGGATCCTCGCCGAGGCGGCGGACTCGAACGACCGGAACTAAGCGTCGCGGCGCGCGGGGATCGCCTGCGCGCTGCCCGGCCCCGGCTCCGGCGCCCGCGCGGTCGCCTGCGCCACGCGCTCGATCCGCTCGGCGTCGCGCAGGTCGCGGGCGATGCGCCGGGCGCCGAAGAAGATCGCCACCGGCACGACCCACACGATCACCCGGTAGACCCA
>Ga0134125_10000902_pt1 | contig 38094 bp, 38 predicted proteins | sample KB31751_FD_96464 | JGI IMG/M metagenome (GOLD analysis project Ga0134125, IMG submission 96464) | Terrestrial soil microbial communities with excess Nitrogen fertilizer from Kellogg Biological Station, Michigan, USA - KB3-175-1 | ecosystem: Environmental > Terrestrial > Soil > Unclassified ...
ATCCCGGCCGCGCGCATCATCATCTCAGCGCGTTGCTTGAATCCCAGCTTGCGCAGCGCAGGAAAGGTTTCATGCGCAAGCTGAAGTTTCCGCTCTACCGCCGAGTCACTGTCCTGGTCGTACTCCCGCATCAGCTCGCCATTGGCCGGGTTGATGCTGGCCAACATGCGCGCGTGGAGCTCAACTGCACGTTCTGCCGTCATGGCCGCCTCCTCAAATCTTTCGCTTGTGATTACCGTACGTTTAGATGATTTTCACATGTCAGCGGTGCCTAACGCTTCTCGCACAGAAGAGGCAGATCTTATATCCCATATATTGCGTTCGAGCCCATACGCTATAATGTGCGGCACTTTCGGGTAAAGGGCCTGCTTCCGGAGGAAATATGCAAGTGCGCAAAGCAGTAGTGCTGCCGCTATCACTGCTTCTTGGGGCAGTTATGCTTCAGGCTCAAACGGGGAACGCCCCTCGCCAGCAGAGCGCGCCGTCAAATTTTAATCAGATTATCCAAACAAACGCGCAGCAAATGCTGAAAGACGGAGAGAAGATCTTCCGCTTTGACACCTTTGGCTCCGAGGCTTTCTGGGGCGATGCGCTGAAGCTGCACCAGGCCATCGCAGGGGAGAAAAATGGCGGCGTGGGTCCGGGCGTCAGCCCGAAAGTGGCGCTCAGTGTGGGATTAAAGGTAGATGCTGATGCCATTCCTGCGGCGCTCGCCGCCAAGATCAAGGCCGGCCAGGTCAACCTCGACGATCCCGCAACAACACTGGCTCTTTTGAAACTTAATGCTGTTGTTGGAGTCACCGGGTTCTTTGATCGGCAAGGCAAGCTCAAATCCATGGGAATCCAGTGCGCCTTCTGTCACTCGACCGTCAATGATTCCTTTGCTCCCGGCATTGGACAGAGGCTGGACGGCTGGGCCAATCGCGACCTCAATGTGGGCGCAATCGTTTCTCTTGCCCCCAACCTGCAACCGATTGCTGACTTGCTCAAAGTTGACGTGCCGACCGTTAAGAAGGTCCTGGCGAGTTGGGGCCCCGGCCGCTTCGATGCCGAACTCGATAAAGATGGAAAAGCGTTTCGTCCGGATGGCAAACAGGCAGGCACCCTGATACCTCCGGCGTTTGGGCTGGCAGGCGTCAATCTGCACACCTGGACGGGCTTCGGTTCCGTTCCCTACTGGAACGCCTACGTTGGCGCGACCGAAATGCACGGTTCGGGAACATTCTATGATGCCCGTTTGAAAAACAACGCTCAGTACCCGGTTTCAGCCCGGAGCAATGAATGGAATATGCGGGGCTCGCCTGACAAGCTCACGGGAAAATTGGCGGCGCTCCATTTCTATCAATTGGCGATCCCCGCGCCCAAGCCGCCGGCGGGAAGCTTCGACTCAGCTGCCGCAGTGACAGGGAAATCGCTATTCAACGGCAAGGCGAGGTGCGGCACGTGCCACGTCCCGCCACTCTACACCGAACCGGGCAACAACCTGCATGCTCCGGATGACATCGGTGTGGATTCATTTCAGGCAGACCGTTCGCCCACGCACATGTACCGTACGGCGCCGCTAGCAGGCTTGTGGAGCCACCAAAAAGGCGGTTTTTATCACGATGGCCGCTTTGCCACTCTCGACGACGTCGTCAATCATTACGATACTTTTCTGAAATTGGGACTTACCCCGGAAGAGAAGAAGGACTTGGTCGAGTTTTTGAAATCCCTCTAGACAATAGCGGGGTGATGCCGGTGCTCACGCATCAGCATCGCCCTTCTACTGCCAGCAACAGGAGCTGCCCGCGATTCCGCCGCATTTCTAAAGTGGTATGACAACCGCTGTTTCGCCGTTTGACGTTCCTGCCCTCCCTCCAATACCCTGAAAAGTTTGGATTATGCTCACAACAACTGATTTGCAGATCGCGGAAAACATAACTGAGCTGGTAGGGCATACTCCCATGCTGCATTTGCGGCGAATGTCGCCGGTCGGAGGAGCACAGGTATTTGTGAAACTGGAATACCTGAACCCCGGCGGGAGCGTGAAAGACCGGGCAGCCATCGGCATGATCCAGAAAGCTGAAGCTGACGGGCGTCTCAGGCCGGGGGGCACGATTGTTGAGGCTACGGCGGGGAACACCGGTATTGGGCTGGCTCTGATCGGCGTGAACAAAGGTTATCGGGTGGTTGTTTGCGTGCCGGAAAAGTTTGCGGAAGAAAAAGTCAAGGTCATGCGGGCACTCGGCGCCGAAGTGATTCGCACTCCGGATGCCGACGGCATGCAGGGCGCCATCAAAAAAGCCAAAGAGCTAGCCGCCGGCATCCCTGATTCCTTCACCGCTCTCCAATTTGAAAACCCCGCCAATCCTGAATTCCATCATGACACCACAGCCGCAGAAATTTATGAGCAGATGCAAGGCCATGTGGATGCCGTTGTGGTTGGCGTGGGCACCGGCGGGACCTTTACCGGAGTGGCCCGATACATGAAGGGAAAAAACCCAAAGATCCACTGCGTTGCGGTGGAAACCCAGGGTTCGGTTTTAGGGGGAGGAAAGCCGGGGCCTCACAAGGTGGAAGGCATTGGCAGCAGCTTTATTCCGAAAACGTTCGATGGAAACGTATGTGACGAGATTATTGCAGTAACCGATCCAGATGCCTTCGCCACAGTCGCGGAGCTAGCGCGGCAGGAAGGCGTGCTGGGTGGCTCAAGTGCCGGCGCCAACGTGTTTGCGGCGCTGCAGGTGGCACGTAAGTTGGGGGACGGAAAGCGGGTCGTGACTATCATCCCAGATTCGGCCGAGAGATATATGTCGAAGAACATTTTCGAGGGCGGGCCCGAATGATTATGTCGCTACGCTCCAAACCTCCTGCGGGTGTGAACCCGGTGATGCCAATCTTTGCTCCTGAAACGAGCGGCTCGGCGCGCAAGCCGACCTCACCGCTTCACGGCCTGGCGCTGCGCTCCAACCTGCTACGACGCTCATCGGTAGAGACGCGGCATGCCGCGTCTCCACGCGTAAGCATCCGCGGGCTGCATTCCGTCCAGAGGCGCGCGTGTGGCAAAGCAGAGGTAGCCCAGGAAAGCTGATTTCTAAAGCGTTGATTACGAGTACCTTTCCAATGAAAAAAGAGAAAGCGGCCAGCAAGGAAATAGGATTCGCCACCAAGGCGATTCACGTGGGACAGGAGCCTGACCCATCCACCGGTGCAGTTACAGTCCCCATCTTTGCCACTTCCACTTACGTCCAGGAAGAGCTGGGCAAGCATAAGGGCTACGAGTACGCCAGGGTGTCTAACCCTACGCGCACCCGTCTGGAACAGAATCTGGCAGTGCTGGAGGGTGGCGCATCGGCCCACGTGTTCGCCAGCGGAATGGCCGCCACTGTGGCAGTGACACAGTGCTTTCTAAAACAGGGCGATCACCTGCTATGCGGCCACAACGTTTATGGCGGAGTTCCGCGGCTGTTCAACCAAGTCATCGCGAATTACGGGGTCGAGTTCAGCTATGTGGATACGTCCGACCTCGATGCGGTGAAGAAGGCGATACGGTGGAACACCCGTATTGTCTGGATTGAAACGCCCACAAACCCATTGATGGTGCTGAGCAATATCAAGGCGATCGCGGCAATAGCACACTCTAAGAACGCCGAACTGGTAGTTGACAACACATTCATGTCGCCGTACTTCCAGCACCCTCTGGCGCTTGGGGCGGACATGGTGGTCCACTCCACAACCAAGTTTCTCAACGGGCACAGCGACGGCCTGGGCGGAGTAGTAGTTGCGACCAAACCCATCCACGCGGAGAAGCTGGCTTTTATGCAGAAGGCTGCCGGCGCGATTATGTCTCCCTTCGAGTGCTGGCTGGTGCTGCGGGGAGTGAAATCGCTGGCCGTACGCATGGAAAAGCACGATCAGAATGGCCGTGCCGTGGCCGAGTTTCTTCGCAAGCACAAAAAGGTGAAGCAAGTACTTTATCCCGGGTTCTCTGACCATCCGCAGTACGCTCTGGCCAAAAAACAGATGAGCGGGTTCGGTTCAATGATTACGTTTGAAACTGGATCGCTAAGGAATGCCAAAAAGATGCTGAGCAAAGTGAGGGTTTGCTCGCTGGGAGAGTCGCTGGGCGGCGTGGAGACGCTGATTTCGCATCCCGCTACCATGACGCACGCGGCGCTGGGCGAGGAAGGCCGCAAACAGATCGGGCTTACGGATGGCATGGTCCGCATTTCCGTGGGGATTGAAGATCCTGAAGACATCCTTGCCGATCTGGATCAGGCTTTGGCGGCAATCTGAACATGGCTCGGGAGTGGGATTCAGCCGCATATCACAGGCTCTCCGATCCGCAGTTCGGCTGGGCGCTCAAGGTGCTGGACAGGCTGGATGCGCTGAATCTTCCGGACCACGCACATATTCTCGATGCGGGCTGCGGAACGGGACGAGTTACGGCCGAGCTGCTGCGGAAGTTTCCACAATGCCGTGTTACTGCCGTGGACGCATCAGAGAACATGGTGCGCCAGGCAAAGCTCACCCTGGAGCATTTTGGTGATCGTGTGCAGATCGAAAAGCGCGATCTGCTCGAAATTGCTTGCAGCAATGCCTTTGACCTGGTCTTCAGCACCGCAGTATTTCACTGGATCAAGGACCACGATCGGTTGTTCGCCGTGCTCCTTCACGCTTTGAAGCCCGGCGGATTCATGGCGGCCCAGTGCGGTGGCGGTCCAAATTTGAAGAAGGTCCGAGATCGCGCCCAGAAGCTGATTGAGTTGGACCCGTTCAGGAAATACTTTGAGGATTGGCAAAAGGTGTGGGAATATCCCGGGCCGGAGCTGACGGCGGCACGCTTGCGCCGCGCCGGCTTTGAGGATGTGACTACCGCATTAGAAGCAGCGCCGGTGACATTTTCTGACGCGGAGCAGTACCATGAGTTCCTGAGAACCGTGATCCTGCATCCCTACCTGGAACGTCTACCTGAACCGCTAAAGTCCGAACTTATCAACGAGATGGTTCGCCAGAGCGCACAGGAGCAGCCGCCGTTTGTGCTCGATTACTGGCGGCTGAATATGCGCGCGCACAAGGCGCTTCATTGAGGCGCTAAGCCGTGTTTTCCACAATCCAGCGGAGGTAGGGTTCGGCGCCATCGCTGATTTCCAGCATGATGCATTCTGGAACTTCATACGAGTGAAGCTCGTTAATTACATCGCGCAGGCGTTCAAAGGCTTCCGCTCGCGTCTTGATCAGCAGCAGCCATTCGGTGGCGCGTTCCACCTTTCCTTCCCAGCGGTACACAGACTGGATCTGCGGGATAATGTTGACGCAGGCTGCCAGACGGCGCTCAACCAGGGCGCCGGCAATCTTTTCAGCTTCCTGGGAAGATCCTGCAGTGGTTAGCACAATGCGCGCGTCGATCATTACGAATCTCCAGCGCCAGTGTAGCAAGAGCGTAACGCACAGATGGCAATTGCATTCAACCAAAGCTGCGCCCCGCGCAACTAAGTTAGGTTCTCTTGATGAGTACACAAATCAAATTCGGGACTTCCGGGTGGCGGGCCGTTATCGCCGACGAGTTCACCGTAGCGAATGTGCGGAGGGCGGTTACCGGCATTGCCCGTTATGTGGCTTCAAAAAAATTAAAAGGGGCGCGTGTGATCGTGGGCCGGGACCCGCGTTATATGGGCGAGCGGTTTGTGCAGATTGCGGCGGAAATTCTGGCTCATGCCGGAATCCAGCCGTTGGTGATTGGGGAAGCGGCGCCTACGCCCGCCATCGCGTATGAAGTGATCCGATTGAAGGCGGACGGCGCCATCAACTTCACAGCATCGCACAATCCTCCCGAATACAGTGGGATCAAGTTCTCAACCCCGGACGGAGCTCCAGCATTGCCTGAAGTGACGAAAGCAATCGAGTCGCTGGTGCCCACGGACGGCGACTCGGCAGGGAACGGCTCGGGAGCGCCATCAGTCGAGAGAATCGATCCCAAACCGGCCTACCTGGCCCGGCTGAAAGAGATCATAGATCTGCCTCTGATCCAGAAATCCGGCCTGAAAGTTGTTTACGATCCTCTATACGGCGCGGCACGTCATTATCCTGACGATCTGCTGCGGGATGCCGGAGTTACTGTTCACACTCTGCATGACTCGCGCGATGTCCTTTTTGGAGGTCATGCTCCGGAACCGGATGGCGAGTTGCTGGACGAAATGCGGGCGCAAATGAAGGCCACAGGCGCCAGGATCGGGATCGCCACCGACGGTGATGCCGATCGCTTTGGCATTGTGGATGAAGACGGAACCTTCATCCAGCCGAACTACATCATCGGAGTACTGTTTGATTACCTCGTAGAGACGCGCGGGTGGAAGAACGGCGTAGGGAAGTCAGTGGTGACCACCAACATGGTGAACGCGCTGGCCGATCACCACAAAGTGGAATTGCATGAAACACCCGTGGGCTTTAAGTTCATTGGAGAGCTGATCAAGCAAGACAGGATTGCCATTGGCGGCGAGGAGAGCGCAGGACTTTCCATTCGTCATCACGTGCCGGAGAAAGATGGAATTCTCGCCGGCCTGCTGTGCTGCGAAGCTGTGGCGCGACGCAAGAAAGGGCTGCAATCACAAATTCGCGACATATTTGGCAAAGTTGGTTCCTTTTATCCGCAGAGAGAAAACTTCCGCTTGACGCCGGAAGTGAAGCAGAAGTTTACTGAGAAGTTAACCAGTAATCCGGAGGATCTTTCCGGGCGAAAGGTGCAACAGGTAGTGCACACTGACGGGATGAAGCTGGTCTTTGAAGATGGCTCGTGGGTGTGCTACCGCCTGTCTGGAACGGAGCCGGTGGTTCGTATTTATTCTGAAGCGAAGGTGGAATCGGACTTGAAGAGACTTGCCGCGGCGGCTCGGGATTGGGTGTTCAGTTGAAGCATACGGTTGGATCAGTTCAGACACGGCTGTTCGCGCTTCGGCATAAACTGGCGATTGTATTGGTTGGCCTGCTTTCGCTGCTCATGGCCTACCACGTGTTATTTGGTGAAAACGGGGTGATCGCCTATCAGCACAAGCGGCGGGATTCGCGCGACTTGCAGCAGCAAATTGAGCAGTTGCAGCAGGAGAATGCCGCCCTGCAAAAGCAAATCAAAGCCTTAAAAGATGACCCACAAGCCATTGAAAAAGAAGCACGTGAGAGACTCCGCTATGCCCGTCCTGGAGAGGTGATTTATACGCTGCCGGCGGCCAAGCCTGGGCCTTCGCCGCGCAGCGCCAAGTGAACACGAACCAAAGCATGTACCTATTCTGGCTTGTGCCATTCAGCAAAATCATATAGAACAGTTCTGCTTGTAACCTCTGATGAGAGCCGGACTCCGTAGTACCGGCAATTCATCCGATTCATGGCACGGGTGTGCCAAAACCCCGGAGCGATCCGTACAGGAGAGAATTTTCAATGAAGAAAATTGCATTTGCTGTATTTGCAATGGCGCTGATGGCTTCCTTGTCTTTCGCCAAGACCAAAGATGCGGCCCCGAAAGCGAAGCAGGAAAAGATCAACGGCTGGATCAGCGACGCAAAATGCGGCGCCTAGGTTAATGCTGATTGCGCCAAGAAGTGTGCTGACGCCGGCGAGAAGCTGATCGTCGTAAGCGACAAGGACAAGAAAATCTACCAGGTCGAGAACCAGGACGCCGTCAAAGAGCACGCCGGACATCATGTTCGCGTAACCGCTACCGATGACAACGGCACCCTGCACGTGGAAAAAGTTGACATGCTCAAGAATCAGACGATGAAGGCCGAAAAGGCAAAACCGGGCATGTAAGCTCGAAAGTATCCAGTTTTCCGCGCCCTTACGGCGCACCTCAAGATCGAGGACCCCACCCAAGCGGTGGGGTTTATTTTTCTCCTCAGAAACCGGCTGAAGACCGGCTGAAAAGCGGTAAACCGGCAGGAACTGCTTGGGGAGCCTTGCAAGAAGTGACCTTGGTACCGTTCATTGACTCAATAGAAGCAGAGAAGTGGGTTATGATGTGACAAACCCAAAAACAGACAACAAGGCGGAATTGTGCGACGGAATAGCTTTCTCTTTTTCACCATCATGCTGATGGCTGTTGTGGCGGCGATCAGCGGATGCCAGATTTCTCCTCGGATCATCCCAGGTCAACCCACGCCTACGCCCACGGCAACGCCTGGGCCAAGCGGAAGCCCCACAGCTACACCGACGCCAACTCCTATTCCGCCCAGTGCCGTAGGAAAGCTTTATGTAACGGATCAGGACGACAACTCAATTTTGCGTTTTGACAATGCGCTGAGCGCCACCGGAAATGTCGTTCCGGGTGCGGTGATCAAAGGGAGCAGTACGACGCTGAGTAACCCGCAGTTTGTCGCGTTCAACGCCACCGCTGACAGCCTTTATGTCGCTAACGTAAGCGCGGCTTCCGTCGTAATTTACGATGGCGTGAGCACCAAGAACGGCGATACCCCGCCAACACGGATCATTACCGGCGCTGCCAGCACACCCATGATAAGCCCCTCAAGTGTCGCCCTGGATACCACGCGCGACCTGCTCTACGTGGCCGACGGCGCTGAAATATGGGTCTTCTCATCTGCCTCAACGGCCAATGGCAGCGTAGCCTTTAGCAGAGACATTACCGTCAGCTTTACCATTCAACAGATTTTTCTCGACGAAGCGAATGACCGGCTTTATGCCACGGATGCCGCCAACAACGCGGTAAACGTTTTCGATAGCGCGAGCCAACTGGACCTGATTACTCCCGCCACCCGAAGCCTCACCGGGCCTCACACTCAGCTCAGCCAACCTGAAGGAATGGCGATTGATCCATCAGGTGACCTGGTGGTCACGAATCTGGGCACCGGAAGCATCACGGTGTACGGCAATGCAGCAACCATCACTGGAGACATAGCGCCGACTGCCGTCATCAGCGGAGCTGCCACCACGCTTTCAAAGCCGCAGCAGATCATCCAAAGCTCGACAACCAACGAGGTTTACCTGGCCGATTCCGACGCGAGTGAGGTCGCCGTTTTTGCCGGGATTGCCGGATTAAACGGAAGTCCTGCGCCAACACGGCGCATTTTCGGATCGTCCACGAATTTTGTAGGCGCCGTAACTGCGCGCGGCGTGGCGTTGGATCCGACGCGATAGAGTTCTATCGCACGACGCCGTGCAGTGGCGAACTTGCCGTGGCGTAGAGCTTTTTGGGCATTCGGCCCGCCAGATAGGCAGCGCGTCCGGCGGTCACGCCGTGCTTCATGGCTTCCGCCATCAGGATTGGGTCTTCCGCATGGGCGATGCCTGAGTTCATCAGCACCGCATCCGCGCCTAATTCCATGGCCAGAGCGGCGTCGGAAGCTGTGCCCACGCCGGCGTCCACGATCAGCGGAACGTCTGTAATCATCTCGCGCAGGATCTGAATATTGGCGGCATTTTGGATCCCCATGCCGCTCCCAATAGGCGCTCCCAAGGGCATGATGGCGCTGGCGCCAGCATCAAGGAGTCGCTTTGCAACTACCACATCATCAGATGTATAAGGAAGAACTGTGAAGCCTTCCTTCACCAGGACACGTGTGGCCTCAATCGTCGCCTGCACGTCCGGATAGAGGGTCTTCTGATCGCCAATCACCTCCACCTTTACCCAATCCGAGAGCCCTACTTCACGGCCCAGCCGCGCGGTGCGGATGGATTCTTCGGCGGTGTAGCACCCGGCGGTGTTCGGCAGCAAGAAATATTTTTGCGGGTCGATGAAGTCGAGCAACGACTCCTTGCTGCGATCGAGATTCACCCGGCGCACGGCAACGGTCACCATTTCTGCGCCGCTGGCCTCGATGGCGCGCGCTGTTTCCTGTCCTGATTTGTACTTGCCTGTGCCGACAATCAGCCGTGAGCGGAACTGTCGTCCTGCGATGCTAAGAAGATCCATGTTGTTTATTGTAATGAATTCTCAGCGAAGAGAGCTGTCGGCATGACAGGCGAGAGGGGGATTGCGAAACTCGCCAAAATTGCCAGCATTGCCAAAATTGACAAATGCAATGCGCCACGGCGCGATTGTTAGGCAGAATGCTAAGTTCGCTGCTGATAGAGCCCAATGACGTTTCCGCCGGGATCGCGAAAGCGGGCGGTTATTTCAGGAGCGTCAGCGCCGACCGGTTGGACGATCTCACCGCCGTTTTTCTGAATGAGGTCGAGCGTGGTTTGAATGTTATCCACCATGACATAGAGAAGCAGACCGGGCTTATCCAAAGCTGGCCGGTTAAGTACCCATGTGCCGCTGACCTGACCTACGCCATCGTCGAAGGCGATGGTGCCGTTGCCCCGCGTGCGAATATTCCAGTTAAAGACCTGCTTGTAAAATTCGGCTGAGCGGCGAATGTCGGTGGCAGGCATTTCGATGTAGCAGATCTTGCCGTTAGCGAGCGTCGGAGGCATGGGGACTGCTCCTTTTCGCCGTCATTGTACATCCCGAGCATACATGCTGCTCTGCCTGCGGAGATGTTGTAACTCCGGAATGATCTGAAATGAGGTCAAATAACTCCACTCTTCCAGATATGCGAAAGCAAAATCGCCTTAATCCTGCGGTTCTGGCCAGCAGAAGCTCTGACCCGCAGCATCCAACTCAAAACATCAATCCCAATTGCCGGGGCAGCTTTTATGTTCACGCGTATTTCCATCCCGCTACAAGGACGCAAGTACAACTTTTGGAGGTGCGAGTCATTCGCCCTGGCATGCGTCGCGGGGATTTTGCTCCTGCTGGCGAAGGCAGGCGGCCAGAGCCGGCCGACCGGCCTGGAACTATATGCCGAGGCGATGAAACAGCCGCAGATTGACCAGCAGATAACCGGCCTTGAGCACTTTCTTGCGGTGGCGGAAAACGGCTACTTGAAACAGGATGCTTTGGAGGTGCTGATCTGGGATTATGTGCGGATGGGCAGAGTCAGACAAGCACAGCAGAGAGCTGCTGACCTGCGGGAGATTGATCCTGAGAACCCTGTGGCCACTGCAACGCTTCGGCCCCAAACCGAGCCGGCGCAGTCTGGCCACAAAAGACAAACCAGGAATGATCGCATAGAGGCAGCGCAGGAAGCGCTCTCCGCTCTGGAAGCGCTGCGGAAGCCGGAAGGAATGCTGCCCGGAGACTTCGCCGCTCTGCGTCGCCATGTGGAATCCAGTCTAAACGGCATCCTGGGATTGGCGTATGTGGATCGGCGCCTGTATCAGCAGGCACTTACACCTTTGCAGCAGGCGGTCGCGGTAGATCCAGGAAATCCGCAGTACGCGTACGCCCTTGGGCTGGCGCTGCTTTTTAGCAAGGACGCCAATCCGCAAAATGCCTTTCTTTATCTGGCGCGTGCCGCCGACATGACGCAAGGGACGCCGGCGGGGCAGCAGATCAATGACTTTGCGCGCAAGGAGTACCACAAAGCGGGCGGTTCGGATGCCGATTGGAACCGCTATCTGGCAGCAGCCGTTGTGCCCGGCACGGAAACGTCCAGAGGCGCCGTAGTGGCCGCGAACATGCGGCCGCCGCTTGCCTCAACCACTGCGCGAGCCAACCCCCCCAGCGCCAACTCCGGGGGGTTCGACCGCAGCACTCGGACAACGTCGGCCTCAAACAGCTCGCCCAAGAGCTCCAAAGTGACTCCGCCCAGCCTGCCTCCCTCTGAAACTCCACACTCCTCAAATGTGCCGCCCTCTATCACCAGGCCGGAGGCGAAGAAGCCTGCAATAGGCTCGCCTTACGAGCCCGTTTCGCTGGGGATTCTGATTGAGACGGCCTTGCTGACCAAGAATAACCGTCCGGTAATCATTACCACCTTGCGGGACGTGATTCAGCATTTGCGCGGCGACGATGAAGCTGCCGTTCTGGTTTTCAGCAATCAGCTCGATTTCGAGCAGGACCTCACTGCCAACGATCAACTGCTCGAGCAGGCGATGAACGGGCTAAAGCCGCGGCGCGGCAAAGCTCTGCTCGATGGGATCGCCTTCGCCGCCGGACACTTGAAGCGCATTGGCAAGAATGCGAATCGAGTCCTGCTGGTGATTTCCGACGGGCGCAGCCAGGATCTTAGCCGTGAATCACTGCCCCTCAGCGCTCAATTGAACGGGGTAAAGGTTTATTGCATTGGGCTCAATGCTGATAGTTCAGACCAGCGCGCGCTCCTGGAGCGACTGGCGTCGTCTTCAGGCGGGGAGGCCCGTTTTGCCTCGGGCCCGGATCAGTTCAGGATGGTGGCGATGCAGATGACCGGCTTTCTGGGCGTCCCGAGCCGCTGAAACCGGCCCAAAGAAAATCCGGAGCGGCTGCGTACCACCCCGGATGAATCGTAAACGTACTTCCCAGCTTGCGCTGTTATTCACTTAGACGCATAGCGTGCCCCTCCGGTTCGTTGAAAACGGGCTCTTTTTGGTTACCGTGGTCCATTTTGGCAACATGGTCTGTTGCCGCTGGTTAGCGCAGAAATACTTTCTGTGTTTCTTCGGGTATTCTTGTCTTTATGCGGATTCGCGTTCTTCTTTTCGGCCAATTGAAGGATATTTGCGGGCGCAGCCAGGAGGAATTAGATCTCCCAGCCGGAAGCCAGGTTTCGGCGGTTCTGGCCCATTACTCGAAAACTCTTCCCAAGTTCGCCTCACTGGTCAGTTCAGTTGCGTGCTCCGTCAATCAGGAATATGACTCCGGCGGGACCATTCTGCGGGAAGGCGATGAAGTCGGCCTGTTGCCTCCCGTCAGCGGTGGGGCCGCAAGCATCGACAATAATCCGGACAAGAAGATGGGAGTTCTACGTTCTGAACATTGTGCCATTGTTCGCGAGGAAATCAATTTGGCCGCCTTCCGCTCAGCCTTAACCCACCCGCAGGATGGCGCCTTGGTGCTTTTTGACGGTGTCGTTCGCAATAACTCGCGCGGACGACGCACGCTGTACCTCGATTATGAAGCTTATGAAAGCATGGCTCTTAGCGAGATGGAGAAATTAGCTCAAGCTGCTCTTGAACGTTTTAGTGTACGCGATTTGCGACTAATTCATCGCCTCGGACGACTGGAGATTGGTGAGACGAGCATTGCCATAGGTGTGGCTGCTGCTCATCGCGCAGCGGCATTTGATGCTTGCCACTGGCTGATCGATACTTTGAAAAAAACGGTCCCAATCTGGAAAAAAGAGCACTTTGCGGATGGCGCGGTGTGGGCGGACGGAGAGCCGTTTCCCGAGGAAGTCAGGCCGCAAAGATGACGACGCGGGCGCGAGCTGTTGTTGCGCAGTTGGTTTGCTGCGCGCTCCTGCTCGCCGGTCGAATAGCCGCGCAGACACGCAACAGGCAGCCCGGCGCGGCCAGCCAGCAAGAGGGGCAGGAACCCACCTTTCGCGTCAATGTCCGCCTGGTGAATGTGTTTACTACCGTTACAGATTCGCGTGGCGCGCCGGTGGCGAACCTGACCAGGGACGATTTTCGCGTCCTTGAAGACGGAGTTCCGCAAAATATCAGCGTCTTCGATAAAGAATCCGAATTGCCGTTAAGCATCGTTCTTGCTGTTGACACCAGCGAGAGCACGCGACGCGACATCAAGCTGGAAGTGGCCTCCGCAAAACGCTTTGTGCACTCAATCATGCGGCCGGTGGACCGCCTCTCCGTATTTCAGATCACGGAAAATGTGGACCAGCTCACACGCTTTACTGCGGATGTGAAATACATTGACCGCGGCATTGAGCAGTTGAGCTCCGGCGCAGGCACTTCGTTATATGACGCCATTTTCCTGGGCTCCGATTCTCTGGTGGAGCGGCAAGGCAGAAAGGTAATGGTACTCATCACGGATGGGGGTGATACCACCAGCCATACCGATTATGCGAATGCACTACGCCGGGCGCAGCAGGCTGAAGCGATTGTGTACAGCATTATCGTAGTGCCCGTGGAAGCTGATGCCGGCCGCAATCTTGGCGGAGAACATGCGCTCATCCAGATCTCTCACGATACCGGCGGGAAGTACTATTATGCGAGCGGATTGAACGATCTGGATGAGGCCTTTCGGCAGATCAGTGAAGAGCTGCGCACGCAGTACCTCCTGGCGTACTATCCCAACCGCCAGGTATCGGATGCTCCATTCCGCAGGATTACGGTCGAGGTCACAAAGAAAGATGCCGAAGGGCAGGCTTACCAGGTGCGGCATAGGGCCGGGTATTATACGACCGCAGCGAAGTAGCACCCCGAAGATGTTGTTGCGCAATCTGTTGCAGCAGTTCTAGAGTCATCCTCACGAATTTTGAAACCGGGCGCACCGAAGGTATGCGAAGACGTTTTTCGTGGAAAGAGAACGCCAGATATTGGCAGACCGTCCCGCGCAAGTCAAATGCGGTACTGATGGGCGGAGTGTTCTGCCTGTTTGCTGCTTTCGGGCTGGTGCTGGCTTTCCTGAACATGTCCTGGAGATATCCACAGTGGGCAGTGGCGTATGCGTTGATCTCCGGAAGTTGCGCTGTGGGGTACGCGCACGCCGGATTTCGCCGCGTGCTCTGGATGCTGCCCGCAACCTTTGCTCTGCAACTGATCGCCACCTGGTATGTGGGACGCGAAATGCATCGCCACGTGCAAGCCCTTCCGGGGCAGAACTGGACTCCGCAGATGGTGGGGTCGCGCCTTGAAATCCTCGGCCTGATTCTGATGGTCTGCATTATCGTTGGCTACAGCCTGGTGGTGTCGTTCATTCGTAGGGAAGGGCAACGTGTTTTCCGGCCTCTGGCCGAGGTGCAGCTCGCGCGTGAAGTGCATCAAGCACTAGTCCCGGAGTTCGCAACCACGATTGGCGCATATGAGTTTTACGGCATTTCCGTTCCCAGCGGAGAGGTGGGAGGCGACTTGGTGGACCTCATCCGGAGAAGCGATGGCTGGACCGCTTACGTGGCTGACGTATCCGGGCACGGCGTTCCTGCGGGGATGATCATGTCCATGGTCAAGAGCGCGGTTCACATGACGGCTTCAGAAAGCCTGGCGATGGATGCGCAACTGGTCCGCCTGAACCGCGTGCTCAAGCAGTTGTTTGCCCCGAATGTGTTTGTGACGTTTGCTTGCGTGGGCGCGAACAACGGAGATGAGCTGCAGTTTGCCATTGCCGGACACCCTCCGATTCTGCATTGCCGCAAAGCCGATGCCACGGTGCATGAGCTCTCGTTGGAAAATCCGCCCTTAGCCGTCCTTGCGCAAGCCGGATTTAGCACCGCTCCGCTCCGGTTCAGTGAAGGCGATGTGCTTGCCATCATTACAGACGGGCTGAGCGAGTCCAGCAACAAAAGTGGCGCCGAACTGGGACTCGGCCCATTCAAAGATGTGTTGCTAAAGTTGGCGACCCAGCCACTGCCTGCGATCGCGCGATCATTCCGTGACATTGCCCTTCGGCAGGGGCACCAGGTGGATGACCAGACGGTGTTGCTCGTCCGGAAGAATTAAATCGGCTTAGCGCATGGGGGCATTAAGTAACAGCATTCTTATCCCCGATTCTTTTTTCCCCCTTGTATTCGCCTTTTTTGGGCATGCGATCCGGGACGGAGATCTGCTTGAAAAGCTCGGCCGGCTTGACCTTGAGGACATAAGCGATCCTCATCATGGATTCAAATGAGATCACGCGCTCGCCGCGTTCAATGCGGCCAATGTAGTGGCGGTTGAATTCGCAAAGCTCTCCCAGCCTCTCCTGGGAGAGGTGACGGGCTTCCCGCAGCTTCTTGAGTTGTCTGCCGAACCAAACCAATGCGCTGGGCACGCTTAAGGGTCTTTCGGCGCTCCTTCAAAATAAACCCCCAGTGTGGTCTACGACCACGCTGGTGTTATACTGGCTTCCAAAGTTGATGGGGAATATATCAGATATCCGGTATGAGGCTTGTTGGATCGAGAGTGACGGCTTGTATTCCTGCGGCTGCGGACATCCGACGATTGACGCAGCCATGAGGTGCCTGGTGCGCGATGGTCGCAGCTTTATCCGGGCCGTGCAGGATGGAGTCACTCGATCTCTTGATGACGTCGAAATGAAGGAATTCCTCGCCGCACTGGGAAAGGTTCCAGGGCGATAACCACCAAGGAGAAGGAGCTGCGCTCCAATGCGTCGCGTCCGGGATTTGACCTCACTTCCCGGGCGCGGCGGTTTCCGGCTACCTCGAGCGTTGGTCAGCTGTGGATTGCGGGAGATTCCTTCCGCGGTTTGCCAATTGCCAGTCTTCTAGAGCCTCAATGCATCGTGCAATCGCATGGAATCCCTCGGGACCGCTCAACGTACTTCCACCACAAGTGATCCGCACCTCGATGTCGCGTTTCTCAACGGCCTTCACTCTCATTTAGAATTTCACGTTGCTCATGAGGTGATCTGTGCCGCTTCCTGAATATCATCAGTTGGTTGATGAAGCGAAAAAAGAGATCAAGGAAATCGATGCTGAGGAACTCCAGCGCATGCAGCAGTCCGGTGCCGATTTCAAGCTGATTGATGTGCGCGAACCCGACGAGGTGGCGCAGGGCGCCATTGCCGGCGCGGTGGCGCTGCCGCGTGGTCAACTCGAATATAAGATTGACTCCATCACTACCGACAAGAATGCGCCTATCGTCTGCTACTGCGGCGGCGGAGGCCGTTCCGCGCTTGCCGCGCAGAACCTGAAGCGCATGGGATTCAAGAACGTGATGTCACTGGCGGGAGGTTATAAGGGGTGGAAGGGAAGAACAGCCGTTAGCCTTTAGCTACAAACTGCGCGAGGCTGAATTCACCGCTAAAGGCTAAGTGCTACAGGCTAAGTGCTCGTGCTCGCTCCGTCTGCCGCAAGAAAGAGCAGTTACTCACGTTCATTCTACGAGGGAAGAACAATCATGACACTCAACGGACTTAAACTGACCTGGCTTGGACACGCGACTTTTCTGATCGAAACGCCCGATGGCAAGAAAATCCTGATTGATCCATGGGTCATGAACAATCCTGTCACGCCGGCGGACAAAAAGAAGTTTGACAAGATTGACGTGATGCTCTGCACGCACGGACATGGCGACCACATTGGTGACGCGGTGGAGCTGGCGAAAAAGCACGATCCCAAAGTGGTGGGCGTGTATGAGCTCTGCATGTGGATGAACAAGAAGGGCGCTAAGCAGATCATGCCCATGAACAAGGGTGGTTCGCAGGAAGTGGGCGACATTTATGTCACCATGGTTCACGCCGACCACTCCTGCGGCATAGAAGACGATGGCCAGATCATTTACGGCGGGGAGCCCTGCGGCTACGTGATTCACTTCAAGAATGGGCTCAGGATTTATCACGCCGGTGACACTAACGTGTTCGGCGACATGCAGCTCATCCACGAGCTTTACCAGCCTGATCTTGTCATGCTTCCCGTCGGTGATGTTTTCACCATGGGCCCGCGCGAAGCCGCTCTTGCATGCAAGCTGCTCAAGCCGAAAGCTGTGATCCCTATGCACTTTGCTACGTTTCCGCTGCTCACGGGAACGCCGCAGGAACTGGAGCGCCGCATCAAGGACATGGGAATCGAACTGCACACCATGAAGCCGGGTGAGAGCCTTTCCTGATGGCCGGCGAAGGCAATGTCAATCCCGCCGTGGAGCGCTACCTGGACTCGCTTCTGCCCGCCCGCGATGAGGTACTGGAGGAGATGGAGCGCCAGGCGGCGCAGCGCGACATCCCGATTGTGGGTCCCGCTGTGGCGCGCGTGCTCTACCAGTATGCGCGGCTGATCAACGCGAAGAAGATTTTTGAGCTGGGTTCGGCGATTGGTTACTCCACGCTGTGGTGGGCGCGCGCGGTGGGCGACGGCGGACAGGTGTTCTACACCGATGGCGACTCGAAGAACGCAAACGAAGCCCGTGGCTACTTTCGCCGCGCCGGGGTGGAAGGTCGCATTCACATCCAGGTAGGCGACGCGCTGGAACTGCTCTCAGAACAGAAACAGGAATTTGACATCATCTTCAACGATGTGGACAAAGAAGATTACCCGCGTGTGCTCCACATGGTCAGCAGCCGCCTTCGGCGCGGCGGACTTTTTATCACAGACAACGCGTTGTGGTATACCCGTGTGACCGAAGCGGAACCAAAAATGCAATCCACACGCGCTGTTCAGGAATTCAACCGGCGGCTCTACGCCATGCAGGAATTCTTCACAACCATCGTTCCCATCCGCGACGGTCTTTCCGTCGCGCTGAAAAGCTGAACTGGTATATAGCAACTAGGATCGCCCTGGAACGGGAATTTGTATTTTGCGCTGATCATAGCGTGTGGCACAGCCGCCCCGGCGTGCTTTCAAGGAAGTGCCGTGAACCCAAGTGAATCGCGTGGGTAAAAACCCTAGCGCGGGAAGAAAAAAAGCGGGCACAGCCGCGGGCGGCTGTGCCACATTCTCCTTCCGTACGATGTAGCTCGAAGCCTACAGCGCGCTTTTGCACCGTGCTTAAGCCGCTCTTGACCTCTCCGCCCATGGATCGAGCATTACTTTGGTGCATTCGTCCTGCTTGTCGCGGAACATCCTGTACATCTTCGGCGCTTCGTCAATGGGCACACGGTGACTGACGACGAAGCTCGGGTCAATTTCCTGTTTTTCGATTCGATCCAGCAGAGGCTTCATGTACTTCATCATGTGCGTCTGGCCGGTCTTCATGGTGATGCCTTTGTTCATGTATTGGCCAATGGGGAAGTTGTCCACGAAGCCACCATAAACGCCCGGCATTGAGATAGTTCCTCCTTTGCGGCAGGCCATGATGCACTCTCGCAGCACGCCGGGACGGTCCGGTTCGATGCGCAGGGCCTGCTTGGTACGGTCAATGAAGTACGTAGGTCCTGTGTAGTGCGCTTCCATGCCCACGGCATCGATACAGGAGTCAGGGCCAATGTTGCCCGTCATCTCCTTCAGCGTTTCGAGCACGCTATCAACCTGCTCATAGTTGACTGTCTCCGCGCCGGCCTTCTGTGCAAGACGAAGGCGATAGTCAAACCGATCGATTGCAATCACGCGCTCCGCGCCCAGCATGAACGCGCTGCGAATCGCGAATTGCCCCACAGGTCCGCAGCCCCAGATGGCGACGGTGTCACCTGGGCGAATGTTTGCGTTCTCCGCTCCCATATAGCCGGTCGGGAAAATGTCTGACAAAAAGACCGCTTGATCGTCAGGAATACCTTGAGGAATTTTTAGCGGTCCCACGTCGGCGAAGGGAACACGGGCGTACTGTGCCTGTCCGCCCGCATAACCGCCCAACATATGTGTGTAGCCGAACAGGCCCGATGGCGAATAGCCCATCAGCTTCTCCGCCATCCAGTAGTTCGGATTCGAGTTTTCGCAGCACGACCAGAGTTGCTGCTTGCAGAAGAAGCAACCGCCGCACGCGATGGTAAACGGCACCACCACGCGATCGCCAGCCTTCAGTACTTCGGGCTTGATCGCGCCACCTACTTCAACCACTTCGCCCATGAACTCATGGCCCATAATATCTCCCTGCTCCATCGTGGGCATCAAGCCATCATAGAGGTGAAGATCGGAACCGCAAATGCACGTGCTGGTAATGCGCACGATGGCATCGCGTGGATTAAGGATCTTGGGATCGGGGACCGTTTCAACGCTCATTTTCTCCTTGCCCATCCAGCAAACTGCCTTCATGCCAACCTCCTTTGTGCTTCGAGCGTTTCTCGGATTCCCATGTCACGCCGGATCGGCTGGTCCGGATTGAGCAGCCGAGCGGCTCCCACCAGCCTTGACCTGGGCCCGTGAGACTGCCCTTCGACTGTGGGAATCTCGCCCGCCTCAGTCAGCGCCTTAAAGCGCCTCAGGTCTTGCCGCATGAGGAAGTTAGGATCCTTGCCCAGCAGCTTTGCGATAACGGAGCCTGTTTTTCCGCCCGGCGGTGAATAAATAATGTTCGCTGAGATAAATGTTCCGCGATCACCCGGCGCTTTCCGAAACTCGACGTAGCCGTCCACTTCCATATCCGAGCCGGGCAGGGAACGCCATGAGATCAGCTCGCCTTTGCGGTCGGCCACGATCTCGGATTCCCAATGGATGTGCGAACCGAGTGGCCCGGCAGCCACCCAGCGTGATCGACCATTACCCAGGATGGAAACGCTGTCCAGATGGCGCATGAACAGAGGCAGATTTTCAAAGTTGCTCCAGAATTCGTAGGCCTGCTGAGGCGAGCAATTCACCTGCATGGTGCTGCTAGCCACCAGCCGTGCCGGCCCAGATCTCAGACGCGCTCCGGCAACAGCCAGAATGCCTCCTCCCGCGGCCATCGCCAGTCCGCTTTTGGAGCCTCTCGTGAGACCAGTTAATGCAAGCACGCCGCCACCCACCATTGCTCCCCAACGCAGCGCGTTGACGGAAAGTCCTGAGCGGCCTGCGGCGTTCGCAAGAGGGATGCGTGCAGCTTCTGCCATGGTGTACACCTTTCCTGTTTCTGATTTTTGTTTTGAGCTTGCGAATTTGCGGGAACATTTGGTCGGATGCTGTGATCGTTACCGGGGTGCACAATCGCGAGCGTTTTTCGAATGTCACTGCTGCTTGACGCTCAACCAAGGCGAGTGCAGAAAACGGCGTTGAAAAGGAACTAATCTGGAAGCGGGACAGCTGACGACGTCGGCCTTTGGCCAGCTTGCCGTTACTCTCCTGAGACGGTGATCACGACCGTGCGCTCTCGGCCGCGGACATCGCATTCAAGATGGAAAATCTGCTGCCATGTTCCGAGCACCGGTTTTGCGCTCGCAACAGGTACGGTCAGCGACGGCCCGAGCAGCGTCGCCATGCAGATGGGAGTGGCCGTTGCCATCGTGCCACGCTTGCTCATGGCCGTAAGAGCGGCTGGGCGGAATCAGTTTGTCCAAAAGTTGTGGCAGGTCGCGCTGCAAGCCCGGTTCGAACTCAATGGCGCCGATCGCGGCCGTGCTGCCGACGTTAAAGATGTGCGCAGTGCCGGTGTGGATTCCCGAGCTTGCGATAACTGCACTAACGCGGCTGGTGAGATCATGCATGTCACCATGCCCACTGGTGCGAATGGAAAGCTGCTCCTGATGAACCATGTGCTTATAGTAATCTGCGCAGCTTTGGCTGGTGGGGTCGAATCACGCGCTTCGGCTGGACCTTTTACGGATGACCGGCAGTGGCAAACTCGGCCGATGTTGCTCTGAAGCTGTCCGCCAGAGCCTCTTCGCAGGTGAACTGAATCACAGAGCGGTAGTGTTCGCCGAGGAAGACACGCAGCTTTGCCGTATCCATGGTGCTCGACCCCAGCAGATAGGGAAGCGCCTCTGGTGGAATGTCCGAAACCCCAAGCTCCCACAAAAGTTTGAGCGCCCGCCGGCAGATGGCCCTGCCGGGAACATGCTTAACCTCAATGTTGGCGATCTCAATGCACCGCCGTAACGACAGAGAATCTCCACGTCCCGCCACATTCAGGATTGTGAGTCGCGGATCAGCCTGCTTGCGCCGCAAGATGTGCGCAATCAATCGAGCGACATCATCCACGTGCACAAACTGGAATCTGTGTTCCAGGTAATTGCCGCGGGAAGGAAGCCAAAGCGGCAGTTTGGAGCCTTTGCGACGCAGCCGCTCCGCCAGCCGTCCTTTGCCGTTGGGCACGCCGCGCAACACTCCAAGCTGATAATTCTGTATGCTGGCGCCGGCATAGACGTGCGACCGAAGGATATATGTCTTGCACTTGCGCAGGCCGTTTGCGCGCGCCTGCACCGTCTCATCCGCCTCCTGCTGTTGCAGGGCATAGGGCAGGCTCTGTGCGTTCAAAGGAGTATCTTCCATCGCCGGCCTGTCCAGTTCCGGTCCGTACACCATAGCGCTGGTGGGGAAGATGTACTTATCAATTCCACCGATCATGCGATTGTGCTCTGCAATGGCTTCCGTGACACGGCTGGTTCCCGCGACATTGACTGTCCACATCTGCCGTGGGTCTACCACTCCGCTACGAAGCGGATCCAGAATAAACGCGAGATGGACCACGGCCTCCGGCCGGTATGCGCGCAGGAGGTCCAGCAACTGATCGCACGACCGCTCTTCGCCTAGATCGATTTTTTCGAAGCGGAACATCCTAGCCGATTCTGCCGGCTCGCGCACGTCGGTCCCGATGACCTGGAAGTCATCGAGATTCTCTATCAATCGCAGGCCCAGATTGCCGGCGACGCCAGTGAGCAGAACTGTTGGTTTTCCTGCCATGTTCGAGCGCGGTGCTTAATTCCTGATTTGGAAGCGGTGAAGGCAAAACATCGTAGCACAAACGCGCTGCCGGAAAACTAAGGTGTGTGTCTAATGGCGAATGGTGTTGCTTACCTTGCTTTCTAAGTGGCCGTTAGTTCAGTAGCGACCCTGAGGCACGAACATTGGACCAGCTTCAGGGCCGCCGCCAAAGATTAGCGCCTTTCACCCGGAGGTTCCGGAGATGTTGAAGCCGTTGCCGGACCGAAGTATTTGTCGTTGTAATCGGCCTTTACTGAAGACGTAATTGCCTTCATCGTGGAATCCATCTTCTGGCGTTCCATCTTACGCGCAATCTCATCTTTTACCTTGTCAAGCGGCAGCGTCTCCTTGCTCTCTACCTTGTAAATGACGACAGCAGTCGGCTCGTCATCCTTGTAGGTGCCGCCCTGGGCCAGTGCGAATATCTGCTTGTCCGTCGCTGCGGGCAGCGCTCCCTTACGCACGGGACCAATCTGTGTGCTGGGAGGCGTGATGGTCAGGCCGAGCTTGCTGTAAGCATCTTTCTCCAGCGCCTCCATATCCTCGCCTTTGTTGGCGCGTTGCTGCATTTGATCGCCAATCTCCTGAGCCTTCTTGGCGAACGCCGCCTTTTCATCCGCTGTGGCTTTGGGTTTGGCCGGATCCGCCTTTGGAATATACAACCGGCGCAGGGTTGCACTCTCAAACTCGCCTTTGTGCTGATTGTAGTAGGCTTCTGTTTCGCTTGGTGGAACCTTCTTGTATTTCAGGTCCAATTCCCGTTGATACGCCTCAGCGAGTCCGCGCAGCCGCAGAAGGGCGTACTCCGGGCTGTTCTCCACGCCGGCCTTCTGCGCCGCCTCCGCGACCGCCAGCAGCTCCACGTAACGCTGTGCCAACGTGCGCCGCATCTGTGGCGTGGGAGACTGGTTGGGCGGCATCACCATGTTCAATAAGGTATCGAATTGTTTCTTGGTGATTCTGGTCGTGCAATCCTTGGCGGCAGCGCCTTTTGCTCCAGAATGGGTCGTACAGGTTCCGTGAACCGTAATCACGGTTGCAGTGGGCGGCAGGGCTGGTTCGGCTGGAGCAGAGGCCTTGCTCGTAGCCTTGCCCTCTCCTGCTTTGCTTGCTGTGGCTTGAGAAGCAGGGGGCTTCTGATCTGTTGCGCTCGGCGATGCTGCAGCTTGATTCGTGGCTTCGGGCGAAGCTTGCGGCTTGGCTGCGGTATTGCTGGTCTGCGCACCAGTGTTCCTGGCCGGCGATGCCGTAGCACCTGGGCTCGCCGGTTGCGCCAAAGCGCTCGCGGCAGCGAGCAGACTTACAATTGCAACTTTCAACATGCTGGGAATCCTTTCTTCATCAGGGACTTGAATGCGGAATAACGGTAAGTATTTGCATTCAATCGTAGCACGAGCTCAGGAGTCAAGATGCCGGATGGTCAGGAATGCGTCGCGTCTCTGAAAGGGGGTGTCAGCGGCTGTTGAGGAACTCTTCCACCGCGCGTACATATCTCTCCGGCTCCTCATAAGAGGGCAAATGCCCGCTGTGCTCAAAGAAAACCAGCTTTGCTCCCGGGATGGCGTGCGCTAGACGCCAGGCCGTGAGCGGCGCAACGTTCATGTCATAGCGGCCATTGACCACCAGAGTAGGGAACTGAAACCCGGCGAGCTTGGGTGTCAGGTCCAGGTTCTCCGTGGCCTTTGAAACTGCTTCCGCAACGGCAGGTTCGAAACCCAAACCTCCCATGTGCGCCAGGTATGTTTCCCGCTTTTCCGGCGAGTAGAAAATCATGCGGAAGTGGTTGCGGAGGCTGACGCGGGCGGCTGCATCTGTGGCCTCGCCTAGTTTCTGCATCTCTTTCGCGTCTTGCTCCTGAATGTCCGGAAATACCTCGGGCAGCAGATGCACAATGCTTTTCCAGTTCGGTCCGGGCGAGTCGGAGAGGATCAATTTCGCAACGTGCTGTGGGTACGCCGCGGCATATGCCATAGCGACCAGGCCGCCATAGGAATCTCCGAGGAGCGCAAATGTATCGAGCTTCAAGGCCTGGCGCACGGCCTCCAGGTCTGCTACTTGAGCTGGCATGTCCTCAGGCAGAGGCTGCACTCCTGAGTTTGGAGACTTCGATCTGCCGGTGCCGCGCTGGTCATAGAAGACGACCATGCGCTTCCGTGAAATCCGTTCCCAGACATTGTTCTGCACCATGTAAGCATGTGTAAGGCCCGGGCCGCCGTTGACGGCAATGACGGGCAGCGACGTTCCCCGAGTTCCCAGTGTTTCATACGCGATTTCAACTCCTGTGCTGTGCGCGACGCCTTGGTTCCGTGTTACGGATTGCCCCACCAGCGTTCCAGAACACAGCAACAGTAAGCAGACGGCCAACAGCCTCATAGGACGTCACCTTCTCCTGAAAGATTTGGAGCGCAGAAGAATACCACGTTGCGAAAGTCACATCTTGGCAGCACCTAAGTAGAGAATTTTGTTTGTCCGGGAACAACTCCGGGGTATATTGTTCGCCGAATGTAGGTTATGTCGCCTCACGATACTGGCAGACGGGCCGGTAGCGGGCGTGGGGCGCAACTTCCGGGCTTCCTTTCGTCTCCCCGCCGCGAGCCTCAGCGGAGTTCTCTTGCTCTCGCTCCTCGCTGCCGAACGTTAGAAAGTTACCATCCCTGATCGTTGTCCCAACCCAAGTAAGGAGCGCAGCCATGAACGGAAGCTTCTTTCTCCCACGCAGTGCGTCCAAAGCGCGTCTGCGGGAAGCCGAAAACACAAGAAAAAATCGTGCCGAAATTGTCAAAGCTTTCTCCCAGGGCCAAGTGAGTCGTCGGGATCTCATTAAATGGGGCCTGATCACCACCGCCGGGACTCTGGCCCCCATTTCGGGCTTGAGCCCATTTGCTCGCAGTGTCTACGCTGATGACTTCGCTATACCTACCGGAGCTCCGCCTAGTCCGCTGTTTGGCGCACAACCCTTCACACAACCCGTGCCCCGCTTCGACCTTCTGCCTCGCGATCCAGTCTCATCCTTGAACCCCGCACCGCAGGAGCAAGCCAATATCACGCCGCAGACCGTCCCGCAGAGCCTGGGTGGCGGCATGGGGCCCATGGAAGGCCGTCCTCCGGGGGCGATCTGGGCACACCAGCAATGGGCCCAGTTACCGCCTCAAGTGGCGATTTCCGCCACCATGGAAGGCGCCAAGGTCAACACTGTTTACAACCCGGGCGTCACTTCTGATTTCAACTCCGGTATTGATGGGTCGGCTCCTTTCCCGCCGCGCTTCCATCCGGATTTGCCCGATCAGGGCCCGTTAGCCTTGTGGACTTACAAGGGAACACTTCCCCCCAAGCTGATGCAGGCGCGTTATGGCGGTGACGCAATCCTTTTCCGTCTCAGCAACAAGTTGCCCGCCGATTTCTCCCAAAACGGCGGCTTCGGGCGGATTACCATCAGCACTCACGAACATAACGGGCACCACGGCGCAGAGAATGACGGCTTCACCGGCGCTTATTTCTTCCCCGGTGAGTTCTATGACTATCACTATCCGATTGTGCTTGCGGGACGGAACACCATCAATACGGATGCGACCGATGCTCGTGCAGGCGGTCCCAACGATGCTGGCGGGATCAACAAGATCGCGGGCGACTGGCATGAAACCATGTCCACCCACTGGTTCCACGACCACATGTTCAGTTTCACTTCTCAGAACGTATACAAGGGCATGGCTGGGATGTTCAACATTTACAGTGCTCTCGATCGCGGCAATGAGGGATTGAATGACGGCGTGAACCTGCGCCTGCCCTCGGGCACCGCGAAGTCGTGGGGCAACCTGGAGTACGACATCAATCTCATGCTGGCCGACAAGGCATGGGATCAGGATGGACAGCTTTTCTTTGACATCTTCAATTTTGACGGCTTCCTGGGCGATCAGATGACGGTGAATCTGGTCTACAAGCCGTTCCTCGAAGTGGAGCGCCGGAAGTATCGCTTCCGCATTCTGAATGGCGCTGTGTCGCGCTTCTTCAAGGTGGCCATTGCCAATGCTTCCGGCAGTGCCCAGCCGATGACCTTCATCGCCAACGACGGCAACCTCATGCCCAGCCCAGTGCTCCTTACGCAGCTGGATGAACAGGGAATCGCCGAGCGCTATGACATCGTGTTCGACTTCTCGAAATACAACATCGGCGACAAGATCTGGATGGTGAACTTGTGCGAGCACGAGAACGGCAAAAGACCGCATCAGGACGTGACTCTGTCGGCGGCGCTCTCGGGTACTTCCGGCGATCCATGCGTGGGCAAGTTCCTGGAATTCCGCATCGTGCGGAATCCGGCACAACCTGATCAGAGCCAGGTGCCTTCTGTCATGATTCCCAACCCTGATCTTTCTCAAATTCCTATTTCGCGAAACCGGATGTTCGAGTTTGGCGACAACGCCACGCAAGATACGAATAACCCGGTCACAACGTTCAGGGGACCCTGGGGAATCAGGACCGACGATCAGGGGGCGAGGGCTGCCGCTGACTTTGGCCGCATCTCAGCGGCGCCGAAGTTCGGCACCCGTGAAGTTTGGACCCTGGTAAACAACGGCGGTGGATGGGACCACCCCATTCACATCCATTTTGAAGAAGGTCAGATTCTGGCCCGGAACGGAAGCGCAAGCAATGTTCCGGCCTGGGAGAAAGGCCGCAAAGATGTGTACCGCCTGCGTCCTGGCGGCAGTGTCCAATTGACCATGCAGTTCCGCGATTTCGGCGGAATGTTCATGGAACACTGCCATAACACGGTGCACGAAGACAACGCCATGCTGTTGCGTTGGGAAATCGACGATAGCGGTACGCCATTTCTTAGGCCTCTGCCGACGCCCATTCCCAAACCGCAGGGCGTCACCTTCGAGGCCCCGGATGAAATTCTTTCCACCGCTTTCTAGTGGAGAGGAAGCACGTTTGATCAAAGCAGCGAGCGGGCCGCTCTCAGCATCGGCGGCCCGCACGCTTTTGAGACTTCCGTTTTCCAAGTAAGAGGCTTGACCAGCGCGACGGAATATTTGATGGTTCCGCTTCGGAATGACGGTCGGGATTACTGGATGTTTGTCAGGGCTCTGCGGAATCGTAAATTTCTAAGAGTAGAGGGGGTCTTTTCTGGAGATGCGCAAAATAGTTAAGGGCCAGAGCTTCCGGGTCTCTGGCCCTTATTAGCAGTCGACGGATGAGCCTGCTTCTGAATAAGTAGAGTTGCTCTGGCCTGGTTTGATATATATCGCAGTGAGATTTTTCTTTGTTTCTCTTAACCGCTTAGGCTTTAGTGATCCTGCTTTTTCTTCCTGGGTTTAATGGCTTCCCACATTTCAGGCGTCAACAGGTCACCCAAGTGGTTGAATTCGGCTGCGCCCTGGAGCCACTCGCCACCATCCATCACAATCTGCTCGCCGTTGATATAGCCCGAATAGTCGCTGACCAGAAATGCCGCTAAGTTGGCCAATTCCTCATGCGTTCCGAAGCGGCCCAGCGGATTGCGTTTTTTAGCCAAGTCTTCCAACGATCTTACCGGCATAAGCCGGGAAAACGCGCCTTCTGTCGGAATCGGTCCCGGAGCTATGGCGTTGAAACGGATCCCCCGCTTGCCCCACTCGACTGCGAGGCTGCGCGTCAGGTTTAGAACGCCTGCTTTTGCTACCGCGGACGGAACAACGTAAGGCGAGCCGGTTTCAGCATAGATGGTGGTGATGTTCAGCACATTCGCGCGATTTCCGGCCGCCAGCCAGCGTTTGCCGCAAGCCATGGTGCAATGGATGGTTCCCATCAGCACGATTCCGATCACCGCCTCGAACGCGCCGATGGAAAGATCCTCCGTGCGCGAAATGAAATTGCCCGCTGCGTTATTGACCAGCACATCCAGCGGGCCATCCTTCCAGAATTCTTCAATCATGACCTCCACGCGTGCTTTGTCGCGCACATCGCAAGGGAACGTTTTCACGCGTGCGTCAGCTTTGATTGCGCGCAATTCGTCCGCGGTTTGCTTGAGCACTTCTTCTCGTCGGCCGCATACGTACAGTGAAGCGCCGAGCTCAAGAAAACGCCTGCCCATGCTCTTGCCCAGTCCGGTTGCGCCTCCGGTGACAAGAATCCGTTTGCCTGCAAGTAGATTGGTCTGGAACACGGCTGAGATTGTAAATTTCAAATTAGAAATTTGAAATCAGAAATAACGAATTGCAAATTCAAGGATCACAATTCACCTGACCGCGACGATCGGTAAATCTCTTTCCTCTGCCCACTTCTCCCATTGGGCCGCACTGCGCTGGCTGAAAACATGTGTGAATGTAGCGTGATCAGACTGCGACAGCCTGAGCTCTGCCATAAGCCGCTGTGCGAAATGCGCTTCCAGTGCGGCGATCGCAATCCAGCCATCGCTGGTTTCATACAGTCCATAAAACGGCGAGCCGCCGCCAAGCACCCCATCTCGACTCGTGAGGCCTGCGTTCACCGGCGCACTCAATTCTTCAGCGCAATGGTAGAGGGATATCGACGCGCAACAAGCTTCTCCTGTGCGGGCAGCATGCAGCAACAGTGCCAATGCCTCGCTCACGCACCGTTCTGCGCCGGCCAGATCGACAAACAGTGTTGAGGGAAGCTCAGGCGGCGTGACCAATCCGGTTTCAGCCAGATACGTCAGATCATGTCCGCTCTTTTCTTCATTGGGCGCCGGATACCCGATAATCCCGGCGAAGCACAGTTTAGGAAAGCGCGCGTGCAGGTTCTCCCAATCCAATCCGAGTCGTCGCAGTGCGGAAGGGCGGTACGAGGCAAGCAGGAGATCGGCTTTGCCAAGCAGCCGGTCGAGTTCCGCGCGCCCGTTGGGATCCTTCAGGTCGAGCGTGATGATGATTTGTCCCCGGCACAGCGACTCATACCACTCGCGAGCGAACAGCATCAACGGATCGCCCGTTGGCGGTTCCACTTTCGTGACCCTCGCCCCCATTCGCGCCAGCCGCGAAGCGGCAACTGGTCCGGGCGTATTGATGCTGAGACTCACAACGCTGACGTCCCTCAGCAGTTCAGATTGTTCAGCCATGCCTGCGAAGGATAGGGCAGAGGATGGGCTTCGCGCAATTGCGATCAGCAAATTACGGGATCCGGCTGAAGCACCTGCGCAGATCAGTGCAATCAGCCTGGCCGGTCACGATATGGTTTTCAAAACGCGCATGTTAGAATCCGCTGCGCTCACTGGAGAGAACATGTTGCGCAAAATTCTTGCCTTCATCGCCCTATTCACCTTCACCGCTGCCGCGACTCAGCGCCAGAATAATTCCGACTATCGCGCCCGCCGCCAGGCACTCGCCACCGCGATGAGCTCCGATCGCGGCACACTCGTTCTGTTCGCGCCTCTTGAGCCCGAGGGGCAGAACGATCTGTATGGATTTCGCCAGGAGGATAACTTTTATTACATCACCGGGTGGGCTGAACCGGGCGCGGCGATAGTGATCACTTCAAGCCCCTACTCAGAAATCCTGTTTCTTCCCGAGCATAATCGGACACAGGAGAAATGGACCGGCCCCAAGCTGGGACCGGAAACTCCTGAGGCGCCGAAACTCACCGGTTTTGACAAGGTTTATAGCCTCGACAGGATTCACGACGAGCTGCTGCGCATCCTGCCGCAGCCCCGCGCATTGATCTACGCCGATCTCGGCAGCAATGGGCAGACCACTGCCTCAACCGGCCCCATGGAGTGGCTGCGCCGCACCAATTCCTTCCCGAATTATGTCAGCTTCCGCGACGCCCGGCCTCTGCTGACTAGGTTGCGCATGGTGAAGGACGCAGGCGAAATTGATCTGATCCGCCATGCAACCCAGGCCTCGGTTGCCGCCCATCTTGCGGCGCTCAAAGCGATCCATCCGGGTGTTACGGAACGCGAGATCTCTGCCCTGATGCAATATGAGTTTGGCAAGCGCGGCTGCGAGCGCCCGGCCTACGCGCCCATCGTCGGCTCGGGGTTCTATTCCACCGTGCTTCACTACTCAGACGATTCCCAAGTCATGAAAGATGGCAATGTGGTCGTGATGGACGTTGCGGGCGAGTTCTCCATGTACGCATCTGATATCACGCGCACTGCTCCGGTGAACGGCCGCTTCAGCACACGTCAGCGTGAAATCTACAACATTGTTCTCGGCGCGCAGGAAGCTGCTATCCATGCATTTCAGGCCGGCAAGTCCAAATTGACGGGCAACGATCCAGATTCTTTGTACAAGCTCGCCAAGGACTACATTGATTCGCACGGCAAAGACCTTCACGGCCAGCCGCTGGGAAAATACTTCATTCACGGTCTCGGTCACCACGTTGGCCTGAGCGTACACGATGCCAGCGATCCCACAGTTCCCCTCAGCAAAGGGATGGTATTTACGCTTGAGCCTGGAATCTATATTCCTGAGGAAAAGATCGGCGTACGCATTGAAGACGTGTTCTACGTTGACAATGACGGTAAGCTGGTCATGCTGAGCCAGGGCCTGCCACGCACCGCGGATGAGGTGGAGGAGGCCATGAAGGAGTAGCCAGGCTCGCTCCGCAACAATTTGGCTTCAGAGCTGGAAAACCGGTCTCCCAGTAAATCACGACAGCTCTCGCGCACATCGCGAGCTGTGTGATCCAAGAAAATGGCCGTTCACCAAACTCCCATGGCTAAACGGTATCATTTCACCGTTACCGCCAGCGTGTCATGGTGCTCTCGAATAAACCGCCGCAGATACGGTCCGATATCACCGGGTGACTGAAAACCCGCCGCTTTGGCCGCCGCTTCCTGGTCTTTTGCCGGCACATCGGCGCTCTGGGCGTAGTGTTTCAAGTCGCGAAACACACCAATGGTAAAGATATCCCACGCGGCTCCCTGATCGCGCACAAAGATGAAGTTCTCTGGCTCGTGGACCGCCCTGGAGTATGCATTTTCCATTTCGCGTTCCTTGTATAAGTCGGCAAACATTCCCGGCAGAGAAATGAACATCTCCACGTGAAACAGGCCGCCGTCGCCCAATGACTTGCGCAGCTCAGCCACAGGCGGACCGTACGCGAAAAGATCTTCCTGCCAGGCGACGTCCGATGTTATCTGCTTAGCCGTCCTCGATTCTGCCTTGCTTCGTCTAGCGATGCGCTCGCTTTGGTAATAGTCCGTGTAGCTTCCCATGGGGTAGAGGATCATCAGGTCCCAGTGGTCGCCCTGGCTGTGGCGGATCCAGAGCGGCGTCTCGTCGCCCGCGGATTTCAAATCTGGAAACCTCGCTTTGTTTAGCTCAATCAGTTCCGTCAATTTTCCCGGCGCTGCCTGGACCAGGGTGACTTTGTACAAATATGAGTTATCGGCGGCAAACGCGCGCGAGCCAAGAGCTGCGAGAATGGTGCACAAAAGCAGTGTGAGCTTCTTCATAGGTGGCTTTCCTTAGTACGCTTCAATCTGCCTGCTCGTCAAGCGGCAGTGCTGCCCAGAGGCTGATTGCGCGCGGCAGCAGCGGATGGTACCTTAAGAAGTTTGCAGTGTGAACGAATTTTGATTCGTGGAGGAATCACGCGAGATGGCGTCTTCATACAACGGTAATCCCCTTCCGGCGGGCGGAAGTCCTGTTACTTTCAGTGGCGGCAAGCTGCAGATCCCTGACAATCCCATAATTCCCTACATCGAAGGTGACGGCACGGGGCGTGATATCTGGGCGGCATCGGTCCGCGTTTTCGACGCGGCAGTGGAAAAGGCTTACGGCGGGAAACGGAAAATTCACTGGTACGAGGTTTTCGCTGGCGAAAAGGCTTTTACTAAGTTCAAGAACTGGCTGCCGCAGGAAACCGTTGACGCAATTCGAGACCTTCACATCTCCATCAAAGGCCCCCTCACCACTCCGGTCGGCGGCGGTATTCGTTCCCTCAATGTGGCCCTGCGTCAGATCCTCGATCTTTATGGCTGCGTTCGTCCGGTGCGCTATTACCAGGGCGTACCTTCGCCGGTGAAACATCCTGAGCAGCTCAATGTGGTGATCTTCCGCGAAAATACTGAGGACGTTTATATCGGCATTGAATGGCAGCAGGGGACGCCGGAAGTAAAAAAAGTGATCGACTTCCTCAATAACACCATGCTGGCCGGCGGCAAGAAACGTATCCGCGAAGATTCGGGAGTCAGCATCAAGCCGATCTCCATTTTTGGCACCAAGCGGCTGGTGCGTATGGCCATTCAGCACGCCATCAAGTATAACCGCCGTTCCGTCACGCTTGTGCACAAGGGCAACATCCAAAAATTTACCGAGGGTGCGTTCCGCGAGTGGGGTTATGAAGTGGCGCGGGATGAATTCCGCGACAAAGTTGTGACCGAGCGCGAGAGCTGGATCCTGGACAACAAGGACAAGAACCCGAACCTTACCATTGAGCAGAACGCGGCATTGGTTGAGCCCGGGCTTGAATATGCTGCGGAGAGCTTCAGGCAGGAGATTTACAAGGAGGTAAAGACCTGCCTCGATTCCATCGGCACTACGCACGGCGCGGGAGCCTGGAAGAAGAAGATCATGATCAATGATCGTATCGCCGACTCCATTTTCCAGCAGGTCATCACTCGGCCGGCGGAGTACGACATTCTGGCGACCCCCAACTTGAACGGCGATTACATCTCTGATGCCTGCGCAGCCCAGGTTGGCGGGCTGGGAATTGCTCCCGGGGCCAATATCGGCGACCAGCACGCGATTTTTGAAGCCACGCACGGCACAGCTCCGAAATATGCCGACAAGGACGTAATTAATCCCGGCTCTGTGATGCTGTCAGGAGTGATGATGCTGGACTTTATGGGCTGGAGTGAGGCCGCGAGGCTGATTGAGACCTCGATCGAAGCGACGATTCAGCAGAAGTTCGTAACCTACGACTTTGAGCGCCTGATGCCCGGGTCGCATAAGGTCAAGACCAGCGAGTTCGGCTCATACATCATTGACAACATGGTGGACCGTCGCAAGAAGGCCGGTGTGCCGGAAGCGCAGCACGTGTAACCATTTCACCGTGATTGATCGTGTGCTCGAAGGTGCTGTTGAGTTGTTGCTTGAGCGCTGTTTTACGCCGTCATCATCATTCGCAAGAAGGAAAGGGAACTCATGCGTAAAAAAGTAACCGTAGTAGGAGCAGGGAACGTAGGCGCCACCGCAGCCCACTGGATAGCTTCCAAAGAGCTTGCGAACGTCGTGCTGGTTGATGTCCTTGAAGGCATTCCCCAGGGCAAAGGCCTTGACCTGCTGGAAGCCATGCCGGTGGAAAAACGCGACTCATTCGTGCTCGGGACCAACGACTACGCCGATACGGCGAATTCTGACATTGTGGTCATTACGGCAGGAATCGCTCGTAAACCAGGCATGAGCCGCGACGACCTGCTGAACACAAACTACAAAATTATGCAGGACGTGATCGGCAAGGTCGTGGCAAACTCGCCCAACTCCATCCTGATCGTGGTTTCTAATCCGCTTGATGCCATGTCGCAGGCGGCCTACAAGCTGAGCAAATTTTCCCGTAACCGCGTCATCGGCATGGCGGGCGTACTTGATTCCGCGCGCTTCCGCACGTTTATCGCGCAGGAATTGAAGGTGAGCGTGGAAAATGTGACTGCGTTCGTGCTCGGCGGGCACGGCGATACTATGGTCCCGCTTCCGCGTTACTCCACTGTCGCAGGCATTCCCATCACGGAGCTCATTCCAAAAGACCGGCTTGAGGCAATTGTGCAGCGCACGCGCGAAGGCGGAGCCGAGATCGTGAAATACCTGAAGACCGGCAGCGCCTATTATGCACCTTCCGCCTCCGCGACAGAAATGGTCGAGGCCATCCTGAAAGACAAGAAGAAGATTCTTCCGTGCGCGGTCTATCTACAGGGCGAATACGGCATCAAGGACCTGTTTGTCGGCGTTCCATGCAAGCTCGGCGCCAATGGCCTGGAGCAGATTATCGAGATTAAACTCACTGCGGAGGAGCAAGCCGCGCTCAGGAAGAGCGCCGATGCGGTGGCGGAACTGGTTAAGGTGATCGGCATATAGCTCACCAAATCGGATAATTCGATGGACACTCCGCCATCGCACATATTGTTCAATTCTATCCGACTCTATTTTCAGGAGAGAGCAAGGAGGTGGACTCGTCTCCACCTCCCCCTCCATACTTCTTCAAATCCTCATCCAACACGGTCCGCAAAATTGTGCTCAGATTCCATTCTGAAACTACGATCACGGGAGCATCCAGGTACAACGAGACATATTGCTCCTGGTTCATTAGTTGCTGCAGTCCGGAAGGCGTGGCGACCGTGTATTTGGTCTCCCAGGTCTGTTCGCTGCCGGGATCTTGAACAACCAAAAAGAGCTCGTCATAGAAGCTCCTGGGATCAACCGGTCCGCGGACAAGGTCCGTTTTGGCGAAGTAATAATTCGTGTAGTAGGGACGGTTAAATCCGCCTTTTTCGTCCTGTTCGACCGCAGGAAGACTGAACGGAAAGCCTATCTCTGCCCCGGTCAGGCCCTCACCTTGCGACGCAGTCGCTTCATCTACCGGCTGGACCGGTAGCAGGGCCGCGCCATCATGCGGAAGCTGGTGGGCGTGCACTTCTGAAGCAGCCGAAAGCATTCGGCCCAGCAGGAGCAGCAACAGGAACGCGCCCACAAAAATCAGAATCTTGATCGGGTCCAACTCGGCTGCTTCCTTCAGGCCACCCGTTCAATGGTTACTGACTGCAGTGAGACCTGATTCACCGGGCGGTCTTGAGCGCCTCGTTTAAGCTTGGAAATCTTGTCGGCCACGTCCTGACCTTCTACCACTTCGCCAAAAATCGTGTGATTGCCTGTAAGCCAGGGCGTAGCCGCAACTGTTATAAAAAACTGGCTTCCGTTCGTTCCGGGACCGGCATTCGCCATCGCCAGCTTGCCCGGCTTATCGAACTTGTACGGAGACCCTTTGGTTTCATCCTGGAATTTATACCCCGGTCCGCCCATACCGGTCCCGCTGGGATCTCCGCCCTGGATCATGAAGTCGGGAATGACGCGGTGAAAGATCGTGCCATTGTATAGCGGACCGTTGCCGCCCTTTCCGCTCACGTTATCTTTCCAGCTCCGTTTACCTTCCGCCAGATCGATGAAGTTCTTTGTGGTGACAGGCGCTTCTTTTTCGAAAAGGCGGCAGACGATCTTTCCCTCGCTGGTATTCAAGACGGCGTAGGTTCCTTGCTCGCGGCTCATGAGTTCTCTCTCCTCCTTACTTCGTAGATGTGGATTTTTTCGCAGCGCCTTTCGTTGTTCCCGGCTTCTTGTGCGCGCCCGGTTTTGCCGCCGCGCCCGCTCCGCGGATATCGATGTGAGTAATCTTCACCGGATCGGCGGGACGGCTGTTGCTATTGGTGCAAGGGCCCATGGTGCAGGGCATGCGCGCGATCTTCTTCACTAGCTCCACTGATGGCTCGTCGCATTGGCCAAAGATGGTGTATCCGCTGTTAGGAGCACGGCGGCCGCCCATGCATCCGTTGGGATCAAAGCAAGGATTCAGGAAGGGGAGTTCCGTCTCGGTAATGAAGAATTGCGAGCTGTTGGTGTTTGGGCCGGCGTTCGCCATCGCCAGCCGTCCTGGCTTATCGAAGAGAAGGTCAGGACGAAGCTCGTCTTCAAAGGTGAAACCGACGTTGCCCGTTCCGGTTCCCATGGGATCGCCACCCTGAATCATGAAGTTGGGGATCGTCCGGTGGAAGATCACACCGTCATATAGAGGTTTGCCATGCATCATCTGGCCAGTCGCAGGATTTTTCCAGTCTTTCTTGCCGGTCGCCAGACCAATGAAGTTTTCAACTGTCTTGGGGGCTTCTTTGGGGAACAGCTCACATTTCAGATCGCCTGCTGTGGTGTGAATAATAGCGGTTGGGATGGCTGCTGTTTTGGTGGGGGATGATTTTGCGGTCGCGGTTTTCGTCTTCTTTGTGCCCTGGGCGAATACCATACTGCAACACAGCACCGCCAAAGCTATGCGATAGGCCATTCTTTTCTCCTCGAAGAAGCTTAACGACTTATTAAAACTGGAGTCGGCAAAGAAGTAAAGGCGCAACCCCATGGTTCTTCGCGGGCGCGCATTGCGCTCGAAATATTGGTAACCTTTTCCCCCTGTCTCAGTATTCATCTTCAGAAAGGGAAACAGCACAGCCCAGAGCAGCTCATGACGAATGCAATGTCGGATGAGGAGTTGATGGCGCAGGTACGCGGCGGCGTGGGCGAAATGCTGGGTGCGCTTTTTGAAAGGTATCACGTGGCGCTCTTTAATTTCTTTTACAAGCTGACCGGCGAACGCAGCACTAGTGAAGACCTTGTGCAGGAGGTTTTCCTCAGGATTCTGAAATACCGGCACAGTTACCGCCCTGATACTGGATTCCGAGCGTGGATGTACCAGATCGCACGGAACGCTCGCGTGGACCTGTTGCGCCGCAGGCATCCGGAAGTGAGCTGGGAGCCGGAGATGTCTGGAAGTTTTCAGCCCGATGACCTGGCGCAAGAAAATCAGCAAGCCGCATTGCTGCATGCTGCGCTTCTGCGGTTGCCGGAAGAGAAGCGCGAAGTGCTCGTTCTTAGCCGTTTTCAAGACCTCAAGTACGAACAGATTGCTGAAATTATTGGTTGCGAGTTATCCACCGTGAAAGTGAAGGTTCATCGCGCGCTGCAGGAACTGCGCGACATCTTCCAGAAGCTGGAAACAGGCAAGTTACCGTCGAAGACAGGGCTCAAGGGAGCAGGCATTCGACCAGGCTCCGGGAGTTTGCAATGAAGTGCGAAGAAGTAGCTCAACTCTTACCGGATTATCTGCAGGGCGGAGCCGCCGCCGAACAGGCCGCGGGCGTGCGAGAGCACATTGTGGAGTGCGCATCCTGCCAGGCCGACGCGGACATGTGGCAGAGGTTGGGAACCCTGCCCGACCAGCAGCCTGGAACCGCGCTCCGTTCACGCTTTGATGCCTTGCTGCAAAGTTACCAGGAAGGCCGTTGGGAAAAAGCGAATCTCGCAAAGGAGCATGGCAAGTTCCTCGATCTGCATGCGCTTGCCTATTGGATTCGCACGCCGGCCGTGAGTGTCGCCTGGGCTGCCGTGCTGGTTCTGTGCGGCTTTTTTGCCGGACGATATCTCGACCGAGACACCAATTCAGCGCAGCAGGTAGCGGCAATGCGGCAGGAACTCAAGACCACACAGCAGTTGATGGTGCTCTCGATGCTGCAACAGCAGTCAGCCAGTGAGCGGCTTCAGGGCGTGAGCTTCAGTATGCAGGAGCACAATGCCGACCCCAAGATTCTGGAAGCGCTCCTGCACACGCTCCGCTATGACAACAGCGTGGATGTGCGTCTGGCATCGCTGGATGTATTGAGCCATTACGGCAATCGCCCCGATGTGCATAGCGGCCTCATTGATGCCTTGCAGGCACAGCAGTCCCCCATGGTACAGGTCGCGCTCATCGATGTCCTGGTGCAGTTGCATCGTCCGGACACGCTTGACCACTTCAAGCAACTTCAGCAGAGCCCCACACTTGATCCGACAGTACGGAAACGACTGGACTGGGGTATTCAGCAGCTTAGTTAGAGATTTACTCCAACTCGGAGAAGAAGGGAATGACGGAAAGGAGAACTATGTTTAAAGTCAAGGTGCTGTTGCTCATCGCGATCACGCTTGGGCTAGGCCTGCTGGTATGGCGTGCCAATGCCGAACCTCCGCGCGCCAATGCTTCTGTCCAGAGTGACGATGACGACTCCGGAATGATGCTTCGCGACCAGGAAACCATCCGCAAGACGTTTTCCCTGACTGCGCCGCACAAGATTCTCGAGGTTGACAACGTATTCGGCTCTATTGAGGTGATCGGAGGCCAGAGTGACCAGGTGCAGCTCGTAGTAAATAAAACCATCCGCGCCGAATCGAAAGAGCGGATGGAGGCAGCGAAGAAGGAG